>Ga0065711_1036193_pt1 | contig 21324 bp, 14 predicted proteins | sample Hoacrofraction12_FD_59098 | JGI IMG/M metagenome (GOLD analysis project Ga0065711, IMG submission 59098) | Hoatzin crop microbial communities from Cojedes, Venezuela - Epithelial fraction 12 v2 (version 2) | ecosystem: Host-associated > Birds > Digestive system > Esophagus > Crop | place... | reverse complement strand
AACTGTTTTTTTAAATTCCTGCTAAAACTGTAGGACTCTTAAAACAGTGCTATCTTAAGGCTGTAGCAATAGCTTCATCTCCTGATATATTTCCTATTTTTTTTTTGGTTGGAACTTTTTGTACTGCTTCATCTCCTGATATATTTCCTATTTTTTTTTTGGTTGGAACTTTTTGTACTATTTGATTAATTCTCAGTATTTTTGCCCTAATAAATATGTACTTGTAATGTGCTTTATATTGTTTTAAAGAATTTCAAGTTCTCCTTTTTCTTTAATCATTGTTAGTAGCTGGACAGAAGCATTCATTAACTTGATTTGATCAGATCTTTGTTCCTTAGTGCAATGAAATCAAATGTAGTATAACATCAGCTTCTTTATATAGTGTGAGTAATGATATACAGAGATTGCTTTCACCCAAACAGAATTTAAATATTTTTATTGTTTTAGCTTCTGTTTTTCCATTGGAATTCTTTGTACAAAAATTATGTACGTTGCTCTCGTTTTAGAGGCCTCTTGATAGAGAGTACAGTTTATTCTGTTGCTAATAATAAACTCTCTTTTCCTTCCCATCTGCACTATAAAAATGTTATTAATTTTGAGTATCACCATATTTCTTAAATCATGTTCACAACCAAAATACTATTTAATGGTGACACCAAACACTTTTTGTATTGTAGTGTCCGAGATAATACTAGTGCGATCTGTAAGATAATATTTCCCGTGTTCTCAGTTGGCTATAGCTCTGGAACTTTTGCGTTGTGTAGAGGAAACTATTTGTGCTTATGGATATTTTTAATGCATATCTCTTTGTTCTGCGTTAGTACCACATATCAGAGGCAATAGCTTCAGGAAGAATGCTCCTGCTCAGCTGACAATTCAGGTGGTATTGCTGTCCCTCAGAGACAAGATTAAATTAGGTCTTTTTGTTTCAGCTTTGCTTGCATTTCTATTTTCTGTGGTGCAGGAGAGGATATGGGTGTTTTGCTCCTGTTTCAGACAACCCATTAAAAGCACCTGATACAACTGAAATAGATGTTCCAAAGAAGAACCAGTTCCTGTCCAGTTAATTACAACTTTGTAATGTGTCATTTACTAAAGTGTCTTACTGCAGCTTCTTTTTTCTACAGAATTCAGAGGTTATCTCTTAATTTGTCTATTTTTATTAACTGTGGGTGTGGCACGAATTCACCATTGCCACAGAGGGAGTTCAGTATTCTTTGTTTTCCTTGATCTTGAAAATGTTGCATTAATAAGATCATATTTTAACAGTATTATTTGGCTATGAACTGATTTTTATAGAGGATTATACTACACTCTTGCTGAGAATAAATGGATTTTATGCTTCAGCAATTAATACAAAATTAATATAACTCGACAGACTCTAACATGGATTTCAACCAGACCAAAATCAAGTACCTCTGTGATTGTTTTGGAAATTGAAATAATTGAAACTATTCTTCTTTCATAATCATATCTTGTTAAGGACCATAAATAAATTAACACTAATAATTTTATATCAAAATAAACTTTGATTATTTAATACTCCTGTGTCTCTCTTTGTTATGGGAGATTTCTGTAAAAATACTGGGTGAAAATTACTGCGTATTAAACAACTGCATGGAAATGATGACCTATTTTCAGATCCTTTTTAGACAAAAGACAAGATGGGAAAAATGCATTTGGAACTAGTATAGGAAAACGGTTTATTACAGTTTATCATTACAGTAGCTTTATAATGATAAGGCTTGAGTAAAAGTGGATGTATGAAGACTTCAGAGATTTGCTGAAATTCAATGGATCCCAACTTGTCTGCCATTTGAAGTGACTATATCTTACATTTGTTCCTGTAGGCCTTTTCCCAGGAATGCTTCAAGAATAATGGCTTGGGATTTATATCTACTGCGTGCAGAATCGCACCAAGAAAATAATTTTTTCTTTTTTGCAAATGTATGTTATCAACCATGTGACAGTACTGTTTCTTCTGTAAAGCATGTGACTGATGGAAATTACTTTTGTTGTGTTCATGTGGTTTGCATTTGATGACTTTTTAGACTTTGTAATGTAGATTTGTTTTGTTGGCTGTGACCTCGATTAAAGCACACCAGGGAACCTGGTTGTGGGTGTCTACTACAGGCTACCTGATCAAGGGGAGCCTACTGACAAAGCCTTCTTCCTCCAGCTCCAGGAGGCTTCATGCTCACAGTCTCTCATCCTGCTGGGGAACTTCAACCACCCTGACATCTGCTAGAAAAGTAGCATGGCAAGCTGTAGGCAATCCAGGAGATTCCTAGAATGCACTGAGGATAACTTCTTAAGCCAGGTAATTGACACCTCTACCCCGGGGGATGCAATATTGGACCTGATGGTCACGAATTCAAGTGAGCTCATCGGTGACGTCAAAACTGGAGGCAACCTGGGCTGCAGTGATCATGCATTGGTAGAGTTCACAGTCCTGAGGGGTACGGGAAAGGTGAGGAGTATAGTCAGGACCCTAGATTTTAGGAAAGCCAACTTCCAGCTCTTCAAGGAGTTACTCAGTAGGACCCCCTGGGAAACGGGCGTCAGGGACAGGGGGACAGAATGGAGCTGGAAGATCTTAAAGGATGCTTTCCATAGAGCATGGGATCTCTCAGTCACTGGGTGTAAGAAGTCAGGCAAGGAAGCGAAGAGACCAGTATGGCTGAATCGAGACCTGTTGGTAGAACTAAAGGTCAAGAAGGAACTGCACAGGCAGTGGAAGCAGGGACAGGTATCTTGAGGAGAGTATAGGGATGCTGTCTGGTTGTGTAGGGATGAGGTCAGGAGGGCCAAGACACAACTGGAGCTGAACTTGGCAAGGGATGCAAAGAATCACAAGAAGGCCTTCTGTAGGTATGTCAGCCAGAAAAGAAGGTTAAAGAAAGCATATCCCCCCGATGAACAAGAAAGGCCACCTTGTATCAATAGACAAGGAGAAAGCTGAGGTACTCAACAATTTTTTTGCCTCAGCCTTCACTGGCAACCTCTCTCCTCGCCCCTCCTCAGTTGATGGACTGCAAGATGGGGTCCAGAGGGGCAAAGGCCCTTCCCACTGTAAGGGAAGACCAGGTTTGGGACTACCTGAGGATCCTGAACATGCATAAGTCTATGGGACCTGATGAGATGCATCCCAGAGTCCTGAGGGAATTTGCTGATGTAATTGCCAAGACACTCTCCATGATATTTGAAAGGTCATGGCAGTCAGGTGAAGTTTCTGGTGACTGGAAGAAGGGAAACATTGTGCCTATTTTTGGAAAGGGTAGGAAGGAGGACTCTGGGAACTACCGACCTCTCAGCCTCACATCTGTGCCTGGGAAGATCATGGAACAGATCCTCCTAGAAACTGTGCTAAGGCCCATGGAGGACAGGGAGGTGATTCAAGACAGTCTGCATGTCTTCACCAATGGCAAGTCCTGCCTGACCAACCTAGTGGCTTTCTGTGATGGTGTGACTAGATCAGTGGACAAGGGAAGAGCTATGGATGTGATCTATCTGGAGTTCTGTAAAGCCTTTGACACAGACCCCACAACATCCTTCTCTCTAAATTGGAGAAATATGGATTTGATGGGTGGACTGTTCAGTGGCTAAGGAATTGGTTGGAAAGTTGCAGCCAGAGGGTAGTGGTCAACTTCTCGATGCCCAAATGGACGGACGCCAATGACAAGTGGTGTCTGTCAGGGGTCTGTACTTAGACCAGTGCTGTTTAACATTTTCATCAATGACTTAGTGAGATCAAGTGCACACTCAGCAAGTTTGCAGATGACACCAAGCTGAGTTGTGCAGTTGACGCACCTGAGGGATGGGATGCCATCCAGGGGGACCTGGACAAGCTTGAGAAGTGAGACCTCATGAGGTTCAACAACACCAAGTGCAAGGTCCTGCATCTGGGTCAGGGCAAACCCCCGCTATCAATACAGGCTGGGGGATGAGGGAATTGAGAGCAGCCCTGAGGAGAAAGACTTGGGGGTACTGGTGGATGAAGAGTTTGACATGAGCCACTAGTGTGTGCTCACAGCCCAGAAAGCCAACTGTATCCTGGGCTGCATCAAGAGAAGCGTGGCCAGCAGGTTGAGGGAGGGGATTCTGCCCCTTTACTCTGCTCTGGTGAGACCCCACCTGGAGTACTGCGTCCAGCTCTGGAGCCTCCCAGCACACCAAGGACATGAATGTGTTGGAGCGGGCCCAGAGCAGGGCCACAAAGATGATCAGAGGGCTGGAGCACCTCTGATATGAGGAAAGGCTGAGGGAGTTGGGGCTGTTCAGCCTGGAGAAGAGAAGGCTGTGGGGAGACCTTATAGCAGCCTTCCAGTACCTGAAGCGGACCTACAGGAAAGATGGGGAAAACCTTTTTAGCAGGGCTTGTTGTGATAGCACAAAGAGTAATAGCTTTAAACTAAGGCTGGGTAGATTTAGTCTAGATATAAGAAAGAAATTCTTCACCATGAGGGTGGTGAAACACTGGAAGAGATTGCCCAGAGAGGTAGTGGAGGCCCCATCCCTGGAAACATTCAAGGTCAGGTTGAAAGGGCTCTGAGCAACCTGGTCTGGTTAAAGACATCCCTGCTCACTGCAGGGTGGGCGGGCTAGATGACTGCCAAAGGTCCCTTCCAACTCAAAGCGTTCTATGATTCTATGAATATCGCTTTCATTGCGGGACACTGTGGCCAGAGATCCTGCATTGGGAGCATTGTATATGGTAGCCAGAAGTTCATTATTTCTCTTCTTTCTTTTACTCTGAGTGTAAAGATTTTGATTTCTGGCACTCCTGAGGCATACTCCTGAAAAGTTTTCTCCTTAGAGTTCGCAAGAGGAGCTCAGTTTATCTTGTGATTAGTGGATGAAATGTCAGAATGGGAGCTAGTCTCAGATACATTGCTCAGTTGGGAAAGGAGAACTGGGCTCAGACTGTGTACAGGTATACAAACAGGTAATGATTTTAAAATAAGAGCAACAGTATGTGACTCAAAATGCACATGCAATAAGTAACTCAGTGTCTTTTATCTGATTTTAGTGACCCTCTAAATTCTCTCCTTAATAGACAATCTGGAATTTTATAATGAACAAAATGAAGCACACAAATTTTGTAGCTTCAATTTATGTTGCAAATTTGTATACATGTACATAAATAAAAGATACAAAATCCACATACAGATAGATGCATGCTATCTCAGTATCTGAATACCTGCATTTGGATTTTTTGGTATTATGTTGGATCATAAAACTAAATTGAGTGTCATGCAACTCCACATATTTCTGTGGCGGGCTCAGGGATAAAACAGCTAATAAGCCCATCTGCATTTTATAAATGAGAGGAGGTGAGAAAGGAGGCCAAATTCTGCTTTGGTTGATACTTTGCAATTCCATAAATTTTATCTATTTTTAGTTAATATTGATGTCATTGTAGTGTCACCTCTGAAAACTGCTTGATATTGGTACCTCCTTGTAGAAAGCCGTAATGCCTCTTGCCCTATATTATCTCTACCCTGTGAAGTTATAACTGAATAAAAAAACCCCACATCTAACAAATTATGTGATAGGTATGCATATATATACTTGGACAAAAGACAGAATGGGGTTTTTCATAATCATATATTTAATAATCAATCTACACGATGATTTTTTTTGTCAGACTATACTCCCTGAACCTTATCTTACTGGCTTTTTTAGGCTAGTGTTTAGAATTTATTGTATCTGTCTGAAAACCTGGCTGGCAGCCCCAATAAAATTTATTGTGCAGATGTTTTAGCATATGTAAATGACCCTTTTCAGGGTGGTCAGGGGCTTTCTATGGAGGCTAGCAAGACAATCATCTGAATATTGTCTTCCTCTCTGCTGCGCAGGTGTCCGACAGGTAAGCGATACAAAGTAAGTTGTGGGGTTCTTTTGTTAGTGAAGACCAGGTCATCGGTGACCTGCTTGTGGACTAGGATTTTGAAGTGTCAGAACAACTTAACTTCCCTATATTGCTCCAGCAGGAGCCAGTCTCTTGTTGTACAAGACCCCACAGAATTTCTGTCCCATTAGGGTTCACAAAGATTAAGTTCAGATAAGATTGTTCTGTATTTCATGCTGTTACATCTGTGTTGCTTAATGAAGCAAGCTGTCTTCTTAGGGGACACATATTCTTGATAAATTCTGCATATAGCAGTAGCCTTGTAAAGACCAGATTATTAGAAGGTTGGCAAAGTTTGGCTTCCTCCCTCACAGAACTAGCAGAATTTGGCTTAATATGTTTTCGTGCTAAAGGAACTGCTCCTCAAAGGACTTGATGAGCTGCTGAACCAGAAATCTCCACTCCCTTTTGGGTAATAATCACTTATGACTTCATGCATTGAGAGAGACATGCATCAAAATGTGTTGACCTGAGATGTTTATGTTGACAGAAGAATAATCTACTTCAATATTTGCTTAAAGTAAAAGGAAACCATGTTGTTCAATAAAACATAAAGGCAAGACAGAAAATATGATGTTCACCACTACAACTTGTGCCAAAATCTTTGTTTTCTGAAAATCTGGCTCAGCATCTGGGCATTACACACAAACATTTTCATAAACGAGATCCCAGATCTGACTCTCTGGTAACTGTAAATTTCTCACAGGTAGATTCTGAGTTTGGGGACAGCTATTTCAATCTACTCCTGCCATGTTAGAGCTGTCTGAAAGACTCTTGCAGACAGCTGATAATTTTTACTTGGAGTTTAGCGAACTCCTGAACCACTCAGGAACATGGACTTGAAAGTATATGTGTGATCAGACTGGCCATAGCACGGGTTCAGGGAAACCTATTATTGTCTTCTGAGAAGCTAAAGTAAAGTCATGTGCAGATCTGATCTCATTAGTTAACATTGTTCCTGATCTCAATATTGTTGACCTCTGAGGTGGTCTTAAAAAATACAAGTGAATTGTCATGTGAATTCTTAAGCCGTGCACGTGCTAGAATTTTACTTTCTTGGTAGTATTCCTAGTTATTACTAGAAATGGAAAAGAATATCTATTAAAACAGAGCAAATGGCTTAGTATTTTATAATACATCAACACCTGGTGGCTACAGTTGGTAGAGGTAGCTACTTAGCAACAGTGTAATACAATTTTGGGGTTTTTTTGTTTTTATATCAGCGAATATGTATTTTGAAGAGGCAAATAGCTACAACAGTATTCTAGGGTTTTTTAAAACTGTAATATAGAATCTTAGATTTATTTAGGTTGGAAAAGACCCATAAGATCATCGAGCTCAACTGTAAACCTGACACTGCCAAGTCCACCATATTTCATGTTATAATGTTAAATACTCCAGATATATTAAGTAGTTTGTGGCTGACCATAGTAACTGCACTGAAAGGTCTGATCATGCAGATCTACACATTTTTTAAAGAAATAAGTAAATGGTTTAGTAACCGCTTGATCGAATGTATAGGTAAGGAAAGAGAGGGAAAGTAAGAAAAATACAATTTTCATAGCCACAGGGAATTTTTTGCTTTGAGATCTCTGCATACTAGTGTATCTGAAAAAAAAAAAGAACAGAACAGTCTAAAGGAACTGTGTCTAAAGCATATCCTACTGTAATAGGTGGTCCTAACTTTTATTTCCTGATTCCCTTTTCCTGCCTGGGTTTATTTCTCAGCCTCTTTTTTAATTTTTCTTTTCTGAATAACATCAAAGTATTAATAAATCTAATGTTTATGTTTTAACTTAATGGCTGTCTTTGAGGAGAAAGATACAGGTTTTGTGTTTGAGTTTTTCTTTGTTTTGTTTGCTTGCTTTACAGATCTATGATCGTATATTCCCTATCTTCTCTGAATGTTTTCATAGAGAGTGCTTTGACAAGTAGCTATAGATATTCTTAAATCATATTCTTTGTAAGGGCAACAGTGCAGCCTTGAAAAGTTGCTTTAGCGATCATTTCTTTCATGGAGGAGGAAAAAACGATGTGCCAATTTATAAAGTATCTGTTCTCCTCTTTGTTCCTATGGTTAATTCTAATTAAGATGTATTTCTTACATGTATTATATGGGTCAGTAAGAATTAGCACTTTGCTCACTTGGTCTTAAAAATATTAGTAGTTTGTGGATACACTGCTGCACCATATATAAAACCAATTCAGTGCCTTGGATTTGTGTTTATTTTGAAGGTACAAAAGAGCTACTGTTATTGAAGAAATAATTTTAACATGGACAAATGAGGGAGGTCATGTGTACCTGCTTTATTTAAGGTGAAAAAACATTTTATGGGATGCTTCAGTGCATTTCTGTTTTCGTTATTATGAGTTCATCATGTCAATAACTGCTTTTTATTGTCTGAGCTATAGCACCTACTAATAACACAAATTCTGCCAGGTATAGTCTTTTCTGCCATCTATAGTCTTTTATATAGCTAAATTTTCTTTTTGCCCATGGCAATAATATGTGATATCTGCATTAAACCTACTGACAGCTCCTTAAAGAGAAAATTATTAATTAATCATCCCATAGAATTTCAATAAGGAGTAACATAGGCAAAAAGATGCTGTTAGATCCAAATCCTTTGGGGAAAAATGATAAAAGAAATTTCACTGGTTGGTGGAAAAAGACCTACATGGATACTCCAGAGGCAAGATTCAGTGTGGATAGAGATTCCTGTAGTGTTCTGAGCAAAGATAAAATTCACTCGCAGAAATTCAGAGGTGGAGATTGGGCAGCAAATACTGTTATCAATGTGACAGCCTTAAATGATTTGCTCTATAATTGGCAAGTTGTGATTACTAGAGAAATTAATTTTATTTTTTAAAAAGTTAGAAAAGCCACCTTGAATTGAATGTTCACAAGCTGATTCATTTTGGCTTAAATAGAAGCATAAATGAAAGTGTATTAATAATATGTTTCAGGTCTTCAGGTTGAAAATAGAAAATTTAGCAGAATTGGGAAAAGCACACAGGGAATTTGCTATACAGAGGAATTCAGGATTTGTTACGTGGGATAGGAACACCATTATTTTATCATGGAGAAAGTTATCTGAAACTAACGGCACAACAAAAAACCTGCAAATGCTGCTTCCTGATTTAACTGGGTGAAATGATCATTCTTCAGAAATCATTTAGAATTAGGGAGTCTGTCTGTTCCATTCCTTTGTAGCTAATCAATGAAGAAAACCATTATAGGATAGAATGAAAACTGCTAAAAGCAAGATTTTGTTAGATATCGTAGGAGACGTTTTAACAAACAGCTCTTCAGCTGAAGGAACAGAAAAAAACAAGGAATGAGAAATACTGAGGGAGGACTAAACAGAAATTTCATTATAGAGATTCAGGTGTAGAGTTTAGGTGTAGACTGAAAGGTATATTAACATTCTGTTTCTTTTATTGATAAGGATGATACAGCTGACAATGGGAGCAAAGGTGAGGCATAACAGAAATAAAAATGTTAGTGATTACAAGATGCATGTCAATGTCTACCACTTAGAGTGATGTCTTATTGGAGTTATGGAATGGCTACTTTTCCCCTTTACTTAAATAATATTAGCCACTGCAAGACCTTTATTTTGACTTAAAAGTGTATAAATACTTAGATTAAAATATTGTTGGAGAGAACAATTAGAAACATAGACTTAAATAAAGTCGCATAGAATTTTATATGGGCTTGACAGAGGCAGATGTTCTCAAACAAACTCTACGTTAAAAAAAAATCAGTAAATAGTATTTAATGCAAGACAACATGGCAGATATAATCAATATGATCTTGAATAAAGCACTTATGGTGTCATGTGAGAAATTATTTATTGAAACATGAATAGTGAGGAACTGTGAGATGGACAAGATATTGGGCAAAGGAGAGATTACTGACTATGTTGAAAGGAGTAGTATTGGCTAAGTGGAAATTTGTGTTCTTTGAAGAAAAGTCTTCAGAGCTGTTGTGTTTTAGTGTTTCATTGTTGACCCTGGCATAAAGTACAGGGGTATGCTAAGGGATGAGGCAATGTTTTGGAGATACCTACAGTTCAGAGGAGAACTGGATTTGCAGAAATGGAAAGAAGTTTAACTTTACAAAGTGCAAGAGATCAGTGTCCAAGCATGCAAGTTCTTGGGGACTAATTCAGATAATTTCTGTTTACAGTTGGGAATTCATTGTTTGAGAGAGATATCTGGGTAACTAGCTGACAACAGAATGACTATGAAGGCTCATAATCATGGTTCAAATGTAGATGAAGGTCACTTGTAACAGAACAAATAAGGACGGAGATTTCCTTACATGCAGGCCAAGTATGGTGTGAGCCTGAGAAGCCACTGCGCAGAGGTGGTGGGTGCTGCTATGTCTGCGCTGAAGGCTGGCCATTACTATAGCTCTGCTTGCCCCAGATGCATCTGAGTTAGCTGTCCCAGCGCTGCCTGTTCTCATAGCAGCAGCCCAGAAGGCACAGGGGTTGAGGCTGGGATGCAGTCTCATAGAATCATTGAATGGTTTGTGTTGGAAGACACCTTAAAGACCATCTAGTTCAAGCCCTCCTTCCATGGGCAAAGACACCTTCCACTAGACCAGGTTGCTCAAAGCCCCATCCAGCCTGGCCTTGGAGACTTCCAGGGAGGGGGCAGCCGCAGCTTCTCTGGGCAGCCTGTGCCAGTGCCTCACCACCCTCATCGTGAAGAATTTCTTCCTTATATCTAATCTAAATCCACCCTCTTTTAGTTTAAAGCCATTACCCCTTGTCCTATCACTCCAAACCCTTGTGAAAAGTCCCTCTCCATCTTTCTTGTAGGCCCCCTTCAGGTACTGGAATGCTGCTATAAAGGTCTCCCCATAGCCTTCTCCAAACTGAACAACCACAGCTGTCTCAGCTTTTCCTCATAGGAGAGGTGTCTCAGACTGAGACAAGTAGCTACTGCTGAAGGGAGGGAGGATGTTTTAGGAGGAATGTAGGGTTTATGCCTGAGGGGGCAAGGATGAGGGTGGTGGGTAGGCTCCAGTGCTGCCTGTGAAGATGAACTCTTGACCACCTCTGTTTGCCCCCAAGGCTTTACTCTGGGTGCTCGCTTATTCCTTCTTCCCAAGCAAATCCCTACGTTCCCACTGTCAATATTTCTCCCAGAGATCATCAGACCCTCCAGCTTTCCTGTAGTCTTGCTTATCATCTTCACTCCCCTGAAAACCTGCAATCCCTTTTACCCTCCATGACCCCTGCCACTTCCTCATGGCTGTGAAGCTGAGTTTTACCTACATGGTAGGAATGCTTTCTTTGACATGGAAGGGGAAAAACATTAATTGCAAAACATTAGTGGTTAGAGTTTATCTGAAATACTGTGTAAAACTTTGATCACCTGTTGGAGAAAGAAGATTCACATTTGGAAGAAGGCCACATGAAAGGTTGAGAGAGCAAATATTTTGTATGACTGAAAAAGTCAAGCTGTTTTTAAGGCTGGAGGGTAACAAAATGGCTCTCTATATTTGTGTGAAGAACTGAACTGAAAACCAGGGAGGGAAAAACGATTTGAATCAAAGGACAGTGTTGTTAGGCACACAGATGACCATTATGGGCTGGACACTAGAGAAAAGTTTATTACTTCCAGTAACAGGAGGTTTCAGAGCAACATTCCAAGAATGGTGTTTTGAGAGGAGATATACTAAGTTTATCTAAGGGCTTACATGATGTGGTTATGTGTGATAATGAGGGAGAAGTCTTTGTGAACCTGGAGGCCTCCTCCAATCTAATAACAAAGCCTTTTTATGATACACTCATACAGCAGATATTAGTGATTTTGTAAAGTTAGTTCTTAGTCTCAAGATCATCCTTAAGAGTGGAATTAATTTCCTTTTTTTTTTTTATAGCGGAGGTTTTTGGGAAATGTCATGCAGTTTCCCAGATTTTTCATTACTTTCTGAATATCCTTTTAGCAGTTTTTCTGAACACACTTACGTACCATTGTGATTAACTTGAGAAAACTGATCTTCCAGATGTCTGTGATGAAGTATATTATGAAAGATTAACATGCTTGAATTGTTGTAGTGGGGGCAGATGCTGTAGAGGAAGCACAATGAACTGAGTGAAGGAAGAACAGAAAGATCAGTGAAACAGAGAAATCTGATCTGTAGTAGAGAAGTACCTGGACTTTCAGTGCTTATGTGAATCAGGCTTCTGAATATTCTCACAGTTGTTACCTGTATGTACTAAACTTTGGTGATAAAAGAACACAGGCTTCGTATATGTTCTAACCTCAATATCAGGATTAAACATGTGGTAAATTTTTGGCTAATTTGATTTCAGTGGGAGTCCTCCTTTTGTTTTTCATTGGAATCTGTTTGTGGGACTCTGATGTGAGAAATCATCTCATTTTAAAGCATACACAGGAGAGTAATTGAAACCGATTTAGTTCAGTGTCCACAGGTATGATGTTTCAAATCCGTATGTAAAGTTTATCACGGTAATATCTGTTTTTAAAGCCTGAATTCTATTACATCTCTAAATTCACCAACTCAAAAAAATATTTTATGTAACATTTTATTCGTGCGTACCAAGTTATAGACCATGAACTACAGGATCTGCAGTGAAATACCAACAGTTTGACTAGGCTGTGCCAGTAGCTATTATAAGCTTGATCTGGGTTTCCAGATACTAAACTATGATATTCATACAGTAAATGTATAATTTATAAGTAAATATACAGATACAGTAGACTTTTAGAAGCATATTAACTTTAATTAGTTAATCGAAAGAGTATTTTTCTCTTTGGTATTTGTGTAGATTAATTTACTATTGAATTTATGTAATCCAATCTCTTTATTACTGAATGTTTTTTATTTCTAAGGGAAAAATGTTGCAGTCTTCAGGGAAAATACTCTTTCACCTCTCTGGGGGTTTTGGTTGGATGAATGCTATAGGATTTGCCCCTAAAAGCCATTTAATCTATAGCTACATCAAGCTGTAGCAAGTATTTCTGTGTTCTATTAATAAGCTGCCTCTCTACAGCCTGAATTTAGTCTCTTTCCAGACTATGGTGCTCGTCTAGCAAAATATTTTTCATTATGAACATTCCTGACTATATTTACTTTATTGTACTTCAGTTTTAATTTAACGTTGTAGCACCACGTATGAGTAAGTTTCACTTAGTCCCAGTATTCTGGCCTCTATAGCTGGCCACGGTGAATACCTATGCTAGTGTATAAGAACAGGTGAAGCTTATGTGATGCTTTCTGCACTATACCTTCAAGCTTCCCGACTTGGAAAAATGTCTGGTAGAAAGACATCATGAGATCTGAAGATTTTCTTGACAGAAGATTTTCTGTTGTGAATTGTTGTTGAAGGTTGTTTCAAATTTGCTGATGTCCATGGCACTGAAAATAGCCAGAAGCAACAATTAGTCCTACCTATGAGCTCTTTAACATTTACGTCACGGAGAGCAACTCATGCATACATTCTGTGTCCTGTCATAATCTCTGCGACAATTTTCCAGATGTGGGAAATAGTTGTTGTTCAGGAAAACAGAATTAAAAAAGTTTACTTCAAAAGCAAGAACTTAAAACCTCTCCAGGCTGTATTCCATCTTTCTAGAATCTACGCTGCTTAGGAGCTGCAATGTAGCATTGTATCATTGCACCTCTAGTTACAGATAGACTTTCTGAGCCATATGGACAGATGCATCCTGATAAATAATACTTCTCTTCTTGGGGAGATATTAGCAAGACTACCTTAGTTCAATTGTGCACCTAGAGCTGGCCAACACAGTTTTATAACCCTGCAACAGTATAATCCAGAGGCACGTTATCACAGAAATGCATTACTGATGTTTATTTTCCTAAGAAGCAATTTTTTGCTTGCTTTCTTAATAAGAAAGAAAGGTGGTGTGTGCAGGGGTTTAAGAAATATGCACAATTTAAAAGGCTGGCTTTTTGACAGCTGGCTTTTCAGATGAGTCACATGAAAAATCTTGGTTGCTTCGTCTGTGGAGCTGAACACCTGATGTAAGTCTGTTACTGTGGGCTTTCTTGAGCCTTACTTTTGGACAGTTTCATTTTTATCATCATCGCCACTTGCTCCATTTGAATCAAGATGCTGCATATCACTCCAAGGTTAAAGAATGGAAAAGTAGGTAATCATGCATTCAGTTTTTTAAAAAGAGAAGCTGAGCTCTTTTGGAATGGAGATTCATTCTGAAAAGCTGTTAGATCTTCATTTGACACTCCTAACGTGCTTTATCTTGCCTCTCCATTCTCTGTGTCACATGTTTCCCTATGCATTTATACTGTGCTTTGCTTAAAGCTTCCACGCATCTTGCCTCTATTACGTTGATCCTGATGGGAAAAATTGCTCTGGTGTCCTTCGAATCACCAGCCATTGCGCTTGTCAGCAGCACTTCCTTGATGAACAGATGAATATGTGTTACAGGTCTGACCCAAGCAGAATTTTAAGAGAAGTGTCTGAGATAGTTGAATGCAATGAAATAAAAAAAACTGAAACAGATATGTAAGAAGCAATCCTCTTTTTAGTTTTCTCTTTTTTTCAAGTGTTTAGAGCATAAACTGTGCATTTCTTTCATGACAATATCCGACTCAGCAACTTACTGAAAAATACAAATAAAATGGCTCCCTTGGGAGCCATTAGTCTCATGCAAATTCATGAAGCTGTGGAGATAAGAACATACTGTTAAAAGTGGTACACAAAATACATCAAACTAAGACATATATGCCTCCGAGATTCCAAGCATATTCCAATGAAGTATATGACTTGGGGAGCAGCAGTATTTTGTATTCATATCTTACATATGTGTTAGTAATACTTATGCTGTCATGTTCCTACTCTTAACTTAATAATTGATGTTTTTGGCATCAAAGCAATATAAGAAATATTTAGTTATTTCCATCTGCTATAGAGCTCCATGTCTGGCTACAGTGGAGAGAGGCACGTCGTATGTTGTGTGTTCGGCTGACCTTAGGAGTGGTGTTAAATCCAAAGACTGTTTGAGAAACCAGTAGGAGTCTCCAAGCGGCTGTAACATTCACTCTTTACATGTATTTCTTAGATATCCTTTCCAAACCTGTGCCAAATATGGCTTCTTTCTTAACTTTCTTTCTTTAGAGTAGCATGCAGGGGTTTATATTTTAGTGTCTCTTGTTTGTTCCAGAAATGTCTGGCCTGCAGGGCGGGTGCTCAAGAAGCTTGAACTGTGATTTATAGATACTTTTCTTGATCCACAGGTAACAAAGTTGTAGATCTGGCTTCTGTGCTGTGGACTTGAGTATAAAAAATATCTTGAACTCCTTTTGCTTGAGGTTTTTATGCCCTACTGAACATTTCTCTCACCCCCTGGGATTTCAGGGTAGGCTTTGCTTGCATGGCTAAAGTAATGCCTTTTTTTTCTCTTTTCATTTTCACATCTTTTTTAGTTACTATTCTAATTTTAAGTACTACCACTGAGATGCTTAATTGCTTGACTTTCTTATAATTACCTGTAAATGTGGTAGTCAGTACTGTAGCCTTGCATTTTAACAGGAGTTAGTATTTCCCTTTGACGAAGCAAAGACACTGACACTCTGATACTACCGCTGTCTTTGGTGGCTGTAAGTTCCCTTTCTGCCTCAGGGTTCTAATTTGCTCATTTTTGACGCTTCAGTGAACAGCAGAAGTCAGTCAGAATAAGCTTTTTGGATAATATGAAGTGTAAGAAGCCAACTCATTTGAATTTGGGGGATATTTTGCATTGTATGTTTTAATTTTCTGCTTAAAGTAGTTTTCTGCTTAAAAGCAGCTGGGTGGAATCAGGTTAGAAAAGGAAAAAAAAAAAATCTCTGAGCTGAGACCAAAGGCAGAAAATTTTCCGCTGGAAAGGAACATTTTTCCACAATTGTGAGACTGTGAGCCAGTGCAGTGAAATAACTGTCCTGACAGAATATGAACTCTAAAGGGCTTTGGTGCATAATGCATCCTTCTGACTCACGTTAGTCCAGTGCACACCACTACTGCTGACGTGATGCAAAAGTGTTTTGCATCCTCTTGTGTTGCCAGATGAACGTTTCTGGAGAGTAGCTAAGTGCTTTTAACTCGTCCTGTTCCAGAACCGAGTTCCCATCTGAGTGTGCACATTTGATAAATGAGGTACTCTGCATGTCCTGAGAGCATGCACTATAATGCTAAGTGAAACTCCATAAGGCCTGCAACCATTCTGTATGCAAAATATATTGAAATCAGTAGGAAGAGCGTGTGGCCTGGTGAGTAGAGTCATGTGGAATCTTAGACATTAAATACTTAAACTGAGATTTTTCTGTGTTGGCCATTAAAATTGATAGAAACTAGGTATCCAGATCCCTTTCGTGACTTTACAAAACTGTTTTCAACGTCTCTTAGGAAAAAAAAAGTTTGTTTTCAAGTGAAGCCACTATTACTTTGGTGCTCCTATTTTGTACTGATTGTGAAATGTAAGCTGGTGAGAGGTAAAAGGTTGCTGGTTCACAAACCTTTATTTTTGTATGTTCGTTATTGTCTTGAAGTTTGTGTAAAACCGTAAGAGGCAGTTTCAGAGCAATGAAGGTTCCCAGTATCATTGTCAGTTTGATTCAATCTGAAATATCCAAGTTATTTAAAAATTTTATATTTAAAGCATGAAAGAGATTTCAATATATCATAAATTCTGTTCTCCTGCTTTATAAATATGCTTTATAGTTTTATGGAGTTGTAAATAAAAAATTTAATCTTACAGAAGATTATGACTTCTAAACCGGATTGATATCTGAATATTATCCTCTAAGTAATATTTTTGCCCAGATGGCTTGGGTTCTGGCTATATGAATGATTTCTCGGTAAGTCCTAGAGCATCTAGCATTTAAAGTGAGAAGTGACTTAGCTGAAGAGTTTTATTTCCTTTGTGAATTTCTACAATTATGTGGATTATGCAGGTTTTCTAAACAAAAATACATGACAAATGATAAAGACAAGTACTGGTTCAGATCATCGTTGCAAAGAGACTGTTCTGTTATCAGTGTGAAGGATCATGTTTCTAGGAGGCCTGTCCTATAGACTCAGCGCTTTTATTTCCTACCGACGTTAGTGAGAACTGAGAGTTTTGGGGACCTGCCATGAGGTGCTCAGCACAATGTCACATCTCGAATATGGACCTACTCAACCAGTAGATCTGAGACCTTCATAACCAAAAGAGTCTATGCCGATCTATAGACACACTGGGTCAAATTAATTCTTTTCATGATCTTTTTAAATCAAAGGTCAAATGATTCTGGTCACTGCTTTCACAGATTCATTTGTTTGTTTTTCAAACCAGGATATATTAGTCATAGCCTAACAAAATGTTACAGATTTGGGTTTTTTTAAATATTTTTGTTATTCTGAGGATGTTTTAGAGGAGTCTGTTGCTCAGCAATGTCTGGAAAAGTTATTCTGCTAATTTCTCCCTATTGCTTACTATAGCATTAAGGTGAATTGTAGAACTATAGGGAAGGAAAAAAAAAGCCAGACTAAACAATAAAAATATTTACTTTTCACGCTTTTTTTTTTTGCCTCAGAAACACTTGGGTTTACAAAAAAAAGAAGTTTGTTCTTTTTCACGTGTCCTGCATGACAATGCCATGTAATTTTTATTTACTGATTATTAAAGTTAGAGGACAAAATATTACATCAGATCTTGATGTCAGGCATGTTTTGATTTGTTGTCTAGTTAATTGTTTTCTAATTGAGTTGAGAACAAGCAAAGGAAGAAGTGGAATCTTGAAGCTGAAGAGTTTAGAGTTTATAGCTGAAGGCTGATAGATGAGGATCCTCTCTCTGTGAGTAAAGGGGAAATGTAACACAAGCTTACAAATTGGTTACATAGATCCTTCAAGTAAAAAAATCAACACGAAGATCAGATCTAGACATAATGTATTTCTAGGGTATGCTATACCCTGCAGCAAAACACAGTCAAGGTTTGGATTAATAAGAGCTGAACCTGAGCTTTCTGTACTGTTTCTGTCTCCCTTTAGCCTGGGCTTTTATCAAATGTTCCATTTATTATGTCAAGCGGAACTTTTCGAATCACATCTTCTGTCTGGCAAAACTTACCTTAAGCTATGTTCAAAATAACAGAAAAGCCATGACAAACAGCAAACAATCCTTGAGCACTGGCAGAAGTCCTGACACGTAGCAAAACTGTCTTGCCAGATGCATCTTCCAAACCACTACCTTGTAAAAGATGTGCTAATGCTGCAGAGTTTCGTATTCTAGTGCAGAATCTGTGTAGTATATCTGTCTTTATCATGAAGTTATAGAGACTATGTTAATGTGCTATGAAAATGTAAAATAATTTGGATAAATAGCCAAACATGAATTTAATTCAGAAACCCTTAGGGGTATATTCTGCTTTCGATGAGAGGCGGTTTGTCCTTCAAGAGAGGCTTATGCATAGCTGTCTGTGCAATGAGATGAGAATACACTCAAAACTTCTTAAACACGAGAGCTACGAGTAATCTGTTCAGAGGTTTTGTAGTCAAAAGAGCCGGAATTTAAAAGGTAACTAGTTAGCTCTTATTTGCATAAGAAAATTAGCTGAAATTCAAGTCTTGGAGGAAACTTGAAGGGCTTTGTCACCTCTATTACATGCTATCTGATCAAATTGTACATGAAGGCAAATAGCCTGATCTTTTTTCCTATTTAAATCTTGCAAAGCACATTTTATAAAATTGATTTTATTAAGTATCTTGTTAGTAAAGAAAATTATTTCAAGTGGCATTTTTTTCTGAGTAAAATTGATCATGATTACATTGCAAACAGATCTCTGCCAAGTGTTGACCATGTTCTTTCAAATGCAAATTGCTAGTAGTAACTTATTTTATTTAGACTCTTCCTTTTAGTGAGTCCATTTGTTCTCATATAACATAACTTCTATTTCACAGTTTCATACATAAAACCTAATATGTCTCACTTGTATTACAGTAAATCATATTTTCAAATTTTTTCACTGGTTATGAAAATGTCAGGTTTTGTAAGAGAGCAGGATCTTTTAGATAGGTGCATGCTCTAGAAAGAAAGTTGCATCTCCCCTTGTTCTAGATGGGCTAGATGTAATGCTATTTCTTTTTCACAAAAAATCTTGATGTACTTCTTAACCAACAAGGCAGGTGTCAGTTGTGGCTGAGCAATTGTGCATCATATGGCAAGGGGAGTCAAGTCTTTATTTTGTTTTCAAGGACATTTTATGCTGATTGATCTTGCATTTTTAAAATACCTTCTGATGCCTTGCTCTCAAGTCAACCTCAGGAAAAGCGTGGGTGAGTCCTCATATACTCACAGTTTCAGGTACAGATTTACTAGGGGAATATTCTGATTAACTTTATTGGATTCCTTTCCTCTTGGAATATAGAAAGAATCAAAAAAGAGATATAAGTACTTACTACCAGTGTGGTCTCTTCTTTGGCTCATACTCAAATTCTTATCTTCTGTATGGGGCAAATCCAAAGGAGCTCTGTAGTGGTTTAACCCCAGCCTGCAACTAAGCACCACACTCCCTCTTGCTCACTCCCCTCACAGCAGGGTGGGGGAGAGAATCAAAGAGTAAAAGTGAGAAAAATTGTGGGTTGAGGTAAAGATGCTTTAACAGGTAAAGCAAAAGCCATGCAAGCAACCAAAGCAAAATAAGTAATTCTTTCACCACTTCCCGTTGGCAGGCAGGTGGTCAGCCATCTCCAGCAAAGCAGGTCTCCATCATGCATAATGATTACTTGAGAAGCCAAACGCCATCGCTCCGAATGTCCCTCACCTTCTTCTTCCCTGTATTGAGTTTGTGTGGCAAGGTTTTGGTAGTAGGTGGGCTACAGAGGTGGCTTCTGTGAGAAGCTGCTGGAAGTTTCACCTATGTCCGATGGAATCAATGCCAGCCAGCTCCAAGACAGACCCAGTGCTGGCCAAGTCTGAGCCCATCAGTGACGGTGGTAGCGCCTCTGTGATAACGCATTTAAGAAGAGGGGAAAAAAAAATGCAGCTGGAGGAAAGGTGTGAGAACATGTGAGAAAAAGAACTCTGCAGACACCAAGAAGGAGGGGGAGGAGGTGCTCCAGGTGCTGGAGCAGAGATTCCCCTTCAGCCTGTGGAGAAGACCAAGGTGAGGCAGGCTGTCCCCCTGCAGCCCATGGAGGTCCATGGTGGAGCAGATATCCACCTGCAGCCCCTGGAGGACCCCATGCTGGAGCAGGTGAATGCCCAAAGGAGGCTGTGACCCCGTGGAGAGCCCATTCTGGAGCAGGTTTGCTGGCAGGAATTGTGACCCCGTGGGGGGATCCACACTGGAGCAGTCTGTTCCTGAGGGACTGCACCCATGGAAAGGACCCATGCTATAGCAGTTCGTTAAAAACTGCAGCACATGGGAAGGACCCACGTTGGAGCAGCTCATGGAGGACTGTCACCTGTGGGAGGGACACCCGGCTGAAGCAGGGGAAGAGAGCGAGGAGGAAGGAGCAGCAGAGACAACATGTGATGAACCGACCACAACCCCATTTCCTGTCCCCCTGCAACGCTCGAGGGGAGGAGGAAAAGGAAATCGGGAGTGAAGTTGAGTCTGGGAAAAAGGGAGGAGTGTGGAGAAGGTGTTTTTAAGATTTGGGTTTATTTCTCATTAATCTACTCCAATTTGATTGGTGATAAATTAAACTAATTTCCCCAGGTCGAGCCTGTTTTGCCTATGATGGTAACTGGCAAGTGGTCTCTCCTTGTCCTTATCTCAACCCATGAGACTTTCATCATATTTTTCTCTCCCCTGTCCAGCTCAGGAGGGGAGTGATAGAGCAGCATTGGTGGTCACCTGGCATACACCCAGTGTCAAACCACCATGTTCTCCCAGCTTTATATGCTGAGCGTGACGTCATATGGCATGAAATATCACAGAATCACAGAGTGTTCGGGGTTGGAAGGGACCTCTGTGGGTCATCTAGTCCAAACCCCCTGCCGAAGCAGGGTCACCTACAGCAGGCTGCACAGGACCGCGTCCGGGCGGATCTTGAATATCTCCGGAGAAGGAGACTCCACAACCTCTCTGGGCAATCTGTTCCAGTGAACCGTCACCCTCAGAGGGAAGAAGTTCTTCCTCATGTTCAGACAGAACTTCCTGTGCTTCAGTTTGTGCCCATTGCCCCTTGTTCTGTCTCTGGGCACCACTGAAAAGAGTTTGGCCCCATCCTCCTGACATACACCCGTGAGATAAGCATTTATTAGGTCCCCTCACAGCCTTCTCTTCTTCAGGCTGAACAAGCCCACCTCCCTCAGCCTCTCCTCGCAGGAGAGATGCTCCAGTCCCCTCACCATCCTCGTAGCCCTCCACTGGACTCTCTCCAGTAGCTCTTCATCTTTCTTGAACTGGGGAGCCCAGAACTG
>Ga0065711_1036192_pt1 | contig 21326 bp, 13 predicted proteins | sample Hoacrofraction12_FD_59098 | JGI IMG/M metagenome (GOLD analysis project Ga0065711, IMG submission 59098) | Hoatzin crop microbial communities from Cojedes, Venezuela - Epithelial fraction 12 v2 (version 2) | ecosystem: Host-associated > Birds > Digestive system > Esophagus > Crop | place... | reverse complement strand
GGGGGGGGGGGGAGGGGCAAAGAATCCCAATTTAAACCTTGGCAGTTTGGCAGTTCCCCCATGACAAACTCTTGAGCAAACATCTGTATCAGCTTGGATTAACGCAGGCTAATTTTCACAGTTATTCTGGTACAGGTGACAAAAATAAAATCCTTACAAGCAGAAGGGACAGATTTCCGTTATTAGGTGATAAAAGCTGCTGAACTCATCTAATATTTCCATCATTTCCAGGGACACCTCGTTAATGCTGCTCACCTCTTGTATTCTAAAACGTTACCAGGTTCCTGCGGATGCAAGCGATACAGGCACAGCCTCCAGGGCATTTTGGCAATTTTATCTCATCGTTGAAGTACACAATGGCACGATTTTATTAACTCGGCTTCACACCCTCTAAGATCAATTTCTGCCACCTACACCAGATCCAGAGCAGTACTGATTCTCCACAGCACATAAGATCATTTCCACGTGCACAGTTATCCGTGCAGCAAGTCCTCCTGCATGTTCCCTTGGAACACCTGAAAATCACTGCTTAAAAAGGCCAAAACGGGATTAACAAAAACCACTATTCTTCTTCAAGAGAGATATAATGACAACCGCGTGGAAAATTATCAAAGTTACGTAGGGATCACCCCCCCAAACCAATAAGCCTTACTTGTGCAAGGTGTGCGAAGGCCGGTCATTTTTCTCCGGTTGTCCATAGCAGCTCGTTTTCGCTTCGGGAATGAAGGAATATTTTTCCAGCATGGCTGATGCAGCAGTGGCAATAATCCCAAGGCCATCCTGTACCCGAGCTTCTAAACTGTAGTCCCATTCATCGTAAGACGCTGAAATGAGTCCTGAAGGAAACTCCTTGGGAGTGATTTCTGTGTTACCACTAACCAGGCTGGGAACGATCCAAAAGAAATCATAGCCAGTAAGGCCCAGGGAACGAGCCTCATCCAGTATGTAGACAGCTTCATCCTTGGAACAATATAGCAGGATGACAGATGAATGAATCTTCTTCAGCTGAATTTGGGTCTTGGCATCTCCAAAGGCAGTATCAAGTACAATGACATTCTGCATGTCCCAGCCCACAAAACTATTTTCCACTGTGGTCTTGATGACATTGATGAAGTCTCGATATCCAGGGAAGGTGGTGGTCACCAGGGAAAACACGTGCCAGTCATAATCCTGCATGATCTTCAGCATGACAATGGCTTCTTGCTGGATGGAAGCCCCAAACTGGAAGAACGTGGACATCACATCCTAGAATACCAAACACAGTGAAAGATTACTACTTTTGTGCAAATCTCAAGAGAACATTATCTCTAATCCTTCCACTCTCTTTGGTCCACTATGGCCTACCAAACTTTCATTGCATTCAAATAACTTTCCATGCCTTATCACATTCGTATCATTAATAAGCAACACTGATCATAAATAAGTACCACAGCTAATGAAAATATTTGCCAAAAAGTGACAAACGTATTTACGTAGGGAATTTCTGAGCCCTTGATCACTTGACAACTCCAATCAGTACTTGCTGAGGAAGCTCCCTAGAGACAGCCACCCCCTGTTAAACAGCTCCTCTCCAGCAAGCAGCTTCAGAGTCATCAAACCTATTAGGAACGTGACCCAATAAATTCATACCAATTTCTTAGCTACAATGGAAAGAAACTGCAATGCGCACGCTGTATACATACAAAGCAGCTCTGTACTTCCAGACCCAGTGTCTGACGGACACTTCATTCCCACAGCTTCACCGGACCTGGTGGAAGCTCTCGGACTCTGTAGAAGCCAGTGTACCGTCCCCAGGTACTGAGGTCGCTACTGCTCGTGGGCTCGCTGCTGATCATGCTCCGGCCAGAGCATGCGGCCCTTTGACGGCTGATGTCGAATGAACAGGACGGGACCCCAGGGACCACCAGCAAGCTGCTGGTGCCCTCACTCACGGATGTCAGTGGCAGTAAATTCAAACGAGGGCCTCGCAGTCTGTATTGGTAGCTGCCTTGCCTGACACAGCTGGGCTGCCAGTTTGCTGCAAGACTTGTTTCTAATATTTGTCTTGGGCTTTTACAGTATTCATAACATTTTACACAGCGTGAGGGCAGGTGCCTCTTATTTTAACAAGGCCTATCAGAAATAGGCAACACAATAATGTATTTTGTTGGCACTGAATTTACAAATATTTTCATTGGTCTATTTTTGCCTAGGTGCTCTAAGATCTAAACTTCTTTCTGAATTTTACATTCTAGATTTATATACATCACAATTATTACAGTACCAAAATTATACACAGTAAGCTATATAATTGTTTATTTTCATTTTACTTCAGTATTTATTCCCGACCAGTAGTGGCAACTGATGCACATCATTTTCCGATACAGAAAGCATGAACCTCTGCTGAAAGAAATGCTTATGAATGAAAAGTAAGATATTAACCACACAAGATTTCTTATGCAGCCTTTACAGGAAAGGGGCACATGGTGCTTTTAAATTACAGAGTTTTATGAATGCGGTTGTGAACTGCTATCCTATTTTACACTTGCGGGGAACAGAGGCAGATTAATTGAATTAGGTTTCACAGACGGTGTTATACAATTATTAGTGAGAACGGTAGCACAGCTCTACAAGGTCTATATTTTATCTGTGGAAACCTATTCAGAGGAAACTGAGTATCTATATTTTTCTTTTTAATAGAAGATGAGGAGTGTTATTACTTGCCAAGTGTTCAGAACCTGACGCCAGCACCACAAGCTGTACAACTTGCGTCAGCCTGGGAGGACTGATAGCGCAGGTATAAAATACCCACCGCGGGCAGCAGTGACACCAGCTGCCATGGCTTCTCTGGCACCTGAGAGGGGGCATTCTGAACCAGTGCCCCACCTGCAGCGGTTTGGGGTTCATTACAGATGTTAGAAAACATATTTGGGAGAAGAATTAAATTAGCAAGATTGGATTTCTTAATGCTTCTGGAGCTATTTCCTGCTGACCTGCACTGTATACTTCAAAATAAGCAAACAAACACGCTTTTCATCTGGAGACACTTACAGCTAAAGAAACCCATCACACAGAAAATCTGCTCAGAGTCAGCAGTTAATGTTTTAGTTACTGATTTACCATTACAAAGTAAATTAGATATCTAGAGACAATGCCACGAACTCAAGTGTGCTGGAGCTTCCTAATTGAACATTAAAAAATACCGTAATACAAAGTCAGTCACTTCGGTTTTCTTCTCCAGTTCTTCTCTTATCCTGCTTTTTACTTGTGATTATGCTAAATAACAGTAAAAATAAGCACGATAATTTACAGCAAATCAAATAGATTATTTTCATCCTATTCTTTATAGAATCACAGAATCATTAAGGTTGGAAAAGACCTCTAAGATCATCAAGTCCAACCATCACTCTATCCCACTTCTAAATACGGTTTATGGCTACTAATGTAGTGGAACAGTTCTTTCAAACATCATGCACACCTTGGTCTTTTGTGCATCACAAGGAACTTCTCCAGTAAGCAACTGGAGATGAAGCCTTTGAGAGCAAAAAGCAATGCACATGGACATTTCCAGGTGTGACCTTTCTAACTCATAACTACAGATTATCAACCTAGAGCAGTCCTTGTCAGCTTCCCCAGCCGTGAACGATGGTCTTGTGCACAAGGGCCGGCGTCACCGTGATAGGAGTCTGACGACACAAGCAAAGTGTTAAAAATAAATCCTTTCCTTTTGTAAACTATTTTTTTAAATAAAATGTTTATGAGAAGGGTTTTGATTAAGCATTTTTGTAAAGTTCACACCCATATTACATGAATCCTCTTCATATAATTGTGAATGTGAACTTTAGACAAAATCAGGCAAGTAATACGAGTTTGTGATCAGAATGATGAAAAAATGTAACTGTATGTTGAAATCAAGTTTGGGTTAAGCAACAGTGGAGATCCAAATATCACAAGTAAGATTCTGATCCAAGGAAATTCCGTGTAGCTCCACTGACTCCGTGTGATGCTTTATAGAGCCGAAGATCTGACGGTATGGGTTTACAATGAGTTTGAAACAGATGGAAGATTACAAGCAAATTGCAGCCTTAGGAACTTCAGCAGATATTTAAATGCCTATAAGGAGAATATTCAAGGACATATCATCCATTAAGTTTAGGGGAGAAAAAAAAAGAAAAGGGTTTAGTGAAGAAACAGCAAATTTATATAGCAATCTATAATGGATTCAACTACTGTATCCTTAAACATCTACAGAACTGTTCATTTGGGGGGTTTTAAAGCTTCACATTCTTCCTGAAGAGCATTATTATTCCTTGCCTTTATACAGACCTAGTATTTTGTTACACGTATTGAATTTAAGTTCTACTTTTCTATATTCAAAAGCAAACAAAAGTGATGTTTGTATAAAACCAAAATTATTCCATTATTTTCATTTCACTGTCATGTTTTCATCTATCAAGTCATCTGTCTGAGTCATTGCTGAAATAGGACCACAGCTGTAACATCAGAGGGGCTTTAAATGTACCTCAGAAACACGTTCTTTTTCTTTCCTCGCGGCCCCATCTGTTGAGAGTACCGGCGGAGGGTGCAAGGGAGCTGGACCGCTTATCCCATACAAGAAACTTGCACAAAAAGGAATTCCACAGCTAAATCTTAAAGCATGAACATCCCAAGGTGCTACACTGATAGGAGCCAAAATTTAGTTAGAAGTAGTTGTGGAAATAAGTCACGCTTTGTTCCATTTTTCTGTTCCAGTTTCTTAGCTGGATTCTACCACAGCCAGAGAAAACAGCAATGAGAAGAGAAAGAAAAGAACAAGTGAAAACTTTTTGTTTCTTTGTCTTGCACACGAGCATACAGCTTATAGCAAAGCATCTCCCCATATCTTTCACCCCAGAAGGAAGGAATCCTTCTACTGGCTCTGGTTTAACCCTATTCTTGAGTTTTGTATACAATGTCAAATTCTGTCCCTACAGGGGAAGGACACGTCAGCGTTCCCATACGTGTGCACAAAAACAAGCAGCTCACTCTGGCACTGTCATTTCATCGATTAATACATTAGAGCAAGTTGCTTTTTAATTAGTGTACCGCGTCTGCAAATCTGCCACTCGTTGGAATTGCACGTTTCACTTTCCCCATTCCAGCAATTCACAGGGTTGTTTCTCTCCAAGCTGCACCCTCAGCTGCTTTCCCGGCTCCCCAGCTCCAGCATCTCCCCAGAGCAGCGGGGCGCATTCGCAGCCGCTGCGAGAGCTTCGGGCAGCCCTGGCAGCAGTGCCGGCCCACTGGGGAAAAACCTGCAATAGCTGGCAAGTTCAAGTGAGAAGCATCTGTTCGCTACAACAGCGTACCTGTTGTTCAGCACGAATGAAACGCCAGCCAGAACGAAAGAGGGATCAGCCCCAGCCAGGCTGCTTTTCCCCTTAGCAGGCTCCTTGCGGACAGCTGTTCCGCTGGTAAAGACACCAGTACGACAGGAAGCAAAAACCAGTATGAAATAGGGTTCAAAAAGCAATCCAGAGGATGATTTTATTCAGCTAGAAACAAGATTATTGTGACAGGACTACAAGTAGGACTGTAAAGTTATCTTAATTACTTCATTCTTATTCAGTTTTCACTGGATCTCCGTGGAAGATACAATTCTCTCCTATTTTACACCACTGTAACTTAGCTATTCCATTTTTGTAACAGATTTAAAGCACAGGGTGCTAGGTCTACATATACAACGCAAGCTGTTTCCTGTTTAATGAATTATAGTAGTTATTTGGCATTTTTATGAAGACTGGAAAAACTGAAAGCCAGAGATTAGTCGTGAATTTAAACTGAATAATTTAGCATCACATCAAAAATACACGGAAGGAAGTTATTCATACCAGTCTCAAGTATAGGTAAATAATGTATCTTGCAGTGTGGTAACTTGGTACCATTTTTCTTGGATTACTTGAAAGGATGTAATAATCCCCAGGTAAACATGCAGTGAATCATGTTTGCCATGAATATCTAGGTTTCAGCCACGGAGTCTTCCTCGGTGGTACCATACAGACCCAAGCAAAGCTTCCAGTAAATGCAAGCACTACAGCGGAGGAGCCAAAAGGAAAACCTTTCCTCCCAAGACACCCTGCACTTTTCTAAACTCTTAGTTTATTAAATTCCTGCCTCTATTCATTAACAGTATATAACACGCAATTCCCAACACAAACATCTCACTGAGGCGCCCAGGGAGAAAACTCCCCCATTATCACCACGGGAGCAATTTGGGGGAAATTATACAAAATTATGTACTTTCAGGCAAAGCACAGCAACATGTGAGGGCGGAAATAATTTGCTAATTACTACAAACAGCAGAAAGGACTTGCTTCCCAAGGACCTGTCACCTCTCCGGCCTCACATATGGCAAAAGCCTGCAGGAGCCCCGGTGCGGGCTGAGCCGACCGGGTGGGAGCGGGAGCAGGGCCAGGGGTGCCCGGGCTCCTGCAGCCCCCGTGTGAGAGGCTGGAGGTCCTCCCAGTCTGCACACGGAGACCTCCGAATGCCTCTCACCATTTCTCACTGAGAATACGAAGGCTTGCTAGCAGAGTTAGAAAAAGGATGGAAATTTTCTTACGCTGTAATTTCAGTGGTGCAAATGCAGAGCCGCGTAATGTGTAAAGGTCAACAACAAGGACGAACTGAGGGCTTACTTTATTTTAAAAGTTCGCTCTGGGAGAGGAACACTCCGGTTAGAAAAGGGCAGGAGCAAGCAAGGGAGTAGAACATTATGGCTTTCCAGCATTTGACATGTCCTCTTGTATTATTTCAAGGAATAAATATCAGAGAAACATGATTTTAAAAGGTTAGCACCAGCTTAATCAAGCATGTTCTTTCCCACTTCCAGAGGGAGCCTGCAGGGATTCATTTTGCAGAGGCTTCGGTATTTTCAGGTCATGTTTTATCCTAAGAATTTTGCTAGATAACAGATGGGGGGTTGGGGTTGGTATTTTTCCTTTAATATATCCTTCTAATTTCGTACTACCTGCCTGGCTTATCTGGGCCCGCTACAAGAGCTGAACTTTGTCACTATTTTTTTCTATACCAGATTAGCAAATAAACAAATACAAAGGAATGAGAACAGGGTTTCTACAGATCATCACAGAGTCCACTGGTTTTTGATCCTTTACATTCTTCAAACAACATGGCATCATGGCCAATGAATTAACGCAACTCCACATGCCGTCACAGTGGAACAACAGAACTTAATTCGGGAAGACAACTCGTTCAGCGCAGAGCTCACGGAACATTTCCTGGGCTGAAGCGCGCCTGCCAGGAGTTCAGCACCTCTGGGTTTCCATTCGCTGGTTGCTCAAACATGGGAAATCTCCTGCTCAGCCAGGACTGGCAAGTGAAAAATGCTTTCAAAGGCCGCAATGACATCAAGAAGCCTGCGACCAAACTTGGCAAAATCCCGAAAAGATTCACACGAAATAGCAGGGATTTCTGTGTGGTGGTTTGACGAAAGGTTTATTCACAAGATGCCTCCTTTCTAGAGAAACTTCAACTCCTACTGTGACAGAAATGTCTTCCACCGTGAATATTTCAACGAGGAAGGGCAAAATTGTGGTTCTACAAAAGGCAGGGTGGAGCTGGCTGCACCGCAGCCATATGGATGAGTAACGGCATTGTACAGCTTTTGGGGTGAAAGAGAATCCCAACATCTAAGGGACACTGATGCCTGCAAGGAAGATAAGGGAGAATAAAGAGTATTTTTAGATTAATTACATTTGCTTTGTACGTTCAACTATTTCTTGAATATAAATCAGTCGCTCTAACCCATACAGGTGCTGTGGTGCTGTACGTCAGTGCAGAGTGTTAGCATTATCCTAGAACACTTTGCCTTTACAGAGAAGATGAGATTTGTACAAAAGGTTCTCATTTCCTATAAGTATTTCACCATGAAAACAAATAGTGAAAAACGTGTCTGAGCTAACACACCAATTAATTAGCAAGAAAGACATTTTATGCCATAGCTTGTTGCTGAGTATCATTTCTCTTATGCCTCTTGTCATGAATGCAGATAAATGATTTGCTGTCTTAAATTTAGGCGTCTGATTTTTCTCATGGTTTGTACAAGCAGCGTCCTTCTGCTTTATTCATGTAATTAGTCAGCACTAGACGGATGCAAGTAAACAGTCTCTTGAAGAGCCCCAAAAGACCTGATCTTCCATGGGAAAGTGACTTTAATTTTGCTGTGCAGCACACCTTTTACCTCAAGGAACACCTGAGTTCACCTGGAGAGCTCTCGAGTCTGTCCTTTCAGTGAAATCTCTCCAAACAGTCGTTGTGAATGACTGGAGAGCAATCAGGGAAGTTAATGACTTCTCAAAGAGAGGAGGCAGTTGCTGTGAAGATGCACCAACAATACTGGTGAAAGTAACTGGCTTTCTGCTGTACAGAAGCACTCATCTGCCAACAGCTCACGTTTCATATGTCATAACAAAGAAGATTTAGAAGAAAATTGGATCTTGTTCCTGTTCTCCCCACGGCAACGTGAGGAAGTTTAGAACAAACTGATGATGATCTCTGCTGTACAGGCTCCCTGCCTGGGTAAGAAAAATAAACAATGAAACAATGCTGGACAATGGGGTAGAAAAACCCACACCCAAACCATGATTTAACCATAAAACTTTCTAAAGGTACTTGGTGGAAGAAGGAAAGCCCAGACTTCTTTTCAGGAACAAAATAATGCATTTTTCAGACTCGCAGAAAGCTTTTCACCAGGTAACAGAAATAAAAAGCATTAAGGCAGCATCAGTGAGCTTGTGAACTAGCCCGGTAAAAGGCCAAGACTCAGGAAATGCAGCACGGATAGACACAGACAGCCGAGGAAGGGGCCAGCCTGAATAACTTTCCCCTCCTAGTAGTGGTATTTCCTCAGAACCCACATAATTTACCTCTAGAAATAAAATACCACAAAGACACAGGATGAACGAAACAGATCGGTTTCTGGAAAATAAATAAAAATCTTGGTACACAGACTATCCATCCCCACTGTCCCGCACTCTTGTATTCGCGCCGGGGCATTATTTACCAACGTTCACATTGTTCCGTATCAGTACTGAGATACTACATGCCTTACTACCCAAACAACATGCTGGGCTACGTGGAATTTCTCACCTTCCTCAAGTTTCAGCCTGTGACTACACAGAACTATCTGTCAGATCAATTAGTTCATTTACTTTGAACCACATATGCTCCCGTAAGGCCATCTGAGATGAGTTTCTCTTGATTCATGGGCAATTTGGGGAACTTCAATGGATATAAAAATCAAAGCATTTAGTTTACAGCAAGTTATATTATTTCTTGGAGCAGACACCTAGTTCTAATTACAAATCCTGAAAACAATGCTGCTGCTAATTCCCGTGCTTACTGAAAACAACCTTGTATATGGGTTTGAACCGTCCCATTGCAACATGAGACCCGGACAGCCAGGTTTCGGTACAGGCAGATGAATGTCCGACACAAAGGCAGGGGCCAGAATTTCCAAGGAAGTCCAAAAACAAACACAAGCGAAAAAGCAGAGGGTTATCTGCTTCTCTAAATAAAAAGTAAAGCTTGCTAATCTCTATTTTTGAAATCTTCAGCAAATAAAATTTCATTCTAACAGTTTAGTCTTACAGACCTTACTGCCCAAAATGGTTATGTCATTCATCTTTAAAAAGTGCAGTGGCCACATTTTATCTGATTAAAAGCTTATTATAGCACCAGCCTCATTTTTATTTTTTTTCAAATCGGTCATCCAAATCGATTTTGCTCTGCCCCTGACAGAATTTTAAACATGCACACAAATTACTGTGAGCCATCCACAGAATCTGCTAGAATCCAATTTACTTCACAACTTTTTGGGTACCTTCTAAATTAAAATACGTCAGATTTCGTAATAATTTTTCGGTTTAATGGCAATATCTTAGCTAAGCAAAATTTCACATGCTTACATTACTCTTGCTGTGGAATCAAAAAAATATAAATTGTTTGAATAGCTTACAGAAATATTCAAGAACCAATGCTATGCAATAATTCATCCCTGGGACAGCTTTTCATTCCAGCTATTTGTTATCTAACACACTGACCATTTCACTTCGCTACGAGATGACATCCCAGAGTAACGTAGATATGTAATACATACCCCCAACCTACAGGAAAATTGGTTCAGAACAAGGATTTAGAGTGGTTGAGGACAAGTATGATTCTATGATCAAATTTTCTATCTTATCCAGTACAAATATTGCACAAGAAAATCCTGCATAACAAACATCTTACAGCTCATGCATCAGCTAAATTTGTGAAAGTATTTTCACACAGTTTTTGCTGTTAGGAGCTTTAAAATCAACACCATCCAAATTTATTAATCCTGTAAACAGAAGCAAAACCTTCCTTACCCACAATAACTTTCAAACGTGATACGGTCAAGAGTTCAGCATTAGATCCAGAGTCAGTAACAATTTATCATTTAACAGCAGCTGAATCAAGCAAAATAGTCTCATTACTTCTAGTATGCATTGCATGTGTGAATAAATACCACACACTATATAGAAAGACATGTATAATTAAAGAGCAATAAAAATGCTTTAAGACATCATATCCTTATCTGAAAACATTTGGTCTCAATTGAATGCTGAAATTCTTCTCACTTGTGCTGATGATGAGAAGCCAGAAAACCATTAACCGAGTCATCTCCACACATCTACACTTACAAGTAGAAATGAAGGCAACAACCAACCTACCCCTCCACCCCCTGTCACCAAATGGTGAGTATCAAATATTAAGCAAATAGAAGAAACACAAAGCCAACTTCATTTTTTACTGTGTGCTTCTAACCATGTGCTTCTCCTTTACGAGCCAGGACTCCTGGGCCAGCCACCTCTGTGTACTCCTCTGCTTCAGCGGCACTGGGCTGCAGACAGCCAGCAGCAAGAGGCTGGCTGGGGAGGACAGACAGACAGGAGGACAGACAGGCAGGCAGGCAGGTGGGAAGGAAATTTTTCACAAGGAAGGCTAAACGGAGTTCAAGGAGCCATTCAGAGCTGTGTTCCATGGCAACAGAGATTTGTGGGATATATTCAAGTAGCACAGGAAGATGATGAGATCAAGAATCTTGACTCTCATCAAGATGACTCCTGCATTTTGGTTCCCCAGGTAGTCTGGGTGCTAAACAACAAGAGATGCGATGCTGACTCACCTGCCTTTGGAAGGCAAAGGCACAAAAACAGCGTAACAGCATGCTTGCTGCTTTTGAAGCACTTCCTTCCAGGAGAATTTAAAATACTCGGCATGCTCCTTTGCTTTCATGTACAACCAGCAGATCTGAAGATGACCATTTACTCATGGGACATACCATTCATCCTCTATATTCTCCCCTGGAGGCACCATCTTTGGCCTCTGAGCAAAGCTGCAGCTGCTCTTCTGCTATGCTGACAGAAATTGCACGGTCTTCTCAAAGCGAGCGACCAGCCCAGCAGCCCAGCAACGCATATCCTTCTCCACTGCACGTTTAATAGCAGCAGGTCAGAAACAAATTCAGCTGCAAAAGTTCTGATATGTACGATCTATATCATCACTGTCACACCACCCTAGCTCAAGCCGAGAGGGTGGCTAACTGCCTATCTTAGTGAATCCGGCTGGTAAGAACAGAGCCCAGAATACACCAACAACGGATGAGGTTTCATGGGCATTCATTGCAGAGCTTTGAGTAATCATCGCCGAAAGCACAAAACAAAACACGCTTGTGTTGAAGTAGCTGCAAAGTCTTCAGTACTGAGAGCTACTGAATCCATACTAGAAGGAACACAGAAGAATGTGGAATGAGGAAGAACGTTGTCCTGGTTTTGGTTAAAACAGAACCAGGGCAGTGTGGGCTTCAGCTGCAGGCAGAACAACAGTTCTGCAGTAGCAACATGCTGACCAAACCCGGACATGAGCACTTCACTCTGCATTCTGTGATGGGTAGCAATGTAACAGAAATCTGCGGACAAAATACTCTGTTGCACCTACTTTTTCTGACTCTACCCACACCGTTCCACACCTTCGACTTAAATCCACATTTTCTTTTTAGCATTCTGTTTAAGGATGCATAGACTAATTTAGTTGCAAGAATACCACACATCAGGAGATTTGCCAAGCATTACTCCCAGGAGCAAATAATATTCCAGGCAGAAAAGCTTTACCAACATATATTCAAATTACTGAGATTTTTATATGAGAGAAACTTTCTTCTATGCAACAGCCTAGCTCAAGTTACTCTTCTTTAGTTAAGTAGAGGCAGAATATCTTTAAGCATTGTTCTGATTTACAGTAAATATCAGAGGGAAAACATACCTTCGAGAAAGGAAGCGTTCCAAATTCTAAGTTTAGGTCCTTACAAGGCGTAGTACTTCTTTTTAGAAATGATTACGGATTTGACAGTCATACTAGACCCAGCAAATACTGCACTGCTATAGCAAATTGAGTATCTCATTTCCAGCTATAAAAACCCATGTTTGTATAATGTTCAGTACAGTACGAAGAAGACTGAAGCTATCTTCTTTAAACTGCACGGTATCTTTATACATTGCAGAGAGAGACATAATAGCCCTTGTACTGAATACAAATCAGTAACAAAACATATGGGCTGATTTTTTAATGCCAGAAATTTTTATTAGTTGCATATGACAACACTATGCATATAGCCATTTCCTAGATAGGCACAACACCACACAGATCAAGGACTTCTACAGATTCCTATGAAAACATAGATATAAACTTCAGAGTTTTTCTAGCCTAGGTAGGAAACATGAACAGTTAATAGGTTTCTTGAAGTATCCATAAAGCAGCTAAACTGTAAGTACCCTCACATCTAAACTCAACGGGAGCTCTGGGTGCTCAACAGGCTCCGAAGGCGGGTATGCTCACGCAGAAAGGAGCATCTGCACAGGTGTGCGAGTTTGGCCATGTCCAGTTTAAATTAAATAAACATTTATGCTACTACATCTGTCCTCAGCAAAGTGTCTGAGTACTCAGGGAACTGAAATAGATTGTCTGCCAACACAAAATGGGGGTACTTGCTCCTTTCCATTAATGTTATAAAGGCTAAGAGCCAGTTGCATTTATTAGAGCCAAATTTATTTAAGCAAGCAAACAAGCAGGCAAAACAGCGCTGGGCGGCCGGGGAGTCTCCCGCTCTACCAACGGCGCACCCGCCCAGTCCCCTTCCCCAGTTTACATATGGTCTGCTAATACATATTCATCTGCTAATACATATTCATACAGAAAGTTCTAGACTTTGCCATAGGTTTTCCTTGTTCCTAATACATATTCATAGAGAAAGTTCTAGACTTTGCCATAGGTTCTCCTTGTTCCTAATACATATTCATAGGGAAGGTTCCAGATGGTCTACGTAGCCCATCCTGGTATCTTTCTGCGGCTGCGCGTACTTGTTGCTAGGGGTCGTCCTGCTCCCTCCGGCGGCCGCTAAGATCAAGGTCGCAGTCTCCCCCCTGCCCCGCGGACCGGCCTCCCCCGCCCTGGCCATGCCAGCCCAGCACGAAGCAGGGAAGCCGCGGCACCCTGCCAAGCAAACAAGTCCAAAACTTCCCCGCCCCAAGGTTCTATGATTTAACAACGTTTATGAAGTGGTTTTTGCAATCATTGCACAACAGTAATAAAGCTAACACCAAAGGAAAGGGAGGGGGCTCTTCCTCTTTCTCCATCTGCTGGTTTGAGAACAAATTTTATATGTATACATTTATTACAATTAATGGAGCTGTGCATCAAAGGGATGTAGATGTCAGTCCTCTGGGTTCCTTTGGAAAAAAGAAAAGCCTGTTGTGTAGGAGGGCTAACAAACAAAACACCGGTTCTTACCAGCTAAGAGTCTTCAGCTCCACACATAAAAGATGAGTGCTCATTGCATTCCAGGGACCTTCTGTAACAAAGCTTGTTAAGAAAGGTGCAATTGCAGCTTAGGTTTCACTGTAATAGACAGAAGGGATGGAGCTTTGCCTTAAACTAGCGTACCTTGATTTGTCTCCATTTGTGTCCCCTAGGGCCATACCCTAGAACAGCAATTGCAAGTTTACAGGCTACAAGACTGCTCTCCTTTTGCAGGTCCTTCAGAAAGAACCCATGGACCTTTCGGTGTCCAAAACCCAGTGTGAAAGATACTGAGACTTGAAAGCAGCATCCTAGACATTTCCATCTGACACCTGCTATTCACTGCAGGCGTAACATTCCACTATGATTAAACACCTTATTAAAGAAAGTATTTGAGGATTGATCCTCAGATGGGACACAGCGTACCGTGACATCATGTACTACTGAAAAGAAGCAGACTGATTCTTCACAATATACTCCACCAAAACTCCTGGAATGCGCATGGAATGTGGAAGAGCAGAGGGAGACTTCGCTGTGCAGCTCTCACTAGGCCATTCTGGCACTCCTTTCCATGAATCATAATCCTCTACATAAAAGCAACGTGACTGAGTTCACCAGATGATGATATTTCACATTACATTAACAGATAATTAAAAGAAGATGAATAATGAAGCTGAAGCCAATCTCCCCCTTTTGGACAAGGAAGATGGATCTGTGGAGCAAGCAGGGATTGCCCTGTGTTCAGGAGCAGACAGAGCTCATTTTAGGGAGAAAGGGGGTTGATTTTTCAAATCTCTACTACATAAGGCAGTTGTCCTGCACAGCGTGTATTGAAAATTGGGAAAGAAAAGGAAACTGAGATGTAAAAACTATGCAATATCACTTGACATTCTCCTTTCTACACAAAGCAGAACCACCCCCCGGCACGAAGCTCTTCCGGAGAGGGATAGCTGGCTGGCTGGAAGTTCACATGGGATCGTGATTCCTCTCAGTGGACAGACACTTGCTGCTACAACTGCAACCGTCTGGCAGTTCACTGGAAGTCTCAGGGAAATGAGCAGAAATAGGCTCATGTAGAGAAAAGCTCTGTGCTCATCCTCCCTGATTTCTATGGGAGTAAACTTGGCTGCTGAAGATCGGACGGGGCAGGTACTAAGAGCAAGAGCATCACTGTAAAACATGCAAAGAACAAACGACTGTGTTGTACTACTAAATACATGCTGCAGGGAATGGGTCAACATCCCACAATGTGCATCTTTTTTCTCTACTCAGCTTTCCTTGCACAGGGCAGCCAGGCACTGACTTCAGAATCACTGGCAAGGAATTCAGAGTCCCCGAGCTACTGCAAAGGGCCTTGGACAACATGGTGGAGGAGAGGAGCAAGATCCTGTCTGCTGAGTTGCAAGCAGCTCCTCAGCATAAGCCTGGACCAGAGCGGCAGGTGCTGGAAAGCACCATGAGAGAGGAGGGGTTGGATACGCACGTACCTATGGACCCAGGGGCTGAGCTTCCCGCTCCCAACAGACGCCCCGCGAGGCATCCCACGAGTGCAAATCCCACCTAGGACACTGCCTCCGAAAGCCGTTTCTGGTGACAGCTCGGCTGTTTCCAACACACCCTGCACCAGTTCTGCTGTCCAGAGCATGCTGGAGACACCATTACAAATAGATCAATAGCGCAAAACAAATTAATTCCATCATGCGTAGCTATTTGTGGATCATGCGTTACTCATAAATATTTGGACAACTACTGGTTCTTGAAAGTTTTGCCCAGTTTTAAATGAAACATCTTTTGAAAACACAGACACGGAATTCTGTCACTTGACTTCATAACCTCTTCCAGAAAATATAAAAAAAAGCATAGAGCAGAAGTGATGCAATGTGACAGCTGACCGGACACAAATCACAAACAGTTAAGGAATGTCATTTACAAAAGCCCATTTTCTCAATCATCCTTATTATTAAACAAATACTAAGAATAACATGATTTAAATACAATCAATGAGGGCCAGTAAAAGTTTAACTACTAAATCACAGCAGTAATTATCTGGTATTCTTAGTAAGGTAGCTTAGCCAGCAATAATCTGTCTCTCTCTTCAGACGGTATTTGCACAAAGCCTGTATCATAAAAAGGCATTTTCACAAAAGCTGCAATCCCACAGCCATCAATTTTCCAAGCTGTAACAGGTTTCCTTTGCAATGAGAAGTACACCCTTAGAATAAGCAAGTATAATGCACCTCTTCGTACATCTTCTCTCCTGGAATATTCATTTAACCCCAGTGATAGGCAGAACAATTTAGCACAAGTCATGTTGCAATGCCACATGCCACGAAATGCCTGGAAACCATCCACACAGAAATAGTCTCGAGGCTCCTCTTTCAGGCGACCAGAAATCTGCTCCAAAGGTGGGTTTACTGCTGCATAGGGATGATAACGGGTTGCCACACATACCCATGATACAGGATAAAGCTGCACTCATCTCGGTGCACCAAATGATAACACATCATCTGATTGCAGCATAAAAATTAAAGCTGAACACGTTCTAACTTCTATTCTAGTCTGATAAAAAGTTCAAACCTGCAAAACATACTATGTATAGAGTTATGTACACCGAAAGACTTCCGCACACTCGAGTGCTTCGTCCCTCTCCAGGAGATCAAGCAGCACATTTTCCTTTGACTTGTTTTTGCCCAACCAATCTCATAAAGGAGTGAAATTTATTATTATACAGTCAATCCACAGAAACAAGACACACTAATATTTTCTTACCGTGAAAATATCAAACAGCTTCTGGTGATCAGTTAAAGTATTCTATTTGTTTTTTCTATGAAAGATTGTTTTTCTTACAACCTCACCTAAAGCCCCAGGAAAGAGCAGATTTTATGGAGTATTCATGTGCAAAATTCAACACAAAGCACAGAATTAAGTATAAATAAAAATAACATATTAAAATAACGTACAGATGCTTAGTGCTATGGTAGAAATAAACATCTATGGAAAAGTATTGTCTGCTCATAAGGAAGGACTCAAATTATTACTTGAAAATGAGATTACTAAATCGAAATGAGAGCTCAGCTGAGCAATGATATTTCTACATCCATTGGTGTGTTTGGAAATTAAATGGGTGCATAAGGGATACTCTCACTAATTCATTCATACACATGGGTGTACAATGAGCAGAAGAATTGAGAAGCTAATGCTAAAAATCATTGTAGTTTCTTTAGCAAACAAGCAGAAGAAACACAATTGGGGCCCGATGGCCAACACCACCCTGTCAGAAGGCTTTGTCACCTCTTCTGTTTCCTCCAGAGAACTAGTTAAACGCAGCCTGGTGTGCTCCGAAGCCCACAGCCAGGTGCACAGTCCTGCTCAGGAATATGATGTAATTTCCCAAACTATTCACACATTTTCACAGTTTCTTAGCATCTTTAACACAGACCTCTTCCCACTTCTACCAAGCAGGAGCTGAAGAACACATTTACATGAAAACAGGAGCACCTTTATTTACTGCAAAGCTTGGGGCAAAGTCCTGCCCAATTCAGAAAGATGGGGCCCAGGCACTTGAACTCTTCAGCGTCTCCAGACAGGCTCGGGGTGTTTGATGACTCAGAGGAACAGAAGTTTAGTTAGTGAGCATGAGTCAGTTGCTGTATACTCACACACCAGTTTCATTTATTCTCGTCACACCACAAATGGGAGAAGTCGACCTCTTATGCTCATCTTCTGGTTTGCAGAGCCCCGTCTCTACACAGAGACTGGTACGTGGTCCCATACTCACCACCAGCTTCGTGTATATTTTTTGAAAGCATGTGTTGACCAATTTCTACGTACTGGAGTGCTCTAAAATATTGGAGTGGAAGGGAGGGATACGGAAGGTTGATGACAAATCTAAACTATGACAAGCAAGCCATGATCTTTAAGTAACTGCTGTGGGAAGCAGTCACTCCATTAGCAATTTATAGCTACCTGTGGGACATCTCCGTTGAATGGAGCTTTCTACAAATTATGTTAGCCTTTGTATTATTCTTTGAACTACCATTGTTTTCTTGGCAAGGTATGCGATTCAACCAGTAGACCTTCAGAACAAGTATTTTAGCTCGTAACCGAAGTTTGGAAGAGCACACTGCCCCACGACCTTCCCAGTAACATGTCCTGTCATGGCACAAGTTCTGTACTCCAAGATCTACAGACTGGGAAACCTTGTAAATCATGAGAACAGACAGCTTGGCAGACTTTGCTCAGATTTTTCAGGCCAATGATTGATAATTAATATTAAATCCAGCTGCGTTTAAAATTATTAAACCATGCGTCCCACCCCCCTCCCCACTTTTTGCTGGCCTCTCATTTGTTACCTCCCATTGGCAGCTGTCCCCCTTGCCATGCAGCTGCAAGAAAGATTCGTGTCAATACTCCTTGGTTGCTTCAGTGCAAAGTCAGTCAGGTTGTCTTAAACAGACTCCTGTGTCTCATTCATCTTTAGAACGGCCGACTTTGCTCTGAAGATGACGAAGAGTGTGCAGGGATTTTCAGTGTTGCCAGAGCAGTGACCTCGAAGGAGAGGGATGGTATTGAACGCTGCAGGGACTGGAGCAAAATAACTTACTTCTGCAATGCTTATCTGATCGCAGACTTGGTCTCCTGTTGTTGGAATTTATTAAACTTATTACACCTCTAAAGTTTAGGTTAGATTCAGAGATCATATTGACATTAGAAAAATTCACTAGTGATTGGAATCTCACTGACATTTGTGAGTGCAAAGCAAAAATTTTGACACATTCCAAATCAAAAAAATCAGATCAGACTGTCCCAACATCTCCACCTATTTAGATTCCTATTCAGGGTTTGTGTTTTCTGTCTGAGCTGTAGCATAAACAGACTGTTTGGAAATATTAAACATACACTAACACTTTAAATTAAAGCAAGATTTGCATTTATTTTATGCAGTTTTTGGCAGGTAATGTATTACACATCAGCTGTTCTGCATAATTATTTCATTTTTGGTTTTCCTGCCCAGCACATCGATATGACACCCTCTTTTCATGTTCTCGCCAGATAGCCCAAATCATGCTGCTACACTAGAAGACAACACAGGTCTCTAACTCAATTTTGGCCATGAAGACCAACATAAGAAGAGCCTTTTTTTCGAGGGGGCTTGGAGGTGCAATATCTTTGCAGAGAGATATGAAAACCTGGACGTTTAAGAACAAAGACTAATGATGCCACCAATTAATCAATGCAACCGAATGGGGTAAACTACATGCAGAGAATAAGCCAAAAGAAGAACAAATGTCGTTTCCATCAAAACAGATCACACAGCACATCCACCTTCTGAACAAGCACTGCTGGTGGCTGTGATCTACGGTCATGACACTTCATTAGACATGATTAGCACACTTCCTTCTTGCATAATAGAACACTCACCCGTATCCAATTAATATGAGTGTAATGAATAAGTGACACCAGCTGACTGGAGTTACAGGAATAAAAATACAGACTACAGCTACAAGAACCTCTGGAATAATCTTTTCCTGGAGCAAGCTCTGCCCTCCAAACGGTCAGCAAGCTGTTCCGTTCCCTGCAGGATACTCCCAGTCTTTTCCAAGCCACGCCGTTATACAGATCTCGGTACAGCGACATCCAACACTTGGAGGCCACGGAATAAAAATCTGTTTCAGAACAAATTTGTGAACTCTATTTGTTACATAACTACTGCATATAAAAAATATGAACAATAGCATGAATAATATACACAATGCGCAGACAGATTCCTTATATATATCCCAAAATACCCGTATGTTTATATACACACAGCAACAACATATTCCTCCTATCATACTGACTCCATCGTACTACCAGGTGCCTCAACAGTTCATGAGTAATTTCAAGAAACCATGAATCCACTGCAGAACCAAAGACATTTACTACTTTAGCCATTAAAAGCATAAGTATCAGACTTCATTTTAATGAAGCAAGTTTTATAATGCCAAAACTATTTCCATTATTTTCCAGCAGAAGGTAAGAACAGTGATTTCTAGCTCACTTATCACCAGAACAACACTACCTGTAATTTACCCATCGGCCAAATTAAGCACCAGAATAGCCATACGAATCTAAACTGATGTTTTGAAGACTTGTGATGAAGGTAAGCAGCAATAAATAATTTTGTTGCTTGCTTGTTTCATTTTTTCAGAAGCCAGGTCATGTCCTGAGCTCTGTACGTCTTCCCTCTCCAACGTGGGCCACAAATCCTCCTCAAATCCCAATCTCCTTTCCACAGTCCTGCTGCCTTCCACATTTCTTTCCAGATTACACCTCCGACTTGCCGAGGCCGTTTAAAGTTAATGAAGGTGGACTGGCTGAACTGTTCTTCAGGCTACAATTCTCCCACAGCACCTTCAGCCCTGTCTCTCCCGTCAGCAGCGCTCTCTGTACTGCCAGCAATCGAACCGAGCGCTCCCAGCCTTGCACGCAGAAGAGAGATGAAACACCCCAGAGAGGAGTGGCAGATTTCAGCACAGATCATGCAGATCAAGCATCCGAGTACACACATAAGATTGCAGGAATGCTCTTTCCTTTAGCACTGGTGAGAAATTAAAGACTTCATTGATTTCCAGAATAATATTTCTAGCAGTTTTCCAAAAGCAAAATCCTAAAGCAGTCAAGGCCTGATCCAAAATCTCACAGTTCTACAGCTGGCCCACATCCACACTGTAAAACCTGCACTACTAGTAATAAAAGGAAAGCAAATACCCATCTTATTATTTGTTACAGTTTATGCAAGCCTTTTCCAGAATATTTTAACCTAATTTTTTAATTTCGAGATCTGCAAGGGGTCCCAGTAAGTCGTTCTCATGTTAGGAGTATGTTTCTCCAAGATACAGAGGTTTTTTTTCTTATGACCAATATATCACATTCATCACTAGTGATCTCAGAGGTGTTCAACTATTCAAATTTGTCTCAGGAAAAAATGATGCAAAGACAACCAGATAGTGTCATCAGAAGAAGGCGGGGAGGAGAGACACGACACACTACTGAAGTTTAACAGCAGGATTACCCCAGAACTGGCATGTGCCCATAACAACTTCCAAACATAGCCCAAACACATTCTAAAGTTTCTTGACCAGGAAATGCCATATTATGGTTCATTTATTAAAGTTATGAATTAAACTACAGACAAGCCTTTTTTTTTTTTAGATTTTACAAACACATATTAACACTTGCAAGTTAGTATATATATATACAATGAGCAGAAAAGACCCTGCCACTTTTTCTTCATCTGTGTAGATCTGGCGTGCCTGGTTTTCCACACATGGCAAACCTCAGATTAAAAAAATCTGTGTCCTGGGTTTGGCCAGGACAGGGTTAATTTTCAAAGGACTCCAGGAAGGGGCACAGCCGGGGGGTGGGGGCTGACCCCACCTGGCCAAACAGAGCCCGGTATTCCATACCCTGTGCCGTCACGCTGGGTT
>Ga0065711_1036191_pt1 | contig 21326 bp, 12 predicted proteins | sample Hoacrofraction12_FD_59098 | JGI IMG/M metagenome (GOLD analysis project Ga0065711, IMG submission 59098) | Hoatzin crop microbial communities from Cojedes, Venezuela - Epithelial fraction 12 v2 (version 2) | ecosystem: Host-associated > Birds > Digestive system > Esophagus > Crop | place... | reverse complement strand
TGAATATCTCCAGAGAAGGAGACTCCACAACCTCCCTGGGCAGCCTGTTCCAGTGCTCCGTCACCCTCCGAGGGAAGAAGTTCTTCCTCATGTTCAGACGGAACTTCCTGTGCCTCAGTTTGTGCCCCTTGCCCCTTGTCCTGTCACTGGGCACCACTGAAAAGAGTTTGGCCCCATCCTCCTGACAGCCACCCTTCAGATATTTGTAAGTATATGTTAGGTCCCCTAGCAGCCTTCTCTTCTTCAGGCTAAACAAGCCCAGCTCCCTCAGCCTCTCCTCATAGGAGAGATGCTCCAGTCCCCTCACCATCCTCGTAGCCCTGATACAAAGGGCTATTTTATGTACCCCTATACAAAGATGCGTGCTTGTATGTACAGCACCACTATACATACAAATGTAGTAGTATACTATACTAGTGTGTGTATATACATCTGGGTCCTGAAACACCAGGTTAGAACTGAAACAGGTTGACAAATAAGCAACAAGATGTAGTTTTCTTTATTGGCCCGTTTGGTTACATGGACAGTACCGGTATTTCTGACTTTTTCTGATAGTACATCTGGTCTAAACGAGAAACACTACATGGTCTACTAGTGCCGAAGGCCCATTCATTGGGCATTTTGATGATTGCATGCCCTATCCTGGCAACAAAGGTTATTGTTTTATTTCTGTTTATTTGTGTAGTACCAACCCTGAGTTCCACTTTATCTACAAAATTAACAGTACAGGCCATCGCTGGATGGAAGAGTTCGTATCCTGAAGATGGAAAAATGAAACATGCTACAACAACTACAGCTGCTGGTGTCCTGTAATCAAGGTAGAATACCCTCTCCTGGCAGCAGAGGCCCTGCATAGTTCCTGGGTGCTTTCAGACCGCTGCTAGCAGAGCCATTCCTCAGCATCTCTCGTATTTAAAGTAGGTCTTCTGCTCATGGGTGGCCTTTAACAAACTAACAGAGATCTTCCCACCACTTGTTAACTATATTGCTGTTATCCAAGCTATTACAGCCCAGCCAGTCCATCTGAAGATGTCTTTCCCGTACCCAGAGGATGGGAAGGAGGTAGCTACCATTTTGTATTGTAACAGGGAAGAACCTGAGCTACCAGCACCAATAGCTTCCCAGTCTTGACTAAAGAGAAATGTCTGTCCACTTTTTTCCCTCCATAAAGGAGGCATTGACGCAGTTTTTGGTATATTTTTCTTTCTGTTTTTGATGAGAAAAAGCAGTGTTCTCATTCTTCCTTTAGAAACTATTCCATAGCAGATAGTACATTTATAGACAGTAAGAACCTCAGTTAACATTTGCACGCCAAGTATGCAATTGCAGAAACAACAAATAATTTTTAAAATGAAAGGCTAAAAATGAAGCCCCCTTCCAGTTCCTGACACTCTGCTGGCATTGGAAATGCAAAGCTTCTCCTAAGTCTGATAGAGTTTTCCTTTGGTGACTCCAGTCTCTTTACTATCGAGGACCTCAGCCTCCTTGCTAGTGAGGTGCAGACCAAGTAAGCCCTCTGCTCAGGCACTCGGGAGCATGCCCTCTTGGTTGTAATACATGAATACTTCATTCAAAGGGTATCCCCGAATCCTATGTGGGTGCCAGCCTATTTCTCTTTCCCCTCTCCTTCCACCCCACAGCTGTTTATATCACTTGTTCCCCCCTCTTCCCTTTTGTTAATTTATTGTACAGGGGCAGCAGCACATGGCAGATGAAGATCATGGAAGCAAGGCTGATTAGGATTCTATGTCCTTTGAGTGGCACCTAAAAAAAATGCTGTGTGAAATGTCATGAAAGTAGATTTTGAAGTTTTGACAGATGTGAGAAAAGAAGAAATGTTTGCCATTTGTCTTAATGACACTTTAGTACATTTGGAGAGCCAAGATAGAAAAAAAAAACAAACAAACAAAACCACCGAGCAACACTTCTGGAGGAATGTGAGCTGTTTCCAGAAGCGATGCTGGGGCTGAGAGCAGGCCCACAGGATATCAGTGGGCCTGGTCCTTCACACGGGCTGCCAAAAGGGAACAGCAAGTGGGGCAAAAGTAAGCAGAAATCATAGTCCTTCATGACTTAAGCTTGACCTACGGGTAAGAGCTGGTTAGTGTGTTTGTCCCCAGAATACTACAGCCCTTAGCACTCCTCAAATGCAGCCAGCAGTACAGAGATGTGCAAATATTATAGAGGCATAAGAGAAAGCATTTTTGTGTAATTACTAACCCAGCTGAGACAGTTATTGTCAGTGTAATATCTGAACAAAGCGTTCCTTGAGTAAAATCCAGTCCTCCAGCAGCCAGACACTAAGTTGCCATCGACCCGAAATTGTCCGATAGGGTTTTAAGTTTTGTTCATTGGTTTTATAGGAGAAGAAAGGACGAGTCATGGGCATACCGATTTCTTCTGACTCCTGAGTTTGGGAGATGAGTCTTCCAGGTTCACAATTATGTGGCTTCAGAGGCTGCAGCTTTTGTCCCCTTCAGGCTCTAAATGTTCATTTCTCTCCACTGTGGGGAAGGACATTGCTGGCAACAGTCTTCACACTTTTGGCCAAACCTACTTAAGCGCAGCCACTGTGTTTCCAGCAAATATGACTCAAGTCCCCTCCAACAAATGATCTTACTCGTTACAGATTCAAGGCAAAACTGCCTGGTAAGCAGAAAAGCCCACTGGGTTCAACATGGCGCAATTCACCGTGGCCTAGGTGAGCTGCAACACAAAGAGCCACCACCCACGTAACTGCTTCTGTGGGCCTGGGGGAAAATGAACCCAGAATAATTGTTTGGTTAATAACTGGTATCTATTACCACTTGGGTGCCAACAGTGGTATAGCAGGGTTCAGCAGGCATTGGGGGCAAAAAATATCCCTCTCTTAATCTTTCAAAATAATCTGAATTTGAAAAATTAACTGTGTCATAGCATTACAGCAAAGGACACGCTCACACTCAGAATTAATGTCAGCATCTACCCCAATGGCAAGAAGTCCAAGTGGAAAAGGATTTCATTTCTAATACAACAAGCTCACTTAGTCTTGTCCTGTTTCCAAGGAACAGCATGGCACACTGGAAGAGCAGTAGAGGAGGGGGTCCGGGTGGTGTCGGACTCTTTTTTTCACATGCAATCTCAATTTCATGATTCAGTATTTATGAAGTCAAAATTTCTGATGACAAACAATGGAAGTAGCACAGTAGCATGTTTATTTGAGTTAGAAACCAAAACTGTGCCATACCTTATCATGAGGAACTAGTTCTGGTTGAACTATTCACGGCAGAGAATCAATTTGTGGAATTTAGTCCTTTTGCCTGATTGTGAATTGTCCTGAAACAGATCACAATTTCCATGAATATGTCCACCGCTCAAAATTATCTGACAAGCAATGCAAACATATTCCAGACTGAATTGCTGGTAAGCTGCTCGCTGTGATTACTGCTTAGAGTATTTGATATTAAAAAATGAGCTGTTTTTTCCTTGGGCCCACAGCTCATCTGATTAGTCAGTTCCACTACTGGATAAGCACAGCTCTTTCAAGTACAGATATTTAAGGCAAGAGTTAATTGCTAGGACTTTCTCGTCCATCCTTCGTTTGCGTCTATCTGCTTGAGATTCTAGACTGAAATCTCCAGAGGCAGAATTCCACAGCCTCTCACAACAGAATGCCGTCCTCGGTCAAGGCCATCGGGCCAGCCTGGGATTTGGCTAGCGATACGACTCTGAGGGAAAAAAAAGCCCCACAAAACAACTACCTCCTTTGTGCACTTGTTTTGCTACAAAGGCAACACCACGTGGAGCTGATGTGAAGTTTACATAATTAATGCCACATCTTTTGAGATCTGTGGATGCAAGATCCATGTTTTCATGTATTTTGTTAATGGTCTGAGAGCTGGAGCAAAGTAAGGCAGAAAATGTTTGCTGTCATGTTCGCTGCATGATTAGAAATGGCCAGCCAGCCGGTGGTGTGGCTCTTGCCACGGTAGAAATGAGCCCCTGGTATTTTGCTGCTCAGCTGCCGCTGAGGTGGCTGCAGTGTTATAGATGGATTTATCCAAGCCAGATAGCTACAATGCTGACAGCTACTCAGCCACACATTGCAGCAAGGACCTCCAAAAGGGCTGCAAAACCCACCGGTGAATCAGGAAAAATTTAGGATATAGCCTGCCACCAGCCTCTAGCTACTGCTGTAATCAAGGCAACTGCACTGGCACAAATTAGCCAGTTGCAACGCTGGATCTGGTAGCACAGCAGTGACTGCAATATCAAAAACTATTGCTACAAGAAGCTGAGAAAAACAGACATAGGAACAGGCATGGGCACTTCCCCAGCCTCCCCTGGCGGCTCCCACCATCCAAGGGAGCTCATCCACACCACAGCCCACGTATCTGCCCAAACTCTTATACACCACAACTACTGAGTAATCGCTGGTGGGAATGAACCTAAATAATGCTCTCCAGCAATATCATTTTGATCATCTGTGGACTCAGGAAAAATTTCTACGCTGGCTTACAGCAGTTGCGTTTTTATTTGCAGCTCTGTAAGCTATGGATTATTGTATTGAAAGGAAGGTGGCTGCATATAAAGCCAGCTCTGCAAAACACTGCGAACAGGACAGGCTCTCGTTTCAGGAGAGATATGACTAAAATGCAGCCACCACAGAAACAATCTGAGAATCCATCACACATGCATAAACTTCTCTTCCAGTAAATGTTACTGATTTCTTCACAGATACCTCTCCAATATTTTGAACTGACGTAAGTAAAAGAAAGCCAAATAGATTTTTTTTTACTTCCCCAACACTTAAATCTATTTTTTTAATTTATCATATGCAGATTAGGTATTATTATGTAAGTGCTTACATGGCAAATAAACAAATCCAGGCTCCCATGAGAAGCAAGCCCTTTCCATTTCAAGAAGTCATCTATCTGCTAATCCATTTTACAGCATGCAGTCCTTACTGGTTGCTTTTGCCTTTCACTGTTTTCCCCTGTTTTACAGAGAAGAATGTGTTACGGGGAAGCATGCTCATTCACAGCCCACAGCAGTACCTGGGCCTACAGCAGCCCTTAGCAGCAGAAAAGGAGGGTTTGTTCTTAGTATTACTGCAAAAAAAGTCTACGTTCTCAAAAATGGCATGAATAGTAAGGCTTTCCCCTCCAAATAATATGAGTGATACTGAATTCTGTCCTTCTGCAGGTGCAGTGATGTGAAAAATAGAAAACCTCTACCGCCTGACCCCATGGGTCTGCTTTACATCTGGAGAACCGAACGCAAATAGGACACGCCTGGAAATGAAAGCGCACGCTGTCTGGGCGAAAAAAAACAACATCACCTTTTTTTACAGTTGTTATGACTCCTATTTTATTTTTTAAAGTAAATTCTTCAGTCAGAGGATAGGAACCAAAGAGTGGCAGTGTGAGGGGCCAGCATCTCCCTGCCCCTTGATGAGGTGCACGGGACAGGGGGACACGAAGCAGGGCATAGGGTTCCTGCATCCTCCCCCGGGAGGGCGAGAGCGTGAGCACGCTGCTGGCACCAGCCAGGTACCCAGTGCCCCACAAAGGGGTTCGCATCTCCTGCAGATGACGGGAGAGGGATTTTACAGTGAGCACCATGTACTGCTTTGGGAAAGCCCAGCAGCACCCGCTGACTTTCAGTCCATCTCTGAAGAGCTGAGCCGAGACCTCCGTACTGCAGGCGCAGTGGTACCATCCTCCTTTTCGAGCAACCTGCTTCCCACAGAAGTCTGCTGCCTTCTCTCTCACCAAGTTATGGATGGAATAAGCAGCATCTGCTCCAGCACTTGGTGTACGTCACAGTTTAATCAGACTCTGCCTCCAAATATTAACGGCATAAATAGACTTCTGGACTACGAAGCACTTCAAGAGGTCATCCAGCCCGTTTCCTTGATTTAAGGCTGGATTAGTTACAGTATATCATTTCTGCCAAAGCTAGATCTAATCTGCTCTTCGAGATCCTCGGCAATGGAGATTTGACAGCCTCTGCAGGCTGCTGCCTCACCATCATTACCATTACAAAGTCTCTCCTTGACGCCCAACTCAATTCTTCTTCACGGCGGTTGACCACTGCTCCTCTCCTAGTCACCAGAGATAGAGGAGAGTATTCCCAGCTCCCTTGCAGGGGCCTTTCATCTCTGCGAAGACCAGCTTCACACCTGTTCTCAGTCCTCACTTTTCTGGGCTAAACACAAATTCAGTCCTTTCTTCGTGGCACATCTCCTCTGCGCGGATACATGCAAGCAAACAAGATCAATATGGTCACAGAAACTGGGGAGAAGGCTTGTGCCTAAGTGAAATTGCCCAGGAGAAACTCTAATGTGCTATCTGTCATTTACACAGAAAGTTGTGCAACTATTTACCAAGCACTCAGTAAACACGGTTTTTAACCATGGCAACCTCTATATCATGCAGCCCACATTCATAGACAGCTGTTTCAAATAAACAGGCAACAGACCTGAAATAGCACCACACTACTGCCTTAATTATTAGCCCATTGATCTTGTATCATGTGTAAACAGGAACCTCAGAGAGCACTTCTGGAGGAAAGAAACATGAATCTTAGTCAGCCCAGGTGAAGAAGGGCACCATACAGAGATCATGCTAGGAAAGATATTGCAAAAATTGCTTCCTCGATGAAAAAGAGTATCCCCGTTATCCAGAAAATGTGTATATCAATGCTAATGCACAGAAAAAATAAAACGTGACTGATGTGACAGAGAATGCCAGGTGCCACCTGCTGTTACAACCTGCTTTTGCTATTATATGTGTCACATATATGCACTAACACTGATGATAATTGCAAATGCTGCTTTAATATCCAGGTCCTCATTGTGGGGAGATGACCCTGGATCTGCATATGGTTTCAAGCCACAACTGGTTATGTCTGCAAGTTGGTGACTCAGTCAGGTGAGTGTTAAACTCAGCGCATTGCACTCACACTCAGTAGGAGGACAGGTATTAGCAGATACCAAATGGTGAAGGTAAATCCAAAATCCACATTGAAGCCTGTTTATGAATACAAGTCCAAATGTTGGTAACCCAATGTCTATGCGAGCATCTCACGCACCCCTTTCTTGTTCAAAGTCCCGGCACTTGTTACAGCTGCCTGTCTTTAAACTTAACCCCTAGAAGATCACCTTTTCTTTGCTGGACACATCGGTGGTGGTGGTGATGACAAAGATGACTCTACCTATGGCAATATCAGCCTCTCTGCCCCCAGGTGCCACAACGCTGCCCTGCTCCAAATTTTGGGCATCCACTCCTTCACCCTTAAGGTTTACTTATCGCTGGGTTGGCAGCATGTCTCCACAGAGCCATCTGAGCGTGAAGCGGCTTTAAGGATAATTTCTGAGCTTGTGCTAGCCTCTTGTTGAAAACCCAAGCCAGTGCTGCAGTGTTGTCTGTGTTGTGGCTCACGGTTAGACTACACGGTGCCAGTGGTGGGGTGAATTGAGTGGTATGGCCATCACGAAGCCCTTCCTTGGTATCTTTATGCAGTAGCTTAACAGGAGGAGTATGAAAAACATGGGATGGGACATTGTTTTGCCAAAAGATGCTTTGACCAAAGGTGATATGGTGAGCGAGAAGAGAGGCACAAGCAGGACTCGTGCTCCTTGCTGGCTGCAGAGAGCCTTGGCTGCTGACAGCAGGCTGTGCTCAGACCAAAATGCAGTCATTGAAACTGGCAGAAGGACAATTCTCGCAAACTACATCGAAGACTACAATTTTGTTGAGATTAAGACACTCAAAATTCATCACAAGAACAAACTTAAAATTCATGGTTTTTAAAATCAAAAAGCTTTAGTTTTTTTCATAATTAAGAGAACTTTTTGTAGAAATATACATTAAATCAATAGGCACAGTTTATTAGTTCAGATGAAGCATGAACTACTCAATAAGCTCTTGCAACTTGCCAAGTGACCTTCACGAAAACCAAAGCACATTCTCCCCCCAAAATGACAGAAGCGTGGAATTTCACTTTGCGGTCGGTTAGTAGGGAAAAGCATGGCTTTCTCCACAGCTCAGCCTCAACGTTGTAAGAAGCCGCAAAAGCAAAATGGGTGTAAACGGTCCCCTCAATTCACCAGTCCCCATTGCAGCTGGGGTGGGTTCTCAGCCCCCCCCCAAGTCAGATGAGAAGTGGGACGAACACAACATGTCCCACAGAAGAGCAATACCCAGGCAGACCAGACCACGACAGGCCAGAGCCGACACTCGGTGGCAGCGGGCACGAAGCCGGTGCGTTCACCTCGATTTGCACAGCGCAAGGGACCTGGCCTCCCTCCCAAAAGAAAAGTGATGCCACAGTCTAGGATTACAGTCCTGGGACAAGAGGGAGGGCTGTACCGGTCCTTCAGGCCCCTCACCGCACTGCTAACCCCCGCGGCTCCTTTAACCACTGGCAGAAATTGAGATGGCCTCGCAAAGAGGCAGTATCCACCTTAGACTCGGCACCAAAGCATCCTAAACAATCTGGTCCTCACAATTGTAAGCACCAAATGAAGAGGTAAACACCAAATTCTTCATTCTAAAACATGCATATGGCTACTGCCTCTGTTTTTTTGGGGTGGCTTTCTTTTGTTTACACATGCGTGCCTGCATGCAGCCAACCCTCCGTGCTGCAGAAGCACAAAGCAAAGACAGCTCATGGCCAACTCCTACCTGCGGTACTTTCCACTTCACCTCATCTACTCCATACTAAACATTGTTCATACAGCAAGTACCTTCTTGATTACCTTGACAAGAAAAGAAAGAAAAACAGCAAGAGAAGTAAAACACTGTTTCTGAACAGATTATGCAGCAAACAATGAAATAAGCCCCCAAAAATCTAACTTTCTAGGTGCAAAAGGGTCCAGTGCATGTCAGTTGAATGCTGAACTGCAAAATGACCTGAGCAAAGTGGCACGAAGGAAGGGAGCATCTGCAGGGTACAGGCAGCACACAGGCAGGGCAAGGGAGTGAGGCAGACACGCAGAGCCATGCCTTTATATCACACTGCTGGTGGAAGAATTCAGTTTTTTATGGTTGGCAGATCACACTTTACCCTGTTTAGACCTAGTCAGAGAAAAATGCAGGCAAATATTACCCATAAAAGATGTTCAAGTCAGGCTTTGCCTACCGCGAGCAAGTACGCTCTAACATAAACGCAGAAGGAAATCTGGCTCCCTCTGGACAAATGCAGATGGTGGACTAAATATCACGAGTGGCAAATTGTTTCATGAGTGCAGAATGCATTTAACCCTTTCCACCACCACCACCCCCCAAAGCCCTTAGAAGATGTTTATTTTTCCTAAACCTCCCCACTGACACATGCATGCGGATGGTATTTGGCCTTATATAAATGAAGAAGACAAGCAGAGAGGAGCAACTCCAGACCAAGGTGCCTGCACAGTTACAGCCTACCTGGGGCAGAGTCTCCGGGTCCGTATAGCCTCACAGCCCATCTGGGAAGTATTTCCTCCCCATAGCAGCATACATGAAACGCAGATGACATGTCTGAATTACGTCACGGCCAGCCATGACTGTCTGGTCTCTTACGGTCCCAGCGATGGGCGAGTTGTCTGTGCCTTCACACAATTACCCTTTGTACTGCTAATTTTTAGGGCTTCATGATAATTATACCATCTGCTTAAATCTTCTTCACTCCATGTTTCCTCCCTGTTGACAAATGGAGGGTGCCTAGCTTTACTTTTTCAAAAGTTACTTTAAAAAAGCAGGCACAGTAATTCCCTTTGAACAGACAGACCACGTGGACTCACGCCTGAGCATTTGAACAGCAGCTGTTGCAGAAAATAACCTATTCATTAGGCTTCCAAGGAGAGCCGATCAAATTACTCAATACAAATAATTTATCTGACAATTTTCTCTTCGCAGATCGTCTATACGCCAGGCCAGTTTTCACCGGTGAAAAACTAAATTTTTTTTTTTTCTGCACAAAAATGTGTTAAAAGTTTTGCTAGTCCTCTCAGCAGTTGCTAGGAGCATTCATTATTTGCAGGTCAGTATTTGTGCCGAGAGATTGGCACATGCTATTGTTTCCACACTCTGCTGAGATGACCTACCCTGCGAAACAGCCCTGAATAAAATTGCCGAAGCTTTGTCTTTCCTCCGTAGGTAGCATACCGAGACGCAGACGTGGGGAAGCTGGCCCAGGGAATGTGAAGATATTGCAAGCCTGTTTCTCCCCGGCTCCCCACCAATATGGGGCAAGGGGAGGGGGAGAGCACTTGATGTTATAAGTGGATCCCAAATTTAAACCTGCCTGGGTTCTTTCCTTGGGCTGAGATAGAAAAACATGTATCTAAAAGCTGGTATCTGTTGGCTGTTTAGCAAGTTTACATTCCATTTTCTCTTGTCACGCTGACACAAATTATTTGCTCTCGTGTCTGGATTGCTATTTGCAAAGGGTGTAGTGACTACCCTTAGCCTTTCTTCTTTGATTAACTGTCTAAAAGCCACAGTACTTTGGAGGTGGGTAGCAAGTTCCCTATCGCGTGGCCCAGAGACTGTAAATGACACAAATTCGCTTTTTCTGTCCATGGATGGGATCCACTGATCTCCATTTCATGCCACACCACCAAGCACCCTGGAGAGGGCCCAAGGGGGTCCCCTGCCAAGCCCTGGGTGGGCCGGCAGCAGCTCGGCAGGCTCGCCTGCTGCCAAATACGGGCTCAGCCCCCGGGGCAGCAGCTCCGTCACCCCTCAGCTTGTTAATGCAAAGGGACATGAGCAGCCACAGGACGACATCCAATGATGCCAATTAATTTGCACCGCAGCAACACACAGGCGCCTCGGCCACAGACCTGCTCCTCGACGCCAAGTGCAGAGGGGGAGGTATCTGGGCCAGCAGCCACCACAGCCCCCACGGTGCCACCCTCCTGCACAGGACCCCTGGTTATGACCCGCAGTCGGCTTTAAAATGAAAAAATCTCCCTGCCCGTGATGTGGCCGGCATGGCAGCCTGCGGCGTGATGATTGATGACACAGCTGTCTCCGCAGCCCCCGACGGAGATCTCTAATTTAATTAATGGCTTTCGGCGTGTGTGTAACATAACTCCTGCAGCACCTCCACAGCCCGGGGGAGCGCGGGGACTGCAGGGCGGCTGCTCCCAGCAGCGGCAGGGAAATGGGAGGGTGGGAAGACAGCTGCGCACACACGAGGGCCAGACGCGATCCGGCACCTTGCAGGTTTGCAGTAAACTTTGGCGTAAGCAGAGGCACATGGACCCTTAATTCGGCGAGCTTCCCTCCCCGGGCCAAGAGCAGCAGCCTCCCAAGCTGCCGTGCATCTGTCGCCTGTCTGCCATGTCCTCAGGAAAAACTGCGAGAAGGTGAGCACCACCCTACGCACCGCTTGACATCTCGCTCAGCTTTCTGCCTGCGACGTACAAGAGGAAACACCTAGACCCGGGGGCTTTCCTGAAATTTGGAGAACTCAGAAGAACACGGCAGAAGTATTTCCCCATCGTGAAACACCGCAGGATGGCTTTTCTCTTCTACCACAATTCCTTTGGACCTTGTCAGCAGTAGGGGGTGTGGGGCCAGACTCCAGAGCAAGAAACCAGCTTAGAGAAAAATGGGAAAACATGACCTCCCCACCCCCCAAAAAAATCCATCCAAGTTTAGAGACTGAACCCGCACCCAGACCTCCCACACCTAACTCAGTCATGCCTAAAGAGCATTGTCAAAATATTGAATAAATTAGAACCAGTTTTGGGGAGCAGCTGCCTTGGGAGAGGGAGTTGGGAGTGTTGCTTGCAGGTCCCAGCTTATTGAAACGGAGGTTTTCCCCTGTCTTCCCCACCTTTAAGTCCCACCACTAACGAAGGCTCCAGAGTAACCCCTGAGTTCGGTAACATCTTCACTCCTCGACAAAATAACAAAGCTCAGCCTTCAGGAGGAAAGCTGCTCTCTTCCAGACCAGGAGTTCTCAGTACAAGAGTGAGCCCACAACAGAGACTCTAGTATGTTTTTGGTTTGTTATTGAAAAGAAAAAGAACAAGGGCAAAGGAAAAAACTCAGAGAACTTCGTTCAACTCCTAAAACGGTCCCTAGCTGAATGGGTTTGGGATAAAGGATAAGTATTTTATTTTCTTCAGCATGCCCTGCAGCATTTGTCCATCATTTTCTTTGAGATGATCCAGTCTCGTTCAGCTCCAATATTTACTGGTAAAAATATGCCTCTATCTTGTTTTTCGGGAATATTTCACCTTGGCACTGCAGTCAGGCATTTCTGAAGAGTATTTGCTTCTGCTCACCAGCCTCTTCAACTTCGGATCAAGTTTTAAAAATAGTAAGCCTCTACATTGTTTTTTTCCTTCTTTTTTTTTTTTCCTTCCCTTGCTGTTTCCTTTTCATTACCAAGGTACAGCTATAGAGAGGGAGAGAGACAGAGATTCTCCTTTGTTTTGGACTTTCAGTTGGACCAAAGACTTGTGCTTCAGAAAAGCTCTGCTGCTCTCCCAAAGGCCATCCTTCACTTCTGTTACGCCTCGTTGCCTCGCCTCCCTACATGAGAGAAAACCCCCAACAATATCGTCTCCCTCGAGCTCTAAGAAAACAGGTAATGATGCATGGATGTGCAATGAAATTTCAGAAATGTGCACTGACTTTTTAGAAATATGCCAACTGTCAAATAAAAAAATTAAATAAAAAATTGGGCCTAGCCAGTATTTAAACTGTGAAGTCCTCAACAGCACTGACTCTGAACTGCAGCCTCTGTTACAGCACAACAGCACGTCCAACATTTTTTGTTTGAGATTTACCCCCAAAATATGACCTGGTGCTTGACCCATGAGATGGTTTGCTTATAATTATCAGTCTGTTGCCAGCCTGCTGCTGATCCACTGCCAGCAGCCCTAGAATGTGTCATGTATAAGGTTTTTATAGGTTTTCCTATTTGAAAAGCCTTGTTAAAAGAGAACTTTGGCTGTATAATGACCTGACCATATTTATGGAGATATCCATCATGAAGGACTGTGTACTTTGTACTTATATGAAGGCAAAGTGATGGCGACACCTTCTGAGTTAGGCAAAGGAACCGAGCTGTAGATGTAAATACATCGACAAACCAATAGAAATATGTGTAAACTCTCTGTGTGGAGTCATACTGGGTTTCATTTTCCTACAGATAAGAGTATTTATGGCTGTACCATATGCTGCACACCCAAAGATTTACTATCAAGAGTATGTGCAAATTGAGATGGCTGCACACCATATCTAGTGGGCGTATATATACAGATGTATGTAAGCACATGAATGAAAATGCATGCATTTTATTTTTGCCTAAGACTCCTTTTATAACATACCCTACAAGTAATCGTAGAAAGTAAATACGTGTGCGAGGGTGTGTGTATAAGCCCGCAGGTGTATTCCTGCTCGTGCACACCCCAGCGTGCACAAGTGGATGTCAGAACAGGGTAGCAGACAATGCACACTTACACATTATATATGTTACAGCACGCACACACCTGGGTACAAACGCTGAGCCGTGCATGGCCCTGGCGGCTGCTGCGCTGGCAGCGACGTTGCTCAGCAATCCACAGGCAGCGAGTGGGCAGGGACCCGCAAATAAACGCCAGCAGAGAGGCCGTCGGGGTAGATGCTGGTGGGTGGCGAGGCCAAGCCCGATGGCCGCATGGGCTTGCTCAGCTCCTAATTTACCCTGCTGGGCTGTGATTGAAAACACATAGGACACGGTTCACTGCGGAAAGGCTTGAACTGCAGGGGATGTGGTTGCCCCTACACCAGCGTGCCAGGCAGCGTCTGGGCGTCAGCCTAAACCCGCGCCGGGAGGCGGCAGCCCCACACGTGGCCATCCTTCCTATTGTCTATTTTATGGCTTATTTTAACCACTTAATCAAATTGCACTCCTCCCCTTTTCACTGAAGGTAGCTCAAATCACATTTGGACAAAGCAATTCTGAAACATACTTTATTGATAAGGGAAAAATTTAATGCTCATCAGTGCCTTAGAGAAACCCTGTAGAAATGGGTTTTGAAATAATCACATGCATGCCACGCGTTTTCTGGTTTCTTTCATCAGGCTGTTTAAACTAGACCTATTTACATTAACTAGGCTTTGCATTTCCGAGGATTACAGGTTACACCCTCCGCTCCTTGCAGGGGGCTGGCTCCCCCATGGCTGCAAAGCACTGGTGTGCCCAGCTGCCTGCCCATTCCCCTCGCATGGGCACCCTCGCTGTGCAGACCTCTTCTCCCCAGCATCCCCGTGCCACTTCCGGACACGTGGCTCTATCAGACACGGAGCATGACAGTGCTCCGTGACCCCACCATCGAACCTAGCAGCACGGCCAGGGGACACTGCTGCAGGGGCTGATGAGTGCGGTCCCCGGGTGCTGGTGGCAGAGCCCGGCGGGCGCAGCGGTGGCATGACCCACCGCCGTCCCTCCGGCTCGGAGGGTGGCATCGAGCATGGCACTGCTCTGACGCAGGGTCAGGTCGGAGAGCCAGGCTCTGACCTCGCGTGCCTTCAGACACGGTCCATGGTAACTCAGGAAAACTTGGTGGTTTTTCCCCTAGACTCTCAACAAAATAAATCAGAAGTCCAGGCATCCTACCTTCTATTTTTGTGTTTTCCTTCCTCCCCCACACAGGATGAAAATCTCTTCTTTACAATGTTCACTTGGCATTTGTGAAAATTGTATCACAGGGGATAAAAGCTCAACTAGCAAAGAACTGGGCTGAAGGACTCGGAGGGAGGGATATGCAGTGGGAAGGGAAAAGAGAACCTATGAATTTCCTTGATTAAAAGAGAAGAGCAGGAAGTGTGTTCTGTCTTCTCTGAAGGTGCAGGAGAATTGATTTCATGGAAAATATTTGACAAGTTTCCTATGTGGGTTTCAATCAGTCTTTCAGGAAAAAATTATGAGTATTATTTACTTTGTTGTAGAAATATTTTAAGAATTTAAAAGTAATCCCTGTTTTATAGGCATAGTATACTTACTCCCTTTACATATGCTATAAAGGCAAAAATATTTTATGTGTCTTATTCAAATCTATAAAATATCATTACAGAAAATTGTTACTTTTATTACTCAAGCTGAACTTTTATGAATAGCTACTCCATTAGATTTATACACTGACTTTTTAGAGTTAGAAATGACACTGTAAAGCACAGGAACAGCTGGTATATTTATTTTCAAGGCTACATTACAAATAATTTTCTGATAACAATTCTTTTTCTGCTCAGCCTATTACCTTATTGCTCCCTGACTTTTTCCTCAAACAAATTGCAAGATGTAAATCCAGTACCTCCAGTGACAGCTGTCGGAGGAACCAGATGCTCCTTGCAGAGCCTCCAGAGTTTCTTTCCCTGCTTGTCCCCGTGCCCGGCAGACGTTTGCCACCCAGCAGAGGTTGTCCTGCGCTAGGCTCAAGGGCACGGTGCTGTCAGGCACGGGATGCACTAATGCAAGTCGTGATCTGGCATGTAAGGTAAGAAGCAGAGCCACAGCTCGGTGTATCTGCAGGTGACTGGAAACCATTTCATTCCAAGTATGCTCACAAAGGTATATTTATTTCCGTGTCTATGTGCTCACACACACGTACACACATGTAGAACTCACGTACTTCTGTCTGGGGTGTCCCAGACAAGGACATGAATGTACAGCACACAAAGGCAAATCCAGCAGGTCCCAAAAATGTCAGTAAAATGTCTGCACCTGTGCTATGGGACCTCTGGGATTTCCACATCTATCCCAACCCAAACCTCTCTCCACCTGGCCTGAGTGCCTGAAGCACTCAACTTCCATACAAATATAATTTCCAGGTCCAAAAGACAAGGCATGTCTACTAAAACTGAGGAGCTTTACACCCTGCACCATGTACCGTGGTGGTACATGACAGCTCCATACGCACTGTCACTGCCACATCAGAGTAACATCTTGCAACAGCCACAGCCACTCGCACGCTCTGGCATGAACAGGAACAAGGACCTTCAGGATACCAGGACTACTGCAGGGATTTCAACAGTCCCACTAGCCAGAGACAAATGCTGGATTTCAGGTGGCTGGGAATATGCCTGGCTTCGAAGATGGGTGGTGAGCTCGTACAGCCAGTGTCCCTACGCAAGGGATTTCCCATTTATCTCCTGAAGCCTCCAGTGCTGTTGCTGCCAGAGACGATGCTCTGGACTAGGTGGGCAGCTGGAGGTGCTTCCGCGTGTCTTGGTATATCCCCTCCTTTTACCTCCTCGATTTCTGCATTGAGGCTCTAGGTTTTTAAAGATGCCTAAGGATGGAAACCCCAAGGCTAGAAACAGCATTTGAGCCAGCTCTCAAATGCTGTGAGGTTTTACCTGGCAGGTGCTGGTGACCACCCTGCTGCCCGTGCTTACCTTTGCCATGCCCAGGGTGCTTGAGCTGTACAGCAGACACACGCGGTCCCGGCAGCCAGAACCAGCCCCACAACTTGCCACAATTCACCCAGAAATGCTAACAAGTGGAGACCAGCAGCGCCAAGTGCCTGGATGAAAGCGGGAAGGTCTCTGGGTGTGTCCAGGCCTCGAAAGAAGAAAACAGTTGCATTGTGTTTTTGAGCTAATGACAGAAAACTTTTCCCATTGAGATGAAGACTGTGGGCTGTAACACTCCTATCCTACAGCTTCAGGAATCGTATTCCTCTGCCTGTCGCTTTTATATACGCATATATAAAAAGTGTGATAGCCTACCACTTTCTATATATAAAAACTTTATAGCGGGCATCAGTGGCGACCACTACATTTTAGTGCACAAAAACAATTTCCATGAGTACACCACCTTGATTTAACTTCTCATAGTTTCCCAGAACATTACGTTAAGGGATTAAGACGTCAGTGATTGTTCTCTATGTGAAGGTTAAAGGACACAGGAGAGTGCTTGCTTCAAAACAAAATTATTTGCGCTCTCTTTTCAGACACATGAATGAAAGAGGCTTTTTCCTCCATTATTGATTAGAAGTATTTCGTATTCTTACAGGCAGCTACTATGTTTTGTTGGCTTGGGGTTTTCTTTTTATTTTGAAACAAAAGTAGGTTTGATTTCTAGGGATGCAACAAGTTAAACTTTCATACTGAGGATGCGCGAAGTAGTTTTCTTCATCTATTCTTGAGCAAGCATCTATAAGAGCACTATACCATGTTCAAGTAGGAGCTAGAGCAATGCCAAACCACTACAAACTCAGAAAGCATATAGCAAAGGGCTTGTACGGCCTCTCAGTCAAGCGTTATTGGGGTCTCCTCCCCTTTCTTCTGTTTCATTAGCAGCCACAGGATTAGCAGAGGTTTTTGTTGAAATCTAAATAGAGGATCAAAGGAGGGACACAGAAAAGCCACCCACGACTGCTTCAGTAGCACTCCACTGATATCTTCTAGCATGGGTCTGGGCAAGTTCTTCAGCTGACACCTGAACTTCTCTGGAGAGACTGGGGGGATGCAGTGCCCATCCCACGAGGTTGGGGTGCACTGCTCAGGCAGAGCCTACTCCTGCCAGCTTTGGGCACATTTATGGGGTGCAGCATGTGTAAGCACACTGACCAGTCAGCCATACGGGAGCTGGGAATGACTAGCAAGGGCTGAGGGGTCTGAGTTACTCATGAGAAGGTTTTTTGCTCCTAAGTGTATGTTGCAGGCCATTTAGGATGAGACACTACTGAAGCATCTATGTGTTCCTGTGACACAAGTGAATGAACAGCACTGCTCAGACAATAAATGCCCAAAAAGTAGGGTAATAATTAAAAATGAAATAAAACTTCCACAAAAGTAAGCGTCTCCTTCTGCTCCCCCCTAAGAATTCCAGGTTTTTCTCCCCTTTTACCTTCCCTGTTGACAGTGTAGAGCACTGCAGCCGGTACTGTAGAGGAGAACCACCCATAAGGTTGTTTTCCAGCTGGGGTCCAGACTGACTCCTTCCTTCCCATTTGGAGTTTGCCATTCTCACCACAGATCCAGCAAAAGTGTGTGGTTTTCAGGAACCCTCTGTGAGTCAAAGGAGTTCCACATCCTTGAAAAATCCGATTTATTTCTAGGAAGTGCACTGGGTATGCTAGTGTGGAAGGTGAGTCTATTGTATTCTCATAACCTACTTATAACTGCTTATCTATTAATGAATGAGGCCTCAGGAAGTCAGGTTTAAAACAAAAACAAAAATGATAGCTAGGAGAAAAAGAAAGTGAATTTTCAAAAGCACTTAGCATCGACTTCTAATGAGCACATTGATTTCCAATGATTTCCAACACCATTTCCAGTGAAATAGCCCCAATATATGAAATAGGCCATAAATATAGTGAAGATCTAATACTAAATCATAAGCACCTCATACCCCAGCCTTTAGACCAAGGCTGGAGCATGTGACCAAGTATTTTGGAGGACCTTCTTTTTTAGGACTCAGCTTGAGGCATTTCGCATTTTCACAAGCTGCTCATAATTTGGCAGCCAAGGCAGGCAGAAATGCCAGCTCCTGAAAGTTTGTAGACACTTCAGAAAAATCCTGGTGTCCAAACAAAACTGCCTTGGAAGGCTGGCCATCCTAGATGGCAAAAGGCAGGAAGCTGGAAGATAAAAATTCCGCTCAACTGCAACACGCGGAAAACAAAGTCAGTAAGCACAGAAATAATTTTAAAAGTTCAGTGGTGTAGGAAGCAGACATGACATTGAAAGGGAGAAAAAATCTAAATAAATGTAAATCCATTCAGTCTTGCCTCGTACAAGACATTAAATATTTTCCAGCAGTGCTGTGTTAGCTGCCCTCCGTACCTGGGCTCTGAGGAATGTTTCTACCCGCTCGCATGGTGGCCGCTGCGGGACAGCAAATGGTCCCCAGCCAGCATCGTCAGGGGCAGCCAGGGGTTTCCGAAAGGCAACGTCTCACCAACCTCTCATGGTGCTGCCCATCACCGCTTTTTTTTGTCCCCAGCTAAAACGGGGTGGTGGTTTGGGGTTGCGGTTTTTTTCCCCCCAGTGTCCCTTGGCTTTGAAATTAATTTCTTCAGGATTTGAAAGCGGCAAGATGTGCTGACCTCTAGCTTGCACTCTCTGGAGGTCGGGCTGTTTTCATGGTGTGTTGCCAAGGTGATGCCGGGAGAGGCTCAGGATGGCCCAGCGTGAGGAGTTCAGGCTAATTTGGGGTGGGGCTGGTATAGTGTCAACTGAATGGGTTTTCAGGGTATTGTCTTAATTTTATATACTTGAGGCATCTATTAAGGCACTCCGAGACATCACAGTTGGGCTCAAAGCACTTAACTAAGGCTACACTCAAGAGAAGAGAAGATAAAAATAAAGGCAATGGTTGGAACTTGCTGTTCATAGAGGTTACGTGCTGGGACTGGGGCACTCAGCACACCTTACAGACGAGCCTGCTCCAAAATTCACCTTCCCCAGCATCCGCATCCCCGGCACGGGATGCAATGCTGGCCAGTTTACTTCAGCTTCTGCAGCTTTCTCTTCTGTGTCTGCAGGTGCTCATGGATGAGACTTTTAAAATACACTGGAAAATAAATACACATTTGGGGGCCAGTGTTTAACCTTTTTGTTCAGCATTTTCGGGCTTCACTTAACAGCCAGAGTAGGCAGTTTATCTCTTTTCCTTGCTTTACGCCTTTTTATTTTGGTGTCAGAAGAAACGCAGACAAACAAGTGGAAGGCATGGGGATTTTGCAGGGAGGACGCCTGTCCTGTGCCATTGGGGCTGCCCTGCTCCCCTCACTGATCAGCCCCGAATCCCCTCGGGGACACCCCAGCTCCGGGCCACATGATAAAAGATGCTGATGATCAAGCTAAAGGGTGAGCCCTGCTTGCTGCCTTCAAACTGTCCAAAGGATCTGCTAGGCTGGTTGGCTGAGCCAGATTTCTCTTGGGGGAAAAAAAGTTCCTTTTTTGTGGCTGGGGCTGGACCCGCTCTTATGAAACATCTGCAAACTGCCCTGGCCCACGCGCCTACGCTCGCAGAAACTGCCCCCAGGAAAACTGGGACAAGAATGGATGCTTTCTGTCCTTTCAAGCAAAGATTGAACGATAAATCAAAAACCCATGGTGGCAGCCATGCCGAACAGCTTTCTCCAGTCGTCTTTATCCGTAAGAAGAACTCCGAGGGTGGTCCCCCATGAGTGAAGCGGGGTGAGGTGTATAGCATCCATATGTGCTTCAGAGGCCAAGAGGGGAGCCTCTGGGAGAAATCAGGATGGGATGGAGAAAAGGGGGCCAGGTGACGAGTCACGGTGTGAATTCAGCAGTTGCCCATGACAAGTGTGTCTGAGAATCTAATTTTTGGTGTTACTTTGCAACATTTTGGTGCTGCATCGCTGCCCGTGACGAAAACAAGCAGCCCCTCTGGACCGGCGGCGGCAGCCTCGCGCATTGCAGATTTACACAGACGAGGAGACCGGCTCAGCACAAGCACAGCGGGACCAGCTGCTGGGAAAGGTGCCCGTGCACCTCCTTGGTGACCAAAGCAGCTGCTGGCAGGTTAATTTTTAGCCACGGTGTATGCTCATGTGCTGGGCATACAGTGCCCCTCCCTGCTATTTTACCATCCTCAGCAAGCAAACATACCCCTGGCCAAATTCTTCCCTGGCGAGCGGAGTTGCACCGGGGCAGAGCAGGACCTGGCCACGTAAAGGTTGTTTTAAGAGGACGCTGAAGCGGGACGCGGCGTATTGAAGAGGGAGAGCGGGGTCAGGGAGACCAAAAGCCGGGGAAGGAGGGTGCTATAGCTCTGTCGAGGCCACGCCAGCAGGAGAGAGGCACATAAACCGCCGCGGAGGAAAATGAAGGCAGAGCGTTTAAAGCCGGTGTGTGTTTTCGAGGCAGAGCGAGAGACGTCTACAGCTCCACGCATCCCCGCTGCCAGGGCCTCCTCCCACTAATTACGGCAAGGTTCCCTCTCCGTTCAGCTGACAGCTGGGGAGCGTAATTAGAGTCTAATAAAACCCCGAAAAGTCACAAATGCAGAAAGCGGGCTAAACAATAAGCACTGGGGGCCGGGGAGGGGCGGGAGCGTGACGGCCGGGTAATGCCTTGGCTAAACGTTGCACGCGCTGACACTGTCACGCTCCCGGCAGCCCCGAGCGCGCCGGCAGCCCGCCGCAGACAGACAGCTCGAATTAATCCCAGGAGGCGCGCGTGACAGGCGAGCCAGGCAGACAATTAGAGTGAAGGAGGAAATTGGAAATGGCAAAGGTGTGAACATATGTCAAATTACAACTAAATGATAAATTACAATTCTGTCATTGAAATAAGCGGTAATTAAGAAAGATTTCAGCTAGCCCTCTTGGAGGAAAGAGAGGAGGAAGAGGAGAAAGCAGATTTTTCTCTTCCCCCCCCCCC
>Ga0065711_1036190_pt1 | contig 21326 bp, 13 predicted proteins | sample Hoacrofraction12_FD_59098 | JGI IMG/M metagenome (GOLD analysis project Ga0065711, IMG submission 59098) | Hoatzin crop microbial communities from Cojedes, Venezuela - Epithelial fraction 12 v2 (version 2) | ecosystem: Host-associated > Birds > Digestive system > Esophagus > Crop | place... | reverse complement strand
GCTCTCCCTTCATCTACCCAGCCAGTCATGTCATCATAGAAAGCTATCAGATTGGTCAGGCATGATTTCCCCTTGGTGAATCCATGCTGACTACTCCTGATAACCTTCTTTTCCTCCACTAAAGTAAGGCTGAGGGCACCGCTGTGCTCAGTGTCCTGCCGCACCACCACTACAGCAGACTGTTACGCGGAAATAATATTTTTGGCTCTCAGAAATGGTTGAAGGAATTGTGCACCAGTAAAGTTTAATTCCCCACTGGATAATGTGATTGAAATGAAGAAAAGGAGTGGACACACAGGTAAATGCAGCACAAAGAGAAGAGTTAGCACAGTTCTCCTGAAGGGAAGTCTTAGCTTACGAATCGCATTCTTTGAAGGAGTCCGTGAATGTGGTGAGGGCGTTGAGCCAGTCAGTATAATGTGGATTTCAAAAAAACCTTAAACAGTGTCCTCCAGCTAACTCACAGAATAAGCTGTTATGAGGTAAAACAGAAGATCTGGTTCAGCAATGAAGTAAAAGAATAAATGGTGTATTTTCACAATGGAAGAAGAATCTGCATCTTTTTTTCAGCATTTTCAGAAGTGGTCTGAAAAAGGGAATTATAAAATGGCAAATTTTGCCAGTGATACAAAGATATTCAGTAAAGCCTATTGTGAATGTTTTCAGGAGGCTGTTATGAAACTTAGTAGCTGGACAATAACAGAAGATTCAGTTTTGGTAAATAAAAATGTAGCTATGAGAAAAACCTCTCATCTTGCAACATGGCTTTATATTCATATGAAAGATTTTCGCAGTATTTTTATGTGTAGTTCTATGAAAATATTATCTCAACGCTCAGAAACAGTCAAAAGGGCAAGCAATAACAGGAATTCTTAGAAAACCAACGGGACAGAAGACCAGTTCATGATGCCTTCAGCTCTACACGGTGTTGTTCATTTAAAAATAATAAATGGAGAAGAGTGATGAAAATTATCAAAGGTATGAAACAACTTCTGTACAAGAAGAGGTTAAATAGCAACTTCTTCAACTTTGAAACATATGATCAAGAGTGATTTTAAGACAACTGGAAAATTGGGAATGACGTGGAGGGAATAAATAAGGAATGACCATCAGGTACATCTTACAGCAAGAGTTAGGGGGTATCCAGGGAGTCAATAAGCAAAGGAAGCAGTTTTTTGGACAATGCAGAACTGAATTGTGAGATATCTGAAGCTCATTGCCATATTTTGGATATCAAAAATATGAATGGGTTTAAAAAAATACTACATAAATTCATAGGAAAAAAAGTCCACTGAGCTTTATTAAAACGAGCGATACAAATATCCTTTTTGTCATACCAAGTCTCAAACTGCTGTTTCTTGGAAGTTAGGAGCCTTTGTAAGGGAATGAACTATTTTCTAATGGTCTTGCCTCTTATGTGCATTTTGCAAAACATCTGCTACAGGCTGCTCTTGCAGACAGACCCCATCTGTCCATTTGTATTTTTAGCACACTGAAGTATAGGCCTAAAATTTTAAGCAGTGAAGCTACTGCAGTTGAAATGATGATCATGCATATAGCCTGCTTGAATTACAGTACAGATTTTTACATCACACGCTTTATCTACAATATATTCTTACAGTATAATTCTTGCTTATTCTAGTGTTATAGAGAACAACATTGTTTAGACACGTAAAGGAATTTGAGGGTTTTATCTGCTATTCTGTATCTGTATGTTTTTTCTGCTAAAAATACTGTATTTGGTCTTCTCCACTATTCTGTATCCGTGTGTTTTTCCGGCTTGCTGTTAATGATGAATTACAGTCATAGGGCATACACACCAAGTGTCTTGGGTGTAGGCGGCTTTCACTCCCTGCATTGACAAAGTTCCTGAGGCTGTACTGGGACCATGATGGGAGATCTGTCAGTTTATCTTTGCCTTCATTGGTTCCAGACAATCTCTTATCTTCCACTCCCTGGATCTATGTAAGTACTTTTGAAATTAGGAGCGCTTTAACATTTAGGAGCATCGGTATTTGTTTTATGGGAAGTATTTGCTTGTTTTTAAACTTGTGCTATCACATGCTGCTTGATATTTTAAATATCGCAGCATGAGCTGTCAGTTAGTTTTCTTGCGTGGAGAACTCCTTTCAGCAGTAGCTGTTGACTTGGAGGGATGTGCGGCAGCTGGCTTTCTCTAACCATGGGAGGGGGAAAATGAAGAGATACTTCCGACTGTTGGGGTGGGGGAATGAAATACATTAAGCTAACTTTCGTTGCCTTCACCTCAGTTTCACCTGGCTAGTAGGTTCTTTTTAGAAGGGCTGCAAAACACATGTGTAAGTGGGTTAAAATTTCCCCTGTCTGAACTTGGACTAACAGAAGTTTTCATTCCATGGTTTTTGTCTTTTTTTTTAAAGAATTTTTTGGTGTAATAATTACTTTTGGGATTTCCCTGCTGGTGGGATTTCTATAAATGTAATGACAAACTCTTAGTACATACTAGACCAATCTGTGTGCTAGTAGATGTAGACTCATCCTAACTGGAACGCTTGCTGGTCCATAATGGTTATTCTGATGTATTCAGACCATGGCAGAAGTATGTAAGCAAAGGAAAGAAAGTGGGGAACATTCCCAAAGTTTGTTTTGTGCAGCGTTGAAAACCAAGGATTTCACAAGAATGAGTAAAAATACATCCAGCCAAAGAAGTATCAGCATTCTTGGAGCTGTCACCAGTCCATGGATCGTTCAAATGTCTTATTAGTTTTCCTACCTCTTTTTTTTCCCCATCAGTGAAGAATCTGGTAACTGTAAGACTGTAATATGTCAAAGCTACACTGATGATGCCATTTCTTGTAAGACTTGCCTAGCTAGCTGCTGGGATAGATTTTGTTGTAACATTGGTTTTGCCACAGTTTGTGTTTTGAACATCAATGTTGGGGTCGTTCATGCCTGAGACAGTGGAGATTTGATTGGCTTTGCCGAGGTTCTTAATGACATTGATGTTGTATTTGGCAGTTTCCACAAAGCTGTTTTCCAGTAACCAACCGTCTGATTCGCCCTCCAGATCTCCTAGTAGGAGGATGTTCTTCATTGCTGTTTGTAGGTACCGGACACCAATAAGTACAGAGAGCTGTAAGAAACACTTAAGGGTTATACAGAGAGTTTAAATTACAGCCTCAATCCTACCGCTAACTCAGCATTCTGACTTGTGTATTTACAGGCCTAATGGTTAATATTGAGTAAAGCAGGCAAGTTCTTTATCCCAGCAATATATCTAACCACTCTCCCAATTAATTACATTTTTTGAAAAGAAAAATACCAGAGAGAGATTGATTCTCTCTCCATTCTCCAGATAGCATTCCCACTTGCATGTTATTAGCACATAAATACCTAGAATTACTTGGGAACACTGTGGCCTCATAGACTACAACTAATTAATGTACAATGGATGATCAATTAATGAAACTGTCAGTCACTGGGGAAAAAAAATTAAATTGTAGTCTGTTATTTTCTGTGGATTTTTTTCCACTGACCTCGATTAAATCAGTGTTTCCTCCAAGGAGTTTAATCATTCATATGTGATCTGTATGTGTCCTACATGCCAGTGCATTAAAATTGAGAGGGTGGCCTATAGTAGAGGCTCAAGTATAAGTTTAGGAAAAAGCCCCACTTTGATAGTTCTGTTGGAATCGAGATCAGTGTGCTCAGTTGTCAGCCTTTAAGGGAGCACAAAGAGCTGGCTCACAGCTTTTTTGTGTGCTGCTGAAGGCCGGTTGTCTCTGGCACCACCACCCCATTTGTGAACGACTTTAATTGTAGTGCTAATATTTATGCAATAGAGCAATAATCAGAAAACTAAAACTTATGAAAAAGGGAAGAAAACCATATTTTAGTCTATGCCACTGGGGGTCCTTTACCTGTGGATGACCACATCCAGACAGCTTTCTTTACAGATGCCAGCAGAAAGATGGCGTCTCTGCAGGTGTGCATGTTTGCCTGTGATATTCTTATTCTGATTGCATAATAAGCAGTCTAATCTACACCTAAAAAATATCCCATGTGTGCAAGTACTGTCTATATGATCAAGCTATGTAATGTAAAAAGGAGGCTTTGAGATACCAATATTTATGCTCAATTTTTACTGTGCATAAAATGAACGTATTCAGCCGAAGGCCTGCTCACATTTTGTATATTCTTTGTTAAAACTGACTTAAATCAATCCTCAGACCTTCTCACCTAATTTCCTTACAGTTGTATCACTGTGTGTACCACCCTGTATCTGATGCCATAAATGCTTCAGGGAAGGGAATATGCCATATTCTGTTGAAAAAGTTCTGTAAATATACAGAACTATATACATATAATTTCTAACAGTTCTCATCTTCAATGAGATTTGCTTCTGCTCTGGGGTTATTGAGAAAGTTGTCTGTACTAAAGGAAGCCCTGCAACATTCTTCAAGTGCCTGTGGACTTTGTATTACGCACTGAGGCACTTCTCCTATGTTACTGCGTAGTTGTTTTCCATCCTAGACAGCAGGAAGTCTCTAGACTCCTCCATTTTTATGTGGATTACCTCAAACAACCAAATCAGCAATGCCGCAATGCCAATGGATCTCATGATGGCTGTGTAGTGATCCAGCAGGGCCTCTCTGCACCCCTTCACCCAGATGTTGAGCTCCTCTGTCAGAAAGTCGTAGTTGTAGTGAGCGCTGTTGTTCGTCAGCTGGTACTGGATGCAGGGCCGCGGGGAGCTTGGGTTGCAGCAGCTGAAGGGCACTCCATCCACCAAGAACTTCCCATCAACGTTGCTCTTGAGACGGCTGCAACAGAACAGAAAGTTTGGGGATTACAAATCTGGTATCAGCAGCAGATAGTGTCTGTGACTTTTACAAAAATGTATAATGCAAGTCTGCTGCAATGTAGGCTTCTCCAGTGTAACAAAAGGACAATGGGAATATATTTGCAGCTGGAAAACTTGCTTACTGCAGGAAAACTAAATTTTTCATTTGCTGTATTTCTGAAGTGTGGTATCAGCACAGTATCTCACATGGTTCTTGGTACTGTGTGTGCAAGATGTGGATTCCGTGTTCGTGGAGGTGTTGCCTTTTTAGGTATCTTTGCGCTGAAAATACTAAAGACAATTTCTGAACTTGTTTATCTTGGTGGAATTCTAATGGAAGCTACGGCCCTAGAAATACTGTGTTTCACTACTTTGGGACTGATTTTTCAACACAAGCGTTCCTTAAGAGAGAGCCTAATACAAGAACAACGTTGCATGCCACAGGAACCACCGGAATTTGTCCGCTGGCATTTCATCACTGTACCCCATGTGCAACGGCTGGTTCGGCGTATGTTTTGAGACTTATTCACAAGGGAGTTTCTGCTTCTTGTAACTATACTTTTTGTAACTTTTGAAACTGTATTGGTAAAAATTATTCCTTTCCCTCCCCTATAAGATAAAGGGAAAAACAAGTGGGAAAAGAAGAAAGATAAAGAAATAGAAGAGAGAGGAAAAAAATCATAGGATGGAAAGAGAATACAGTCCCAGATTACTCAAGAGTTTCTGGAATAGTTCAATGGATCCTTGACATCCATTTTCCTTGTATTACCTGCTCTTTCGCTAGCATGTTCTTGTGAGGACTTCTGTTTCCAGGCAGGCTCTTCAGAGAAACAGATTTTCCAGAAAGTGGAGAGTATATAAGAGTTGAGAGATGCTCTCACACGTTGGGGAAGTAGCCTCCAAGCACATATCTATTTTCACGCTCACTGCAAAAGGCTCATTTCCCGGGGCAACCCCGCAGATGAGAACCGTGGCCTGTTTTAATGAAGCCCATGCCCTTTAGCCTTTGTTAGGGAGCCAGAATGCAGGAAAGACAACTTTCTTGTAGATATCCAGCCTTCACCATTTGCTAATAGTAGAGTTTTTAATATTTTCCAAAACTTATCCTCACTTATTAATGTTTACAAATCATATTTTCCTGTTCCACTACAGATGATCTAAATAAAAGGGATGGAGGTCATCACAAGCAGCTCATCAGGTGAACAGAAGAAGCAGAGAATCTGCGGTCCAGTGTTCTTCCAGCATTTTGGGACTAAATGTATCCTTCAAAAGAAACATAAGCTGCTAGGAAGCTCAGTATTTGTGGCTGTGCTGGGATGGCAGAATAATTGCCTTAATTTTATTGTTGTGGGCCTGCTAAATACAATCTTCTTTTTCTCTTTTTTTGGGGGTGGTGGTGCTGGTGGTGCTCGTGTGTTTCGTTTTGTTTAACATTCTGTTAAAAATACCTTCCTCAAAGATCTTTTCAAGTAAGTCAGGAAGTTCATCTGCCATTTCCCACCTAGAAGTGTGTTGGGCATGAATTCCTCTCTGTTTTAAAGTCTAGCTCTTAACTTTGTGGCCATCATGTTCCTGGTAACGGCAACAGAATGAAACCAGTCAAAAAGAACCCAAATAATCCACTGAAACCAGAATTAAGTGTGCACATAGTGTAATGAACATATGCAAAACCACTCACTGGGAGGGAAACAAGGAAGGGAGCCAGAGAGGTACAAACCAGAAGGCTCGAATGTGGGAGGAGAAAAGAAACCTCACAGAGGGAGGAGAAGGCGGCTGGCCCATTGTGAGAGGGGAGCTTTGACCAGGGCCAGCAAAATGCCCTGTATATTTCAGTGACATGACCCAAATTATAGTACAGGATTTAAAATGGTTAAAATACAATATGTTAAACTAGGTCTTAAGCTTTTCTTTTGATCCCAAGAATCTAATTACAGAATCAAAGAAGGGTAGGGGTTGGAAGGGACCTCTGTGGGTCTGACACATGTTATAAAGAGGAATCTTCTTTCTGCTGCCAACGATAGCAGTTTCCAGACTTGGGTTATGTCCCCATGCCCTCGTGTTTCCTCTACTAGTGGCAAACTAAAGAACGACGTATCTTGGTACTGTTAGAAGGGAAGACCTCGGTAGCAGAGCTGGGGGAGTGAGATGGTCACTGCTGTTTTGTTGTTGCAGCTGAAAATTGCTGTGGTATTGTAAAGCAAAACTTGCTTTTGAGACTATAAAAAGATGATTTTTACCGAACTAAAGCAATGATAGGATTGTACTGCTGTAACCTGCCTCCTCCTCCTCCCGCTCCCATTGATTCTCTCCGTTTCTTGCCACATTGTGCTGTTGGCAATGGAGACACAGAAGAAAGGGGAGGGAAGAGGATTATGAAGGAAGGTGAAAAGTTCGGTTCTGCAGAGGTTGCATGTGAGCTGACAGTGTGTCAGTTCTCAACTTCGTTGCCTGTTAATCTACCAAGTACTAACTGACATGCAGTACAAGAAGAAACCAAGAAAAATATTTGGTTCCTTCTCCTTTCTGAACATTACCCGCTGCGGTTTGCCTACAATTTCATATCAAATGTTTCACTACCAGATTTTTGGAAATCATAGTATAATTTGGTTATACAGCACCACCTTGGATTATAGCAATCAGGATGGAATTATCCAACTTTTATACAGTAGAATAAATTCTGCAGTGTAATGACTTCTCTCTCACATTTCACTGGCATCTTCTCCCTACTGACAGTGCATTTTCAGAATAATGGCAGAGCACAGGTGACCCTGCAGAAGAAAATGGAGTTTAGCTGAGACCCTGGGTACAACCTGACTCTTTCTGCATGTCTCACAGAAATTAAAGGCAGTATAGTTTACTTTTATCCTCACAATAAGATACTACTTTTAAGTTCCTGTGGTCCGTCTTTGTTGTCATGTCACTTTTCACTGTAGAACCAGGATTTAAAACACATCGTGGGTCAGCCTGCTTTGTGGCACTGTTGCTTTCCAACTTCTCTCTTGAGAACCTGTGTTCTAAAGCTTGCTTTATTTCCACAGCCAACTGCCTTACGCATGCTGATGCCCTCTTGTCCATATTCTCCTAGGTCCTGTCTCCTGGTATATTTGCAGCCCTGTATATATGCTTTGCTATAATGGCAGTTTCAAGTTGCAGATTGTGTGAAAATGAGATCTTTGGCCTCCCTTCATCTGGCTTTATTGCCACTAATTTTTGAATTCAACAGAACACTTGGCAAATGCTAGTCAAGCTTTTTGTGTTTGTCTTTCCCAAGAATATATAGCTACTTCGCTCTCGTCAGTGAAGGCTTTTTTCAGCCTTAGAAGAATTATTACATGTTGGATTATCTACTCTTTATAATTTGTTATTCTTACCTTTTCTGTTGTCTGTAAGAATTACCAGACTGTTCTTTTTGAGCATATAATGTCACCATTGCTACATAATGTGAAGCACCAACAAAAAAAATTCAAGGGTTTTTCTCCTTTTTTTATGCATTGTATGTGGTATTGGCAGTTTCTTACATGTGAGCTTACAGATTTGAACCTGGATTTGCCAAGTCTAATATCTTGAAGGAGAAAGATTTTTCAGTGTTTAGGATTGACTGCGCAATGTATTGATAGTACAATCCTTTTTTCTTTCCGTCATCAGCTCACTATAACTGAAAATTTGAGGTAGCTAATTCACACATTAAAAAAGGAAAGATACATCTTGGCTTTGCTTAGCATCCCTAAAAAGTTAGAAAAAGGCAACTTTGTGCATGTAGTTAGCATATTTTGTAAAGTGGTCATTCTACAGTTTTTTGATTGAGGCAAAGGTCCAGCAGAAATTAGTACACTCTTGGCCTTGTGAAGTGTATGCTAGAACTCCACAGTGTTTAAATATAAATGCTTTATGGCTTGAGTACTTCAGTATTTTTGGTTTTAGAGGGAGCATATGGTCTAGACAAATTGTTATTCCCACTATTATCCTCTAATGACTACCACTTTAGTTAAACTACGAAGGTATTTGTGAACATGTCTAAGATCGAAGAAATGTTACCTCTTCTTGAGCTAGACCCATTACCAGAGTTATTTGGAATGATCTTTTGAGAGAAGCCTTCTAGCCACAAGATGCTGTTTTAATAAGGAGGAAAAACACTGCCAGAATTTTTGGCTGATGGCAGAGAACAAGCAGTTTTGCTGTGTTCTCTTTAATGTCAATGCATCTCAAGATCTTTTGACACTACTGTTACTTTCTGTTCAATACAAATTCTTCTTGAATCAGGCTTTTTCCTAGAATTTTTTGTTATGACTAGTAAATACTTACTCCAGAACTTCCTTGGAAGCCATGTTCAGGTAACGAGCAGATACCCACTGAATTTCAAACCAGTCTCTAAAGCCATTGTTTCCACAGCACTGGAATCCAATTTGTAACATATCCACTGTTTTCTTTAAGAAACATCGTCCAGGTATGTCCGTGTCCTTATAGGACTTAATAGCATCCCTCAATCCCAGATAGAGAGACTCTTCCATCTCGTTCCTCATGGTATAGCACATGAGAGCACCCACTAGGATGCAGAAGGTAAAGCAGAAGGTACATACGATGTATGGGAGCATAACTAGTTTCCATCGGGAGAACTTGTTGGCATCTGAGCAGTCATAGCAGATTTTGCCACCCAGAAAGTTGATGATACATGCTATGACTCCGACGGAGATCAGCATGTTGGGGACAGAGTTAACGTCCCCTTTTGCCATGACTTCGTTGCGCTTCTTGATCTCTATTTTCAGAAAGAGGCCGAGACTGAAGAGAATGACTCCGCTCACTACAGAAACCCAGTTGAGGATCCATAAGATCTGAGCCAATTTGTCTCTCTTAGTTTTGGTGAATTTTACTTTGAGGACGGCCATAGTCAGATCAGCATTAGGAAGAGAAGCGTAGGTCAAGGAAAGCTCGTAAGCTGATTAGGAGCATGCATCCAAGGCATGCAGTAGACATCTGAAGAAGAGAGAGAGAGAGATTACTGTCTGTTTGACTGGGTATTTATAGAGACTACAGAAAAGTTCCTGTACATGTTCACGTACTCTGAGACCGGCCAAAGGAGTGCCCCAGTGAAATTTATTGCTTGAATTTCAAGCAATACGAATTGCTTAAGAAAATAATTCTAAGGACCGACTACACCAATTAAAAATAAGTGAACAGTAGAACCAATTATCTGTGGATTCCTATGGATTTTTGTCTTGAGAGTAATCTTCTGTGCAGATTTTCTGATGTCTAGAAGTGAGCCAATCTGCTGTCTTTCCTCCAGGAGACTCATGGTGCCCTTCCTTTCTACTAATTTCCCGTATTTTCTTGATGGTTCTAGGAATTTATAATTCTTAGATTACAGTGGCGTGGTCAGATTTGCATTCAAAAGTTACTAAGTAGGACAAACAAGCACAGATATACAGCATAATCACGTAATCCTTTTTTCCATATGGAAAAAACATGAAAATAGCACCAGAACGCCAGTACCCTATAGGTATTTTCAGGCATTTCATTGATTATATGCAGTAGAACATGATTTCGCTAGAGAAAAGCAGTCTTATTGCTACACTTACACTACTAAGATATGATCATGCTGGCAAAAACTGAAGGAGGGACTGACTGCGGTTATCCACACACAGAAGATGTTCAACAAATACTTAAACTATCAACAACTGCGTTCATTGTCTAGAAAATATTATCAACATTTTATTAGATTTTAAGTGCTATGACCTGAATATATTACTGGTGAACAAACCATCCTGCACAGCATTTTTCCACCTGGTCTGTCATAAAAGCACTACCCTTTTTATGGGAAGTAACATAATCGCCCTCCAAAAAAAAGCAGAACATCTTCACAACTTAAGAAAAAAATCAGCGGTTTAAGATGCTCTGTTTCCATCTCTACCTGATTGCCCTTCCTTCCTTTCCGAAAGTCCTTACTAAAACCAGATTTTGGAATAGCATGATGTATCAATTGAGGCCTATTTAATCCTTAGGGAGTCACTGTTACTGTCTTATCTTCTGCTCCTGCAGCTGAAGTTGCTTGTTCTTTCCCTTTGTCCTGAGAGCTGTGACAGTCACGCCTTATTCCAACCCCCCTACCACCTGTAGACTGGTTTTCTTTCCGAGTCCCCCATATTCCAGTCAGAATCCTAAACTTCACTCCTGGTTGCACTTTCTGCAATAACCTTGACTTCTTCCCTGACCATTGGAACTGTTCCCGTTCCCCTGTCTAAAGAAGACTCTGCAGCCCCAAGGGACATCACAATATATTTTTGAAGGGGAACTATTTGAAAAATGACAGGAAACTACTCATATGTTTAGTAATTTATATCTTGTATATTTTATTAGCTTGTTTGTGATACACCTGGTCTTATGTTACTAACAGTCCTTTAATAACTTTCCCATGTGACCTACAGATGATTTTTTTTTTCTCCAAAGATCACAATGATGGGCACAAAATCTATTGAGAGAGACTTCCCTCCCTTCCCTTCCAAGTTTCAAATCTGATGTTTCAGAGTTTCGCAGCTGAAGGAAGACTTCTGTGTTTCAAGGTCTGTCTTCTTTTCCCCAGCTATTAGTGGATCTAAGAAAAAATACCATCTTTCCCAGCACTTTTAACCTTCCTTCTCTACAACACTACTAATAACTAACTTCTTTGCACCTCTCCAGTTATAGCCAAATCACAGGCAGAAAGCAGCTAATAATATCTGAGATCTAAAACCTGTTAGAGCTGGAGAGAATGTGTTTTTGTTGTACGTGATGTGCATGTAGAATGACGCTGCAGTACCTCAGGATCAAACCATGAACTTTTACCCTTCTTCAGTGCTTCTGATGCTTTGTGATTGCCTTTCCTCAACACATGCAAGATATATGGAGCTCTTCTTTCTTTCCTCCCCACAAAACCTGCTCTCGGTATGGTCTTGTACTAATTCAGTAATTTTCATTAGAGCGATTTTATACTACACAACTATATTTATATGATTATACAGTCATCTAATTCCACTAATACAATGTCATTTATAAACAGTAAAACATAATCCTGTAGATTTGGGGAAATAGAGAAGTATAAGCAGCATCATTCTTGTATGATATTTTTTAAGCTACTGGACTTTACTACTTAACTTCATCTGAATAAAACTGGTATCAGCTAAAACAGCGAGAAAACCACCTGCAGGCAAGCTGCACAGAAGCAGGGCTGCACCTACCCACTGAAGCATCCACAGTTGCAGTGAAGCTTAACATCGGGTAAGTAGATTGTTGTAGAGTACAGTTTAAAAAGGTCATGGTATCCCAGCATCTTCATCCGTGTGTCGGAAGGAATCAATTGTATTGGTACAGGTGAGGAATAGGTCGTTCCATTCATATTAGGATATGGTTAGATATTTTCATGCATTTGAGTATTAAAACCTTTTAATGCCTGTGAGATCGAATTCATTCATGTTGCATCTATTTTCTCCTGCATTTTGAGTGGAAACTAATTCTCCTCGAAACTATTCATCTCTATGTCTTTTGTACAATACACAGAATAGTGTGCAAAATGTACAGTATTTTTCCTTACCGGTTTTATTTCCAAAGGTGTTGGGGCCAGCAACTCTCCGACTTTAAAAACAGGGTCCTAATGTTAATGATTGTTAAGGCTGATTATCATTTATGGTTGAATATTTATTGTGATCATATTGTGATAATCATATTGATTATCATAATGAAATACTAATTATTGATAGACACCTCTGTACAAACAAGTCCAGAGAACAGTCATTTATAAAATGACAACACTTTCTTCACGTGATTCTTCTGTGGTGTCCTTTAGACCTCATTTAAAAGGATCATGCTCTGCTGGCACGGAATTAAGCCGCCATAGGAATTCAGCTGACAGCCTGTCTGCTAAGCCAGGAGACAGTTATCTTTGATTGCTTCACCACTTAAGCAGTTCATGACTTCAACTTAAATAGCTGTAGATGGCTGCTGCAAATAGGTTTATTTGCCCCTGATACACCTGTCTCAGAGCTCACAACAGAGAATCTGTTGTGAAGTTTCCTAGCTGCTGATATGCAGTTCATGTTCAATGGCCACTGTATATGAATGCATCACTATTAATTTCTATAAAATACATGTATGTATTTGCAAAATGCCTCTAAATTGTTACGCACAGAGATAGTTACGGTGTCACTGAGAAGACCCTGCTTGCCAAACATCTTTTGCTTTAACAATTGAACAAAAGTTGTAAACAGTTCTACTTTTACTTAAAATTCACCTAATCAAGAGGCATTATTGATTTTGGAAGATGTAAATTGGAGACTTCTTGTCATACTCTAGCCATAAAGAAATTTGAAGCTGAATTCCATAAGCAGTGATACATTCAATCTCATGTAGCTGTTCTGATATCACTCCCTCCCTCATTTTCAAATGCCTGAAGCTAAAAAAAAAAAAGAAAAATTTATGTGCAAGAGCAACTGTTCTAGTAAGTCCTTCCCACCAGTAATTCTCATATGGTATTTCCAGCTTCCTTGGTGCAATGCTAGTATAGTTGTAAGACCAGATTTCATGGAATAGTCACATTCATCTAACAGAGGTACCCCCACCACAGTCCTCCATCGATACAAGATCTGCTCTTTCATACGAGCCACACTGCCAGAGGTAAAGAGGGGGATGACTGGCTGGTGTAGTGCAGTGACCACCTGGTGACTGACACTGACCTGGGATTGCACAAAGGATCTTGGGGACAGCAGTGCTTCTGGTGAAACTTTGAGTGCATCGAGTCTGCAACAGAACAACTTACATACTGTGTGTTCCCAGCTTCTACATGGATTATTTTTTCCTATCTAAACAGTTTACTGAATTTATTTTCGATAACAAGAAGGCTCTCTTCCCATCATAATGAATTTTGTAAATACGCCGTAACATTACTCTTTCCCTAACTGTTCAATGAAGTATCGAATATATTTATCAGTGTATTACATGTATTACAACACACATAGTGCTGCATGGTAGCATTTTTTTGAGCACTGTGAAGAAAGTTATTCCAGCTGAAAGAACTGAAGTACAGTTATGAGCTAAAAGTGTCATTCCCTTGCTCTGCAATATGTATCAGTTCTTCTCCAAGTTCTATTTGCCCGTGGACTACTGTAAAACCACACACGCTCCTAGCAGTTCAGTGGAACTAACACCTCTATCAAAAATCCTAGAAACACACCTCACCTCAACTGCACATGAGCCACTCCAGAGTTATGAAGCATACACACACAGACATTTTTTCCCCCAGCTACAGGAAAGCAAGCTGGATTTTATTCTGTGAAGGAAGAAATATTTCTTTCAAAGAAGCAGCCCAATAAACGTGGAAATGTCTCCCATATTATCAGTACAGTTCTCAAGCTTTCTTTGTCTAACTTGCTTCAAACAGCCTCCATCAGCATACTGTAGCTTTTTGCTTCCAAGATGCCCCCTACCTGTTTCTTTGCTGTCAAATTCCCCTAACTGCATAGAACAAGACATAGCATGGCTATTTATTTGTTTATAAAACTTACTTATTACATGCAAATTGTCTAAAGAAATTGGGCTTGCAATTTTGTCATAAACAAACCACATCTTATCTTACCGATTTCACTAAAACCTGCCATTTTAGCTAAACACATTCCTATCTGTGACTTACTGTAAAAGAAACCACTAACCTGATTCAGAGGACTGAAGAGGATCTCGAAACTGGTAACTCGCTGAGTACAGGGGAGAAAATACGTGGATCAGACATCCTGAGGAACCCTGAAGTACTGATTTCCTGATGTCTGTGGTGTTCTTCTGTCTTTATGCTGACCAGTGGAGAAGACGACTTCAACTCTTCTGCCCGTGCTAATCTTTCTTTCATCTCTAATCGTAGCTAAGAGATTTATTTCAAGGTTCTTATGCCACCAGCTTAAATCCTGCAAAACAGGCCAATTAACTGAGTGGGAACTGAGATCTTGCTAACAAAATGCATTTATAGTAACTTCTTTTACTTTTTTATCCCCCAGAGGTTTGGGTTAGTAAGAAACAGAGACTCTTCAGTACCTGCTAATGTCTTAATTAGTTCTTAATCTGTTCTTAACAATAAATATGGGTCCAAGCAAGAGAAGAATAATGAAACTCTGTGCGTCTGTGGGAAGGGAAAATCCATCTTAGGCAATCATAATTTACATTCACTATTATGTGCCTTACCCATCATTCCATGTTTTGTTGCTTTGGATGGAATTGTCTGTCCTCTGTGTATTGACTGCGACTGTGTCCAAGAAAGGAATTTAAGTAACCAAGACCAATTGGATTATCCCGTACAACTCACAGTAGATTCTGGCTTGGAAAGTTTTCCAGGTTCAAGAACAATCTAGTAGAAACCTCTGTCCTAGACTCTTAGAAGTTTTATCCCAAGACAGAAGCAAAAGCATCTTGTCCTCTGGCATTTCTGAGCCCAGCATGTAGTGATCTGTGGGATGGACGTGGCTCAGCTGAACTGGCAACAGTAGTGGCAACAAGCTGAGTCTGCAGCAATGCTTCATGAAGTTAGTGGCGACGTTAATAAGAGAACTGAATCACTGGGCAGGACCAGGTTTGGTCTATAGGGTCCCAAATACATCAGCACAGCACAGAGTTCAGTGAGCGCACCTGACTGACTGCAGTGGACTCTGCACCAGGGATCGTAATGCATATGAATATTCTGAGAAGCATAAACTGTCCTCATTCAGCTAATGACGAGCAATAAACTGATACCATGATATTACTGTGATTATAACTCTGTATTCTGGGAATAAGCCTGCTCGTTTATGGTCTCATGCTTTCATAAAGATAGACACTCCTCTACATGCATCAGTATTATCACGCTTATTGTCAAGGAAAGGTGAAAGATTAGTTATCACTGCAACTCAGTCTGTCAAAGTCTTGAGTAAATCAGAGACTGGAGTATCTAACTACAATGTTCTACGAAGATAAAACAATTAAGACTTGTTCATGTGCCAGAAGTCATTTCATACAGTACTGCATGGAAGAAGGAAGCCATAACTGCCAGTGTCACTCTGTGCCTCCACGGGATGAAAAATGCCAAGGATATGTCCCACCAGGATAAAGTCATACAGTGAAATTCTCTCCCTTTTCAGTTTTTATGATACAATCAAGCTCATAACTAATGTTTATGCTGAAAGCTCCATCCAACAATGCATAGTGTAGGACCACATGGTAAATTTATACAGAGCAGCTTCCTTGACCTGTGAGGGGTCCCTGGAGCCATACAGGCTCGATGTGCCTTTTGCTGCCAACTTCAGGAAAATATAATTTACTGTACCTTTACCTTTTTAAAGAAAATATCCAAAGTAGGGCTTCCAGCTTTCTGTCTTGCCTATGTGCTGATGTACAGCACGTCCAGAAAACTTCAGATCAACAGCATATGTGATACATCTGGGACCTGATAGACATACTGCAGAGGATGTCACAAATGCTTGCGTATGATCAAACACACCTCAGTGGCATTGAGTTAGTCCTGTGCACATGGATCATTCATACTTTGGACTTGCAGTCCTTGTGCAGACCACAAGGAGTATTTTAGATCTGTTCAAATGTGTGCATTTGTGTACAAATCAGCGCTATGAAGCATATTGAACAGGTATAATGTATTCCTTTTGGACAGTGCAAGTACACAAATGTACACACTTCCCTGGGATTTTTGAGGTGTTGCTCTGGCTGGAGTGTGATATATTAGAAATCCTGGACAGATGTCTGAAGTCCTTTTCTATGCCCAGACAAAGTTCACCTGTGAAAAACCTCCACATCTGTGGAACTCCAGACGTGTTATCCCTCAGTACTAGAAGATGTTATTGCTTCAGATACATACTGGTAGAAAAATGTGCCTTTCCTTCTGCTTTGCAATATAAACCTAGAACTTGCATGCATGAAAGCAAGCAAGCAGAAGATGGCAGTGCTGCTGTGTGTAGGTTTTTTTCCTCCTACAATGCAAAGTAAGAAGCTTTCTCTTATTTGTCTTAAAAGAGATTAAAGGTCACTCACCGCTAGTGGAAGCTCAAGAATGCATCATTGTAAAAAATAACTTAAATCCAGTCTTAATGCAAATAGAGGTCAGTGTTACCTGTATTTTTTGTTCTGTTTCATGTTGGGAAATGGTTTCAGCTACAAAGTCAATATTAAAAGTCGAATTATTCAGAAATTAGTTTTGGTTTATGGCCATCTATAACTAACCATGATGCACTTTCTTACAGACCTGCTGGGAAGCCTGGACACCAAGACCATAATGATAGAGCAGCACTTTGGAACCCAGCAGGAGTGGTTGTACTTGTGGGTCTGCTATCTGTCACCCAGTGGCGTAGAAAGAAAACACACTTTCCTGCTAAGAGTGGAGAGTGCTGTGCTGTGTCTTTGGACCTGAGAGGTAAATTTAATAAGTGTTTGGCCAATTACTTATCTGTTTAGTACCATTCACATGTAAGTCCACAAGCAAGGACAGATGTGTTACAAATTAGCCTAATTAAATAGCTAGTTGGGATGCTGCATGCTGCAAAATTTAATTTTACATCTAGTTTCCAAAAATTAATGTTTTGTTTTTATATTTGGATGGCTTTCCACTTCATCTTGTATTTAATGCAATTGGTACCTCATGATAAGAGATTTTGGAGTAATGGACTAAAACTGGAGGCACTCAGTAAGTCAGAGAGAAGCAGGTACCTCTCTTAACATGTCAGTGCTTCGGAGGAAGAGTCCATATTCAGGACGAGATTCTCCTGATATGTGTTAATGGGGAGAGGGCATAAAAAAGGGAATTCAGACCACCTGCTTTTTTTGGCTTTTGTAAGGTTGTGAACCACATGGTAGATACTAAGAGGCGTAAGTTATTAGGCAAGTAGAAACAATTGTGTCTTCGCAGAATATTCATCTCTCAATGACATTTTTGAATTTTTAGGAAGGAAGTATAGCGGTAGCTAGATGCTTATGGTCGCTTTAGTTAGACGGAGATACCCAAGTTCAATCACAACATTTGAAATTCTTGTGGAATTGCAGAGTTGGCAGAGGGAATGTCAAAACTCAAAGGCAAGAGGTAATGGGGATAGACAGTAGTTTAAAAGAACCCAGTCTGTACATTAGAATGCTACAAAGCTTGTTGCAAACTAAATCATTTATATGTATTTACAGCTACAGCTATACAGTATGCTACAGTTCTACCAGAAGTCCCACTGTACTGTGTTCCATGCAAAATACAAATACTGTAACTGTAGCTCATTTCATTGCCTGAAAAACATCACGGACTAAACGAATCGGAAAAAGAAGTATTATAATTTTCACTTTTCAGCTGTTTAAAGGTTATAACTATATGGATGCTGGAGCCAGTCTCAGGGAAAAAGGAAATTATAGCAGACTTGCATGAACTGCACTGCACACATACTGCAAGACTTCAGGACTCCTGTATATTCCGGGAAACACCACGCAGCTACCTATCAAGCTGGCTCGGATTTCAATCCATAGGAGCTGTACTGTCCATAACCTCTGAGTCATCCACTCCTGACTCATGGTGAGTCATTACAAATGGAAAACTAAGGCACAGAAATAGTGTGTTCACCTCAAAATCAGACCAGCAGCCTATGGTAAAGCTGGAAAGTGAACCTGTATTTTAAATTGGTTGGTAACCTCGAGCTTCCATCTTGGCTGTAACTTTTTTTCTGAAAACTAGAATCCATTTTTATGACCTTATTCATACACCATGCAGCAATCTTGCTTTTCACTTCCGTACCCTATTTATTCACTACAGACTGTATCATGACAAGCCAGTTGTCAGGAAGCTTTTTGCAGAATGGAATTATACACATATTATGAGGGCTTCCAATGAAATTCCTCTTACATAATGAGGTAGAATTTCCTTTTTCTATTCCATATCTCATAGCATCAATACTTTGGTGCACTGTACTGCCAATTAACCCTTCTTTCCCTAACAAAGTAGCCAGACATACACTCTCACATTTCTTCTTGAAGATACCTCCTGCAGACCTCCTATACAAATCAGGAAGTCTCCCTGTTCTCACCTTATTACAAACTTGATGTTGATGCTGTTTTTCACTCTTTAGACACCATTTGAACTAAACAATATTAGTCAGGACATCTTCTAGGGAATCTGTGATTTTTTTAGAAAGAAAAAATACAGTTACAAAAAAAAAGAAGAAAAAAAGAGAGACTCGCAAAGTTTCTGAAGCTGTCAAGTAGACAAAAAACAGCACCTAGACACAGCGCTCTTAGAGCTCTTCTGAAAAAGATCCAAGATCCCTCTGTCCCTTCAGTGGTGACTTCATGCTTATTGACACTGTGTCTAGAAATCGTGATCTATGGAAAAAGAATGAAGGAACTTGGGTTTCTTAGTGTAGAGAAGGCCAGGGGTGAAAATAGTGTTCAAGTAATTTTAAAGGAGTTGCATAGAGGAAGGGAATAAATTCCGTTGGTGATAGGAGGAGAAATCATGAGTGAAATCTTTATTTTAGTGTGAATAGTGAAACAGCCCGTGAAAAAGCTCGATTTCCATCATCAGAGTACTTCCAGAAGAAGTTGACAAATACTGGCCAGGAATGTTGTAGGGACAGTTGGTCCTTCCTTGGAAAATGGGCTGAATTAGATGTCTCAAGGTCTGTGATTTTTCATTTGCTATAAACCGCATACCTGTTTGAACATTTACAAAACTTTGTAAGTGCTATCCCATCTCTGGTCAATACTTCTTTTGCTCATTGACTTTTGTCTGAAATGTGAGTTTATGTCGTGGTTTAACCTGGCAGCCAGCAACCAGGACCAGACAGCCACTTGCTCACTTCTCCCCCCCGCAGTGGGATGGGGAGGAGAATGGACAAAAAGCAAAACTCATGGGTTGAGATAAAGAGAGTTTAAGAAGACAATAAGGGAAGGAATAATAATAATAATCATAAAAAAAAAATATGCAAAACAAGCGATACACAATACAGTTTTTCTCACTGTGCGACAACTGATTGCACAGCCTGTCCCTGAGCAACGATCGTGGAACCTGCGGAACTCACAGGAATCTTGTAGATCCCTGCCCCCCAGGCAGCCCCCATTTCTGTACTGAGCATGACATCTATGGTATGGAATATTTCCATTGGCCAGCTTGGGCTGGCTGCCTGGCTGTGCTCCCTCCCAGCTCTTCTTGTACACCTGTGGGAAACCATATAACTTGAGACAGAACAGCACTGTCTCATGACCCTGAAGGATCAGCACATCCTGCGCCTCCCTTCTCTGTTCTCAGGAGATAAGCTGTTTTCACACATCCAGCTGCAAAAGATCCTGGAAAACAGCAACAGTGAACTGGCATTTGCAAAGCCACGAATCCAAAGCTGATTGGCTCTAGTAACTATTGTATTAGTATATAAGGTATTCACTTGAGCAATAAAATGATTCTGATCGAACACAAGATTGGGGTCCGTGAAGTCATTCACCACATACACCTGCTCATTAGCCAAACATGGGAAACTGAAAAAAGTCTTTGATTTATTAGCAACAACTTAAAACATCAGTGTTATCAACATTATTCTTGTACTAAATCCAAAACACAGCAGCTACTGGGAAGAAAAGTAACTATCCCAGCCAAAACCAGGACAGCTTATAAAATGTTTTCCTTTCCATTATTCAGTGAGAGCATTGTTTCCACCTCCATTTATGTATTTATTTTTAGTTACAATTTTCAACAAATTCCAGGATTGTGGATGTTCATTTACTAACCAAACCTATGAATTTTCCCTCTCTTGGGAATGAATACTTCTGAAGTCTGTGCATCTTGCTATCTATTCCCCCCCTTTTTTTAATTTGTTTTTCGCTCTTCTCTTTTCTGACAATCATTTGATTTCTAACTCTCCAAAAAATTTTATGGAGCTTTATCTCCTACTTCTGTGGTCAGCTAAGCAGAAACATTATTCAGAACTTCTGACTCATACAGAAATAAATAAATAACCCCAACACCAGGATGTCTAGGCAAAGAAGTTCCAATGAAAGTATTTGAAACCAAGGAGTCTGTACTTCGCAGGATGAATCAGCTACTCCCATACACATTTATTTCAATAAAGTAACAGCAGAGATCAGAAGGTCTTACACACTGTTAATCATGTCAGCTTTTTCCATCGGCAGATATATGCATATGTTAGTGTATAGGTGTGGGTTTTAATTTTTAAAGATTCCTTGAAGAAACATTAGATCATTCCTTTCAGACAAAAAACACTGATGAAAATTCTTACATCTCCTTTATCCCACAAGTAAGAAGACGTCATACAATCACAGAATTATAGAATAGTTTGGGTTGGAAAGGACCTTTCAAGGTCATCTAGTCCAACTCCCCTGCAATAAGCATCTTCAACTAGATCAGGTTGCTCAGAGCCCTGTCCAACCTGACCTTCAATGTTTCCAGGGATGGGGCCTCCACCACCTCTCTGGGCAACCTGTGCCAGTGTTTCATCGCCCTCATTGTAAAAAATGTCTTCCTTGTATCTAGTCT
>Ga0065711_1006670_pt1 | contig 21328 bp, 14 predicted proteins | sample Hoacrofraction12_FD_59098 | JGI IMG/M metagenome (GOLD analysis project Ga0065711, IMG submission 59098) | Hoatzin crop microbial communities from Cojedes, Venezuela - Epithelial fraction 12 v2 (version 2) | ecosystem: Host-associated > Birds > Digestive system > Esophagus > Crop | place... | reverse complement strand
GACCTCCCATGCAATCTTTGGTCTCCTTGCTGGTGACACAAACAGGCCAGTTAACACTAGTTGTTACATACGTATGTGGTATGAGCACGAAGGCTAAGAGCTCGTTTTGGCAGTGGCCATTGGACAGCAACTTTCAGCTCATACAGGTTTAGGTGAGATCACAGCCAAGTTACTTGGAAAGACAGGACTCCAAGCTGCAAAGGCTTTGCTTTTTATTGCTGATGTTTGAAACAAACAAACAAACAAGAAGGAAAAAGAAAAAAAAAACCAAAAAACAAAAAAACAAAAACCACCAAACCAGAAAAAACCAGCCCAAAAAAAGAAACACCTTTTCAAACTTCTTTGAAGTTGTTCTGGAAAATCTTAGTCAATCCAGTCATTATGGCCTTGTTTTGCACCAGTCTCTGAATGGCAGCTGCCTGAGTGGCAAAGCTTTTAAACATACGAGGCTTTAATCATGAACTGAGAGGATGTAGTTCATTGCCTCTAATACAAGAAAACAAATTAAATCAGAATGCTCTCTTACAAGCTGCTGAACTTGGAAACTTGCAGATGTTTCATGTTAACATATCTTCTACTTTGCTATGATGTTTTAATACACCAGTAGTGTTTTATTTTATCCTGAGTAGCTATTTTGTAAAATAAACTTTACTCTAAACCATCTTGAGATTCAGCTTCATTCAGCACACAAAACACATGTTATTCAGCTATTAAGAACCAAGGTAATACGTTATCTTTGGCATTCAGCGTGTACATCTTCCCACCAAACTTATTTTCTGGGCAATCCAAAGCCTGGTAAAAAGTAAAATTATTCATGTAGTATTGGACCATTTTGGGTACTCACTACTGTAACAAGTATATACTTCCTAAACACTAGCAAGTTTGTTTTCACAACACACCTGTGAAGTCAGATGATCTCTATCATCACTTTATAGATGGAAAAGCGAGTCATAAAAATAAAGTGCTCACTAATTCTCAGTGTTACATTTGAAGCTCCTTAGGTTTTACAGTGATAAGTACGCTATAAAACTTTTGATGTTCAGAGCACAGCTCTTTAGTATCCAGCACTTCCAAAAATAAGGTTCCATGTTTCTTCTGCCAGGCCCCTAAACAAGAACAGTCATGACTGACTGCAAAACTGGGCTGGTCCCTCGCCCAAGCACCAGGTCACATTCTCACTCTGTAGCCGAGGCAGGGATTCAACACAGTTGCCCAGAGCCCCACCCTCAATAGCACCAGCTACAGCATCCATGCCCACCAGGTGTGCATAAGCAGCTAAATCTTTTCTGTGTCTCCTGAGATCACGCACAATAGTAATAAAAATTATTACTGAATTTTGTTAATAAAAGGTCCTTACCAGATCCAAAAGGTGCATGTCACCACTCCGAACATCTTTCCCACGGCTAAGGAGAAGGCCAAAACATCTGCAAAGCCAGGCAAAACATTAAACTGCAAAATCAGACATACTCATAAACAAACCATCAACATTCCTTATCTAAATACTCCATCATACACCACAAGCAGTCCATTAATCCAATAACAAATGTCAACAAACCTTGACATTTGAAAGCAGCATGAAGTGTGTCAAGCAAAACAATGACAAGCCAATATTAAAAAAGTAGAGCAAGATTTCATAAGCATATTTACAATACAATTTTACCCTGCCTATAGCAGCCTGGAAAGCTGTTCAATTACCTTTGTTTGCAAGAACAGTGTAAAACAGACACTGCTAACATGGGTTCCTTATTCTGCAGGACAACTTGGCCTGCATTCTTCTTGCCTTCTTTTAATTTGGGTTTTTTTTTTGGAGATACATTTGCACAGAATTTACCCTTTGATACAAGAATCAGGAAATTCCAGATGAAGTGCAAGGACCTGTCTTTCATGGTTTCATTTCACAAAGTCTTTCGGCCCACACAGTATATTCCTCTTCATCCTCTGGTTTACCACACTGTCCCGCATTTGATGTGAGGCTGCAAAGGCTGGCAGAAGCTGTGTCTTTTCTCTGCAGTATGAGCAGCGCCATCAGTAGTCAAAAACTACTACTAAGCAGGGAAAGATTGAAGTCTGAGCTCTCCCCTTCCCTACACAGATGCTTCGTATTCTGAATTCCAGACTGTGGCAGATTCAAAGCGTACACACAACGATACTCTCAGATGCAACAGAGATGAAAGGAAAGCAAATACTTGAATTAACTCAGTCACTGATTACAGCCTTAGCATTCAAGACAAACTGGCCACTTGAACTAAAAGCAGTATGTTTTCAACACAAGTTTGAGATGGGTAGAGGAGATGCAACCACTGACTCCACAACCAGATCTGTGCAAGATCTCACTGTGCCTGCCTTGTGCCCCCTGCGCTGAGCAAACCCATCTGATCTTCTGCACAATCCCACTCACCAGAGAAGTGTGGCGTTAAATTACATAAAAGGAGTATTCACAGAACAATTACTAATCTGCTGCTTCAGAGGAAAGAACGTAAAACATCAAATAGTTAAAGACTTTTTAAAAAATCAATCAAATTACCTCTCAATAGCAAGTTCTTTATTAGTCGTCTGTTGGACGTAAATCACTATCTTCTTATCAATTCCTTGGCGGAGTTTAAAGCATTGCCTGTCCTTGTCTTTAGGAACCGCACTGTTGTTTAGCAGGAAAGGAAAAGAAAAACACACTCAGAGCGTAATTTATCTGTATTTGTTGCATGTATCAAAACCAGCATCAAACACTTGGTGAAGCCAGCTTCTTACACAAAAGCACTCAAGACCTTTCTTCCTTGCACACTGCAATCAGTAGCATGAAAGAAATGGCAATGTAATTAGGTGATGTTATTTTATCATCATTAGGTGAAAACCAAGGACACTTAGTTTTCAGAATAAAAACTGTGTTTTCATACTGCGCGGCTTAGCACTGTGAGATGTCCAGCAGCATTTCAAGAAAGTTTCTAAACATTGATTCCCCACGTAACATGCAAGTATTATCTGTTAAGCAATTCCTTACAAGAAACTGGGTATCACTTTCTTTCACAAGAGAGGTGACTGCTGGCGCACACGATAGCCAACAAGCCAAGTGAGTGCACCAATCTTTAGACTATTTCCTTGACTTTTCCTCTAGAGAGCACCTTCCCCTAAATGCTTCGAAAGAGTGGAGAGTACACTGTGGTGAAAAAAATTAAAAATATACTTCAATGCCAATACACACACTAAAGTTTTAGCACCAATATTCCCTGCTGAGCAGCACAGTTGCAGTAAATACTGGACAAATTGAGACTGTTGTGTTTTGACTTTCTTTTTAAGTCAACCACATGTTCATTTTTCCCTTGGATATAAAAATAATACTTATTTTATTTCAGACTTTCAACTACGCATTGTTACCCCTAGGAGCTGCAAAATGGACTGTGGAGCATTGCCCACAGTATAACACCTCCAGTAAAATCTGGGTTTATTTTCTGACAGCGGGTGCTTACCCAGGCCAGGGAATGGCAGCCTGCCTTTAACTGTCAGCAGGAGTTTTGTCTCCAGGGCCAGGAGAGTGAATCTGCGTACTTACAGCCAGTACGTGCAGCCAGACCTCACTGCCCTGGCACGACAGAAGTGCCCCACTACTGACCCAGGGTGACAAGTGAGCAAGGACAGGTCACGCACCTTAAAGACTGAGATCAGAGACTGAATGTGTGAAAGTGTTTTCTCAGCTGCCAGGTGAGTATGGGTCTGCACGCGAGGGTCATACGAGGATTAGTGTCAAACTGCTAAAGCTTGCTCTTAACTAAAACCTGTACCGCAGACCCAAAGTAGGTAGGATTCTGCTTAGCTGGAGAGAAAAATCCTCTTTTCTTCACTCTGTATAGAGCAGGTACACAGTTAAACAAATACCCTGTTCCACCGCTTAAGCAACTGTATCGTTGTGGCTGAAAAGACCCTCGATACATCTCCATCTGCGGTTCAGTCTGCAGCCCACGCTGACACAGCCGAGCCGGCTATGACCGAAACCGCTCTTAGCGGCACAACTTCTGGAACCACGCAAGCCCCAAATCCCAGGCTGGCTTACACCACCTGCACTGCCGTGGCGATGCCCACGCTGGTACCAAGCCAGCAAGACTGAACTTCACCCAGGGCACTGGCACGTGCTACAGCCATGCTGCCACCCACCATGCACCAGTGGCCGCTGCCACATCCAAGCCCAGGAACCGTCAGCATCTCCCAGGCGCACGCCCTGAGCTAAATCATTTCTCAATTTCAACACCTGAGCAGTCCTTTGGAGTGCTGAATAAATACTGGATTGTTAAATGGGATTGATTTATTTATTTAATAAATCAAATTTGAGATGGATGTAAATCCAAGGAGTGAAACATCTCTGAGCTGTGGCCAGGAGCCAACGTGCTCAACAAGTCAGAGTGTTTGGCAGACATGCTGTACTGAAATTAAGACACTTCAGCAATCACAGAACACTATAAATGATTACAAAAAAATCTCTAAGAGCACTGTGTATAGGCTAAGCAGAAAACCCCCCCCCAACTTTTTAGTGTAAACTAAAAAAGGTCTTTTTGGAAATCAAAGTTATCCACCATCAGACTTCACATGAAAACAGCATTAGCTGACACTGAAAAGTTGCTGTAATACTCTCACCCTACACCATCACTTGCTAATAACACCTGGTTCAGGAAAAGAAAAATGAGGAAAAATCAAATCAAATTTTGAGAACTTGGTCAGAAAACAGAACCAGTTAGAAACAGAGGCAAGCTTTGTTCATATGGCTTTTCTGATACTGATAAAGAAACACTACTTTACTGGTCAGAACAGGTGAGTATTTTAACGAAACAGAACATAGCAAAACCAGGAGAACTAATATTGATGATCTTTGATAACAAATTTGAGTTCTGGCTTCTCTTCTGCTTTCAATAACTAATACAGAGATCAATCCTAAGAAATCACAGGGAAATGTGTGTGGATGGAGGATTTATCCTTCATATTCTTAAAATGCACGATGTAACTAGAAGTTGCAATCACAAGTGGTAAAGAAGGAAAGCTGGTTTTTTTGCTAGGATAAAGGCAGCAGCATGTCTACATAGGCAACGTCATTGAAGAAATTCACCTTTCCTGGGCAGCACTGGATGATTTCAGCCTGAATTATGCAACCCCAGTAACTATCAAAGCACTACCATGTAAAGAGGAAGAAGTCCAGCATATATGATTTGTTCTATTAGATTCTGCTCTCAAACTTCCCTAGAGAATTCTCTTTGTTCAACATACTTCGGAAAGATTGAATTGAATTTATCCCATTCATGGAGCAAAAGCAAACCCAACGACCAAAGTTAAAATGCAAAATGGTCTTTATGCTTCTATATATTTGAACCTTCTGCCTCTACACAAACATCATTCCTATGACTGTTCAGTAAACAACTAGTTAAGAAAGGGTTTTAAATAACGTTAATACATTAAATTCTAGACACTTGGTGATCACAAATTCATTATTGTATGTTTCTTTTCTGACACCTGGTTACATATAGAGCCAGGTCTCTGGAGACAAAAGACACATTATGGACAACTACACCTTTAGTTCTGGAATAGCAATGTGTGAACAAGTCTGAGATCTTGATCATCAAGCTCTTGGCTGATGAAGCAGTAATAGCCCTGTACTAGACATTAGAAGTAAACGTGTCTTGTGACAAACAGATTCGGCCGAATACTTCCATGGAGAGTAACTTCTCTTCCAGGATCAGCAAAATTATTTCAAAAACTGAATTTTTCAGAGTTACTAATTTTCTCTACCTTCTTTAATGAGATTTTATTAAAAATATGCACCCTTATGCCTCCTGCAGTATCCACACAGCCTCAGCACCTTTGAAAATCTGGCCAAAAACATGCACAACGCTGGATACGACAGCACAGTCACAATGATGCATTTTTAGCTTCAGCGGCAATTCAGCTGAACACAACCTGAAACGCATTGCACAGAAAAGGGTTTAAAGACAAAAGAAAATTACAAAGTAGAAAAAGCATTTCACAGGTAGCACCAGGTTCAGTTCAAGCACTGAGATGAAACAGCCCAGAGGATCATCACTGTTTTACTTCCCAAAAATGTTTCTGTCTGGCTCTCATTTAAACTAGAATAGGAAATTTTCAAAAAGCAGAGTTTAGGAACCACCGGAGACCACCGCTCTCCATTCACTCACTTTCCAACAACAGAACTAGATATTGTATGCACCAGAATGAAGAATCTATACCTGAAGTAACCTTTCCCATCATCTTCTTTGATTTCCAGTGACACAGAGAAGGTGAAAATATCACTGTCTGGAGTCTGGGGGGTGGCAATGGCTGACAGTGGAGTTTGTTTGGCAGAACGACGGAAGGCAGTGGCAAAACTGTACAGTATTCGGCTCACCTGCGTTTAGATGGCACCAAAGAAAGATAAGAAAGCTACAAACACACAGAATGTAGCAGTTGAAACCTATCTGAATTCTCATTAAATAATAGAATGAGAAGTAACTGTATGAAAATAATTCAGTTTTAGTATCTAATTAACTGGTTTTCTACACTTCTTACAAGGATAAACTATTAAACATGCATTCTTATTTCACATCTGAGGTTTCTATTATTTTATTATTATTAATATATATTCTATTATTATCTTGGGATAGAAAAAATGAATTACATTACTTCTAAACTGCCCGAAATACTTCGGTTCCACCTCAGTAATAACATTTAGATGTACATACTTATCATTTGACAAAAAGATCCAACTTACAGCCTCTTGGATTTCACATCGGAAGACATGAATCCTGAAGAGTTCTGCGTTGTAGTGGCTTTCAGTGAAAGCAAAGCAATCACTTTCAGGGGTTCCATCATGCCCTCGTACACAGAAAAGGATTTTATAGATTGGATAATTTGCTATTTCTGTGTTAGTCTGAGGATCTAAAAGTCTGTTAAAAGAAAGAGAGGAAAAAAACCAAAGCTTGCAGCTGTAGAAGAATTATTTCAGCCAGATATTAACTTGCAAGCTCTAACAACTTCATAGTTACTGGAGAAAGAACATCACAAAGAAACCAGCTCCTGACTATCATTTATCACAAAGCTTGACCAGAATACTTTTATTTAAATTAAACAGCATAAAAATGTACAATGCAACAGACATTGCCACGAATAATTTCCCCATAGCTTTCAGGGCTTAGCTTTCCAAAAGCTACACTAATACGCAGCGGCGGATAGCCTCATCCCTGTTAAGCCTCGTGTATCAGCCATTTTCCAGCCCCACAAATGAAATACTTTCCAAGCTATTTCCAAAGTGTGCATCAATAACCACTCCCACGTGGCTTTCGGGACACCTTGGATCACTGTATTTCATACTGATCCTCAGACATAAAATGTCTTTGGTAAACAATTCCAAAGCATCGCTGTTCTCAGTTCTCTTTAAAATCCACTTTTTATGCTCAATGAAATACCAATCACGTCTCCTCCCAGGTAAGCCGGTAGCACATTTCCTTTGCTGAAAGGAAGTAAGATTAAGTGCATAAAGTCACAGAGTACACCTGAGTGAGCTTCATACCTCACTGTTCCTTCCGAGACATTAGGCACTGACAGAGTCACATCTAAAGAAATCTGGCACTGGCTTCGTAAGATGGACATCATTCTGAGGGCTTCCACTTCACTCCGGGGAGCGTTCACAGAGGCACAGCCTAAGTAGGTGAGCTTGCTGAACACCACGCTGTCCTCATCTGTCATAGGTGTGAAAGGGCTCAAATCCTCACCGTCTAGGGTGAGACACAAAGCTGAATGTAAGAAGCAAGCCAAGGCGTACGTAAGTAAAGTATCACAGATTGACACATCACCAACTTAACGACAAAAGCAACCAAAAAGCACACTACAGAAAGTCAGGACAGGTCAAAACACTACAGGAAAACCCTGCTTGAAAGTGAGTTACTGAAGGCAGACAGCAACTCAGCCCTCCCAACTCTACAACCAGTTCACTCAGAGGGCTTCTTTTCAATGTAAGAGCGCAATGATTTTCACTACAGCAAGAAGATACACAGATGAGCTGAACAGACAAATATTTTGTACAGCCAGGCAAGTAAGCACAGTATTTCTGCACACATCTCCAGGCTAGTACAGCAAGGGTTTTCAGAAGAGAGGACAGTTCAGCATATGGTAAACTCGCATCACATAACCTGGCATTTACTGCACTAGGTGATTACAGCGGGAGAAATTGGGAAAGGTGGCTGGACACATCTGTACCTAAATTTTTCCTTTCCCCCTTTCCATAAAGCTAGCTTGTAAGACACCACCAGATATTCCCCATTTTTTTCTAACCTCCCTGGGATGGTTTCACTGGCAAACTCATTCCTGGTTTCTGAAGTCCTGCCACCGACACTGGATTAATGGTAGAGGATGCTGAAGCTTCAAGGACAACAGGTTCTTCCCCATCTCCATCAGTCCTAACTTCTTCTCCATGGTCCCGGTCACTTGACTGATCTTCCACGGGTGGGTCCATCAGCACGTCTTCCAGTTCCCTCTGCAGCTGCTGTTCACTTCCATTCCCCACAATCTAAGAGCCACAAAAAGAGTTGGAACACAAAAACAGACTGTTCAAGTGAAAAAAAAAAAAAAGAAACCCCTCAGGCACAGGGTCATTCATATGGCTTTTTCTGCCAACCAAAGCAGCAGTTCATAAATCTAATCTAGTTACAACCGTAAACACAAACTGCAATGTGCAAATGCTCACCAGTACAGATTATATCCTCCCTGCTTTAATAAACCAACAAAATGAGCTCAAAGCAAGAATTTTCTAGTAATGGGGAAAGTGAGGAGATTACTTTAAAATTAGTCTTTAATCACCAACGACAAAGAGTAGCTTACGACAGAGGGAACTTAGAGAAGTACACAGTACAGTGGTCTATAATAATTCTCAGAATAGTACCAGAAAGCCCCAAATATAATTAAATATGCTACACGGCTCACAGGTAAGAGAGGAAGGTTTCACAGGAAGACAAGAATCTGGAACAGGGTTATGCCAGCATGCTGAGGAGTAGAGGTAGTGTTGTTTTATTTGCTGACACTAATCTACATCCTGACTTTGTATACACCGAAGTCAATGTGAAAGCGTGAAGCAACCTAAATGGTGCAAAGTTAGGTCCTAAGCTAGAAAGACAACAAAGACATTAATTTCAGGAAACTCTTAGATATTGTATCTAAGGAAACTTTGTCCATTCTTCTGCAATTAACAGGGAAGTGATTGATGCTTTACACAGTTTAGAAATTAAACGCAGAAATAGAGTTTACAGAAGAATTTTACCAGATGGCAGTCAGAGAAAGGTACCTGATTCCAGCACTTCGGCTGCTGTTATTACTGCTGGCACCAAAACTCAATCCTATGAGCAGATATGCATTTCTATATCCTTACGTCTCTGTAAGCTTACTGACTTAAGACGCTACATGCAAGCTAATAAAATCCAAATTGTGCAACTACCCCAGGTTCTTAAAAAGACTGTAAGTGAAGTTTTATTAAAGAAATTCTTCTCTTTTCTTTATCCTTAAAATAAGATGGTAAAGAAAGGAAGTGGTTAAAAACCAGAAGGAAGAACACAGAGCAGACAGAAATCTGCCCATAACACAATCTCAGTATTGAAGCAAATTCCATCTGCCTCAAAACTAGCATCTCATAGTAGAAAATGAAATTATCTTGAAAGTACCTAAGCAATGGCCAAGGTTCTCACATTTTAACAGTGAATAAATCAACCTGAAGTCCAGTTAAGATTGCTGAAATAACACTGGAACAGATAATAGAGCACCTTCAGGCACACGGATAAGCCTTGCAGTGAGTTAAACACACTACGGGCAAAACATCAGATGTCACTTAAATACTCATACGTGCATTTCCACCAGGCGTGTCCCAGGAGTAATTACAGCGAGATTAGAGGTTTCTCAGCCAAGTCAGAATTCTGACATATGGTCATTTCCATTGCATCCCCAAAGACAAACTTCTCATTTCAGAGGGAAAAGGAAGAAACATGAAGTTTACCTACTGCCTTCTCTTTTACAGACAGACCCACACCCTCCAAATAATTCGCTGTATCTGCAGCCTCTATCTACATTGCATTAAAGGTGTTCACTGCATATTCGTTTTCTGGTGAAAAATAACTATTTAATATACAAGAATATTAACAAAGAACAGAAACTGCTGACCTGGAATTACTCTAGAATAGAGCATAATACAATCACTTTAAGAGAAAAAAGTCCCAGAACCCTGTTCTTCAGAAGAAAGTAGGCAAACAGTGAAATTCACACGTAATGAAAAAGCTAGCAAGCACACAAGATCCTAGAGGCAGGAGGGACATAAAAAAAATAACCTGGTGAATGTTTTACTACAGAATCTAAACAACAACAACAAAAATCTGAGAGATGTTTGTGCTCTTGAAACTCATGCTCAAACAGAAACTGATTTTTCAGTATGGATTAAGATACATTCACGTGCTATCTGGGGGATCACCTGCCAGGAGTGGGACAGACTAACTGCCCTGCTCAGCTGTACATCCACAGAAGTATCAGTAACCTGTAACCAGCTACAGCAATCCACAGTATTGCTTTTTCCTCCCAATAATTTTAGTACTGATTTGCATGATTCATCATGGAAGCAATGAAAAATGTTGCACAAGCATGTGGTCAAAGGCATAATCCTTTGAAGTATCAAGTTTATTATTTAGGTCTTTGCAGGCATTCGTCAGAAAGATGATGATGAGGGAAGATGCCCCATGTTACTTTATACAGTTTATACGTTTTGCACCAAAATATAATGGATGAATGAATTATAATGTCCTGCCAGACCCATCAAAGCCTATACATTAAAAAGAAAAAAAATAAAGAAACTTCTAGTTTACAGGACCTGTTTTCTACGAAACTTGAAGTTAAAATTCATTCTGGCAAAAACTTGCATTTCATATGCTTTTGCTCACAGTGATTAAAGAGACTTCAGTTTGGGTTTGGGAAAGGAAGGCAGGTGATGAACTTATATCCAGTGAGAATGAAATGCCGAAATGGTACTAACATTAAATGCACATGAAAAATGTTCTATTCCAGCAAGATTACAAGCCAAAAAAGTCTGAATGCTAATCTATTGTATTTGGTAAAATAATCAGTATCAATAACTTGTATCTAGATACTGCCCTATAAAACACGATCTTGAAAACAAAAGCTCCTAAAAATAGTAGTGATAGGTAAAACAGAAGTTCAAGTTGTTTATAGTGTGACAGGAAAGAGGCACACAAAAAGAAAAAAAATCTGTCTTGCAAGTATTCTAAAACCTTATCATCAAAATCTCCATTTTAAAAGCAATTTAAAAGAAAGCTTTCCTTCTCAGCCCAGACCACCCTCAGAAAGGAATTCTAAAAGACACAGCAAATACGCCCGTGGACTGGGAGAGCTCTGCTGTTCTCATAGCCCTAACAGTCAAGCGCAGCAAGCCCGCTGCCCGAGAAACGAGGCCTAAAATACAAATTAAGACGAACTTCATGTCAACCAAAGTCTCTTACGCAACCATATAAATTCACCACATCGTGAGAACAGTGCACATGTAAACATGCTTGCAACTTTGCTGCCACCCAAAAACCAGTGAGAGGCAGCCTGACAGAGTGCAGCAGCACTAAGCTCAAAAGAGGAGAATAAACAAGGTGAATCTAATAAATGCTTCATGTACATTCGCTTGAGACAGAGGAAAGAAACCATTTACCCTACTCACGGTTTTCACCATTTCTCACAAACTTCAAAACTAATTTTTACTTCACCTTTAAACAGGATGCAGCCTCCTTCAAAACCTCCTTTACAGCAAAATGGAGGATTTATTAGAACTGCCGTTTACTCCCTTCTCCTGACGCATGTGCTGCTGGCCTCTGCTGTGAGAGGTCTCATAACACCGTGTAGTTCAAGAACTCCTGTTCTACAGTGTGCTCCAGAAGCACGGCTTCCATAAATCCAGTTCAGTCTCACTGGCAGTGAGCAAAAGCAGACGCGGAAACAATACTGGAAAGCAGAGCGAGCTAGCAAATTATATGTCTGGAAAATAATCACTGACAACCCCTTCTGAAATTGGTTGAACAACGTATTTCAGCACAGACAAAAAGCAAAACCATTTTTATTAATTACGACCAAATGAAGAAAAATATAGTTCCTGATTTTATTCAGAAAAAGTATTTATCTGTCTGGGCTTCAGAAAGAACAAAAATAAAAATGTGCGCTAAGTCAGTTCACAGCACTATTACCTAAAGCTATAGCATAATAACAAATGTGAAATGAGAGCCTTAGGTTTGATTCACAAATTTCACAGCCTATCACATTCAGCAAACACAAGCCTAAACTTCTAGCACCATCCTCAGACCGTGCTTAGCCAATGTAAGATCCTCAAACTGCTCTTCTAAAGAACCGGAACACCAGAAAAAAAACATCTGCTCAAATATGACCCTGAACTTATTTTCTGCTTTTCTTAGTGGGCACATCAAAGCAAATGGGTTTTGACATATACAAACAAAGTAACTCAGTTCTAAATACCAAAGCAATTGCTTCTCCCTGAAAAAACTCATCTCATTTACTCCTATAAAATATGTAACCTCTGTTCTCACGTTGCACCGTTAATACAAATTTTCCATGTACTCCTTAAACACTTTCAGATGCCACTGTGACAGTACTTTTAGTACACCTCCAACAACCCTCACAACTCTACTTATCCACGCACAGTTTAAAAATACAGTAAAGCTGGCTGCTGAATGACTATCTGCAAACTGAAAAAAGAAAAGGTACCAAGAACAAAGCCATATTCTAGGGCAGTGTCTCTCTTTTCTTCCAGATCTATACCACATTACAATTTCTGTCCCTAAGAACCACTAAAAAGTCTTCCCATTTCCTCTGTTACAAGTTTTCACCTCCTTAAACAGAAGGAAGGAGGTTAACAGAAAGATCCCTGTGTGGGAGAATTTAGACTGCGCTGACTGCTTATCTAAGGTAAAATGTTTCCATTAATCACTCTGAGAGCAGCCAGCGACCAAACAGCACATACTCTCAAACGCTGGAATACTGAAAGGCTCAAGGTGAATCACTTTGCTCAAGGATTGTGCTCAGTCTTGGCATGAAATTCATAAAGAAGCTTATCTTTAAGACCTGCAAAGCTCTGTGACATTTAGTGCCAAACCAGAGAACAGCATAACTTTACTTTGGAATCGTTGATGATTAGGAGGCAGCAGTGCTAATGATGTTCTTTCTCCATCCAGAGAAACAGCATACCAGTAGCCAGCATTTTATAAACAACTTTGGAAGTAAACACACAAGGAAAATTTAAGTAGTACATTTCAGGAGTTTGTCTGAAACTCATTAATCACATTCTTCTCTGAAATATTTGCAAATTTGATGAAGATGACTTTATATATAAGCCTCTTCAATGTCTTTGATTGTCCTGCACAAGACATAGCGTGTCAAACACCGCAGGACAGCCGCAACAAGGCAATCGTTAGACCAGCAATACAAATAGCTCCCATGTGGAGCAAGAAGCATTGCAGACTACAGAATTTCATGTTTCCAAACTTTCTTTGGGAATAACAGGATGGAATGGAAAATCTGCTTGACCACTTCTGTCTCCTGGGGTCTCAAATGATGCATCGCAGCTTTGGGAGCTAATCACACACACTGCTACACAAGCATTCCCAAGGTAAGCACCACTATGGAGACTATCCTGAATTCCTAAGTATTTATAGCTGCTGGTATTTGCAGGATCTAGAAAGACAAGCGCGAGGTTACAGTCTTTCAGCGGGTTTTATAGAACACCAGGCTGATTGCTCAAGCAAATTTCAGATTTTTTTTTAAGACTATCGTATGATGTGAAGAGACAATCTTCTGCAACAGCAATAAAATGTAAGCAAACATTTTTGCCAGATTATGCAAAAGTAAGATCTTGAGACTCTTAACAGAATTAGCCTGAAGTCCTATGCAAAAGAAAAGAGCCACTATAATGACAAGTCTTGTCCAGGACTCAAAGCAATGCAAGAAGAACAAAGCAAGCAGTTGGGACGTAGAAGCACGATGAGCAAAAGCATCAAGAACAACAAAGTCTCTGTAACAACTGCTGCTAAGGGAAAGAGGAACACCCAGTCCAACAGGCAGAACACATGATTTCTTATCATCTTTAAAGACATTATTTGAAGACATAGATGTGACTGTAGACTTCAGCCTCTTGCGATGGTGGAACACCTCTTTCCATCTCCCACAGGGAACACACTAACTTCACTCCCTCTAAGAAAGATCCAGTTGCCAACACATTAAAATGACAGAATTCGGAGCGACCACTTGGCTTGTGTCACTTTGCTTAAAGACTGCTGAAATACGAATTGGGATGAAAGATTTTCTTTAAGGAGGCAAAAAAAAAAAAAAAGAAAGAAAAAAAAGAGCATGACAAGGGTCTCTTTTCAGAACAGCACTTTTAAAAGTGAGAAGATGCCAATGCCCTTCCAATTCACACAAGCCTACTACATAGGCTTGTATTCTCAGATGCAAGCCGAGTTGTTAGTTAATAACTACACTTCTAGATTTCTTAAAGAGAACATTTCACATTGGGGAAAACTTCAATATATGTTTGAATTAACAGATATGGTCAAATCAAGTGTATGCCAATATTGCTTTCTACCTGAAAGCTGTGATGAAGTCACAGTTCCACGTTTCACCCTAAGCACTTTATGAGTGTTCTGCAAAGTAGGAAAAAAACCCACAGGTAGCGATGGGGAGAGCTCTTACTCAAAACCTAATTATCACCTCTGACATCAGCAGAAGTAATGCAGAAATCACTGGCAACATCGATTCTTGCATAAGTTCTCCTTTCTGTCAAGTTTTCCACAATAAAGCAGTCCCTCTTTAAGCTCTCTATGGTTAGTTTGATTTAGAAGAATAGGGAACAAACTCAGGTTATTGATTCTTACCTTCAGTCCTGTTTTTTCATCATCACTACCATTATTTGTAGATGGTGTTTCATCCCCTTGCCTGGAAACCAAGACAAAATCTTCACTGTTAAGAGTGGATACCGAGTCTGAAGAGACACTGATTTTTCCAACAGAAGCCTTGTCATCCATGACTTAAAAAGGAAGTTCGATTCATGAATGAGATTAAATATGTTATAAACTCCTGAAAAACAAAAATCATAAAAATACTTATATAAAACTTCAGCTAAAATGCTCAAACGCTTCTTTTCAGAAACTTGCTGACTAGTTATAAATAGTACCACACCTGACAGCATAACCAAGTTACAACTCTTCTGTCAGCGTACGCTCGTGGTCCTGCTTCGGTTTTGCTAAGAAGCACGCTACTGTTAGAGCACTGGTTTCACAGCTCACAAAAGGGAAGTTAGTAAATCTTTTTGCAGTATTTCATGATTATGTCAGGCACCATTTTCTACACATAGCACAAAACAGGCCCTTGGAACATACACTACACCTGCTGACAAGGGACTCGTACTAAGGCCAGAACTATAACACTCATCTACTTTCTTCAGATAATCTGTCTGCCTTCACCTATGTCCATGCAAAAATTACTCTGGTAGCTATCAGAGCTCACGGTATGATGCAGTCACATTCTCTTCCCCCAAAACAAGAGTTAGATCTAACTCTTGATTGTGGTAAGGATGCCCTAAAACCTTGGGACATACAGTGTTTTACGAATCTATGCTGAATCTGCTGCACTGTGAGGAACAATAAAAGAAAGACTTCCAAGAAGCAGGAAGAACAGCGTAGGCTGGATCAGTACTGAGAATCAGAGCCAACAGAGGATTTTAAAAAGCTGGAACTGGCACCGAGAGACATTTGAAGAAAGGAACAAAGGGTGAAGTTCAGCTGCACACCTTGAACTCTACAGCACGGATTCTCAGAATACGTGGCTCAAAACAGACTGCCATGATAAAAATGGCTGATTAAATTTCCCAGAAACCCAAATATACCCTTATCAAAATGGCTCGGGTCTTTACATACTCCCAAGCTTGACCAAACCCAAGTGCTTTTTCAGCCTGAAGTTATGCCCTCCATTCGGTAGGAATCCCACTGTCCCAACCTGGCTTCCAACGGAGCAGCCGAACAGCGGAGAAACCTGGCACAGCCACAAGCACGGCTCATCGCATTCCTCTCTGAACCATGAACAATGCACCAAAAATAGCAAAGCCTGTTTTTATTGCTATCAATACTCGTCTCTCTATAGCCACCAATACGACTTGAAAATCTGCCAGGAGGACAACAATTCTTTTTTCCTATAAGTTATTGTTAACCTGCTTACTTTCCCGACCAAGTCACTTCATGGTCCTGAAACGTGTTTCACTGGACAACTGAGGAAGAATGGATGTGGGTTGTTCATGAATAACAATCTACCTATGATTATCAGGTTTTGTTTTCAAAAGCATGTAAGGTATTTAGATAACCTTTTCAAAAACATTTTAAGATCCACTGACTTTCAACGAGAATTACTGGCTGAGCAACTCAGATATTTTGAGAAGTTTTACCTACTGTATGCGCCTATCTGGTATTACTCACATGTACCTTAATGGTAGGGCAGAGATCTAATTTTTAAAGATGCTTTTGTTTAAAGAATTAATATTAAAACTTTTCTACAGAAGTTCCTTATTGCACCACCTACAAAATACACAGATCATCCCAAAATAACTAAATCATATATATTGAAACACAGAATAAAAATAAGGCTTTCCTGTTGTCACTCAAACAGTGCAAACTCATCTGCCACACAGTACAGTATAAGACACAGACAGTATAAGAGTGGGCTTTGACCACGAGCAGCTGCAAAGATCACCTAAGCAAGGATCAATTTAGCAATTTATTTCACTGCAGTGTGGCTGTTGAAATGTTAATTTCACCTATTTCCAAAGTCTTTCAATCTCACACCTTTCAGCAATCATTAAATTCAATTAAAGAAAAAGCATGCTGTGCTTCTGCGTACTCCTTTTTTTAGCGGCGTGGTGTAAACAGACACCACACTTGATCCTGGAGCACAGCTGGCTTCGCCTAATCCCTGCAGCAGTTTCACAACACAGAATTGCAACAGCAGAAGGTCCCGATTAGGCCAGCTTTGCCAACCTTACATTGAGCAAAAGTCTTGCTGAAATTACACAAGATAAGAGAGCACAGGAAAGGGGACAATGCAGTAGACCACTGTAAGAAGCTTTTGTTTATTAGTGATGTATCAGCAAGCAAGACTCAATTACCCAACTGCGCTGGAATCAGCCGCAGAAGTTTATCGGATTAATGCTCAAATAGTGGAGGTGCAAAAGCGCAGTCTTCAAATACTAAAAATGCTAAAATATTGCCTGAAGCTAACCAAAATTTCCATATTCCCATACTTAGCTTCGCATGCACTTTATTTCCTCCATTCCGTGCTGTCATTTTGTTACACGCAGATTACCGCACGGATCATTTTACCTGAATCAGAACACTCACAATGGCAGAATCAACAACAGAAAGCCTATGAGCTCATTAAAATATGGGCAGCCTAGAAGGGCACACATCAAAGACCAGCAGAGCAATTACGTGTGGCAGGCTCATGACTCCTCTGCAATCAAAACGCAAGAAAAAACCACAACAGTGACAGTGCTCCGCAGTAATACCCGCAACTTGTCTAAGAACCGCACCTTTCTGTTCCCACAGTTTAGAGGTAGGAGAAAAGACCCCAGCCAAGTGCCGATCTCAAGTTCTGATGTTTCTCAGAAGCAGCCAATGTCTCATCCCTTACAAGGAAAGATACTTCGGTTTGTTTCAACATAAATAAAATATGAGCTTCTGAATTCAGCGTAGTTTAGTTCCTGACACAAAACTACACCACAATAATGTAGTATTTGCCTGAAGGTGTCTTCACACCTCTACAGGAGACGGAGTATCTAAGAAAAACGCATACTAAGAGGCAAACTTTTAACAACTTCTTTCTTTGCTCACCTGTGTAATTAACTGGGTATCCTGGCCTCTCCTCACACAAAAGACCATTGGAAAAAGCTGCAAAATGAGAAAAGCAACAGCTGGCTCTTGGGTCACTGCTTTCCATTCCCCTTCACTCCACACTTGCTGTCATTATACAATACGAGTCCAAGACTTAAAACTATCTTTTTAAAAATGTTCTTGTTTATCTTCAAAGCAACCAAACACAGCAGCAACCTACCTTACTCTCTCGATTCAAGATAACGTGCAAAGGAACAGCAAAGACACCATTCACCATGCTAAAATCTCAAACAGCTGGAAAATAAACCTATCAAAGTTCAAGATTAGTTACAAAGATTCATAAAATATTTATGCTTTACTTTCCTATCCTCTCCCAAGTATCTGGCACCCGACCTCCAACTTGTGATCAAAATTTTCCTTGTAAGTACTGCCAGAATGAATTTAAAAGAGCTTAAAGCAAACAGTATATAAAAAAAGAAAACCAGAAACCCTTCCATCTTACATTGCTGTAAGAGACTGAGGCTTGAATGCCGTCTTGAGACACGTGCAACAAGTGAAGCAAGGCACCTGTAACTGCGGCTGGTCTCACTCCATTTCCAAGGGGCGCCCGTTTTCCCGTCTTTAGAACACCCACAGCCACACAAAAAGCCAATGGGTGAGCAGAAAAATCAACGTTTCAGCTGTGAACTTCTCAGACTGTTTAAAACTGCAGTTACCTTTAAATCAACAGCAGACATAGCAGCACCCTTCACTGAATTTAGAGGGGAACACAACACAAAATATACTTAAGTTTTGGGTCTTCAGGGCAGAAAAGCGAAAAAACATTAGAACAAGTATGCAAACTAGGAGGAAAAGAGATTTTTTCCCTGTTCATATCTTTCTCAGCTTTTGTACTTCAGCTGCAGTTCCTGTAGTGATTCCACAAACTCACAGTGTATCTGATGAAGAATGCACCAGATAGAGAAGAACAATACAGCAATATTAAGTAAATTACTGAAGAATATTATAATTCTAGAAGCTACCTTGAACAGCAAAGTCAGAAATTTTGGCATGCAAAATAAACCCTTATCCTCTATCCCCTAAAACATAAACCCACTAAGCATAATGTTAAAAAACACAGAAAACAAGGAGGTAGCACACAGCCAAGACGCTGAGGTGACTAACTCCATGCAAACTGATTCACTGAAAATAACATTATTGTCTGTTTCTACCCCTCTGGCTTTATGCATAACAACAATAAGACTCAGTACCGTTCAATTTAAACATACAAAGTTCTACTTTCCTAGTTTTCACATTAGCATCTTAGTGTGGGTGAAAAGTGGAATTTGTAGCAGAGTTCAGCAGCTTTACAATGTACTTTGCAAAGCTGTGTTATGACAAACAAGCCAGCACTCTTCGGGATTCTCAGCTCTTTACGGTCTTTGACATCTGTGATTTTTTTACCTTCGCAATTCAAATAATGTGCATTTACTGTTTTATCTAAACACACAGCGAGTCCTGAGTCGGGGGAAAGGAGCTGTGGTTTGACTCTTTCTCAGCACATACACACTGCCGGTACTTTAGTGCGGCTCTGGAAGAAAAACCATACGCAAAAGATCAATCACTGGCAACCTCCTCCTTCTCACAGGTCCCATGACTGGCGCGCATATCCGTCGTTCGATCTTTACCCACCTTCCTGGCACAAAACACATTCTCAAAAGCAACGAGAAGTATTTTGCAGTCAAAACAAACCAAGAAAGCCAGCAGAATACTGCATGTGAAAATAAAGATTTAGGATGACTAGAGCGAGTAATTAATGAAAATCAGCAACTACAATCCTAACTTCTCTGTTCATTTTAAAACACACCAACAGCCGCAGTGTTCCCACTAACCTCAAGAGCCAGAAAAAATGGTATTTATTTGGAGACAATGCTGCCTCAAATTTCACACAAACACCCACCCCCCCGTCTCAAGAGCAGGGAAGCGCAGATCTCGGGAAGCTGAGTGAATCACTGGCCATCGTATGCAAAACCAGGCATCAGATAAAACACCAGAATTCAGCTAATGCCATCTTTGTTAACAATCCTTAACAGATTCATAGTTATTGCCAACATAATTTTGCTTTTCATCTTAATTTGAAGTATCTCCTCAGAGAACAAAACTGTAATTTTTGGCTCTTGTAATAAGCAAATTCTCCAACCCCAGAAACAGGCGGCAGGTCCTGGGAAACCGTGGTTTATAAAAGAAATGCTGACGCTGCCCTAGCAAGCCCATCAGAGGAATGCTGCTGGAACGAACTAACTCTGAACGGCTGGTTCATCCACGCTGCGCGGCTGACGCTCCACCAGCACCAGGCACATCCACGCGCTGTCTGCACGGGGCGCCGGGACACGCCGGACGCAACGCAGGCTGGGATAAAGGCAGCGCAGCCAGAGGCTAAAGAAACGCTGCAGGTGATGCTCCGAGTTCCTCTCTCATTAGGATTCAAACAGAAACAGAGGGTTATGCTCACCAGACAAACACAGCACTTTAAGAACAGGCTGTGAAAGAACTGAAAAAAGGAGAGTTAAATCTGATGCATGCTACTAAAAGCTGACCGCAATTGGATTTGGAAAACGAAAGGAAGTCTCTACGCCAAACTCCATTTAATTTGTTTACCGTGTACACAAAACTAAGTTTGCTCAGTCCTTGACCTTTAACGTTAAGTAGAGGCCTTTAAAAAGAATACAGTGTTTCTGTAAATTAATCAGCGATCGGGAAGTCCACACAGTTACACATTTAAGTAGCCAAAAATCTCCGCAATCCCACCAAGCCGTGCTTTAGCAAAACCTGCCTGTAGAACACAGCCGGGAACACAGACCAGACGGTGTCTGTGCAGCAATACAGGTAAGCAGTCCTTCATCTCCAGCTTGTATTTAAGAAATAAACGTGATTTCTTCTGTCTCTCCAAACCTCTCTCACGATTTTTTCCCCTCTCTTCAAAACTCTCACAAGTTTTTTTCCCCTTCTCCTCCTCTCCCCCAAAATGCCTTGAATGGGCAAAACTACACAGACAAAACCCACACAGCCTACTCCTAACAGTTCGATTTTCACTCAATTTTTGCCGATGCATGTTTTTAAACCAACTCAGCACCGTTTGCACTTAATGTTCATCCCTAACTGACACAGCCAGCCCTCAAGAATGTCTCTTCTGGGGACGTTTCAAGCGAAACAAGCGCGTCCTTGCTGCCGGGACGGGAGAAAACCCGAGCGAACCGCGGCGGCTGCGGCTCCCCAACCGAGCAACCCGGGCGCGACGAAGCGCCCAGCTGGGAGCAACCGGCAGCGACCGAGCGAGCCAGGCCGCGGCGAGGGGAACCGGCCGCCGGGCCGGTAACGCCGCGGCACAGCCAGCGGAGCCCGCGGCCCGG
>Ga0065711_1005956_pt1 | contig 21328 bp, 14 predicted proteins | sample Hoacrofraction12_FD_59098 | JGI IMG/M metagenome (GOLD analysis project Ga0065711, IMG submission 59098) | Hoatzin crop microbial communities from Cojedes, Venezuela - Epithelial fraction 12 v2 (version 2) | ecosystem: Host-associated > Birds > Digestive system > Esophagus > Crop | place... | reverse complement strand
CTACTCCTGATAACCTTCTTTTCCTCCACTTGCTTCATGATGGCCTCCAGGATAAGCTGCTCCATCACCTTTCCCGGGATGGAGGTGAGGCTGACCGGCCTGTAGTTCCCTGGGTCCTCCTTCTTGCCCCGGGCACCTCTCCTGTCCTCCAGGACCTCTCAAAGATGATGGAGAGTGGCTCAGCAATGACATCCGCCAGCTCCCTCAGCACTCGTAGGTGCATTCCATCGGGGCCCAGATGTATATAAATGTATACCAAAGTATATACCACTAAGATTTTCAATGATCTAAAGCATGGCCTTGTGGGAAATAGTAGTTGAAACACAATTACAGATCAGTGTTTTCCGGTAGAGATTCTAGCACCATTTCCAGCTTCAGTTGAATTTCACTTGATTCTTCAGGAAAAACTTGTATTTGAAACCATTTGACTGGAATATGTCAAAAAAAGTACAGTGTTTATAAAGACAACAAGTTGTTCTAACTTTAAAATAGTATTCATGCATTATATAAAACTTTCTGTAAGTTGTAAAATGTTGGAAGAAAATCAGGACTTTAATTATTTTAGAGATTTGTTCAGAAACAGTTCAGTGCAGGTCTGGATGCATCATTCTCTAATTACCTCTGGTGAGCAAAAATATTTAAAAGACTTCCAAATAATAATTCTTTTCTCTCCTACACAGTTTGTATTTTCAAATGTTAATTGATCCTCTTGAACTGTGAAGGAGATTTTGGAAAAACTGTAGTTCTTGTCTACAGACTGAGTGAGAAACAGGCATATCTTCCAGTAAATCAATAACCGAGCTGTGAGGAGAACTCTGAAATTCTAAGCTCAGAACCTGGTAAATATCTTCTGTCCAAATGGACAGGAGAAAAAAAGATCTTAATGATATATTTACAAATACATTTAAATTACATTCAATAAGAGATATACGGTGGCTAAGAAAGCCATTACAACTAAATCATAGAATCATAGAATCATAGAATGGTAAGGATTGGAAGGGACCTTAAAGATCATCTGGTTCTAAGCCCCCTGTCATGAGCAGGGACACCTTCCACTAGACCAGGTTTCTCAGAGCTCCATCCAACCTGGTCTTGAACACTTCCAGGGAGGGGGCATCCACAATTTCCCTGGGCAACCTGTTCAAGTATTTCACCACCCTCATGGTGAAGAATTTCTTCCTAATATCTAATCTAAATCTGCCCTCTTTTAGTTTAGAGCTGTTCCCCCTTGTCGTATGACTACACATCCCTATGAAAAGTCCCTCTCTGGCTTCCTGTAGGCCCCCTTCAGGTACTGGAAGGCTGCTATAAGGTCACCCCAGAGCCTTCTGTTCTCCAGGCTGAACAGCCCCAACTCCCTCAGCCTGTCCTCGTAGTATGCCAACAGTTAATATTTAATAATTAATGATTAAAATGTGGCACATCATTTACTTTCCCAACATCCCATCATAAGAACTCACAAAACTCAGTACATCATCACGTAGTTAATGATGCAAAGAGCCTTAAATATGACTTTTCCTAACTTTTGGACGCTTAACTCCTGAGCTTTTAATATGCTTACTCCAGAAGTTTCTTATATAACATGAGTAAAGAAGGAGAAGTTATTGACTCAGCAAGTTACTGATGCAAAGGATCTTTCAAGATTTAAAAAATAGTCATTTACGTTCATTAGGATAGCCATGAAAATTTCACAAACGAATAAGTTACATCAGTTTTCATGTGGATGGACAACTAGGCAACTAGGTGAAGAAGAGCTCCTATCCTTCTGCTGCCCCTCCAACCCATTCTTCCTCCAGTAGGGTAGCTATTGCTCTGGGAGGAAGCTGGATCATCATTGTGGAAGATTCTGGTTCTTCTCAAAGACACAAGGTGGTGCAGTCTCAGGCAGGGTAACAGCAGCTGGAATGTTCGTAATTTTAGAACTTCTCTTAGAGTGGATCACACCTTCATGCAGAGCTGGTATGGTACACATTTCCTTTTCTTGTTGCAAATATTTTTCTGACTACCTCAGTAGCTTCCTTGAGAAAGTAATGTTTGGAAAACAGCAAATGGGCTTTTCAGTTATTGTAAGATCGATTTAGCAGTGAAAAACAAGGAGGAGAACCCAGAAGCAGTGTCAGAGTGCAATACTCTCTGACCAGGTTCTTTTTGATATTCTGCACAAAGAGGGTTTAATGATTAATACCACATTTATATATTTGAAGATACCCGGTGTTACACAAGTTTTGGATTTAGCAAAGTTATACAGCAATGTGCTTAAATCAGAATACAAGCACAATATAGCAATTGCAACACATGACTGGATCACAGCACACATATGATTGCCGTTTCCATTCTCTCTGCACTCACTTTCATCACGCTGGGCATCCCCAGTCACTGGAAGGAATACATGGGTTGAAGCCAGTTCAAGCATGTTGCTCTCTTTGAAGTTCATTTTATTGATTGCTCAGTTCTTATACTCTGTGCTGGGCCACTCTCCCCATGCTGGTCTCGCTAACTCAGGAAGACATTCACACTCTTTTGATTAACTCAGGGAAAACTCAGTGGATCAGCTGATCCACTCAACTGATGCAGCTGTTTATCAAAAGCAAAGGCCACCCTTCAGTCCCCTTTGTGCTGAGTTCAGCTGTATGTGCAATAGCTGTGGTCAGTCCCTACAATCTTCCCTGAGCTTCATGAGCAGCTTCATGAGCACATTGCCTGCCCCTGAGCCTTCCTCCTTTGCAGGGGTTGCTTGCCAGTCCCAAGCACATGATGCCAAAGCATCAGAGATTATCAGCAATTGCTCCATAGACTACAGTTAGCCAATGCTTGAAACATCGTAATTGCTCTATTTGCCATGAAGCCAATTCCAAAAAGAAGGGTTAGGCTTCACCTCAAAGTGATTTTGTAAGTTATTCAGGGGAATGGGGAGCAGAGAGAGATAGAAAGAAAAGACCCTGCTCCCCTGTCCAGAGCGCAAGCATTACAAGCATTTTTTTTTTCTAAAATGAACTAAACAAGAAAAGTAATTGCATGGAATCCTTTTCCTTTTTTCCCCTCTGTTTTTCCATTTTTAACCTAGTAAATGCACTTAACTTAATCATGACTCAGGAAAAATATGCCTGGACTTCAGAAGTGCAGCATGCCCTGTCTCCTGCAGCTAGCAGGGGATATCGGGTTTCTAGCTGCGGCTGGACAATGCTTGCTGCATTTGGCTTCAGAGGGCTGAAATGGAGCACCTAGGGCTCACTGCACTGCTCGCCCCACTTTCAGAAGGTTTGATTTATGCATCACGGAGTCTCCTTAAGCATCACACCAAGAGCAGGATCTTATTTTGGTGTGGTCTCATCACAGCGTGCCCAGAGGAAACCCTTTAGAAAGGGGAATGGCACTAAACCCATGCTCTCACATCTGCTGAGGTTGGGACTGTTAGAATATTTGGATTTTTAGATCTAAAGCCAGAAGAAAACACACAAATAAAGCATTTTGATTTGGATCAAAATGAATTGAAAGCTTAATTTTTCTTGCCAAATAAAGCAAAAAAACAGAAGGTGGATGGAAAACTGGAAGGTTTTCCATGCAATCTAACAAAAAAAAACCCTTATTGTTTTTGAAAGTCATTCATAAGAAAGGCAAAAGAGCAGAAGGTTTAAGTTTAGAAAGCTGTTGGACAGTAGCTGTAATCTGGCTTAGTAATTTAGTGGTTTTTAGACTCTTTGCCCAGGGCTTAAGAGATCTGGGTCTATCTTATTCCCTGCCTGCGGCAGTTCAAATTCACATCTCTCACCTCCCAGAAAAGGATTTTGACCATCAAGCTATAGAACAAATGTTGGATTGCTTCCCTTCTATTGCAGTCTTTTTAGATTTGGTCATGCTTAGTCTTTTCAGCCAAAAGCAGATGAGAAGAACACCTCAGGCTACTGGCAGGAGTCTTAAGGTGATGTGGCCACAGGTAGTATAAGGAAACTCCAGCCCCCAGGCTGCAAGGGTCCCCAGTTCCGTTCTAGCTGAAGGACTATGCGAGGCGCCAGACACCGGACTTCTAGTTCCCGGTCAGCTGCACCTCAAACCACTTACATAAAGCAGAACTGTAACCACAGGAGAGCAATAGTTTGTACACACATGTTTACACAGCTGAATGGTCCAGAGGTGTGGTTTTAAAGGGACAAAAAAGGATCTGAATCCAGCTCTCCCAGATGAAGAATGAGTTGGTCCAAAGGGGCATTCAACCATTTTGTTGTTTTGGACTCATTTTCAATAGACAAAAATAATGATCCAATTCACCTTCATTTCACAACTGTTTTCAGGAAACCATCTTTTTCAGTAAATCATTGAAAAAAGAGTCATTTCCTCCAGCTCTATGCCTGGCATTGTGCTGATACTCAAAATCACATTATACAATGCATTAGAGCAGAATATCTCATGGTTCAAGAAATAATGATGGAGAAGAGAACCATAACAACAGCTGTTTTATAAATTTCTCTTTGATAAATATGAATGGGTAATATAATAATGCATATATACAACCCAGTTAATAATTTTCATGTCCTAGCTATCCATCTTCTATCTGGGAGGATATTGACCCAACGGTCTTCCCCAAACCCCAAATATTGCTCTTCTTCTGCATTGTTCTCAAGTTAATTAGGGAACAGGACAATTCCCCCACTTCAATACTTCCATCTGTTCCTGATTTACCAGTTTCACATATTATGAAAATGCGCCAGACAGTAGCTCTGTCCAATATGTTTCATGTTCACAATATATATATGAAACACGGTTTAGTACCAGTAATTAAGCATTTACTGGCCTTCATTTTAGCTCAATATTTCTTCTGTGGACGGGAGAAACTCCAGCTCCTGAACAATTTGTCACAGTGACTCTGCAGCATACATATGGCATAAGGAAATTTGCATTTCAGTCCCCGACTGGGGTGTGCCAGTAAATTGCTAAATGACAAAATCCTGATTCACATAAAACAGTCTTGTTTACATGATTATGCTCCTAGAGATTCCAAAAAATATCTAGATTGCGTCATACTATATCTTGTCCAAATATTTAGTCAAAGGCAGTCCCTACCTCAAAGAGCTTATACCCAGCATAGACAAGAGAAGGAGTAGAGGAGGCTACAGCATGCTGTGCAGGGAGAGGTCAGGCAACAGATTTCCCCCAGTAAGCAAGGAGTCTGCGGCACCGCCTCAATCCCAAGTCATTGCTCTAATAACAGAAACATCCAGCTGCCTAGAATGCTCACAGCAACTCCAGCTATACAGTTTTCTGCACGCAGCAATAGTTTTGGTTTGAAGAAAAAAAAAGGAAAAGAAAAGGAAATACCACAAATTAAAAACATGGCCAACTGCTACATGACACACACAAAAGCACATGCTGTCTTTCATAGGGCTGGAATGAAACACAGCCCAAATCATTGCAGACAAAGGAAAAGACCCCTATGCAAAACTGGTACTCAGTGGGTTTCTGGAGTCATTGGTCCCTGGGGTCAGGAGCTGTCCTGGTCTTACCAGTACTTTTCTGTCACAGGTATAATGAGGCATCAGAATGAGGCAAAATAGTCCACCAGATGCAGCATATTTATAGGGTCATAGGGGGAAGCAGAGGAAATGCCTTTGTGTAACAAGGCAGGCTACTCTGAAGAAATCAGGTGACAAAACCCATACCTGCTTAGGAGCATAGACTCTTCTGAAACTCTTTCAAGTTATGATACTTACCCTCTCTTTCATTTCTACATCCACAGAGCACCGAGTATTAGTTGATATGTTCCCATGTTTCTGGCTCATAAAGAATACTAAAAATGCCCACAACTAGACTGCATGGTGTACCTGTCATCAGATGATAAAACACAAAAACTAGTCTAAATCATCTGATGTTGAATTTTTTTTTTTACGTCAAACTGAGACATGAAGGAATTCTTCTGCTGCTTCTCCCCTACCAGCTACCAATTATGGTGAATACCTTGTAAGGTCCTGGACAGTCCAGTAGGTCTGCAAACTCATATTCAAACACAACTGGTATTTGTCAAAGTGAGTACTGTAGTTATTAAAAGTGTATATACCTTGTAGATGTCTTATCCATATAAGGAATATTTTTATCTGACAGCGGCACACTAATAAATATTAGGATTATGCAGTCCTCCAAACTGCAAGAGATCACCTGAACAGCTATGCTTACCAGAAACTTACACTCTGAAAGAAAAGAACATTTATTGATATTACTTATCTTCATTATGCAAGAGCCTGATTCTGCAAAAGTAGCTGACATGCATGCTTTCAGAAATTTTATTAAAAAAGAAAGTATTTAATAAAACATACTCTGAAAATGTAGTCAGCATCTGCAGACTGGTTTGAATTTGAAACAGGAAACCTCTTCTGGTCTGAGAAGTGGAGTTTTTCACCTTTGTATGTGAGCTCCCATTCAGTTGATGCAGCCTAAGATTCCTGAAGTTTCTTTCCTAACTCCATATTTGTCCACCAGAAGGAACGGCCCAGTTTGCAGGGACTCTGGATACTCACGAAAGCCCACTGCACTAAGTAAGCTTAGCATCTTTTTAAAATCAATTTATAGTTTGTCTCTAGTGAAGACAGTCACATTGGCATGCACAGTGGATATATTCTCATAAAAAAAATAAAAACCTACAACATACCTACAGAAGGGAACCATGTGTCAATGTTAACTCACTGAGTCATTTTTTCTGTGCAAGTATGCCTTTTGTTCAAACATTTCTATTTATTTTGGAGTACCTGGTGATAAAGTAAGCTAGAAAAGCAGAACTTTTGAAACTGTGAACCAAATCAGCAGAAACACACTTTGTGCTTCAGTGAAATATGGCTACAAAATGGTTTTCTCCCAGCTGCAGCTGTGCCAGTGGAAGAAGTTTCAAACCTTCCTCCTAGCTCCTACCATAGCCTCTCCATGCAATCCACCAGCCATCCCTTCTGCCAGTTTCCCTGCCATCAAAGGCTCTCTCATCTGCTTCACTCAAAATGAGTCAAGTTATTTAAATACCTTAAATAATAGGGCTCTGAGTCATGGGCCAGGGCACCCTTCCAATCACGACAGGCAGCATGAGGAGCAGTAAAAAAGAAGCACCAAAGGCAGTTCATAGAGAGGCAGGAGCAAAGCAGGATGATCACCCAGAGCTAAAGTTTCCACTTCTGCCTTTAAAAGCATTTCATCTGTTTTCCCATCAGAAGTCCTGGACAGAAGAAGTGGCTACAAGTCTTCTCTGTCAGCTGACTTCTTGTCTTGGATGCTTTTTAAAGAGCCTTACGGTGCAGAATTTTTATTTTTTTAAAAAAAGTTCATAAAACTCAAAGTGAAATACTTTGTTCTTGGGTGGCTGGATACAAATCAGCAACCGTTTGTGGCCTGAATGACTCCAAAGCTTTGTTTGGTTTTCTGTTTTGGATTTTTTTTGAGTTGGCACAAATAAGTAAACGCATGGTGACCTTTTCCTAATGTTTTGTACCTTCTGTGCTCTATAGCTGTGGACTTCCTTTCTCCTGTGCTTTTTCTGAAATTATCCGTTTCCTGTAATGCACATAACGCCTTTCTGAACAAAACTGTAGGATTTCTCTTGGAAGCCCCGTGATTCTGAGTGCATTACAGAAGATGGAGTCAAGCCAGGGACCCTGTTCACAGTGTGGGAATGAATGAGATTCGGTACTACAGCTCCCTCAAGACAATGCACAATCATGATCTGCAATTCAGCGTTGAAATGAATCAACACAAACCATTGTGATGCTTTGAATAAGCAAAATAAAATATTTCAATAAACTCCAGATTTATTTTTTTATAATAATAGTTTTTCCAAAGAATTTTAGAATTTCCATTCTAAGGAAGGTTTTGAAATCTCTGGATTTTGTCCTGTTGTGAAATTAATATAAATACTGAGATGCCAGCAATTTCTATGGCAACTCTAACATGGCTCTAAACACACATAGCATTTTTTTGTACTACATTGAAATAGACTCATGGGTATAACGGCAGATGTGCCAGGACCCTTCAGAGTCTCATACCTTCACCATTCCCAATAAGCTACATGATGACTACGTAAGTATACGGCAATTCCGATGGGGGTTATTTTATTTAGTATCATCAGAAAGAGGTTTTTCTCATTTATATTTCTGTATCTTGATTCCCATGTACTGTAATCCCACCTGTAAATACAATCCTTCTAGCTATAACAAAACGTCTTTGTAGAGCACACATAGTCTTTGTTTCAGGGCCTGATGTTAGTGAAGTATAAAGGCTACATTCAAGGCGCCCGAGTCAGCAGCTGGAAAAATGGCTGGAAAATTACTTCCTGGCCCACAGCCAGCACTAAGTTTGCTCAGGACATAATGCAATCTGGGACATGCAAGGCTCTGATCCGTATCTGGTTTTAACCCAGAATGGGGAAACACCACTCCTCTTTCCACAGTTTGTTAGCAGTCACTTTTTGACAGCCCAGCACACATGGACCGCTTTGCTGCTCAGCCTCTTGAGAGCACCCATGTGGCCACCCCAGGGCCATGTCTCATCCCAGTCCCCCTCACCAGGCCTGATCCTGACCCTTGCCCGTGAACCAAGAGCCCATCCGAGCCCTGGTCCGTCCCCAGGGAGGTGTCCATTACCTGGGGCTGGGGCTTCTCTGGTGTCCCCCGGCTGTCAGGCTCCTGGCTGGGGGTGGGATGGGCCATGGCTGCCAGGCCCTGCCATCACCCACCACAGGGAGCCCTCGACGCTTTCAGCCCCCAGGGAGTCCCCAGCCCTGGTGAGGCCCTAGCATCACCACGCTTAGTTCTCTTCTGAGGCTCTTCAGATTATAAAAAAGATGAGCGATAAAACTAGCCATTTTCACCTGTTTCTTAGAGTAGTGTAGCTATGAAATTGCTACCTGAAAGTTGAAGCCATTTTAACTCATTGTAGCCCAAAGAGATGGAAAATCATCTGTTCCAAAATAAAATACGTTGTTTGATTGTTTATATTTCCAAAGAGAAATGGGCAAAACAGAACAGAAAAGGGGAGGTCTCATTCTAATACATCCTCATGATCAGAAGCATCACCTGGTTTCTGTTAGCTCATGTTTTAATCAGATAATGGAGGTTACTACAATCCCTCTGCAAACAGCTGGGCCTAACCAGGGGGCTGCAGGACACACTAAGCGACAGCTTGTGGGCCTTTCTAGCACTCTTTACTTCTTCATTGAAACAGAGATCATGATCCAGCTGGTCTGTTAGCTCTCATTTCCTCTGTTCGCACTCTAAGGTTAATGTCCTAACCATGGGGCTAGAGGGTTGATGAAGGTCAGCATCTCCTCAGCTTTGGGGAATACAGCTCTGATTTTATTAAGATACAGCCCTCTCTTGGGTTCAATGGGTCTTCATCCATCCAGAACGAAACTTCTGAGAATGGACTAGCTCACAGGACGTACACAATTTGTTGGCCAAGCTCAATCCCCTTCAGCAAGGGGATGCAAAGTGTCCTGGAGGCAACAACGCAGTGACTTCACACAGAGAAGAAATCCTGTAGGGTAGAAAAGGCCACCTCCACCTCCTGACTCCTGCCAGCCCCTCTTCTGAGGGGCTGGTCTCAGCCTCCATTTCCTTGGCAGAGTGACACCAGCAGCTGGGGCACCGGCGCAACAGGAGTCCCCCAAAGAGTGCCGTGATCTCTGTTTCCCTCCTGAATGGGGCTGTGGAGAAAGCAAGTGTGACTTCTGTTTCAGTATCACCCTGCAAGCCCTGAGCTACAGACACAGCACCGAAGCTGTCCCTTCTCCAGGGTGACCCAGCCCAGCTCCCCAGGCCTCTCCTCATGGGCTCAGTGCTCCAGCCCCACTGCCCTGGGGGCCCTCCCCTGTACTTATTCTGTTTTCTTTCTTGCCTTCTTGAGCTTTTCCCCTTTGCAGTGCTGAAGGTCCTCTTCTCCTCTTTGGCACCATGCAACGCATTTTGGGAGCTGAAAAGAAGCTGTGGCACTACAGTGGAAAGTCAGTGGTGCTAACACTGCAGCAGCAGCAGCAGAGGAATTATGGCCTAACGGGGACTTGTGCCTTTGGCTTTCCCTTTTTCCCACAATTTGCAGTGCAGGACCACATCCTGAGCTCACCACCAGCATAAGCATGAGAAGGATGTTTCCGATTGCCCTCACCACGCGCTCCCCTCCCTTCAATCCACATGGGGACTGAGGTTGCAGGTTCCCAACACCATGAAAGACTTCACCCTGACATTAACTGTTGGAAAGATGGAAAGATCACAGAATAAATATCATAAATAAAGCAAAACCCACTATAAAGCATGAGATATAATTGGAAGTAGAAATCAAAGGTAGGTCAAAGGACAGGGAAGAGGAAGCCTCTTCTCTTCTGCACTGAGCAGATCATATGAGAGTGAATTACCACTTAAAATGTTTTAGATGTTAGAGCAAAAAACCGCACTAACAAATATCTAGGTCACTAAGGCAGAGATCTGCTTTAGAATAATCGAAAATTTGACTTCGTTTATGACTCTGTTGAAAAGATTTCCAAGGCAGTGTTGTAGAACCTACCTTTACACAAGCACTGAAAACATCTGCAGAAAACTGCTACTTGTGTGTGTGTGTGTGTGTGTGGCGATGAGAGGGGACATCTGTGTCCTGGGAGGGGGATTCTGAACCCTTCACTTTATGTCTTATGCCCAGTATAACACTTGGAGATGAAATCAGCATCTGAGCACTGCCCAGAAACCTGCCTGTCTTGCAGACTGCTATGCCATGTAGAGATGTGTAAGCTAGCTCCAGCTACAGAAGGAACCAGCCCTATCAGCCTCAATGGAGGCCCTCAGTATCTACACACTACACATGAGAGCATAACCACGGGGGAAGAGATACCTCTATGTAGACAATGCAAAGACAAGAGGGAAGGACACAGTAAAAAGTTGTGCGTGTGCAAGAAGGGCCTCCTGCTTGAAATACTTCAACTTCTGGTTTCACAACTCAGTAATGGTAGTGTCCTCTCTCACAGCAAGAGATGGTCAGGTAATGCTAGGCTGATGTGAACACTGCCACCTATATTTATCTCTGTAATATGTGTAGCATGAGTGGCAACATGACGATCAACTGATGATCATGTGCTCCAGTGCTCCAGTGCCTCAGATAAGCATTGTCTTCTTCAGTCCTCCTCTTTGATCCATGTAATGCCCAGAGGCTAAGACAAACATTAGCAGCTTCTAGTTCAGAAAAAAATTACTGTTGTGACTGAGAAGCACTGACACTTGCTTTTCAAAGACTAGGTTTACATTCCTTTCCTCTATGGATAAGTCCTCTTTGATGTCAATATACAACATTTTTAATCAGCTCAGATCACCAAGAAGGAGTAATTGATAGGGAAGTGGGGTCATGGACAAGTAGGAAAATCTTTGTAGGAAGTGGAAACAGGCAAGTTCAGTGGGGTTTTTGAAAAAAAAAAAATCCCAAGCACAGAGGTAATTCTCACTAAGTAGAACTCTTATTTCTGAAGGAACTAGCTTAGAAAGAAACTTAAAATGTGTCTGTTTTTTTCAGCTGTTCACCCTTTGCACTCCAGTTAGAGGCTTTTATTAATTAACCAGCAGGTAAAAAAAAAACCAAACAGTGGTATTCCAATACATCATTTAAATGACAAAGCTCTGGTCTGAGGACAAGAGCTTAAGAAAAACACAATTTGCAAGGTCACTTATCACAATGAGTATACATTTTTCCCATTATTCTTAGTTATTGTTTCGGCTCTGGTGGGGCTAACCCTAACTGAACACTAGCCAGGTTGCTGTATTGAGACCTCAAGCACAGACATGTGAGTTTCATCTTCTCTTGGTCTACTGGTCTTTGTCCCATCCTTGACACCTCTGACACACTTAGATAAAATACGGATATCTGTTATCTCTTTACAGAAATGGGGCTAAATGGCCCCTAGGCCGTCCTAGCCTGTCCTAAGCTTCCAGACACCACAGTGATTTAAACATATTGAATTCCTTAAATCTGGCCTGCAGCATGCTGGATTTACATGTTACTCTTCAGTGATACAGGACAGATGAAAGTTAACAGATGCCCAAGATGTATATGGGTTTTTAAATACAATTATCCTCTACTTCAGTAAGCACAGGAAGGATACAGAACTAGACAAAATAATAAGCACACATGCCTCTGTTTCCTTCCCCCGATTTTTTTTTATATGTTGAAATCTTTTTGTCCTTTCTATCTGAACAGTGTGTGATTTGGGTTGGTAGATGTTCTTTGGATCCTTGTTCGAATATCCTTGAATATCTCGCTCTCTTTCTCTCTTCCTCACACAGCCATTTTTCTTCTTCCTTGGCTAATCTTACTTTGAGAGAAGCATTACCTTCTCTCCTGCAAATAGTCTTCACGTTTGAAATCACTTTTAGTTAAAAGGTTGCAAAATGACATCCAACTCCTATGTTCTGCCTCAGGGAGAAATTCCACTGCTCTGAGGTCCAGCTCCCTGAAAAGAAGTCAGACAAAACTTACCCTGGCAAGGTTGAGCTATTGCATTGTCCCATTTAGCTTCATTTGAGTGAGAGTTCCTCAGGTTAATGACTTCTCATTATTAGAGCTGTGTCATCACCCCATTGAATTTCAGCCAAATATGGCAGCAGAAAAACAGCAGTGAAGGCACCCAGTCCTACATTCACACTGGAGTTTGAAATACAGCATAGATACTCCTAAATTAAATTAGAATTCATAAGCTCCACATCAACCATGTCTTCTGCTTTGTCATAGTCACTCTTAATTTATTTTGTGCTTTTTAAAAGCCCAATCTCTACCACAACAACAAGACAAGCAGGCCATTGCCTTACCTATCTATTGCTAAACTCAGACTCAGTTACACAGACACGGTGCAGTCTAATTAACCTTGTGGGTGCCATGCTCCAGTGCTGTTGAGGGATGATACTGAGCTCAGGAGCCCAGTACATGATGGGATGACTCAGCCCAGGCCAAATACTTAGCCAACAGTGAGTGCAGTTTGTATTTGTTTGATCTTTGATAAAGTGTTTCAGATCATTTTTCAATCCCATAACGACAACAAGGCCATTCTAAGAAAAAACAGGTATTGTTTTAAATATGAGATTCTGAAAATCTTGAAAGTAAATTAATTACTTTTGCTTTAGAAGAGGAAGAATACAGCTACGGTAAACTAGTTATGGCTGGGAGCGAGAGGTCAAAGGTGTAAAAGAGGTAAAGCACTCTCTTTTAATGATATTTTCCTGTGAAGTCAACAATGCATTTTTATATCATGGCTCTGATGTAAACAGCAAGGAAGGGGCATAATCCAGGCACCTAGTGACTTTAAAAGGATGTGATACCATTAAGAGAATTACAGTTTTAGTGGTGATGACATTTATTGCTTTGGATTTGTAAAATGACAAAACTTACTCCAATCATCAATACGATAGTACAGTTTTGTGCACAAATAATCATATGAAGTATTGCAAAAATCTCAGTCCAGAAGGGCTAAATCTGCCATCAATATCCAAACAGTTGGGATAGTTTACAAACAGCTCTGTTGATAGCCTTGCAAAAAAACTGCTGGAGATAATGATGGATGTTTGTCATTTTACCTGTTGCAAATTATCTTATTGCAACATCTTGAGATCCTGGTTGAGATCACAGCACTGAGGTGAAAGGACAGTAAAAAAACAACTATAACCCTAAAAACATGCAGTTCAAATAGAAAATCAGCTGGAAGGAGAGAGGGAATCACTCCGTGATGTGCAGTAATGAATTTCAACTGCACTACTCTGACAAGCTACCTTCCCTCATTTCTGCTAAACTGAAAAAAAATGTTTCATGTTTCTTCTTTCAAATATTCTTGTAAGGTTTGTTTTTATAGATCTTGCTTAATTGTAGCTTTTCAGCATAAATGAAATACAAATTATTACTATTATTGTTATTTCTGGAATGTGCATATTTTTCTTCTCTTTTTTATACTATAAAGAAACCCCCATAGAACAAAAGAAAGTGCAATACTTTGGGGGAGAGATGAAGAAGGAGATTATTTTGCAAAATGAAAATATTTTAAATATCACATTTTAAAAACAATAAGGCAAAATGCAATGTAAAAGTTCACTTTTACCCAGAAGCTGTATAAAAATAGATACATAAAGCAAACTAATGCATATTTTAGAGCTTTGTCAATAACAAAATAGAAAAACCCCAACAATTTGATCTATTTGTAAAGAATAAATAGCCAATGCCTGTCTCTTTTACTCTTTAGGTTATTTTAATTTGAAATTATCTTTGAAATCCATAAAAAAGGCAGAACTACAAAGGATATACTAACCATCTCCTCAGTGTAGTATAACAGGCCTACTGCAGAGCTCTAATAAAATAATCCACTTTTTGTTGGGGGAAAAAAAGTGGTAAAGAGGATCTACTTTTGAGTAGTAACCAAACCTATCATTTACAAGTCTGCCTGTGCATATGTGGAGGGAGTATTTCATGTCATACATATCACATTAATTAAAACCGTTAAAATAATGAAAAATGAAGCATTTCTCCACTTTTTCAACAATAGCATGTGAAGTGTTAAGTGCATACTGGAAATACATCTTGTTTGCTTATTTGCTTCAGCAGATGTGGTGAAGATGAGTAAAATAGAGCAGAAAGACTAAAGACATCTACTCTGCCCTTCCAAGGTATCTGCTGCTGTTGTCATTAACTGTTCTGTTAAACTGGATAAAAATGTTTTAGGAGCTTAATGGGCATGGCTTTTCGTAATTGTTCTTCTCTAAACTTCCTCTTACTTGAAGTCTAAATAATTTGGAGCGAGAGGAGATCAGAGGCAAGGCATAGGTTAGGGATTATGAGGTTAGCAGGGCATCCGCAGGAGCGTATAATCCTCAACAGGACCCCACAGCAGATTTCTCTCTCACCGCTCTATGTGACCACGCTGAATCCCTTTGGGCTTTCTCCCCTGACTGAGCTCAGGCATTTCTGTAGGTCCGATGAGCGGGCTGATTTCTTTGGTGAGGCCCCAGCACAGTGCATCCACCTGACTAATAACAAATCACAGCAATAAACAAACTACATGGGAAACCATATAAACAAAATCAGGAAGTCCTGGGTTTGTGTGTGTGTGCGTGCAACGGATATGCCTGTAATGCCAGATTAATTTACGTGCTTTTGAACATGACAAAGTCTCGTTACATTATCTATTCCTACTCTGTGCAGAAATTAAAAACAAACAGCTTAGCTTCACTTTGCATATAGCTGCTTGACTGATTAAACTCATAAACTTTACCAACCACAGACTATCAGCAATAAAGCAAAATTGGTGAGTCATAGTTCAAATTACCTTGGTTTCAAACTCAAATATGGGACACAAAAACCAGAGAGCGTGGAAAGAATGCTTTCTTATTACAGACTCTGTCCTTTGCCTCTGTCGTGGCTGTTTTTTTCCACAGCACAGCAATACAAACCTGCCCTAAACAGACCCTGAGAATACCCCTCCCTGACGAGAGGAGGGTAGCAGGCAGGACAGGGGACAAGGCTGAAACATAATCAAGGTGCCTGTGATGAGTGGTTCACAAAGAAACACAGCTGCTCGCCTGACCTTCAGCCCAGTCATGGTATATCTGGTACAAAGATCCCTGAATTAGTTTTAAACAGGCTTGCTTGGATGCAGAATCAACCCTAATGTGGAAATCTAGAGTTCCCTGGGATGCTTACCACTGTATAACTTAAAAAGAAATTTAAAATTATTTAGAATTCTGAGGCAGAAGGTTAAGGCCCTTGAAAACAGGCACTGGGAACAAGCTATGATGTGTCCCATCTTGACTGCTGACGGCACGATGTATTATCTTGGATCATGCAATACAGCAGAACCAGATGGGACACGTCACCTTAAGTGCATAGCAAAAAGCAAACAAAGGGGCTTGGAAAAGGGGGAGAAAATATGCAGGATCTGACCAGCATCTGTGGTTCTGCTTTCTTGCAAAACCATCAGATGTTGAAATATAAAAAAGAATAAAAAAAGACAGTTATCACTTCACTGTAGAAAGAATTCAGGGAGCCCACAACTATGTAGATGTATCAAAATCATCCAGGATTCAGAATACTCATTCCTTTCACCGGTGGCCCATGTCTGAAGAGATTACACTACCCGAAGTTCTAGCCTTATTATTATTAACAATTTACTGCTTATGCATGAGAAAAGAAAACATTTTGCTCATGCTCCAATTTTATTTACCCCAAGGCCTCACTGTGCAGAGTGCACAGCAGCCCTCATCCAGCACTGACAGACTTATAAAGGGTCAAATCTTTCAGAAATTCTTGGGGAAACAAAACATATTGCCTGATGTTCTTCTTTTTGCTTTTTAGTCACAAATGGCCTCTTCCACTCCCTATTTTTTCGCTCTTCTTGTTGACCCAGGCTTTTACCCTGCCTTCATAGAGCTGTTACCCTCTCATGTCCCTATCCCCTAACACTCTTTATGAACAACAAACAGAATTTTGCAACACTCATTCAAACTGTGATAGGAACAATATTAGTTGTCACACAGGATTTTAGGGAATTATCTGCATCAGACCCAATCTTTATTGGAGAAGGAGGGAGAATCTTTAATTATTTGCCATGAATAATTCAATGCTTTTACTCCATTTTCTCTGAACTGCCGTTTTGTGTTTAGCTTTGTTGTTCAGATTAACTGTACAAAAAAAATAAACCAATTCTCAGTGCATTAATGAAATCAACACATTGAACGAACAGACCCTGATTTTATTTTTTCAAGATGGTGGAAGGTTTTCCAATGGCTTTTGCTGGCTTCTTTTCCATGCAACACCACACATTAAAATGCAGGTGGACTGTAAACTCTTTAAGACAGAAATACCCTCGTTCTGTGTGACTAATACAAACTGACCATCACCCTCAGTCTTCATTTGGTTCCTGTTCCAAAACAGACCATATGAGTAAGGAGAGGCCTAGACACACAGCCAGTCATAGGATTAGTAACTTAGTCAGAAAACCCTTCAAAGCAAAGGAAGTCCTGCAAAGGCCAAGGATGAAATACCACATATTATACTGTAACTTTTTTTTTAAGACTAAAACTATTCAAGCAGGATGTGTAGATTGACCATCAGCATTGAGAAGGGAAATTACCTGCCATGTTCCCTCTGTTACTAGCACAGGTGAAGTTGAGGTCTGTGGGTGAATCTAATTACTCTGTCTTGTTTATATGGGAAAATTGACCAGGTATGAAGAGCAAACAGATTCATTTTCTTCTTACACCTGTGATTATTCCATCCATCCTTTCAGTCATGGCTTTAGCATATAACAGCATCAGAAGCTGTATGGTAGATCCATACCAGATATTTTCTTCAGTGTCATCTGGCTACCAGTGAAAAAAAGTTTTCTACCGTACTCTTGCCTACACTACACTCAAGAAAAACAGAGCTTTTCTCTTACACTGTAGATGGTAGAAAATGCTGGCCAGCTGAACAGTTCTAGTTCTTGCACAGCTTGATTTCTCTGAACATATTTGCCTTGAGAATGGAGATGCTCGCTCTTGCATTTGGAAATAATTCTTGAATTTGGGATAGAGCCATCTGTTTCCATATAATGTTGTTTTCTTTATGAGGACCAACAAATTATTTCTTCGTGATTTCCAAAGGTCAGCTCTGAATTTACACAGGTGATGAGAAATGATGCATTACTACGCATAAATGTCTGTACCTACAAGTCCTCATTACAGAAGAGAAACCAGCTGAAAGGCAATATTGTTTCAATTTGAACAAATTATTGATGATTACTCAAAGGAAGTGCAGTGATTTCTTAGGAAGTGATCATTTGATTACACTGTGGAAAGCATCTCTGAACAGTGTCTCCAACTACTGTCTGTTTTGAATCATATTGGAATAAAATCATCAGATAGATTGTAGTGAGAGTACTCCTGAATATTTGAGGTCCTATGTACGCAGTATATGCATAATGATTTACCAGGTAAATTGTTAGCGAACAATCATTTCTGTCACATACGAAGGCCAAGTGACCAAAGTAATCCAGTTAGACTAAGGAACTGTTTTTTATGATACTGAGCCAGAGACCGGTTACTCACAGAACAGCTGGGACAGAGATTCCCCTTCTGCATTTCCTCTTTTTTGGTCTCGTACCTGGTCTGTGTCTAGCTGTTTTTCAAAAGATGCCTACATTTTATGTTTATGAGTGACGATACACAAGTGATAACTGGATGGGGAGAGGGCATATAACTCTTGAGAGATTACGTGACCCAGCCTGCACAATTGAGATGGCATTACTAACCTAAAGGACTGTAATCACTCGTTTTTGCAACTGATTACGGCTTTTCTTCTAACCATATCACAATGCTTCCTAGCTGGATCAGTTTCCAAGCTTGTGACACCCTGTGGCCTTGCCCCTTCTTAGAGTAGACCCATCTGATTGTACTCAGTACCTTGTTCATTTTTTTAATCCCGTTGGAAAAAAAGTCCTCATGTGTACTTAGATTTTTACTGATGGAGCACCTGCCTATGATTTCGTTTGGTAGAAAATTTCGTCCTTAAAATTGAGTTGTAAATGTAGAGGGACAGCGATGGTTTTCATCCATCACTGAAACGGATCCAATTTATAAACATAATCTTCAATACTTGAAACAAAAGTGCGCTTGAAAAGCAAAATGAAAAACATACTCAACTGATAGAGAAACATAATGAGACATGCAAGTGGAGTAAAAAAAAAAATCTTATCCCCTCTTTCTTCAGATAAGAGCTATTTGGGCTGCTCTGACACCAGGGGTATAGCTATATTCTTAATGATAGTATCATGACAAAATATTGGTAGGCAAATACATCTGCAGTCAAGATAGATATTGGTAGGCATTGTATCTGCCTCAAGACATATCACTCTAAGTAAAAGCAGAACTAAGAAAGCCAGGACTGTACTGTAACAAAGAACTCTATGAGAAGCTTGGTTTTGCTATTCTGAACCTCACCCTTGCATTGATTCATAAGATCTGTTAGTACAAATGTATTATGGCAGCAAGACATAATATATCATCTGTTGATTGACTTTTGGTAGCATTTCTGGACTAAATACATCCATCTACATAAAGGCAGGCACCTGGCTTGGTAAGTGGAGGGAGATGGGCATTTCTAAAATATATTCACTGTCCCCTAGGTTAGGTGTCCAGCAGAGGCAGTAAGAATCATCTCAGAGAGGCCCTCAATGGTTAAACACATAGAACGATAAATCCTTCCCTCCTGGTCTACTTCTCCAAAGGTGGGGATGGCACAGTAGGACTCCACCTTTGACATTAAGTAAACCCTCTGAGGTTTTTTAAAGGCTATTTATCATTAGAAGTTTGATGCTTCACCACCAAAGGAGTCTAAGGTCTTTGACTGGTAATGGTGTAGGAGAGAAATTGTATAAAAGATAACCAGAGGGAAGTGGAAACCATGGTGCAGCAAAGCAAACTATCATAGAATCACAGAATTATAGAAAGTTTTGGGTCGGAAGGGACCTCTAGAGGTCATCTAGTCCAACCCCACTATGGTCAGTGCCGGGGTACAAGGCCGTAGGGCGTGAAGGCTGCAAAGGAAGAAGGTGGTAGACTGGGAAATATCAGTCAAGTAGGCACGGGGTGGGCTTCTTTCTGTTGACCCACACCCTGCTGACTCTGCTGCATTAGAGGAAGTAAAATGTTTCATTCCAGAGATTTTCATCAGTCTGCTCTTAGCTCCCAATTTAATGCACAAATTGGGGAAAATGAAGCAGCCAAAGCATCCTCAGCCCTAGACTTTCAGTTAGGAACAAATTCATCCCACGATTCCTAACATAAAACTAGGCAAAGGTATTACTCAGTATTGTCACTTCTTAAACTAAAATCCGGGAAATAGAGCTTAATCAAGACACTTTACTGTAACATAAGGAGGCAGAGGCATGGGACATAAATGCATAATTGTAGCCCTGATAAAAATGGATTCACCTTACGGAACATATAGTTCAGAGTGTTTCCAATGTTTTTCTTCTAACGGATGTTTTGCACAGGCCTCTACTCTTGTTGAAGCCTTACTAAATTAGTCATCATCCTTGACTCAATGAAAAACATTTGTACAGTCTAATTTTAAAAACTTTTAAGTCTTCGTCTTCTTCTGTGGGGAACAACTCCTTCATCCGTACTCAGACTCACTTTCTTCAGCCAGGTTGATGGTGAGTGTGCAAAGCAAAGCTATTCCAGCCTTCATATGGGGCCGGTAAGAAACCTGGGTCTCCTCTCCGTAGGCCCTTCCAAGCCAGTGCTAGGTCCTGCCACTCAACCTAACGTTTTTTTCCATTGTGGACATTTTGAACCCACTCTGCAAAACATCTTTTTTTTTTTTTTAAGGCTGCTCTTCAACACATAAACAAAGTGAAAAGGACTGCTCAAAAATTGATGTAAACCATATTTCCACATTTTTGCAGAGATCAGCCATTTCCTCAGAAGTGGAGTCCTGCAATTTCCTCAGGCTTCAACCCTCCTTCCTTTGGGGCAACAGTTTCCCTGTGGAAAAAATTCATCCCTAGGCTGAATTTCACCATCAGGTGAAATGTGGTCAGATTTGATTCTCTAAATCCAATCCCTAAGGAAATCATTTACAAGTGAGTGAAAAAGCACTGATAGAGATGAGGCCAAAGTGCTAAAAAAGTCACTTCATCCCATACATGCAATCCCCTTTTCCTTGTACCTCAGTTCATATGGATTTATGCTCTCATGCCCTTGCAGAGTCAAAGTCCTATTGCCAATGCAACCCATTAGCAATCCTGCAAGGCTCACACCTAACTCAGCCATTCCCAGGGAAAGGGTAGGACAAACATCTGGGAGAGGATGGTCTTAGTCTGCTCTCCATGACGGGCTATCATAGAATCATAGAATAATATCATAGTTTGGGTTGGAAAGGACCTTTAAAGGTCATCTAGTCCAAACCCCCTGCAATGAGCAGGGACATCTTCAACCAGATCAGGTTGCTCAGAGTCCCATCCAACATGGCCTTGAGCACTTCCAGGGATGGAGCATCTATCACCTCTCTGAGCATCCTGTTCCAGTGCATCACCACCTTTACTGTAAAAAATTTCTTCCTTATACCCAGTCTAAATCTACCCTCTTTCAGTTTAAAACCAATGTTATGGCTGATCCTTCTCTGTAATCCACTCCCCTTTCTTTCTCTTGGCTGCTGAGCTGACAGTTCCTGCATACCATCTCTAAAGCTAAATATTCAGTGTAGCTGGAGGGGAAGAAAATGAGCTTGTCTGTATCAGAGGGAAGGAAAGAATATAAATTGAGTCCTATCAGCTGTAGGAAAAAAAAATTAACAACAGCCCCCCCCCCCC
>Ga0065711_1005094_pt1 | contig 21328 bp, 12 predicted proteins | sample Hoacrofraction12_FD_59098 | JGI IMG/M metagenome (GOLD analysis project Ga0065711, IMG submission 59098) | Hoatzin crop microbial communities from Cojedes, Venezuela - Epithelial fraction 12 v2 (version 2) | ecosystem: Host-associated > Birds > Digestive system > Esophagus > Crop | place... | reverse complement strand
TGCCCTTGTTGAACCTCATCAGGTTCCTCTCTGCCCAACTTTCCAGCCTATCCAGGTCACGCTGAATGGCAGCACAGCCTTCTGCTGTATCTACCACACCTCCCAGTTTGCTGTCGTCAGCAAACTTGCTGAGGGTACATTCCAACTCTTCATCCAGGTCATTGATTTTATAAATATATACGTGTGTATAAAAATGTTTATGTTCAGTTTCATCATACACATCACATATATAGGTTTTATACACACATAGGTATATGCGTCGATTTTCTTTTAGATCCTTCTCAAAGCTTTGCTGTATTTGTTTACAGAGAAAAAGCTGTGTTTGAAACACTTCTCTGATAGCATGGGGATAATGTGACCTTGTGCCTTACTGTAGCATTTCCACCTCCTGGCTGGATTCGTATCTCAGCAGAATGAGAAATTATACAGCTTTCAAAATAAGCCCCCTGCCCCTTTTCCATAATCCTGTGGAAAATCAGTAAGTTCCTGAGGCTTCCTGGCCTAACTTTTTATTTCCCCTTCTCTGTAAAACAGACACTAATGGTCTTGGGAGAAGTCCTCCAAAGGCAATAGCACACTACCTAACTACATGGGCAGATCTCTACATGCAGATTAAACAGATGCCTAAGAGATAATAAACACCAAAGTCCCTTGCTTTCTCACCCATAAACCCAGCAAAATCATCCTCTCCACCTGGACATCCAAGGGTCCAGGTGGGCTTGTGCAGGTACACCACCACTGTCACTGAAAAGATCCATTGCCCATGATATTTCATTACTGGCTACAAGTCCCCACCTGTTTCATGGGTCAGTAGCACCTGTGCCTTTCCCTCCATTTGCTGTGAGCCTAGTGACAGCAGAAAACATCACGGTCCAGAACTGCTCTCCCCAGCTGCGTGGAGGGGATGGGAAGGCAGAACCGAGAGCAGACAGTCCTCATTCATCCAGGTTTTATTCCCTGGCACCTGAGCAAAGGGAGATATACTAAGAAAACCCAACTCTAAACTACAAGCTGTTACTTTGCACACATTGGGAAAAGTTTTGACCTTCCAGACTGACAAATGAACATATAAATGCCCCTTCAGGAGGCCGACCTTGTACCTGGCTAGTGTGGAAGCAGAGGAAGGAGAAGAACCTCACGCCACCAACAGCATTTTTCGTTCATAGCACACTCCTTAAATCAAACGCCTCTGTTCTCTGCGGAGCTCTAAATTACCTTTTAAACTGACAGTCCTTTCCACACTGCTGCTGCTGTACTAACAGGCACTTTCTTAGGAGACCCTGAAATTGCAGGGAGGTGACCCACACTGCTTGTTACCAATTGCTTACCCTGCACAATGAATGCACTATTGTAGGAAGAACAGTGTTAAAACCATCAAAGCCCCCTGGTTAAAATGGCTTAGAAACGAAGTCCTTCACCCTACAAAGATTTGAAGCAAGGCTCGTCATTCTGCACTTTTACATGCAAAGTTACACAGGATTGTATCAGGAGCAGGCCCACAGGATGCAATGCAGCTCCGCTTCCAACAGGGACGAAGCTCCCACGGACGTTACTGGCTCAGGGCAAGCGTTAGAGGCATGAGCAGCGTGGAAGGGCGCAGTGGCACCAGCAATGTTACTACCTCTGTGTGGGCATGATCGTGTCAACGTTGCCCACTGCTTGAATCTTGCCGTGTCTAAGGGAGGATTTTGTTTAGCAGACATGTAAATAACTAAACTAATATATTTTCTTTTTAACAAAAAAACCCCTGTAACGGACTATACAATACTGACACTGAAACTCCAGAAGTGAAATTGTTTGCAACAACAGTAATTGTAATTAATAAGGCTGTGCAAAACTTGGCAAGTGAAGAATAAAGTCTCTTGAAAGACATTAATAACACCAGTCACAGAGAAAGCACAGCTGTGGGCCAGCACACAGGCCACACTGTCACAGCTCAACTAACTGTGTTCCAACAGTCCTGGCCCATTTTACAGGATTTGCCAGCTTTGTGGTGAAACACTTGCAAGTACTGAGTTGTTGGGATGTACAGTCAGCACAGTACACAGGAATATTTAATATTAGGCTTTTTTTTATACATCAAAGATCCTTGATGAAGTATTATCCAATTTCAGCCAGGCTAAGAATACCTTTGTAAAAAATTTACTGACAACAAGAGTAACGTGAACAGCTTGAAACGATTGCTACAAAAGTCTAACACAAAGAATCCTACTAGTGCAAGATTTACTGACTCTGCATCTCTGAATAATCCCATACCTCCAAAGAAGCAAACCTGAGTCTGTTTAGTGCTGAAATCAGGACAGAGCTAGGAAAACACAGAACATCACAACTTTGTGTTAATCTTTTGCCATAACTGGGTTGTTTTGGTTTTTGTGTTTTTTTTTTTTTTTAAACTAATACAGGCCTAATTGAACAACTAAAAGGAATATGCATTTAATGTGCAAAATGTGGTTAGTTGCTGGCAACTCTTTTGTATACCACTGTCAGGTCTTTTTTCATGAATTTCCAAAGCTGTTTACACTTATTTCATTGAAAATAATTACATAATATCTGAACAGTACTTATGGTTTTATTTAACACTCCAGCACCCATTGGCATGGACAAAGCACTCTCTCCTCCAAGCAGCACAGCCTACCTACAGCCAAGACAACTCACAAATGTTCTGCCTGGTGACCCAGATGCTACAGCTCACTTAGAAACATCTGTACGGCAGTCTGCAAGACTACCTTAAAAAAAGACTGTCAGAAACACAAGCACTTTGTCTTCTCACTTCAAAACTACTGGTCACTACCTGTTCAGCTGAGACCTCCTCAGAGCTAGTAAGGACAGATTCCCCCCTCTTTTGTTTCCCAGCAAAGAGCTTCGCAAGCCAGCACCATGCATTCATCCTTCACACATGTTCACATAGAAACCATTCGGCCCATCAGGCAGACCTCTGTTCTGCCAGTGTTCGGGATATTTTTCCTTTCTCAGCATTACACCAGATATAGTGGCTCAAGTTGGCTGGCACATCATTCTATTCCCCTCACCCCAGCTCCAAGGAGCATAGGTGTTGCTTGGGAGGATGCCAGCAGGAGAGGATGTATGCAAAATTCCACCATGTTGTGAAGATCCCAGAGTCATTGTTCCACAAGATACTAGAGAACCTGGTTGGTGTAAGGGGAAAGGACGGAAGGACAGACAGGAGGAAGAAGCATAGTTGAGTCCTTTTCTGGTCAGATGGTGGAAACAGACCCAGGTAGATGTACAAGTAGCACATTGATATGTTTTTCTTCTAAGAGTAGAGGGTACTTGATAAACAGAGCAGAGGGAGAAACCCAGAGAATCCCTCTTCCTCAGCTCACCAAGCTCAACACTTGGCAAACTGCCATGCAGGAAAATGTAGATTTCATGTCTGCTTGACACCTTACCCTTGAACCTAGCTCCAAAGAGGACAGGACAGCAGTGTCTGAGCTTCCCATATATAGGAAATACTCACTGTACAGCAGAACCTAAACTGCCTGAGTTCTGAAATCTTAGTGACACCTTGGTTTATGTGTTACTTCTGTCCTTCCTCCTGCTTCCACAATAAATTTCTCTTCTCCATTGTACATCAGAAAGTCAGGAACAATATGGCTTTTTGTCTCACCTCCTCTGAACTGCATTGTTATAGTAAATTACATTTACGGACATTCACTCTATTTCAAGAATTTTCATCTACAAAGTATGATGTTGACACCTCTGGGGTTTTTTTGGTGGGGCAGTAGGAGAAATAAAAGCAAATAAAGTATTGCAGCTGCTGTTTATTTTTCCCTAATTACTTCCAAGATTAAATCACTTTCCTGGATGCTATCTAATATATTACTTCCTTCTTTATTTCAGGTTAGCATCAATAATTGTCTAGCTACTGCAGGTTTTGATACATGGGCAGAAAGAAGATGATATTGTGATTAAATCAGGAGATACATAATTGAGAAGAAACTGTCACGAAGCAGAGTTAGAATTTTTTCCTCCTCTTCCTTAACTTAAAATTTCTCAGGCTGCCTGCAAGCCTCTTAGTACTTGAGGGTGAAGCAAAGAAGATGGAGGAGTTGGAATGGATGACCTTTGTTGCAGATTGCTGTTCAGTGGTAGTTGGAAGACAACTGAGAATCATTTCTATTACTGAAAAGATGAGTAATGCCACAAGGCTCAATCCAGAAAAAAAAAAGAAAAAAGAGAACACTCTAAAAGGACAGCTTCATTATGAGGACATTTCTGTTCTGTTCTTCATAGATTGGAAAGGACAAAATGTCATAATCTTGCGTTTGACACACTGTCCTTCTTTTTGTGTTTAAATAAACACCTTTGGTTTTTAAAAATTATCATTATGTACAGAATTCAGAAAAGCTAATCATTAGATAAAAATTAAGGAAGAAAAAAGATAATGGAGTGAAATAAGCTGGAAGGAGATTCATTTGGGGAATTAATTTACAATGCCAAAAGTATAATTGCCAGCTGATTAACATATTTTTTCTCCCTCTTATGGGCATTTATTTTTAATTTATTAATTTCAATGCTCATTATACCTTGATTACACTCTCTTTTTGGAGGAAATAAGATTTGAAGTGGTTTCTATTTTTTTCCCTGTTTTATTGTTTCCATACAGTAATTGTATGTCATGTACTTGAATCTGTTTGTACTTTCTCTCACTTGATGTTCTATTTTGAGTTGACGGTATTTGGGGGGAACAAACATATTTAAGGGCACTTGGTTGCAAATCAATCACTGAATGTTAAGAGCTAATTTAAAGTGGTACTAGCATCTGCTCTAGGCTGCAGAGTGTCCTTGCAGCATTGCCAGTGCTCTGTGCAGAACAAGGAAGGAGCAAATACAAAGGTTACCCATAAAATGCTCTGAACTTTTATGCAGATTTCTGAAAAAGAAAGGTAATTTTCCTGCTGTGCAGAAATGTTGCCCTGTCCTAGGTCAGTCCCTTCTCTCATATCTACCAGCACTTCTACAAAGCCCATCATTTTTATTGCCATGAAGCAAGTGAGAAAAATGTGAGGACTACCAGTCAAGACAATCTAGTTTATTAGTTTCATTATTTTGAGCAAGATGCCTATGTTTTGTTTACATTCCAATCATCTGGAAACACTCTGGCACCCTACTGGGTATTGCAACATGATCTGTTAAAGGCTGGACTTTTTTGGGCAGCAGAGATAAACAAATTTCCAGACTCTTAGAAAGTTACTGTCAGTTGCAGAATTGTCTATATGCAGCTCCATAGATTGTAATAACAGCACAATAATTCAAGTTATACTAACTTAAAACAAGAATCATAGAAGCATTTACCTTGGAGAAGACCTTTAAGATCATCCAGTCTGGCAGTAAACCTAACACTGCCAGGTCTGACTAAACCATGTCCCTAAGTGCCACATATCTACACGTCTTTTAAATACTTCCAGAGATGGTTAGAAAGAAGCCACATGAATATTTGCCTTAGACCAATATCCTCACACATACATGCTTATCTCTGCTATAGCTCTGCTGGTGTGTGTTGCTGAAGTACAGTAACTTATTCAAAGATGAAACTTCTCATTTATCTGGAGAGGTCTCTGGCATGTTCTAGAGAAAGCCTGCATTTGCCCTCGAATTTCTAGTGTGGCTTTATTACAACAGAGGACAGAGATCATTATCATCTTTCTGTCCCCATGTGCAGCTCACAGAACTCGGAGCTGGTATTGAAAGGGCATCAGCTGTCAACACGAATGTTTCCTTTCCCCACGGTACCGCACAGAGCAGTGCTTGTCTTTCTGCAATTGCCACTAATATTCAAACTTTACAGGTCAGCTCCACAAAGAACCGTGACCTTGAGTACAAGACATCTCTGGCTTTTAAATGTTTTCTTTTTCAAGTAGAAAGCAAGCATTCTGGTAATCTGAATTCCAGTTTTCACTTTTTCAGACTTCTCAAGAGAAGAAGCAATATACATCTTACACATTTTTAAAGGAGAATGTTGAACTTCTTACAGAACAACAATGCTTTAGAATTGAGGCTTTGTTAAAACACTGAACATGACAAGACTTAAGGTAAAATTATGAGCTAGTAATCTTACTTGTGTCTTTAACTCTGAGTTCCTAAATTCGTTATGTGTTATGGCAGCTACTATAGATCTAGATTATTCTTACTATTTATATAAATAGCTAGGCTTTGCTGGAATCCATCTAAATTGTTTGCCTCAATAATATCTTAAGGCAGTAAGGTCCATAGGTTAATTGCATGCTTAGCAAAGAAGCAGTGTCTCTTAAGTAGGTATTTGCTTATTCCTGCATTTTGGTTTGAGTTTTTTTGAAAGAGTAAGGAAGGGTGCCTACTTTTGGTACCGTGCCTGCAGTTATTCTTTTGAGACAGTATTAGCAGAAAGGATCACAATTATTTTCTTAATAGCAGAGATTATTTACAGATAGAGATACTACAGCAAATATTATTTCAGCTATAATCTTTCATGTTTTCTATGGTTTTCAGGGGATAAAAAGGCTATAGTTTTTAGAGATGTATTTAAGACTTGGAGTTCAGAGCCTGGTACAGAAATCATACATGTGATCTTGGCTGTATGAAACCAACCTGAATTCTGCCATTAACTTCATTGCACCAGGATTTCCTTCACCTCATAAGCTTCTACCTTCAGAGTCTATTCTACAACAACTACCAATTCACTCAAAAGGAACATAACTCACAAAGTTTAGACGAAGGTTTAAAATGTGCATAGGTGACATAGAAGCCAAAGTCCCATTATCAAACATAGTGTAGGAGTCCAGTTTTTCAAGGTAATCTGGTGCACAGATGCCTGTCCAGAATCAGATTTTCTAGCCTAGATTTGTATCTTAAGTGCCGGATTGCAATGGATGTTCTCATCTATTCCTTTTACTTTAGTGGGGTTTTTTCCCCTCACCTGTATTACGTATTTGACTTTTATACACCTTTAAAAATATGGCCCTTGAAACAAATACCAGGTATTGAATAAGCCATATACCATGCCTAGATTAAGGTTGCTATGACAAGCATCATTACAATAACAACTTTACGTTGTACATACAGCAGAGTTCTTACCGTGGACTTAAGTGGACCAGTAAGGCTGCAAATCTACATCCACACAGGAAAATCACCTGTGACTGAAAAGACAGACTAGTAAAAGAACAGTTTTACTAATACAATTCCATCCCACTGGGGCTTTTGTTCGCAAAACACACATCAGTCAAGGGCTCACTTGTCTGGGAGTACAGAACTAGCTCTAAGACTAATTAGTCAATTTAAGTCTGTACTAAAGGACCCACTGGGCTTTCAAGTGCTCTTGGAAGTGGGACCAAAGCTCTGAAGCCTTTTATAACATGCAGAACAAACCTTATCTTCAAGCTTTACTGAAACAGACACCCAAAGCTGTATCTCCATATCAATCAACCTTTAACTTCAAAGATGGTCCTGCTCTAAGGCCAACTGTTAAAAACTCAGGCCTCTTTCCACTTCTTTGATGATCTATAAAGAATGTGGGAATGCAAATTGTCATAGAGGGGGGAAGAAATCAAATCACTTTCATCAGGGGAGGCCATCAAGAGACCCTCTTCAGCAACACCTAACACGTACCTGCGTAGCTGTGAGTTACATCTCTTACCAACAATAATCTTCCCTCCATTTCATTTCATCCATGCAATGGACCCACTTCTGTCCTTACTCTTTAAAGCAGTCTGCGTGATCGATTTAGCTCTTTCCTCCTCCCACTGTAGCTGCTTTATAAAAGGAGGTTATTGAGAAAGGAAATGTATGTAGGTGGGAGAATGAATACATAATTATTATTGTCTTTATTGTTATTTTTGTGTGGAAAAAGATGCAGAATTTGGCATTCTGAAATGTGAAATACAAGACTTAGATGAGGTATGTAGCTCAGAGAGATTATTCTATTCCATTCCAATATCTGTTATCCAATCATACAGCCTCTTTGGTCTAAATAATTTTAATTAAGCAATTCTACCTTCTGTAGTAGCCATTACCAGAAGATAATTGACTGCATCACTAATGAAGCTTTCTGAGGGTGCTAAACAAACAGCAAGGTTAATTATCTGGCAGTAATGCTTGTTATGGAAGTGCAACACTGGCCAACTAAGTTTCCTGTTCTCCTGCAGTACCCTTTCAGTAAATCAATGTAATATCCGTGGCTATATATTGTCTTACTGCGGTAGCAGTATTCAGCAACGGAAACAGGAAGCCACCAACTGGTCAGGACTGCATGGAAACCAATACACAGACTTTTTATTAAATGCGTTTTACTCATCTACTAAATTTTTATTAGAGTTTTTTTGCCCCTTTCTAACTGAAGAATGAATTTTCAAACTCTGTGTTTAGGTACCAGGTACACCTGACAGCAGAGATGCATTTCAATTACAGACAGAGTCCAGACGTTTGTATTACCCACTATATAATCCCACAGTGGATCTGATTTTTTTTTTCCTCAGCTTCTGTTTTCGCCTTTTCTCCTTCTTGGCAATAGATCCACTTGCACTGAATTAATTGGATAGATCACATTTGGATTTCATTTTGTGGGTTTAAATTCAAACTGTTGACAGTTCATGTATTTAATTCTATATCAGTCAAAACTAATAGTAACCTATATATTTCTCTGCAGGTAAAAGTTGTTTTAGATTTATGACAACGTTCATTTTTTTCAGTATTAGAAATAAATGTATCAAGTCAAGTTTATTTGACCTTTAACTAGGAAAATGTCAAAAGTTAGTTCTATTTTAGGAGTTTGTGTGTTTTGTTTTTGGTTTTTTTGCTAAGAAATATTCCAAGCTTTATAGCTAATAGAGTATGAAAATGGGATATCTTAATTCCCAGGACCACCCTCCTGGCTATTCCCACCCAAATTTCAGCATCTCAAAAACAGAGTAGCACATCTTTATGTCAGTTTTCAAAAAAAACCCCAACACCCAGATGTAGCTGTTTTCTGAGAACAACCAAATACCATGCACTGGCATTTAGACACAGAAACATCTATAAAACATTTCTGGTGGGTTGGTTAGGGTTTTTTGCCACTCCCTATACTTACTTGATTTGTGTGAAATTCAGACTTTTGCATAGAGGTGTCAGATGTGTACGAACTCTATTTGTTAATAGTATCTCAGCCATTTTACCTAGATCCAATTGCCAGTTACAGGTGGAAGAACCCCAGTAGCCACTAATGGTACATAATTTTACCACCACCCCCTTCACATGGGAATCTTACCAAGGATTCTCCAAAGAGTAAATATTACTGTGGGTTCTGCACTACTCGCTGGGTTGGGACTATCATAGAGCTAAGCCTTCTTCCAATATCTTATTATTTCTCACTTGTGCATGCATAAGGAAGCGGAAGTGTATCTAAACAGAAATACAGAAAATTACTTTGCGTGAAAACAAAATGCTTACAGCCCTTTTCAAAGCATAAGTGGCTGATCTGTAGTTGTAGTTCTTCAAGAGCATTGCTGTTCCTTACATACACTTAGAAGGACACTTTCTTGAGGATACAGACCTCTGATGAATTGTGAATAATCTCTGTCTTTGAACTGATTTACACATACTCCTGAATGAATCCATCTGGTGCACAGAGCCCCTCAAGAAGATCCACTGGCATGTTCTGCTAAGCAAGGATCACAGAACCATTTTCTCCAAGTCTGAAAGTGCCAGACTTACCTTGTACAAGGACAGGAATTATTGCAGTGTCAAGTCAGCCCTTTATTTACTGATATTTATTTAAGTTTGCAGGAGCTCCAAGAACTCATCCATAATTGCTGAGCCAAGGACAGTGCTTCTCACTGATGAAGACACAGAGCCAACTCACTGTTGCAAATGTACCTTTTCAGACCCTAAAAACCAACCGATATGCAGGCTAATGGCCATTCCTATATAGCAGTATAAAGAGACTTGAAACTGTTTTCAAGATCATGGCTAAGGACCTGAAGACAAGTAACATAACGTTAAGTTCAGCAACGAAAGTTCTCTGAAATTATGCTAAGTACTTTTTCATTTCTTCCTTGCTGCAGTCAGACCTCTTTAGAGTAAGCACCACTGCTTTTCTTGTGTTGGCAGGATGCCTGATTCAAGAGGCCTTCAGTCCTGACTGGAAGCATGAATTTAACAGCAATACAAACACAAAAAAGAATAGAAAATAAGTTGGGAACAAAGAGTCTTCAAGAAATCATTTATATAAGAAATCATCTATATGAAGACAAAGACACATTAGGAAACGATGAAACATTTTCACCAGGTGCTAAATTCAATCATAGCTGGGAGCAACCCGGAAATACTCATAAATTCAGATTGAATTTGAGAAAGAGTTCTAGGAAGGGAAAAAAAATGACAAAGAAGTAACTACTTTTAAACACTGTAATGTTTCATTTTAATCCTTTTGGAACAAAACATTTCTTAGTAGAAAGGATGAAGCATCAAAAACATGTAAAAAGATCTCAAAACAAACCGATACTTCAATTTTCTGCTTTTTTAACAGAAAGAAGGGGGAGGGGAGTTATTTATCTGAGGATCCAACCTCCCTTCCTAGAGGACAGTGTAAATCCATTCTCACACCAGCAACCCCAAAGGCAGGCTATTATTGGCATGAAAGCTCAGATTAGTCCTGTTTTGTTGTTGTTGCGTTTTTTATGATTTCCTAACTCTATTTTGTTAAGCTTCAAGTTCTCTCATAATTTTGGCTCCAGAGGTCTTATATGAGGTTTACTGCAGCCTTTGAAGGTGTTTCCGTGCTCTCAATCCTTGTCCCAAAGATGTCCTTAATTTATGACCATATGCTTTATTAATGACACAAGTAGTCCAAATTTTGACCTAATCATCTGCCGTATTAGGCAGTTTCTTTGAGCCCCATGTTTCTTCCCAGCTTCAGCAGTGGCTGTGCAGGGAAACCATGCTTTTGAACAGAGAACGGTCTCTCAAAACGTCCTTTGTTGAATTACTGAAGAGCCACTGAGCTCCAAAACTCAACACTTACCAGCACACCAAGACAGTGACCATAGCTTTGGTCTGTTTCTCAGGATGATTCATCTGACCATATAAAATATTTTACAAAGTAGATTCCTAGGCTGTGTTTGCAATTTCCCCTTTTGACTGAAGGGGAGAAATGCACGTTCTGGTACCATTCCTATCACGCTAACATGGACTTCAAAAACAGGTCAGTTGAATCACATCCTAAAAGTGTTTGTTTATCTCCCCTGACTGCAAAAGGAGGACAGGTGGTTTGCTTAGACAAATAAAGCTTGGTTAGTTGAATCCATCCCACCTGCTACAGTGGCACAGGAAGAGGACAGAGGAAAAGAATAAGGAAAGATGGCAAAAGAAGGCAGCAGACCTTTGTCAGAACAGCAAAGCTCCAGTCAGAACCACAGTGATTATAACTCCACACCCTTGTCTTGACCCTGGTTTTTTTTCCCCCTTTGTCTCATTCTCTTTTCTTTTAAACATTTTCTGTTAGAGCCTGCCTACCCCCTCAGACAGTTTCCTCGAAGCCTGTCACATCACTGTACCCTTCAGCATTTGATTAAGAACAGAATACCTTTTGTACAAGGGCTCTCCAAAGGCATGTCGACTGTCACTACCACAGAGTTCACTCAGGATGAAGGAAGCACTCGGAAAAAAAAATAATGTCTCCATCTCTGCTGTTAAAACATGAATATGGAATTTTTTGGTTCCAATAAAAATTACAATAGCTTGTCCATAAAGAGATAGCTGCAACGGAAAATGTGATTCTAGCAACACAGGTGGGGTTTTGGTGACAAATTAATAAAACTTCAGCAGTTTAGAGGCTCAGCTCAGACACACTCTCAGTCAGTCAAGGTGCTTTGTTTGAACCTTACCGAGGGATATCTGAAAGCCTTGTATTGTAAAAGTGGGTCAGAAATACTGCAGCAGTTCTCTGGGACCTGAGCTCCTGCACAGAGGCAGAGAACAGAAACAGACAGAGAAGCAAATCAGATAAAGCTACCCAAACTTCTCATCCTAGCTGATAGAGTGTTAACTTACAGTAGATGCTTAAAACAGTCTTTTGCCCACTTGTACTTTATTTCTATCTGGCACTATCTCTGCAGTGAATTTTGGCAACAGAGTAGGGCAAATGTTTAGATGGCAGAAGCCCAAGTTGTTAAGCTATGGATGAAGTAATAAAACCCAGGTGGCTTTCCAGATGCCCATTACTTGCAAGAAGTTTCTTGTCTGCTCCATCAGTACAATGAGCTGTACCTAGCTCCTTTTTTTGCTCAGAGTTAGTTTCTCTCACAGACATGCATACAGAGGCACTCTTCTCTCTTTCTTGCAACATTAGCTCACATCTATGCAGCTGTCTCCAAAATGATATGTTGTGCTGACAATGTTCTCTTGCCCAAAGGAAAGCTAGATCTAAAGCTAAGCCTAGAAAAAGTGGGTAACAGTTCTGGAAACTGTTCTGGAGGAACAGTTCTGGAAACCACCCAGAACTGGCCAGTTCACTGTTTTGAAGGACATTGGGGACAGAGGTTTTTAAGGCAGAAAGGATTATTGGAGCACATGATCCAACTTCAGCATGTTATACTCGACTATGTTTCATCCAGCCGTCTCATCTTTCAAACCATGGACTACAAACACTACCATGATAATCAGCCAGGTCTTCCAGTGCCAAAGGAAGGTGTGGGAGATGGTGTAAAAGTAGAGTCCAAAGTTGTACCTCAGACTTAGGAAAAGGCTCTGTTGGTCTGTTTGGACAATTGGCCTAGAAATGGCTGCCCACCTGCAGCCAGAGTACAAATGACTACTTGCAGTTGTGAGATACAGCAAGCCAGGATGTTCTGCATCCAAGAGGTCCTCAGTGCTATGGTGATGGATGAGCTGTAAACAAACACTTACAACAACATCAGTGTCAGCTGGTTTTGAGCTGAATGGGGAAGGAGAAGGACAGAAACACATACTGCTGTATTTAGCGGCTGACTCTTGCACAACCTTGGAAAAGATAGTTGAGTTGGAAGGGTCTGATTGCCAAGGGGACTAACATCCAAAAGCTGATCTGGCTTGTTCATAGAGTCCTTCAAACTCTCTAAAACTCTCCTTTATTTGCCACTCCACTGAGCACAGGTATCAAAGGAACTGCCACCACTCACCCTCACTTCAGCAGCAGCAAGAGAGCTCAGTAAGAGTTTTATACCAACATATGTATAAAAATCTCCAAAGCAGGTTCAAGGTACTGGTGATAAAATGGAGACATCATTTAAAGCTTTTTGCTGCAATGTTGAACAATGATACCCAGGAACCCTGCTATCCTTCAACTTTCCCCAAGAAAAGTTATAATGCAACAAAAGATGAGACAGACATGGAGAACCCAGGAGTTAAAAATTCTGGCTAAGCAAAGCAGAGGACTTGGATATGAATAGCATACAGAGCAATAGAAGAACAAAGGTGTAAAGTCCCTGATGGGGAAAAACCCTGCAGGAAAATAAAGTAAAGCCATGTCTGGTTTGCAGGCATTAGGTATCAGAGAAGATACTAAAAATGTTACTGCCAAGCAAACCAAAACAAATCAAAATAAAGCAAGACAAAATAGAACAGTCCAGGCTTTTTCTATTAACAAAATTAAATGCTGTCTGCAAAGTATACACTACACAAAATACAGGACTACAGAATGGCTGGATGTTGTTTCCTTTCCAAACAACACACAGATAAACTTCCCCGGTTTAGGACATTTCATCCTCACAGTAGCATCTTGAAGATCACCGTGGAAAGGTTGACTCCATAAGGACAGAAAGGATTAGGCTAAATGATACCTTTATTTTCCTCACAACTCAGAACTCATTTTGCCTAGGAACTGCACTAGGAAAATGTGATGTCTCCTTTAGCAAAGATAAGTGCAACCCATTTTTGGAACCTGAGGGCTTAATGCAAACGAAATAGCAACAGACACGTTAAGGTCTCAATGCATCTAGAGATACAAGCATTAAGATACTTTTCAGATATTTAACCCCTTTGAAGCTAATTGGACTGCTTGAGCATTTCTAAATGCTTTAGACCTTGCAAAACCAAGGTCTAGAGCTCTAAGGTGGGCTGTGTTGTTTGACTGACCTGCATACAAACAAAGCACAAACCTTTCCACGAGGCTGGTATTCCCAAAGAAAGGCAAATATGTTCCCCTGCCATCTACTGAGAACAGAAAACTCAGACTGCTGCAGCACATGGCAGCACCAAATGGAACCACACAAGTGCCAGAATGAATGGCAGCCACTTTGGAGATTTAGGAATACTTAAACGTGTTCCATGTAAGGCAAGATGAGGAGACAGACACACAAAGACAGGAAACTAGCACACTTGGTATTTTTTCTTAAGCTTCATCAGAGAAACCTGTATTTCAGTCAATTACAGAAACAAAGCAAAGGGAAAACAACAGACAAGGGGTAAAAATATGTGTGTTAAACCAATCACTTCCCTGCAGCATGATGAGAAATATCTTTTGATGTGACTGTCACAAGACAGCTACAAAAATAAAGAATTTCTACAGCTGCCAGGAAGGTTGAAAATAATGGCTGTGGATACTTCTTAAAAGGGTAATTTCATACTGAGATAAAGCAAATGATGAACTGTATAACGTTCAAGCTGAATTACACTAATTGCACAACATGAGTTTGCCCAAATAAGAACTTGGTCACCCCCAGCCTCAGAAGGCAGGAGAACATCTGGGCAGCAGCAGGGCAGGCCAAAGCACCAGCCAAGCCCAGGGTCTGCAGCCAGTCCCTGCTAGGAACAGCACACTGGCCTAGTCACTACTGTGCGCTTAACATGACAGCTCAGAGCAAAGGGTATGCTGCTCTCTCATGGACATGGAAAAGGAAAAAAGGAAATAAAAGGTCACATCTCACAAAATTCCACATCATCATTAAGAAAAAAGAAAACAAAACAAAACAAAAAACCAACCGAAAAAACCCCAAACCAATTCTTTTCCAAAATAAACAAAGAAATGAAAGGGAGGATGCTTTTTTTTTTATGGCCAGCAACATTCACTTATACTCTTCCTATGCTCTGACTCCTGCAATTTCACCATAGAAAGCATTATGCTTGACACATCTGAAAAGAGGTTTACTTTTCAAAGTCTCAAAAAAACCAGGTGTGCATCATACTATGTATTTTTCTGGATTTTCACACTGACTAGGCCACTTCCTATTTGATAAGAGGGAAATTGTCTGTTTGACAGAAAACACAGTATATCTTTTTAATGTATGTTCAAGTATCTAGGTGAGAAACATTATCCTATGACGTAACCATGAGCATACATCTTTTACTCAATCTCGTGTATTAGCCCTTATATATCTTTGGTGATCTCCCACATTGTGAATATGTAAACAAGAATAAGACCTACTTTTCACTCAGTAAGCATGCTGCATAGGCTGCTGTGCTGTTCTCATTAAACTTGTGTAAAAAGCTGTGGGGGGAAAACATACCGCAATTAGTCTAGATCACAATAAAACACTGTTATTGTCTCTATGTTCTCAAACATAGAGAACTCTTCTTTGAAAGCACAGAATATAGAAAAGAAAAGGAGAGGAAAGAGAAGAAAAAAAAAAAAGCCTAATACTTTGAATTGCAGTTTTCATTAAACTTGGAAGAAGCCATCTAGGTCAAGGCTAAGAGAATGCTGTAAATCAGCTTTGACAGGACATTGGAATTCAAGTAATTGCTGTTCTCTCACTGCTTATTGTCCATATTTCATTTCTAAAACTAGTAAGTTTCAGCCCAACATAGTTTTGAGCTTTTTGACAAAGTGAGGACTGTAATTTTATCAGCTTTTACTTGCCTCAAGTTACTTGGTTTCCCTACACCACTCCACAAATTCAGTTACTTATGGTCTGCTAGTCATAAGGGAGAGAACAAGTTTGCTCAAGAGGTTACCTCACAGCAGAGGTCCCAAACTGTGTGGACCATGGACCAATGTCAAGTTTTTATTTCAGAGCATCATATATCCTCCCCATAAAATATATTAAATTGCAAACCCAAATCAATCTACTGAGGAAGGATAAAAATACTATTTTCTTCATAGCTCACTAAGCCTAGGAAATTCCTGCTCAAAGTTACTTGCTACCAGCTTTCCTTCCCCCTGCGCACGAGTGGGATAAAATGCTAATTTCTGGTGATGCTGGGGAGGGAAAGCTCCAATTAAGGGGATAGGAGACATGGAATGATGAGCCTTTCAGAACAGACACTGTGGGAAACAACAACGGAAAGGAAGGTGGTTCCCATTTAATAGCTGAGTGACAGCCGAGCTGAGGGAGAATCCCAAGCACCTTGGTGCCCAGAGGCTGAGACCAGCATGGAACAAGCTGCCAAGCCCAATGCACATTTTACCAGGTACAGGGAAACACTGCCCTAGAAGTAACAAATCTCATTACCAACTACAGTGCCAAGTAAATTTACTGGCTACACTAGGGAATTTTGGAAGGTTGCTTTACCAGTAGCAGGTCAAGGATCTGCCACCTCTCCAGATATTTTAAATCTGAGCTGCAGATTATTTCTTTGGAAATTCTTTGGAGGTCTGAACCCACGTGAGAAAAGAATATAGCAAATATGAGAAACTGCTTATTTCATTTTGCCAAAATGACAACATCCAACACCTGCAGTTACGGAAATGCCTTTATCTTCAATAATAATTCAGAATTCAGCTCTCTTAATAGAACAATTACTTTCCTAGCATCAAGCAATATTTTTCAAATGTCCCTATTTCATAAAAAATTTAAATAAGGTAATATCTTTTCATATGAATCACACGTTTTATTGAAAAAAAAATTGCTTTAAGATGGGAGGAAAAGTTGGTGCTCAGTTAACTGTCTATCAACTACACTTCATCCAACTAGCTCTGGACATTTCAGAAAAAAAAGAAGGCTGGAATTATCAATACCCATTAAGAAGTCTTTAAAATTAATAAAAATGAATTTTCCCTGTATTTGCAATATAATCAAGTTCTCAATAACTGTTCCACTATTAAATTAAATATCCCAATTTTAACAATATTTCCTTTTGGACTGAAAAGGAATACAAAATCAACTGCAGAAAATATAGTAAACAACTGGGTTTTTTCCAAGTTCTCTCTCATTTCATTTAGGAAAAAAGTCTGGGTATGAAGGTATTATGCCATTTTAGAAAAGTTGAGTTACATGCATGATTTTTTAATAGTCTCCTGAGAGTATTTGGCAAGTATGTGAAGAATTGGCCATTTAAGTACAGTGAAACACTGGCTTTTTTTTGCATGTTATTCTGAAGGCAACCTAAAATGCTCATGTAACAACTCGAGTCAATAGAATTAGTCTTCTAAACCACAACGGACCTTTGATCAGATTACAAGAGCACAAAGATTATCTATAAAGTACTGAAGTATGACAAGTCTCAACGAATTAACTGAAAAATAAGAAAAATAAAATAAATTGTTCCATTGACATGAATAGAGGTAGGATTTCCACCCCATATTCCACCATATTTGTAATAGCTCTTTGCATTTTAGTCTGAAGATTCATCTCTCATTTATGCCCAAAGGCTTTCTGCTAGCTGTTGCTTCTTTCAAGAATGTATGGCATTTCTCACATTTTATCCTCAGAAACTTATCAGTGACTGGGCTCAGTTTCAGAACTCTGCCTCCTCCTTTTTGAACTCACTCTCATAAAGAAGCAACAACCACTTTTGGCAGCAATAATCACAGTTCGCTATTGGATATGTAAACCATGGTTCTTTCCATTCATAAATTAGAAACAAGGATAGTAAAACAAGGGCAAAATATTTAGACCAAAAAAAAATTAAATGCAATGTTACAAATATTCCTATTTAACTTCTTGCCTTATTCCAGTACAATTATCCAAACATTGGCAAAGAGCAAATCTGCACTTCTTTAAACAGTGCTTTGCTTAATGCTGTATACAGTTATTGACCCCTATTAAACATGCCAGTATTGAGGGATTTGAGGTTGTCCGAGTCTTCATCCATACCATTCTCAGGGAATAAAACAGAAGGTAAGTGACTGGTGGCAACACAGAAAACATGCCAGTGAGATGAAGGGCTTCTACAGGTATGTCAGTCGGAAAAAGATGGTCAAAGAAAGCGTACCCCCGCTTATGAGCAAGACCGGCAAACTGGCAACAGCAGATGAGGAGAAAGCTGAGGTACTCAACAACTTTTTTGCCTCAGTCTTCACTGGCAACCTCTCTCCTCACCCCTCCCGAGTCAATGAGCATGAGATGATTAACACTCCTCATGTTAAGATGATGAAGACCGGTAAAAGAGAAAAGTGATCTCCAGACACCGATGAAGTAACTGTAATCAAATTATTCACTGAGTTGAGGTGCCTGTGAAAATAGTACATGCTGCACCATGCATCAAAGGTGGAGTATCCCACATAGCTTACAATTATTTCAACCTTGGGCTATGTTTTAAAGAGAGAAAGGTCAGTCGCTCATCTGTCTCAGTGCTGAATTCAATGGAGCAACCCTGACTGACACCAGCTGAGGATGCTACTAATGAAGACAGGGAACTTTTCTGATTTACTTTTACCTGGGGAGCTGCCCTAAGAACTGGTCTTTTACAATTTAATGACACTGGGTATGCATACTCTGTTACTACTGTATAACATTAAACTGATGGCATCACTCTCCCAGTTGGCCACTCAAACTCTGCTGGAGGACACTGTAACAATGCAGCACATTTCAGACTGCAGGGCTGAACACACTTACATTGCAGTTGCTGCTATTAAAATATTATGCCCAAAATTAATGCATTACACCTTTCAGACTAATGTTCTCTAAATCAGACTGAATTTATCTGGGATATTTTTAGGCAAAAATACATCCTCACAAGCAATGTAATGATCAGCACTTTCCCCCCAGATGCTCTAATATGGAATAAAGCCTATGCAGTAATTAAAATTTATGAAGTGAATGAGTTCATGTTAAATCCTAAATCTCAAATATATGGGATTTGAAGGATAAAAATGCAAACAAAAACCAATATAATAAAAAGATACATACATATTAATTGTGAACTTTGGTTGAGTTGTTATATATTGTTTTAGTAAACTCAAAATTAATAATCATGCAGGTCTACAAAATTATGTATCGATCAATGTGATTTCTAGATTAGCCATATACAACAGAGGAAGTTTCATTTGAGTACATTAGGGAACCTTTGAAACTTGATCAGCAGAAACTGGATGTTGTGTCCTTCAGTTGCCAACACTACCTTGTTTCCATTCTCACATGAGTGCTTTCCCCTGTTGTAATTCAGAGAAGGCATTATGCACAGAAGGAAGCTCTTTGCAAGATGAACCGATATGTGATTCAGCCTGTGTCCTAGGAAGAGACAGTTTTACCCATTATTAAAAGTGAAAACAACACACACCTTTCCTGGAACATATGTTCTGTATATATCTGGCAGTTGAAGAAGAGTAACACTTTTTATGCAGTGCTTTTTATCATCAGATCTCAAATTGCTTTATAACAATTGCTTGTCTACACATAAGCCATTAATGAAAAATTAAAGGATTATCAATCTTCAGATGGTGACTGACGCGGAAAATATTTCAGCATCAGAAAGAAGCTATGTGATTTAGCAACATGAGACTTTTATTTAAGAGTTCCTATATGAATTCAGCAAGATAACTTTGGGCACCCGAGCCTGAAAATGTTTGCTTTCATAAGGGCATAAAAGGATTCAAAAGAAATACAAACTAATTCTAGCTAAATATAGTGTCTCCTCAAACCATTATTAATGTTTTATTAGCATTTATTACTTCCTCCCCCTTTCCAGATGGCATGGTGTAAAGCACCTTGCATAATGCCATCAATATCTTTGTTGAAACACACATGGAGTGCTACAAGGTGTGCACAACTGACCGGCTTCGTGAAGGGGTGTATCTGTTTCCTTGATACAGTACAGAGGAAAAAGAGAAGCANTCTTTCTCCCTCTTTTTNTTCCTGGCTACTCAAGAAGTTGCCCTAAATCTGTTCAAGATAGGAGGACAAGAATCGGACAGGACAAAACGTGCACTTTCCCCTTCTCTTCAAGCAGAGGCTGCTGGTCAGGCAGTTCAAAGGACCATTGTCCTCCGTTCATCTATAGCTTGGCTCAGCACAACTACAGCCAAAAGAAGTAGAAAGAGAATCAGCAGCAGTGCATGCTAAGGTGCTGAGGAGCAGGAAACATAAGCTAGAGGATAGTATGTTCTCCGTAATAAATCCCAGCATCTTTTCTGAGGTTAGCTGCAAAGACTCCAGGCACAGTAATCCACATCTAAGCTGATATCCAATTTTCTGTGTCTTCCTACTAAAAATAAAAAGCTCATTTGACTTCACATCTCTCCCATCATTTGAGCATCAAGAAAAGCACAGCCACTTGACAAAGTTGCAGGTAGAGTGGAATTTTAAACTGAACAAAGAACACATCAGCAAGCTACAAGTAAATAATTTAGCTCTGGGCCTGAGGCGTTACCTTTTATTCAAAGAAGCATAATTGATAAAGAATGCTAGTGGAGTCATTTACAAAATGTTAACTATGCAATAGCAGAACATCCTGTTACGAAGCAAGATAATTATTTTACATACCAGAACCTCAAAAGTAAATAGATGAATGCACAGAATCTTAAATGATGTTAGCAGATTAATGGGATGATGAAGGATATTGGAGTCAATGTAATCCCTCAAAACATTTAGGCAAAAAAATGTATTGCTACAGCTTATTAAAAACACACCTTTATCTGCTTTTATTTTCTGCATTAACTCAAAACTTCTCCGCTGTACTGGAGAGCCTCTCTGGAATCCTGTTTAACATCTTCATTAAGGATCTGGATGATGGGGCAGAGTTCACCCTCGGTAAGTTTGCTGGTCACACAAAACCAGGAGGGGAATATCTGACAAGCCAGAGGCTTGTGCTGCCATCCAGAAGGACCTCGAGATGTTGGAGAAATGGGCTGACAGGAACCTCATGCAGTTTAACAATGTGAAATGCAAAGGCCTGCACCTGAGGAGGAACAAACCCATGCACCAGAATGTGCTGGGGCCACCCAGCTGGAAAGCAGCTTGGCAGAAAGGGACCTGGTGGACATCAAGGTGACCATTTCACTCCAATCTTCAAAAAGGGCAAGAAGGAGGACCCAGGGAACTACAGGCTGGTCAGCCGCACCTCCATCCCGGGAAAGGTGATGGAGCAGCTTATCCTGGAGGTCACCAACAAGCAAGTGGAGGAAAAGAAGGTTATCAGGAGTAGTCAGCATGGATTCACCAAGGGGAAATCATGCCTGACCAATCTAATAGCTTTCTACGATGACATGACTGGCTGGGTA
>Ga0065711_1036189_pt1 | contig 21330 bp, 13 predicted proteins | sample Hoacrofraction12_FD_59098 | JGI IMG/M metagenome (GOLD analysis project Ga0065711, IMG submission 59098) | Hoatzin crop microbial communities from Cojedes, Venezuela - Epithelial fraction 12 v2 (version 2) | ecosystem: Host-associated > Birds > Digestive system > Esophagus > Crop | place... | reverse complement strand
ACTCTTCCCAAGTGGCCTGTCCCTCTTTCCACTTTCCATGCACCTTTCTCTTCTGCCTGATCTCCGCTAGAAGCTCCTTGTTTAACCATGCAGGTCTCCTGCCTCCTTTGCTGCTGGTATCGCAGTGGATACCGGAATCATCAGCTCACTGTCAAAGCTACCTTGAAACAGCACAGCTAAACATCCAAAACATCTCTGTATAGTTTGCTCTGAAAGAAAATGCTGCAAATTACAGCTCCCAGCTATGCCATTATGTCACCAAAGCAGCAAAAGCCAGCAACGGGAAACAGTTCTTTGCAGAAAATTGGGAGCAGATAGGATACAATAAGTACCCACTATTATTTGAATTGCAGGAAGCTCATCTTTTTCTACAAGTTCAAGATTTTTTTTGCGTTTTCACGTGCATAAAATGTCTTCAAATCACATGCCTAATAGGATCTAACGGTATCTCAGGGCCCAATCCTGATGTAACGTGCACCTTACGCAGGCAAACACAACAGAGCACTGCAACTCTATCTAATTATCTCCATTTTTCAGATCAGAAGAACAAGGAAAGGGCTAGGTAAGGAAAAACAGATGCCATGAAACCCAAAACATGCAGATGTCTTAAAAGTCACCCAAAGTCAGGACAGAGCCTCCGTCACTGTGCTGCACGGAGAGCAACAGGCTTGTGTTCTGACCCAGCACACCTCCGCTAGCTTGCTGGGTTAAAAAACAAATAACAATTTTTTTGGGTTGGTTGGCCGGGTTTTTTTTCAGGGGGAGATAGTGGAGAAACGGAAAGTTCACATTCATAATACAACAGCGGAGGTTTTAAAACCGTGCACCTGCCTACCGCTGCAGTCCCCTTCGGGCAGAAGGTTGGTGTCAGCCCCAGCCAGCTCTGCCCATGCAGAATATCACATGCGCTAAACATCCCAGCGCTGCTGGGCCGCAGCATGCTGCTCTGGCCAAACGCCGCGTAATGAGCAAGGGAAACAAAAGACCAACTGCAGTATTTCTCCCCTAAGAAAGGATAAACTTGAGCTAATTACATACTTTGTCTGGAATGAAGAGAAATTTAAACCATGCTTGCTTCCTCATAGCTAATATTTACATAAACAAAGCAGGAAAATCGCTACTAGCGTACACCTAGAACTGGCGAGCAGACCATGATGCACCTTCTGATGGATTACAGCAGTAGTAAACACAATTTTAAAAAAAAGTGTGGATGCTGCCAGTTGAGACATGCTTTAAACAGGACTCCACATTGTTTTTTTCAATATATAACGTCTTAACCAATTACTCATCCTCCTCTCATAGGTTTTCCTCCTTTCTCACCCCTAGGTAGGTCACTGGATAGTACTGCTAATTTGTCAAAGTTCTTATGCAATTTTCCGCTTATTAAAAGGCGAGGAATCACATTGCAATTTCAAAATCTATACCACGTGAAGCACCGCCAGTGCCGGGCTCTCAGAGTGGCCTCTTTGTATTAACAGAGGAAAAAGCAACTCCCCTTCATTTATATTAGAGCTTAAAGTCTTTATCCCTTGCCGTACCAGATGCTACAGCTTCCTTTCCAGGGGTGATTTTATTTGGGGTTTTGTTTTGGTTTTTAAATACCTACACAGAAGAAAAGAGGAAACAACACGCCACGTTCATTATTCCTATCCTATTTCCTTCTGACTTCACACAATTTAATTACATAAAGATGGAAATTCAATTTTATTTTAAAATAGCATTCAAAAGCTTTCTGAAAAGAAAAATTGGTGTTTACCAAGAAAGGATGGAAATTATCATTGAAAGGCATATGTCAAATGAGAAGAATTAGAAAAGAAAGCACAATTCTTTGCTGTGAGGGATTCAGCTACAAGGGGGAAGAGAAAAGGAAACTACGCAGCCTCTTCCTTCTAATAGATGTTGAAAAAATAATGAGAAAAAGAAAAGGTGAATGTACTAATTTCATATATCCTTTTCAGTATATGAGACTTTAGGAAGCTTAAAGAAAAAAAAAAAGCCCAACATTTATTTTGACCACTTCAACCTCCCCCAAGAATGTGCTTCAGCTGCTACAAAAGATTTTGAAGTTGGGCGCTGGCACGTGCAGCGCAGCCAGCAGGACCGGCACTCAGCATCGTGCTTCAGCGCTTAGCAGATCCATCCACAAACCTTCACGGGCTCCAAAAGGGCGGCTTCAGACAGAGCCTGCCAGCCACCGGCCCTGCAATGCTTCACTTCCATAACATCATTTCCCATCCCTTGCTCCAAGCACTCGCACGGAGCCGGTGGCCAGCCTGGTCTCGGAAACGAGAGGGGCAAAGTGGGTCGGAGGGAGGAGGCTGCAGCCACACCCGGCTGTGCTGCCCAACGCGAAGGGCAGCTCCTGCCCTCTGCCCCTCGGCAAACGCTGCCCAACACAGGTAGGGGTCTATAAAATAAAACAATACAGATGACTCACCAACATAAGAGCCAAGTCATGCTTTGACAAAAGCAGCTTTTGAAAAGAAAATGCCTGAAGCTGGTAAAAGGGTTTTCTCTTCCAGCTAAATGGAAATATTTTGGTCCTTGAACGATTTTGAAAGCAAACCCTCTAAGCTGATGAGCGAATTCGCAGGGCGAGCCCACTCTGCTCCAGGGGCTGCTGCTGGCCTGGGGTTCCAGCTCACCCCCCCCAAACATGGGAAAATGCCTCCTACTGCAGAAATCACCGGCCGTCACCCAGCCTTCCCGCTCACCATCACCTTGGAGAGACCAAACTGACGTTCAGCAGGACACATCTTGTTCTCTGCTGTACGCAGCCAGAGTCTGACCCCTCCAAGACTGAACTGTCAGCCAGAGGGACTGTCCTCATTCCTTGGGGAAGGCGCTCTACTACGCAGGGAAATTTCTTACCCAGTAACTTTCAGCAACAATATGTCATGCAGTTCCTCTTCCTGTGACTTAAAAATCAACAAACAAATGAAAAAACATGGGGGTTTTTTGCTAGAAGAAAGGCAAAGGAGGAGGTCTCAGACTGGTGGAGGCCAGGACTGGATTCGGAGGAAGGGTGGAGGACGGAGAAACAACAGACTTTCCCACCCATGGTCAGCTCTGGGTTTCATATTTCGAGAGGAACAGAGACACTAAATGCCAGAGTCTAAAATTATCAAAATATTACATTTCGATGGGAAAGAGGGGCCTGCTCGCAGCATGGCCTGGGGAGAAATCAAAAGGCAGAAACACAAATCTGCTCAAGGCAGACCGGGTTAAATGGAGCTTGCTAAGAACAGATAAGAGGGTCCTGTCAAGAAGATTAAAATAAAGTAGATGCTTGCAATGGAAGTACGGAAGGAAGATCGGAAACCAAGCAGAGGGAAACAGGAGGAAAACTAGAGGAAACCACAAACACGATGGACAGCTTGAAAGGCGAGTCCACTCGAAAGCCAGCAACAAGAAACTGCTGCCCTGGATTATGCCCATTCCATCAGGTCAAAACAAAACCATTACACACAAATAAAAAAAGGTGAAAGCCTCAGGATCTGATCTAGGCTTATTATTTAAAGTCATGGGGTTGGGATGGCTTTTTTGCTTTTTCTTTCCTTTTTTTTTTTTTTTAAATCAAGCCTACCTGTTCAGCCAAGAGAAGGAGTTGCCTTCAAACACAGAAATACTAAATTTTTCAGTCTTAACAATGCCAAAGTGCATTCAGTGTCATGGTGTGCTAAATATTATGAACGTTCAAACTGACAGCAGCAGTTTATAGGGATACTGGATTATATTTCCATCCCTTTAAAAGTTATTAGCCTGCAGTTTGAGTAGTTTTGCCCCAAGAGCACAGATCCAAGCCACACCAAACTTGCGAACACTTCAGAAATGTATTTTATACACAGCTCTTGTCCTTAATGCAACTGAATTCCAAATCCTAATACGATCTCAGAGGGTGAATCACAGCTTCAAGAGTCTTTGCATTACCCAGTATTTCACCATGCCTCTCAAGACAGGAATCCTAAGTGATCCCCCAAACCAGCAGCCATCACATCTTCAAAGCCAAAAGAAACTAAACTGGAAACAAACCGAGAAGAGAAACGAGCTCTTCATTGCAGCTGTGATTAAAGGAACCAACTGTCTAATGCTAAGACAAATATTGTACTTCACTGGATTTAACTACATTTTACTCCGGCAAAGCTGATTATAAAAGCTTGAGATAATTTGCAATTATGCAGTAAAACCATTCCATTTTTCAAACGGCATACAAATGTAACAGTGTCCATACACCGCCATACAACACGTGTCCCTCTAGGGATTTGGGGGTTCACCCCAGTCAGCAAGCCAGGTTAAGCGAACCTATCAACTATGTCACCTACACTCAGAATGTCAAAAGTTTTTCCAAGTCTTCCTTCTCATCCTTCTCCCTCCCCAAACTTGCAGAGTGAATCTCCTGGATGAAAGCTTCAAGCTTGGCAGCGAAACGTGAGGCTCTGCAACCCATGTTTGTGGGACATGGTTCACGTGCCACTTCAGAAGCAGGAGGCCTTCCCCCATCACCCTCCAATTCCAGGAACTTCCCAAGTACCACTACATTCATACAAAAGTTCACCCATGCGTTTCTAAGCTATGTGGGAGAGAATCACCTACCTCCTCCTGCACTTCCGATAAGTGAATGCCCCAATCTGGCAGAACCGTAAAGCAAAATAACCTTCTCATTGAGGTTTATGTTGTACTTCAGCTTAAATTTGAATTCCTTGGATTTGCAGTGTTTCTTTTGGTAAAATTATTCTATGCCTGTAAATCTGTGGGAAGGCTGGGAAAAGCTGCACGTAAAAGGCATTTTCAGATTGAACTTGGACGAGGACCGGGTTTTTTCTGGAGACTGCATACAATAACAGCCACAGCTTCTCTGAGGGCTGAGCCTGCCTTTCCCTACGTTGCTAAAGAAAACACAAAGTTAGCAACAGGGATGAGACAGAGCAGGATGATCCACAGCATCCAGTGGGATGCAGGTCCAGCAGGATGCACTTTGCTGCTCCGTTCGGCCGCTTCCGACGTCACGCGAGTCCTTGTCACAGTCCCACGGCAGCGCTGGGACGGACGAGGGGTGACGGGATTCGCGGTGAAGCTGCTGTCTCATTACTGCATGGCGCTTTGCATCTCTTCCAGATTTGCATCTCCGACTCGGCTCCTCTCCCCATCCCAAACTTCTCTCTCTCCCGCTATTTTCCATCACTGCAGACGTCACCGAGTTTTCTCATCAGCATGAAACGTTCAGTGGAAAGAGTCAAGTTTATTTTGTTCAATGTGTTTTTGCCAGATAAGCATTTGGGAACTGCTGCTTGTCCTGTTTCCTCTCGATACAGGCGGGTAGCCTGCAAGCCGACTTCTGCAGCGTTCTACTTAATTGTGAGTCTTGTTTCTTCTAGGCAGCATTCACGATTATAGTCAAGTACTGTCCTGTCCTGATATGCAGGCAGTTACACTTTCGTCAGATGTATTTATATCCAAATATTACAGGTCTTTGTTGGGAGCAATTTTGTTTTTTTCTCCGCACGAACTGGGATGTACCACACCGCTGGCTGGTGCGCAGCACCTCCCCCAGCACGCCAAAATATTTCCCAAGCGCTTTTTCTACAGGACCAGAAAGCAGGCTTAAAACCCACAGTGAATCCCGAATGAGTGCAGGAGCATGGCGTATTTTTAGGCTTCTCATCCAGATAGCAACTGACCAGTGGTGGTGAGGAAATCAGCGTTGTCTGCCAAGCGGTCACACGAGGGGATGGTCTCCTCGGGACAATAACGCACCCGCCAGCGATGGGCACTGCTCCAGATGGACAGATCGCAGCAAAAACCACATCAGCTCATCAACCGATGTCAAAACTAATTTGTCAAGTGTCTCCCAATAACTTCTGTATGTTGAAACACCTTACAATAGGATAAAAAAGAGGTTCACCCACTTCAAGCAACCAGGCCAGGGCCTGGCCATCCCCTTGCTAGAAGGACTTCTTGGTGCTTCACGGCAGTCAAGAAAATCCCTGCATATTTAAATTAGCCTTCTGACCGAAGTATGCCAGAAGACAGGACAGAGCTTTTAATGCTGGAGAACCACTCTCCTGATGAAACTATTTGCTCCTGACGATACAGCTGGAAGGATGAAAACCCAAAGTCCTTGCACTGCAGAGCAGAGCAACCCAGCAGCACCTAGCACAACCCTACCAGCACCACAGATGGGTGCTGCACCTCGGTGCCTCTGGGAAACACGAACACTGGGCAGATGCCTTTGCTGCAAAGCTTGCAAGACAGCAGTGAAAGAAAAAGCAAGGAAAATGCAAAAGGAAGGCAACCCTCCCTCGAGCACTGCGCTTTCTGTCGAGTCAGAGCTGTCATCTGCCCTGCAACAAACTTCTCTTCACTGTCCATTTTGCGGGTAAGATTCAATCAGGGGTCCCTGGCTCCTCGGGGAAGCAGCACTTTAGCGTGAACTGCTTCCACTCTAATGTAATGGAGTGAGATTGCTCATGCCATCATTTTAAATGGTTTGAGGCCACACGGTCCCCAATTTCATTAGCTGCATTTATATACAGACCTTACATTTAATACTGTGGAACCCAGAGACATGTAGACATTACATGTCATCTTCCCACCACAAAAAAAAAAAAAAAAGAAAAAAAGTAAAAAACAAAGAAATTAAAACATACCCCAAGAGCAGCAAATGATCAGCATAAACCAGAGTACCAGTGTAACTGTCTCCATCTGATACATCATATGTGTGGGGAGGGTATTTCTGCTCACACATATAAACATCCTATATGTCAATCAACCATTTGCAAGTGGAAGAGACAGAACAAGTCTCCTCCTATTTTGCTTTACTGATTGAAAAAACCACCGTCAGCCAGGCCTGGCACTCACCGATGTCAGCAGGCAGCGTAAGAAACCGGGAGCCCCACACATTACCTGCACTCAGGAGTTCATCGCAGTTCAGGTGCTGTATTTAAGCAATTAACCACACCACCGCCAGCGGCTGGGGGGGCACCAGACCCGTGTGCCTCCAACCGTGCCCTCATGCCGCAGGGCAAGCGCGCTGGGAACGCGCACGAGGAGCCGCCTCGCTCATCCACTGAAGCCAACCTCAGACCAATTGACCCTAGGCTGGAAAAGGTTTAAGGCTGAACTCAGGGGCTGACAGGATACTGTGCCACAATAACTCAAAGAGCACACACCTGCATCTTGGGGAACACCTCTGGATCTCTCCAGCAACGTGTGAGGGAGAAACATGAAAATAATGATACACAGACCCCACATTTAATAGCATGACAGAAGTGAGATATTGAAGCACTCCTGAACACAAAACCACGAGCAATTAAGCTTTACGTGGCTGAACAGGTGTGAGCCTAATCAATGTTCAAATACATTTTTTTTGGAAGTGCTAGACTTTTGTATCAATTTGTTTAAGAAAAATTATACATCTCTGATCAACTTTGCAAAGGATTATAATAAGCTTATATAGCTGGCTATTCATTTATGAAGTATTATTAGTGTCATTTTGTACTTTTGCAAAATCCACTTGAAAGAATAATAAAGTAATATCATGAAAAAAAGAAATAAAATTAATGGAGTTGAATGCTAATATGTTTTTATGGTTTGTTGTTAATTGCAACATGGATACAGTTAAACAACAGCTGCTGTGAGTACTTTCTAGCTACCGGTAATTTTTGTTTCATTCTGTTTTTCTTACAAAACAGATTTTTCATTTAAACAGCTGCTGGGTGATTTTCAGCATGGAAAATTAAAACCTTCTCTATCACCCAACAAAGAAACAGTGATTTTCTGTTAAACCAAAGAAGAAAAAAAAAAAAACAACAAACCAAAAAAGAGCATTTTTATCCAAACACAAGGTATTAGGAAAAGAAAGAGAGCAATCAGCTGGGACGTAAAGTTACCCTGCAAACAATGGCACAGGCAAAACCTATTGCAATAAACAGGCCAAGCACGACGATAAATCTGGCTCTTCCACCTCCGTAACTGCTTTACGGACGCAATTTGCTTTATATTCTTCCGTTCTTCACTACAGCACCTCCCCTCACCGTAACAAGAATCCTGTAATACTGCACTGAGCAAGGCTATGGGAATGTTCAGCGGAGCGATCTTGTTTCAAGATGGACTTTTTGGTTTAAACTTCAGGTGTATTTTGCATTACAGATGGTAAAACCAATTAACGCTGCTTCACCTGGCAGGGAAGGGCAGGGACCCTTTGGTGCTGGCATCGTCTCCCCCACGGGCTCACCCCATCGCGGGGCAGCCAGGTTTCACTTCCGCACGCCCAGAGCCCACCGCTGCCATCCCACACTGGGGCTCCACGCTCCAGCCACCACCGTGGAAGCCCTGCAACCCCGAGGAACGAACCCCTCCTTTCTGAGGAAGCACCACGAGGCTTACGTATCATTCAACTCTGAAGATCGGAGTCCAATACACAGACAAGGGCAATATTTGGTTTTCACAACAAGTGCCCTACCCTGTAAACTTGCCACAGTGAAGAGGTCTTCATTATCCACAGCTCTGAGGCAAATTCAGATTCTTAGCAGAGCAAAAAAGCTTACTTCCATTCAAGTCAGGTGGATTTAAAGACTCCAACTCTTCAGAAACTTTAAACAACTGCAGTACTGCTATCAGTACATTAGTCCTACCAAAAAAAAAGTGAGAAGAGAGATGGTGTTCAACACACGCAGCATCCGTAACCATCTCTACCCACTCACTGTATGGAACACCTAGGCAAGTAGTTTACGCTGGACTCACACAGCTAAATCCAGAGAAGATGAATCCCAAGAAAAGAGTGAGCAGCAGGATCCACGCTGTATCGCTCACCACTTGGCTGCCAAAAAGCAGAGCACTGCCCAAGGTGGTAGGACCCAAGTGTCTCTGGACATCTCAAGGACAGAAGCTCCTGGTGTCTGTGGAAGGGCACCGGGAAGCGTGAAGGGCCTTTCAGAGGCAAGCAGCAACCATCAGAGTACCGGGAATGTGTAACACCACCCGAGGGGAAAAAGGTAGCAGCTTCTGGAGGCCTTCAAGAGGTGCCACACAATGATAGTTGTACTATGCCGTCATGGACGTATTACAAACAATGGAGAAAGTCAGGACATACCACCTAGGCAGGTCCAGAACAACAGTGATAGGAGACAGAAAGTGCAGGCACTGAGACCATAAATTTATAGGATGAGAAGAGAAGCCTCCTAAGTACAATATTTACTGCCTACTCAGTATTCTTTTTTATTTTCCTATGTTTGCTTGACCTTGGACACTCCCTGTTTGGTATTCTCTGAGCAGTGCAGAGCTCTCTTTCAGCACCCAGCAAAGTCTCAGCCCTTCCAGGCTCACAGGCTAACGTGTTTTGCCCTGCCTAACATCAGACACCTAACGCAGGAGCCGCCTTCTCTCCCTCATGCATAAGATAAGGCTGTAATGACAGGCTACAAAGCCCTCCACATACACACAACTGATGAATATTCATTAAAAGTCAACACATAACATTTATATCATTCAGTCACACAGGGAGGATGAAGTGCCTCCCCCCAGGTAGCAGCACCTCACTCGATTCACGATGGGCCACTTTGTGCCATGTTAGATAAAACCCGCAGCCGCTTGCGTCCTTTGCATTTCAAGCCAGTTTTTCTCCTTCGTAAACAGCACTCAGAAAGGAGACTGAGGCACGCACAGCGACCCTGCTAGCACTGCAGAACACACTCACCTTTTTCACGCGCATACCCCAAGGTATTTTTCCATGAGATAATATTTTTCAGGCTCTTTTGGACTTGGAGAATAAGGGCTTCAGCGAAATAAAAACATCTCTTATCTTCAAACAACTGTCAGTTTAGGAAACAACTGACTGAGCAGCAACTGTGTCCTGGGTACGTACATAGTTTTGTATGGAGGCACTCCTTAAAACAGAATCCCAGAAGCCCAATTAGCTCGTGAGCATCTACCTCCCGCTGACCTCTCCCAGCACCATGAGTATACGTCCCAGTCTGTTTTCATGCTTTCCAGGATTGTATCTGGGCTAGAAACACCAGATAATTATTTTTACCACAGCAACCCTGAGCATTCCCAGCCTTTCTGGACTTCTGTACATTCATCATATTCAGCAAGGAGAGCCTTCCAGATTAATACAGAGATACCGGAACGGCGATGGAGAGATAAAAGGCACAGATTGAACCAACTACAGATTAGGAGGCTTTTAGGCACATTCCTGCTTCATCCTTACATACTGCCCACATCACCTCAACATGTGTTTGTACTTAATCATCTGCTGTACACCGCAAAGATGAAGTCATGTGGTCGGACCCTCAGCTGTAGTTATACTGAACTGCACTGATTTACACCAGCTGAGAACCGAGCCCTGAAGCTTTGCAGAGACTCCATTGGCTTTATTTCACCTCCTAGATGAAGACCAAACTCTGTGCTCATCAACCTGATTCACTCTCTGCCTCGCTCCTGAGCTCATGGCCTCTGAGCACTCACGCTGAATGCACGGTAGCTTCCCCCCAGTAGAGTCTGGGGGGAACAATCTGTTTCCAGAAAACTCTGGCTGGATGTTGCTGTGATAACGTCTGTCCGAAACAGACCCTGCAGCAGACTATGGAGGAGGACTATGATAAAGACCACTGCTACCCGGGGAAGGCCCTGCACATCTCACGCCATCCAACACTTGCCCTTCAGCTCCTGCTACATCAAGTATCTCTGTGATTGGCTGCAACACACCTCCCTCATTGCTTCAGGCAATCTGACCCGAAAATATTAATTAATCATCTCAGAACCGTTGTATGGGGTCCAAAGTAGACCTGAGGAAGGTCAGCACCAATGTGCCCAAGCTACCGCAGAGAGTGCTAGCCTCAAGAAATACAGAAGAAAACCAGGCTGTATGCAGTGACTCAGGAGTTGAGGTTTGTGCAATCCACACCAGACACATCGGCATGGCCAGGCTCCCGTGCCATGCACCCACTGCCAAGCCCTGCCTGCTCCAGGGCAGGGGACGCTCCCATGGGGCCAGGGAAAGGACAGGACGGACCCAGCAACCTGCCATCACTCATGAAGGAGGGACACTGGATGGGATTGTGTCTGTACCCCCGGGTGTGTGAGCAACTGCAGTGCTCTCTGGAGTCCACGAAGCAAAGCTGTTCCCCCTCTTGCCTCCTCTGATCCCTCCTCAAGCCCCATGGACAGAAACTGGCCACTGGGGTTGAGCCTGCGAATCCTAAGAGACAGAGAAACACACTGCACTGACATTCACACTCTGAGCTGTGAAGTACCAGCTGTAATAGCAACACAAAAACATACTACAATTAAAATCTAGATATTCGGCAATTTTTGAAGGTGATCTGACTCTCTGAAACCTAGTTTTTACAATTCCAATTGCTAAGCAGCTTGCACCAAGATGCTCATTTGTCATACGTCTCCTCACTCTGCGATTCTTGAATTGTTAAACGTGAAAGAGGGTAGTAATTCAGCATTGTTCCATTGCTTACGAGAGAAAAAAAAACTCAAAAATAATCTAGGCCAGTTCATTTGAAGTGCAAATGACTTATGCATGCAATACAAAACACAACAAGTGCCTTTCAAGCTGTCTCATTTACGACAACACAAAAGTTGCTGATGGAATGAGAATTCCCAGGTAGTTATCACGGAATTTTGCATATCATTTATACTTCATACTGCATTAGCAACTCTCACATCATGTCAGCAGCTTGAAAAAAAATCAAACAATGAACTACATCTCTCCCAGTTTTTATTCTGCCTTGACTGAGTAATCTCGTCACTTATCTCAAATGATTTTGCATTCAATGCAAAATGCTTTGTTCTTTTCTAAAGGAAAAAGAAACCTAACACTTCCCCTGAATTATCCCAGTTTAGTCAGATGAATAGTCAGCCATCAACAGAAGAAATATCTGGTTATCGCATCTCCAAGGTATGCAAGCTGCACCAGACTATCAAGTATCTCACCATCAGCAAAAAAGAGCCAAAGCTAAGGCTGCTATTCCAAACGCAAGACAGACATGGTCATATGGATGGATTTTAGGGGTAGAAAGTGACACCAGTGAAAAAATTACATTTTTACACTTTTGCTTGAATTCTTGGCAAAAGCCAAGGAAAAAACCAAACATTCCTCAACTTCCTGGTGACAGTTCATCCCTCCGGCTAGAGCTGCATTAACACTTGACAGATTTGACTTCTACAGGCGAGGAAGAGCAGAGAGGGACAAAGTAAACACTTCTTTGAAAAACTGCCTTGGTAACTTTCTATTACCTCCAACCTCAGGCTCCGATTTTTCTATCCCATCAAACACCGTTTTACCCAGGTTAGGACACTTACCCTGCAGCGCAGCAGCTGCTCCAAACACTTCCCCAGCTGCAAGTGGAAGCCCAGACAGCATCTCCTTAATGTACCGGGGAAGCTGAAGGCACCAGTTTGCCTCCAACAGTGGACAACCAAGGGTGCACCAGGCACTGGAACCTGTATCTGTGGTATTACACTGCAACATCAGTTCGCTCCCCAGTACCCCACGAGTTTATTCCCAAGCTTGCCCCACAGAAACTTCACCCAGCACCACAGCTCAGAGTCTGAAAAGGTCTCTCCAGCCCACGGTGCCAGCTCATGGTGTGCCAGCGCTGGCTGGAGCCAGGCGGAGGCTTCGTGGATGCTGTGACTGGCGACGGCCACACGACATCGCCAGCACATCCGAATCCCGACCTGACGCTGCAGCTCCGGAGCTGCCCTCAGAGTGCTAAGAGCAGGTTGGAACGCCAGGGACAGTGCTTCGTAACTTGTGCAATTTTGCATCATGAGGCTTATATGCCCTCACCAGGCTGCGCAGTTTACGCCTCTCATTTCTCCTCTTAGTACCAGCACTGAATTTCTGGAAGAGTCCTTACTACATATTTGGTTTCTCTTAAAATAGAATTTGCAGAAAACCAAAACATAACATTTAAATGCCCTTCAGCAATACATCTTCTAAATTACAGTACACATTAATTTTTCACAGGACTTTGTGAAGCACTTTTATCTTTTCACCTCTCACTTCAGCTGACAAGGGGAAAGGATTTAGTAAAAGTACCTATGTAAGGTTTATCAGCAAAAATATGCATTCAAAATAATTCACCCTAAAAATTGCCTCCTCCTTTTGTTTCCCTTTTTAAAGATTACCATGAAATTCAAATTTCTGAAATATAAGGGGACTTGCATACTACCTCCAATCAAGTGGGTAGAGCATCAGAGGCCTGACACATACACTGGCTAAAAGCAGATGTTGAAAAATCACATTTCAAATGAAACAAGCAAGAAAACTGATCCTAATTGCTGACGGAACAAGGGCAAAGTAAGATCATTCAAGCAGAGTTAATAGCCTTTCCACAAACGACACTTTGAAGCAAATAAGCAAATCCTGATCACTGAGAAATTTTACGAACAAGTTAGACAGCCATCTGTCAAGAACAAAGCAGGACCTGGAAGAACAAACTGAGCTCTCACCATCCTTCCTAGCCTCATTTTTTCTGCGAAATCTGCGACAATTGGAGGAATACACACATGTAACACCTTATCAAATCTTCAGACTAGTAACAGGTTGGAGTAAAGATATTAATAAAGCTTGTTCTGAGCCCTGTGGTGCAGCAGGTGCTCTTTCTGAATTTCAGTATATAGTGTCTTCCGTAGCATAATATGGACCTGGACAGGCAGTACAGCAAGCAAGAGTAATTTGCAAGTCCAGGATTCTTGCAAGCACCCCTTTTCTGTGGGAACTACGCTGTTTCTGAGCCAACTGTGGCGATTCGCATACACTGAGCTCCAGGGCGAACTGCTAAGCACAGAGCAAAGGCTGCTCTGCAAGGTGGGCAGGGGCAGGACGGGGAGACCGAGCACAGGGTGGGCACGCACATGGCTGCAATCGGAAAGCCAAACCTAGACAAAATAGTTTTACATTCTGGCCTAAAACAGTAATTGCTTTCTGCACTGAGACTTATTTTTAAACACTCCTCAAAGGATCTTTTAAAATCCTATTCCATGAAAAACTGGAAAGTTTTAGGTTGAACAATCATCCACTTAATTCCAACAAATAGAAAGTGAAGAAAATGAAATATCTGACCACGTCCAGTGCTGCAATTTGATGTATCGGGGCTGTGTCAAAGTTAAATATGAATGACCATATTGCTTTGACTAGTCTAAAACCCTACAGGGGATTGTTTCACACACTGAAAAAGAAAAAAAAAAAACACAACAAAACCCCCAAACTTAGGAAAAAGATGCCATGAGGAAACAGTTTTCCTTTTCCATTCATTGCACATGCACTTTGACAAAGACGACACACTCTAGATGGATAAGAACAATTTTCCATCATCAGAGAAGCCTTAAACAACCCCTGACTGCTTATACCGTCATCTCTTAGGCTCCCGCTAAATTGCAGTTATTTGTTCAAAACAAAACAATGAGGCCTGTGATATAATAGAGCAATTTAAGCAGTGAAGAATACAACACCTGTAATTCAATTTCATGGCAGCTGGTTTCACAACATGTTTCTATAACACAGTTTTGATATAGGAAACTTCTCTCAGAGTGTAGCAATTCTTCTTTAAATAAGCCAGGCTTTCAAGAGAGAAGTGGGCTTTAAATAGACAAATACTATAAACAATAAGCAATTTGTATCTCCATGCCAGTCCTCTCCGTTCTATCTCCAGTTAGTCGCCACTCTTCCGAGGGTTTATATTTCAGTTTATATTTCATATTGAGAGGCTGTTGTCAGAAAAGGTAACAATAAAAGTCACCCAAGATCTCTAACCTTGAGCAAGTTTCCAGGCAGAGGAACATACAAGAGCTTCTCTTCTCATTCATCTTTGCTACAACAGTCACCATATAAAAAAAAAGCTGTAAATCCCAGGCATATGACCTTCCCAAAAAGTAAAGGAGGGAGGGGGGGGAAGATGGAGGTATCAGTAATAACTAGTCAAGGCAGGAAGTACAGCACAAACATTCTCCCAAGAGAAGAAATCTGGTACTAGCTCAACAGCCCGCAGCTGAACTGCAGCCAACAGCGCATCTTTCTCATCCCACATGGCAAACGGCCACTTGCTACCTTAGTGGAAAGTTCTTTAGCGTAGAAATTCATGCAGATATCAAAACTACGGTTTGTAAAGAGTAACACTGATGTTGTCCTTCCCTCAGTACTAAACCATACTACCATGTCTACTTTATATACTTGAAATTAGGAAGAAACTGTACACCCCATTAGGGATCTCCTTCCAGGTTTGATGACTGGAATAAATACCAAAGCAGTAGCTTCAGGAAGTCTTTGCAACAGTATAGACTAGCCCTGATGATTAAAACCTTTCCATCTCTTCTCCCCAGCTTTCTGTTCCTCATAAGCCTCCTTCCCCTGCACCAGGGCAAGGATTTGGGCAGAGGTCTGCATGGAGGATATGTGCCAGACTGAAACGCCTGCACGATGGAAGTCGTCAACACAAACAGCCCAGAATTCCCTACAAAGAAAAGGCAGACACTTGTCATGGGCTAGATATGGTGGAAAAGATCACGGGCAGCCACCTCTAACTTTCATGCCCTGGACGTGCAACAGAGACATGTTGTATCTCAATGACTGTAGGTTGGAGAAATGCCCGTCTATGCAGGATAAGAAGAAATATTCCTACTGATGAAGCATGTATCTGGTCATAAACCACCCCTGTTCAACCAGCTCTGCTTGAACCCCAAATCAGCAGGACAAGCAAGTGACCTCGAGTCTCGTCCTGTGCTACCCGCTCTACCTCCAAAGCAGAAAACCAGTATAACCAGAAACAGGTTAGTAGCGCCTTTCTGCAGCTCATGAGTGTTTATACTGCCATTTTATACAATTTTAAAACAGAAAAGGTACCACCTTGAGCACCAACAATCCAATTGTGAGATTCTTCATCAACAACCATTCCACCTACATTAATATTCCCCATATGAAAGGAAAGCAGCTTAAAATGTCTGAACTCTTTCAGTGCATTACTATTAAGAAACCCGTCTGAGAATGGCTCTTCAGTTCTCCCTGCTTAATTTCCACATTGCTAAGCATCAAAACAAGTTGATATGCTGCAAATACAAGAAGATCCAATTCCATCTGCCCATTTCAGGAAAACCTCGAATGAGCTAATGAAAGTTGTACCAAACTGTATAATTAGGGAGCAAATATTAAGCATCTCTGTATTTAGATTAGCTGCCCACAGGGTAATTAATAATTTCTAGAAGTTTATAGACAGAAAGTAAGAGTCTTCTGAACTAATTTCATCCCTCTCTAACCCTTGATTTGATTGCATGTACACACTGCATCTGGTTGCGCATTAAAGCTTCACTATAGGGCTGTTCTTTAAACCCACAGGAACCTCGTAGCTTTTCACCTGAAGATACTCAGTCTGTACTCATCAGCGACTTCTTCCCATAGCCCAGTAATTAGCTCGGCACGCTGCACACTAGTAGAAACACAAAGAAAACTACAAATCAACAGGACTGTGCACTGCTTCCAACAAAAGGAGACCAACACAACTGGCATCTTCCTACGCTGCAGATGCAAAATACTAAGTAGGGCCAAAACTAGGTGTTTTGGGGAGGAAAATATGACTTCAAAGAGGTAACACTTTGGAAGTTCCAACAACACCCCTGGTCTTTAAATACTTTTCGTAGTAAAATGCGCATGTTGTTACACTGTCAGAGGACAGAAAAGGAGCATGGAAGGAAACCAGGGTCACTCCGCTCTACTTGAGATGAGGCTCACCACACGCACCCCTATAAACTACCCACCCACAGGACAGGCATCCATTCATAGTGACTATGGAAGCTCCTTCTGGAGCCAGTGGAGAAAGACCACCATGTCTAGTGTGCATTTCATTAAATGCTAAGACAGAAGTCTAAGATAAAGGGATTCAGTTGCATCTGGAGGCGCCTCTATTTCCAACATCTATAGATGGAACCTAAAAAATAATATGACTAGGCAGCTTTTGTTGGCTAAAGCTAAGCTAATCCAAGCCTGGTTCTACTGCAGACACCTCCATGAACCTAAGCTGGCCATGGATCAATCTGCTTCTCAACTCTGCAGGTAGAAGGCAGGGATGCCACATGTCCCTTCACGATTCTCAAGGAGCACGGTCAACTTGGATTGAAATATGCTCCAGTCTGCAACAGTGTATGGCATAATAAAGGTTTAATTTCAAGTAAAGCCTCAAAATATTGATGTAATAACAGCAAAAACAATGCTCTAGAACTCCTGATGTTCTGGCAACCAAGTCTGTCATGTAAGCACAATGATTTAAAGAAAAGTCACCACACAGCCCCTTCATCACCGGGTGCTACGACAAAAGCATATCAAAAAGCCAGAATAGAACAAGGCATTTCTGATCCTGGCTGAGAAAAGGGAGTGAAGCCACAGCTTCAGCAACCGATACAGCATTACAGAAAAATACAGCATTTACTGAATATTTCACCTTTTCAGGATGCTCATTCATTCAGCTGGTTTGCGGTGTTAGTTCACTGTCAGGCCTGATGCTGATTAAAAATCCCTATCCCAACCCAATTCCCCTTATCGTGCTCCTGTGGCATATTTGTCTTTCATAGCAGAACCCTGGTGTCAACAATACAGTTTATCCCTTCTTCTAGCAGAGTGAAGGACCTGACCCAAATGAGACAGGAGAAAGGATCTACCTTTTACTTCCACACCAGCTGCCTCAGCTGAAAGAGGGTTTCTAGGGGGCAAAAACATCTCAGTCACCCCAAATTTTGAATTATTTTAAAAGGATCTCTCATGGTTTGGTCCTTCTATTGTCACATCAGCTTCTCTTTAAAAAGAGGTGTGAGACAAAATTCCCCCCAAAGCCCAGCAGAGCTCTGCCAGCACTGCTAGAAGGAGGTGGGCAAAGAGCAGCATCTCTTACAATTAATTCAGTAGCAACAGAAAAATATTTACAACTGCTGCCTTGCTGAAGGAAACACAGGCAGAATTCTGCTCCCACCAACAACACCAAGAGATGGCTCAGGCTCCTACTACACAAGCACAGATTTCAAATGATGAGCTTACACAGTTATGTTTTTTGTTCACTTAAAGCATTGCTTCAATTTATAAATTACAAAAGAGATTACTCATCACAGAAACCCTGATCTTAGTGCTATCTCTGTCTTTGAGTAAGATTTAAAAAATGGAGGTGTGGAGGGCATGTGTGTTTTTTGGGCTTGGGGGCAGTTAAAGGTGGAAGCAATACAATGCAGTTTATATAGACTGGTAATCTCAGGGCAGAGATTGTTGTAGCATGCGTTTGGACAGCATCTACCTCAGCTGGTTTTTCTTTAGAAAGTCAACACTTCTCCAGCTATAACACAAAACAGAGAAAAAAGAGTAGGAAAGGTTCAGCACAACCCTTTTACGGATGGGGAACTGAGGGCCAGGGAAGTTAAAACACTTGAACAGGGCTATCCGATCAGTACAAGCTGGAGGTCTACATCGAGAGCAGCCATCCAGAGACCTGCTTCAGTGCGCAGCTCACAAGGGTTATCTTTCTTCTTCAAAGTAATTTCCCAATTGTCTTCCTTTACGTATTAAGAAAATGGCCTGAAAATTAACCCTTTGAATTCTCATATTGAAAGAAATCTCATGCGACGTCTACTTTGAGTTTCAGTTTGGGCAATTTCCTCCCTCTACTTCCAAGGTTCCTTGTAGAAAGGATTTGATACCAATTGCCTTGATAACTTTCGCAAGCGCTTCATGATTATGAATCAACCGTGGCCAGAGAAAACGTGCTACAGTTCAGGCAGGCCGTGTATTACATATTCAAATTCATTAGCTCTGTCAGCCTTCTCAACCTCTTATGTTTGATTAAGTCTCTTCTCCTAAAAACTGATTAAATCTAGTCGGCCTCCTTAAATTATTATTCCTCGTTGGTCCAGTGGTGCTAAATGTTTCTAAATATGACAGTAATCTAGTTTTAGCCAAACCAGCTGCAGAGTCTATAAAACCATCTTTAGCAAGCGAGTAATCTCTTTGATAGATTCCCCAGCAGCAGCAGCGGGGGCAATGCAAGTCATGCCCATTAACGCTTGCACCAGCAGCAGATGGGCCACGGAGGACCGCAGGAGCCTGGAAACCGCTCAGGCTGCGAACAGCAGCAGACATGCGAGTATTTCAACAAATTTTGCTCTGTACCCACGAAAGCCCAGAAGACAAAGCCTGAAGGCCAAACGTTCAAAGGAAGGCGGCACATCAGCAACACAGCCACTCGTGAGAAGCTACAAAGTCTGGCACGGAGGGGCTGCCGCTTCAGCACCAACCCAAACCTACTCGATGCACCTCGCAGTTTAAGCTGTGCTACTTACAGATGTGCACCTCTATAAATGATTGGGGTTGTTTTAAATTACTAACTTCTTGCTTCAAAGACTATGCAAGATCCTAGCTGTCTTTTTAACACACAAAAAAAATTCTCCCTTCCACAATCGCTGGCATGGCAGTGGGAGGAAGCGAACGCCGCCACTGCCCGCAGTGCAGTCTGTGGATAAAAGACCGTCAAGCCTGATGTTATCTGAGGACCTTGGACCCCAAATTCATTTTTAGAAACGTGACAGTTCTTTGGCAGGTGACTTTGCATCCACTTGCACCGAGCTGTTAGCATAAATGGAAGAGCCCCTGCCTCCGCTTTCCCTGCACCCAGCGTGGTCTCTCTTAGAAAGTGTTCTGATCATTTCCGCAAATTAATGAGAACCAGATGGCTTTTTTCTTTTTGAACCATTTCTCTCCAACTCATCCAGGGCCACTCACACTTCTAAGTAGTCCCACAACAAACATCAGAATTACAGAGAAAGATTTCAGTGCTGGGTCGAGCCAGGATGATAAACGTGAGAGAAATCTCCTAAAAAACAAATGTCTTCCACTGGTCAAATTAAGAATCACTTCACAGCAAAGAAAACTCCTGAGAGAAAGTGTTCTTTTGCAGATTTAGCCCCAAACACCATTTTTTTGGTTTGACCTATTTGTAACAGACAGATAAACGAGCATATGCACAAAGTGTTTTTGCCACGGGTTTATGCTCCTTCGCGATCGGGGAGTCTTTTGGAAAAACACGATGAGCAGGTCACAGGAGATTGCTCTGTGCATCGCTCCGCTGAGCCTTCTGTCTCCCGCAGGTAAACGGCCTCTTCAGCCCCAGCAGTAATGCGACACAGGCAATCACCAGTCCCGCTGAACTGCCATCAAACCTCTGCTGTTTAGTAAACTAAAGGCCCTACGCCATCAGCTGTGGCAAGGGCCTGTTTCGACCTGGGGATGTCCCATTACTTCTTTTTCAAAGGAGCTTCATTTTATCAACCTGTAAAATTGTAAGTGATTGCATTCAGCAAGCAATTAATAGAAAATTCACACATTCTGGAGAATAAGAATTAGCAGCCTAGAAAGCATCAAGTGAGGACAAGAATCTAGGGGAGATATAGCAGAGACAAACTTGATGTGGATATACAGGGGCGCGACATGTGCACTCGCTCCTTGACCACACTGGCGGTGGTTTGGTACCTGCTCCGGAGGAGCTAAAGGCCTGAGCCGTGGCCATGCCATGAACTCCTCTAGCTCCAGCTTGTTCTTTGTGAACCTGCAACAGAGCAGCGTGACCCAGTGAGCATCGACGCACGTGAGCTTGGCACACTGATCACGCGATTAACTCATGACTAGCAGGAGGCTTTTCCAAGACTCCTTTATCAAGGAACAAAGAAGGCTGCGTGTACGAGTCTCCTGCATACCTGCCCATGGCATGTAATTTCACTGCAAGCCAACCACTTTATCCCATAAATATGGCAGCCTAAGTGAGCCTCCTCTGAGCGCTCCCTGCTAGGCAGCATGGCTGTGATAGAGGGGATTGTAAGAAACGTGAAGCTATAACAAAAAGCCTTAATATTTTCTAGTTTTTAGTACTGTAACTTGTATTCCTGCATGCATAGTGATCTAATGATGTAACTGTTACACTAATCCCTGTTTTCTCATTAAGGAATGTAGTGGAAGGACATGGGCACAAGCTATCACTTAGTCGTTAGACAAAATAATTAAGTGAAACAAAAGCGGTCTTGGTTCTCAGCAAATAATTGGGATAATTGTGGCATAAAAGAGACTCCTAAATAATTCTGCTCCAGACAGTTTGGCCTTGGGAGGGCAAATGCGCCAAGCTACAGAGATAAGGAGGCACCAAGAGAGCAACAAGACTAGAGCCAAACAACCTGAAGGACACGATGTACATGATCCTGGAACTGAGTTTGCGCAGAAACAAATGTCAATCAGTGAACAGCGTGATGAAGAGGATGGGCCTTCATCTTGGGACCCCCGAAGACCACCCAAAGATGCTA
>Ga0065711_1036188_pt1 | contig 21332 bp, 14 predicted proteins | sample Hoacrofraction12_FD_59098 | JGI IMG/M metagenome (GOLD analysis project Ga0065711, IMG submission 59098) | Hoatzin crop microbial communities from Cojedes, Venezuela - Epithelial fraction 12 v2 (version 2) | ecosystem: Host-associated > Birds > Digestive system > Esophagus > Crop | place... | reverse complement strand
CCCGCCTGGACGAGGTCCTGTGCAGCCTGCTGTAGGTGACCCTGCTTCGGCGGGAGGGTTGGACTAGATGACCCACAGAGGTCCCTTCCAACCCCTACCATTCTGTGATTCCGTGATTCTGTGAACAGTTCCTGGAATAGTTTTGACCTGTTTCAAAAAGCACTTTCCCAAATAACTCCCGGTCCGGGAATGAATATCAACCACAAGTAACTCCCATTTTGGACGCAATTGCCCCATTTTAGGAGGCAAAAAAGTTTGCTAGCAATGGAAGGAGGCAGTCTCAGGCCTGCTGGCCTCCAAAGTGACAGTGATTGATAGTGTTTAATTTATTAGTACAGTTGCAGCTGTGGTGGAGTGAAGCACAATACTGGATACGAGGGCTGAAAAACTCTTAACAGCTGCCATGGGAAAATACTGACTCTGCTGCCAGGATCATTGAGTAATGTGCTAGGAGGGGACAGTGCATGACTGTAGAAATCAGCCCATGTTGCAGAAGCTTTCTGTGGGTCCTCAGATAGTTTTACATTTCACAAGTATTCATCAGGCAGAGTCCTTTCTTAAAAGCTGTTACGTAAAAGCATATACTTGAACCTCAACAAGTACATTTAAAATGCAGAAACATGAACCTGCTAAGTATTCCACTGAGAATGGTGTAATTTAGGGATTTAGAGTTGGCATCCTGCACTCACAAGCTCCTTGTAGATCAGGGAATCCACACGCATTTCTTATTGTCTGGCACTAAATGCATGTGCTGCCCTTGTTCCCACCGGGGTGAGACATGCGGTTGGACAGAAAAGCTGAAGTGAGACTAGGTTCCTCTGGCCTAGGTAGGAGTTCCCATGCTCTAACAGAGTCACCAGCCTTCACAGTCAAGAAGCAGAAAGCTCCATAGTTGACTCCTGCGTGCAACTGCGGAAGGTCTGAAGATCCTCAACTGAGCTCTAAAATCCTGTGCAGAATGAGGGCTTTAACCTCCTGTGTCACTCGGTCTTAACTCCTGTCTAGTTGGCTAACTCCTGTCACATCTACAAGGCAAACACAAGAGCCAATCCCAAAAAGGATTCATCCTTAGGGACATGAATAAGGATACAGACTCAGCCCCCAGCATCTTTTTCCACCCAAGAGTCGCACAGCACTGCTTACTAAGTTTTTCATTAGAGACTGTATTGCTCTCAGTACAAAGACGTAAAGAAAAGAATTTTTCCATCTACACATAAAGTTCTTGGCTTTAAGTTTGTTTTACAGACTAACATTAAAAATGCATCAATTAAAAAGGCTTCTTGTAATCTTCATTACTGCTTCCCAATGAAACCAGTGGCAGCTAATTCTTTTACTTTAATTGATGGATATTGAAATGCCAGGATACAGAAAAATATACTGGCTTTTTTGCCAGTGCTTTTTTTTTTTTAAAAAAAAAAGCATTATACTTTTGCATATATCATAAATCTTTTTATTTCTCTTGACAAGTTTTAAAAGATAATGGCCTCTCTTATTACTACTGAAAACAAGACAGCTCCTGAATTCCTTTTTTTCTCAAGCTACAGGATCTCCAGCATTACAATTCTGCCTAATGAACGTCCACAAGTATGCCAAGAGTCACTCAAAAGCAGTAATAAAAAATAAAAATACAGAATCCTAAGCCAGGTAAATCGTTATAGCTGTTTCAGAGAGGAGACAACGTGATTAGTCACCAGGTCACTAACAAAAGTAGCATCCGGTGCTGAATGACGTGGACACATCAGCTTCCAACTTCATTGCCAGTAAGCAATGCTAAAGTGATATTTCACCATTTTCTTCCAATTCAGCTGAAAAACTAAGAACCATGTATAATGCATACATAATGTTTGTTTCACCCATCTGCCCAGAAGTTTCACAATGTTTTTTAAACAATAGCAGGACGACTCCTCTCAAAACCAAAACCAAAACTCAAAACTGAATTCCATCCAAGACACATCTTTTTGCAGCACCAGCAAGCAATCTGCACTTCTCTGCACTTCAAAGTATTTAACTGGCTAAGCATAACAACGTCCTCAGCTTCTGCAGAAATTAAGATCAGTTGCTTAACGCTACCAAAGCCTACCCACAAGAAAAGCTGCCCTTCATTTCAGCATGGTCCATGGATCCTTCCTCAGCGAGGGCTCTGCCTTGCGCATTGCCATATGCATCATGGTTAGGCATTTGCTATGACCACAAGCCAGGCTGGCCAGTACAAGGGCCATTGCTGCTCCTCTGTCACATGGTCCTACAAAACCAAATGTTAAAATAGAAGAAATTCCAGAAGTTGACACAAAGGTAGATGAGATTGCTGTCCATTTATACAGGTTTCCCATGGATTCTGTGTTGGGAGATGGATAAAGAGACTCCAAATGGAGGTGTAGTGGGGATTTGCACAAATGAGAACCATTTTCTAAAGTGTGAATGGCACTGGGGGCTGAAAATAAAATTTGTGAAAATAATCTCACCACAGGCACGAATTTCAGAATTAAAGCCATTAAGAATGTTGCAAGTAGTCTGAGTGGAGAATCCAATGGCTTTTGCTGATACACAATTCCACATGCCTCCTCTCGCATCCACTCCTCTTTGCAGAGATTTGTCACAGCAAGAAGAAGTTTACAAAGTTGAAGTAAATTCAGAATGCTACAAGCAACTGTCACTTTTCCCACAGATGGGCCATGACAAGGGGCAAGGTAGTAAACCCACCTCCATCTGTCAACAACAAACATGCCCTCAGCTTTGCATGGATTTTGGTTCTCTTCCTCTAACTCGACTCTAATCCATAAGTGCAAGACACAGTCCGCTTTGGGGTAAGAAGAAAGAACAAACATCAGCCACTTGCAAAGTTGTCAGCATGAACTGATGTGTTTGGGGGTGGGGGGAGCACGTGGGTGGGGAGTTCATGTTTTGCTGGAAGCTCTAAGGAGAAAAATTACAATGGGAAATAATTAACCCATAAAATTCCAGTATGATGTCGATGGCTCTTCCCCAATGGCTTTCCTGAGAGGCAAGGCCACCCTCTGGGTATTTAGTTCACTTGCTTTCCAGCAGTAGCCACATACTGAGCTTAATGCAGTATTCACAGACTTCACTGGGAGTAATGCACAAGCATACTAAGGAGACAAATCTAATGAAAGTGATCAAGACTGTGCTGTCTTTGGCTGCTAGGTATTCTTGTCTGCAAGTTCTTGAGCATGTGTTCCTGTTCTTGGGGATAAGAACAAAAAATGTGGCACTCATTCATCTTAGGTATAACGCTTCAAGAAAGTATAAAAATAGGGGTTTTTTTTAAAAAAAGGCAACTTTCTCAGCAGAATTATTTTCTTCACTTGCCACCCACACCCAAAACTAATCTTTCCTGTCAACCCACTTGCTTTTTTTGTTTTCCTGACTGGATGAAATAATACAGCTAGGCTATTCTTTCCTCCCACCAACTCATCCAATGTTCCTGGAAGTTATTTTAGACATCAAGTTTCATTTATAATCTGAAGTAATAAGCATAAATCCAGTTTTAAGGAAAATGCAGTTTTGTACAAGTCTATTGCATAGATCTCCCATTCTGTGTGCTCCATCTGCATGTGCAATCTGCTTCTATATTTTCAGCCAGCTTGCATGGGCAGATTAATGCGTACAATTAGAAAGCAACCTCACAGGCGTTCAATAAACTGCCTTCATTATTACACTCAAGAGAGTCCCTTTGGATGTCTGTAAAAGCCTAGTTTTCTGCCTGTTAGCTAAATAATTGACAACGCTTAAAATAATCAGGAGCAAATGAACAAAACGAAGACCATTGTGGTGAAAAGAAGCAAACAAAAGATTCTCAAGGCTGCAAACCCTTTTTGTGCAAGCCCTCTTTCATTCTCTCTAGCAAGCTATGTTAAAAGTCTGGTCAGGTTTACATTTGCACTTCTGTGGGGAAAATTTGTTACCAGCCTGCTGTTTGAACCACACATCATAGGGGACTGAAAACTGGCAAGGACACTAGTATTTATCCTGTAAAAATAGATAAATAAATAAAAATTCTGTTTTGATTCAGGTTTATTTTTTTGCATTTTATGAGTTTTTAGAAAACTGCTTTGGCAGGCTAGTGTATATCAGCTTGGTTTGGTGAACCTCCTGCATTGTGCTTGGAATGTGCACTTAGAGGCACTCTGGCAAATTCTGTTTCCAGCTCCAAATTCTGAGCAGAATATATTGAGTGCACACATGTACTCGAGTGCAGCAGTGCCAGGAATTTTTACAGGAGTACAACCTTCACATAAACAGACGCACGAATATGTAACAAATGGAAGGATGAAGTGATACAACATCCATCATGTACTATTAAAAAGAAAACCTATGTTCTAGACAGCTTTTCCCATTACATAAATAGGTAGGTGGCTATCAGAAAAGCCATGGACCACATCCAACACTACAGTTTCTGGGAAGTTGAATCCAAATTAAATAAAAGCACCTTACTAGAGAGCTGGGCTAAAACCATATGGTGAGACACGCTACAGTTCAGGCATGGATTCATACAGCCTGCACAGCAAGCCACAGAGAAAAGCAAGTCACGAGGTGACCATCCCTCATTAATGTTTAAATGACAATTTTTGTGTCCCAAGTAAACAGGGTTGTCCTGAAAAGTCCTGGGCCATCCATCTAACCTCTTCTTTGTTCCCATTTGGAAAGATGGACACCCAGTCCTTCCCTCGCAAGGACTGCAAGTTGCGAAGTATGGACTACACAAGCATTCAGTAACTTCTAATGCACTCTGACAGAAACAGTCTCTACCACAGGCCATCAATGTAAAACACATCCAAGACACCATTACTCAGAAGGAAGGATTCCATTTCATGTGTAAGTAGTTTCCAGTAGAAAAGTGCACACATCCTTATTTTCTAGATTTGGCATCTGCGGAGGCAGAACCACAGTGACGCTTTCACCAATAAATCCCTCAAGTGTTTCTCCTCTGTTAGTACAAACCGTAGTAATTCTACCATGCAGCAACTCCCCTGGCCCAAAGTCTGCTCCCATGTGCTCTTCAGGCTTTTTATACACAGCTACTTTAGGAGACACCTTGTGAGTTTATTCAATTTAGTCACCTGATAGAACTTGAGTGCACCTGGGTCAGAGGAGCTGCTGATCCCAAAAGAGAGAGGCTTGAAGACTTTTCCACAGCACTCTGCATGCGTGTCTAGACCTCATTGTCACAAGGCACAAACTCATACTCAAGCAACAGCGACAACAGATACTGCTGACTTTCAAGGGCCGGTTGTACACAAAGAAGCTAACAAGGCTTTCAAGAGATGGGAAATAACTGTGCTTTGCAGATGGCGGACAAGGTTGCAGGCAATTTTTTCTTTCGGCATTTACTTACTTCATGTTACTCCCTTTGAAGCAGGATTTCAGGAAGAAGTTCTTGGTTTTAATCATGACAGGAATTCAGTCAGAACAACGAACTTCTGGGCAGCATCATACTTTATTGTCAGAGTATGTTAATGACATGAGAATCTTAAGTGCCTTTCCTTATCAAATAGAAGCAGCACGTCATACAAGAGAGGTACTGATTGGGATGTACCCCATGGAGGATGATACAGCTAGAGTTGGTGATCAATTTTAAAAGATTTCCCAGCTAATGAGACTGCTGGTAGGCATTGATCTCCTCAGGAAAATTGTGATGTTGCAGCTACAGATGCTTATAGAGAACAGACTAACAAGGCAGCTTATCTTTTGAAATGGCTCCACAGGCCATGACTTTGCATAGGTCATTGCTTTATATGCAGCGCATGACCTTCCTCTCCCCCTCTCCCAGCAAGTAGTGAAGAAGATCAAAATACTCTAGTAGAGACAGAGAGGGAAGGTGCACAACCTCATATTTATTCTCTTTGCCTTTAGTCATAGGGTCTTAGATGATGGAAGTAATGAGTCACTCATTTCTGCAGAGTATGCAAAAGCACGTACATAAATACCAAGCACTTTTATGCAAACATGTCTCTAATAACAGCCAGTACTTCGATGGAGTTGCATTACAAGATCTGAGATGTGCACATCTCTTTCCATTACTCCTACATGTTGTGCTCCATAATGCCAATGCATCTTAGCAATGCAACCTCAGCAACAGCCAGTGGTAAAGACTCCTCTTCCTCTGCCCATCAGAGGATTGTTTCAGACCAGGGAAGGCACTAGTGTCCCTTTGTACTGCATGGAAGGTTTTTGCCTAATCAAAACTGCATTCACTTTTGACAGAATGAAGCTTGCTTTTAATGGAAAAAGCGCTGATCAGCAGAATTCATTTCACCCTAGACAAAAGAAGTTACAGACAGGGTAGCTGAGGAAAAGAAAGAGATCTGTCTCTGTTCATAACTGAATAAGCTCTAAGACAAAAAAATCAGATTAAATGTGAAGTTAAGAACCCCGACAATCCCCTCAGGAAAATGCAAGTCACATAACTGAGGGCCCTGCACTGAAAACATCTGATGAGGTTGTTCTTGAGTTAGGCTCAAAGAGCATAAGGGTGTCTAGTCTGTCAGAAACTAAAGCTGTGCAGAGTCTTCAGAAATCCTGAGGAATCAAGGTGTGCATGTGGGAAATCCACATTAGGACAAACAGAGGACAAACAGCAGGCAAAATACCAATATCTAGAGACAAACATTGCCAAAATATATTTAAGGAAAGAGCTGTACACAAAGCCAAATGGGAAGATATAAAAGGAAAAAGACAAGAAAGGCTGAGATCAGTAAGAAAGCACTAAAATGTCTATACATTAGAGAACAGAGTCTGGGCAAATGATGAAGGAACTGGAGCTACTAGCATAGGACAAAAGTGACTCCTCTAAATGTCACAGAGGAGGAAAGAGCAATCAATCATGCTGAGAACACAGGTGAGTAATTTCAGGACCCAAAGATAAAAAAAGGTAAAGGTGACTAAACAGCATTGGGTGTTAATTATGTGATAGCATTGGCTTGGATCAGTTAAAAATAAATAAACAGAGTTGGGTGAACAGGCGAGGCAGGAACTTCACTGCCAGTGGAATTAATTATTTCAGGAGTTAAGTCATATCTAAATCTGACATTAAGGAGGTATTCTTGGAAAACAGGTCTTCACAGCAGATGTCTACATTTAAGCTGTAGGATTATGCTAAATACAGGAATTCCTCATTATTTCCACGTGGGATAGATTTCTTTACTAATCACTAAAATAAAGGGGTGGAAATGTAATTTAGAACCTGTTTTGATAATTAGTCTTGGATTGAATGATCACATATTGATTCAGTTAGAGAAAGAAAGCACAAAGTCATCCCATAATTCACAGTTTTCATTGCAAAATGTATGTTTTCAGACACTAAGAGAAATGTACTGAACCAAATTGCTCACAGAATAAGGTATGGAGGAGGCTTGGAATATTTCACAGAATCATAGAGTGGTTGAGGTAGCAAGGGACCTCTGGAGGTCATCCTGTCCAACCCCTACTCAAGCAGGGCCACCTTGAGCCAGTTGCCCAGAACTTTTGAATATCTCCAAGGATGGAGACTGTACAACCTCCCTGGGCAACCTGTGCCTGTGCTCAGTCACCCTCACAGTAAATAAGCATTTCCTGACATTCAGGAGGAATCTCCTATATTTCAGTTTGTTCCCATTGCCTCTTGTCTTGAAGTCAAAAGTTTCAAGTCAAAAACTGAAAAAGTATCAACAGAAGCCAAACCCTTCCTGAGCCCCAAATCAGACCAAAGCAAACAAAGAAAAAAAAAACCCAAACAAATAGAAGGACAAGCAGATGAGGAATTTCAGGTAATAAGTTTCATATTATACTTACTAATATTGATTTTCAAGAAACATCTCTCTTCTTTGCATTTCTTGTTGCCTTTTTTTAACTTCAAGTCTCTCTGCCTACAGTATTAAAAACAGGAAAACATACTTGAGATTTCCAACAAGCCAGAAGCAAATCTTCATTATTTCAATTCAAGTATTTCAAGATTCTGATTTTTAAAACAACTATAGCAGCAGTTGGGTACAGAAGTGGCCCAATCTCAATTTTAAAAGCATTCAGACATGACCAAACAGCTCCTAGTCAAGAGACCAGTCTGAAATAGAAAACCACAGGGTGCTCCTGGCAGACCCATCTATGCTCTCACAAAGAGCCTCGTGAGGCTTCACAGTTCTCAAGCCACTGCACTGGTTGGGACCATCTCTTGGTGTAACTGATGCAATGTTGGTCCTAGTAAGAAGACAGAGAATGCGAACCACTGTACCAAAGCAGATGATAGTCTTGTAGAACTGAAAGCACAGTCATATGAGTACTTGCAGCTCTGCACATAGACCTGTGGCCTTCAGAAGCATTAGGTACTGGCCAGCTGAATACATGCTAAGATGGATGAAAGTGGGAGACATTTGTACTTAACCAGTGTTACTCTGCCTCATTTACCATTCTCAGTGCAAGAGTCAAACAAATCCTTGACACACAAAACTTCTCTGGAAAACTGGACACCATACAAGTTATGAAGTCCTTTAACATAAAATTGCACATAATTTCCGGTAGAAGGGTCATCTAAGTTGCCTCATCCCCCAAATTCAGATAGAATAAAATATTAAACTAGAGCAGAAACTAGACAACTTGCTGCAACAGCAATACATAGCTCAGGCTAAATTCCAGTCAAAAGGAGGCCAGCCAAATGTGGTTTTTTGACATTCAGGCTGTGGGTAGGTCCAGTGGGAAGAGCACTCAAAAGGCAGTTCAGTGTATTAAAAGCACAAATCAGAAGTGCCAAACAGGGACTTCAGCCCTGGTACATTTTGAGCACAAGCTCCCACACTGCAGTTGGTGGGGGGATGCTCCAAGAAGAGCTCCCACCGGAGGTTCACAACAACTAGCACGTTGAGCAAACTGCAGTCTCGGACTGTCGCTCTACTCATCGCTCACCCTCTAAATGAAAAAAAGTAATTGTCTGGTAACCCAGCAACCAGACATTGCTCTAAATGAAATACCCTGGAAATTTCAGACAGTACCTTGCAGAGATGAGAAGGGAGCTGTAGGTGGGAATGGCCTGTTTGCTCAGAGCCCCAAATCAGGGAGAGGACACCGTATCTGGCTGGAGGTACTGTGCAAGGCCAGGTAGCACAGGGGGAGTGTGCGTGTGTAAAGGGGGAAAGTGTTGTTAAGAACAGGGCTGTAACCCCCACCCCCATCATTTTCTTCCTGTCCTGTAATCACTAACATCTCAGAAAAATTACAGTTCTACTGGCAGTTACTCAATCACTTTGCCTTCAGTGATTTCAGGGTACTTTTTAATTGGATAAAGAATGACTGTCTGGAAGAGATTTGCAAAACAAGTGCAAATTCCTCCTCGGCATGTACTGGATTAAGAAAAAAAAATCCTGCCAGATGTCTGCAGATAGGAAAAGAGCCACTATGTTGTGTAACGGTACAAACTGTTGGAAGGCAGATGGCCTATAAGTTGTTATTTGGGAAAAGGCAATGAGAAAATAAATAAAGGAGGAAGATAGATCTTTGAATAAGGTGTCCTGTTGCTCAGTCATCTGACATGCTGAGACGGTAATAGAACGCATGCAGTATCGAGGTAATTAAAAAAATAATCAAACTAAAGTAAGGATTATCAGCCCATGGTATAGGTAAATTATTATAGTATTCAAGGGCTATCTTGTTTGGTCCTAACCCCTCCACCCAGAAACAGATTATTTTTTTTGGTAAAAGACTCCCTCCCGTCTGTCCAACTTCACAACTTGCAGGGAAAGAAAGAAAAGAGGAAGAAAGCAAACCTGATGGCCTCTATTACTGTCAAAGGTGATGTTGACACCCCCATGACACCAGTGATAACTCCCAGGCTTTTGCCCACCTCTGCTCAACACTGAAAGCTGATGCCTTCACCTCTGGAAATGCATTTGGCATGGGATCCACCATCATATTGCAAGGCTCTTGAAAGTTCAAATCCAAAGCTCACCGGAGTTGCTGTGGTCTAGCTCCCAGCTAGAGCAACACAGTGATATTAACTTTGATAAATACAGTCCTTCAATATCACTCCCATCTTCCGCTAGATAAAAAAGAAGGAAATATCCTACAGCTATTCTACCACCAGAATGGTGCCTGAAGAAAACTCCAGCATATTGAAATTGTTTACTTGTGGCTGGTGTGACTGCCTTCTACTCTGGCGGTTTACCCTGGGATCCCTGCTTAGGACACGTACAAATGACAGGCAATGGGACTGGGACATTCTCTGACTAATGCCAATATATCAATAGATGTTGCCAAAGCACTCCACATTTGGCATGGTCTTCAAAAACAAAGCCAAGAATGGAACAGCTGTGATATTGAAGGTAAACATGTTGAAAAGCATTAGCAGAAGGTCTGTAAAGTGCCTGGTTTTAACAAATTCCCGCAAAAGGCCATTCATGCTGAATAACACAGTCAAATTAAAGAGCACATGATTTGATAAAGAATAAAATGAAATCACAGCTTATTCTAAATAGGACAGTTTCTAAAGATGGCAGGACTGTTACTATTCAATGTAAGAAGAAAAGAAAGTTGCATGCAGCAGAATTACACTGAGCCTTTTCACTTCAAATCTTTGGAATCTTTTAAGATTTAGTCAAGATTTAGAACATACAAGGAAAGCCTAAAGGCAGGGTAACAGGAACAGAGATTGAATGGCAGGAAACAGAAAAATTCAGTGCACCAGAGTTGTGCTATTTTGTGTACAGCACAAATGCAGAAAGCTTAAAAAACAAGAAGCCAAATATCGGCCGTGTGTTTATTTTCTTGCGAACTTCGACAGTTCTTTCACCCAAAATGCACAAAGGAAGTTATGGTGCAGTCTGGTCAAAATCTGTGATGTGAAGGGCTGCACAAAAAAAACCCAACTGCAGATGCCTGCTACTAATGAGCAAATAATAATAACAACTTTACTTCCCATGTACTCCCACGCTTTCTGTGAATCAGACATGCACCTCAGTACTAGGGGCAAACACAGAAATAGGGACTCCCCTGCTAACGTTACAAAGTTGCTCCAAAATTATTTCAGTGAGCACTTAGAGATCACTAGCTTAGAAGACTATCCAAACTCATGCAGCCCAGGGTTACTCCACCAACAAATCACAGCAGTCCCACAACAAGCTGCCTGATGCGGAGCGCGCAGGATCCCAAATCCCATTCCCTGCTACACACGGAGACTCAAGCACCACTTCACACAAACCGGTCCATTGAACACAGAATGAGGGGGAAGGATCCACTTTTCTTCTCTCCGGGAGCTGGAAAGAGACTACGTTGGTGCCAAGAGCGTTAGTATTCCAGCACCTAACCTCACGGTTAATTAAAACATGACAGAGACAGGCAGGTGGACTCGTACAGATGGTAAGGCAGACCTTTCACATTTGGGTAGTGCTTTGGCAGACACCATTTTTCTCTTGGTCAAAAAGACAACGGGAGAGTGGATACTGCTTTTCTCTGCAAAACCAGCATTAAAGCAGTAACATAAAAAGATCCTATGTTCATAAGCAGCACTGGCTTACAGTATACCATCCTTGAAAGCAAGGAAGAAGTGAGCTGAGTACCAGCACCCATTCTAGACATTTGTGCACTAGTCTGTGGGGCTTCACCATTCACAGAATCACAGAATCATAGAATGCTTTGGGTTTGAAGGGACCATTAAATGTCACCTAGGTCGAACCCCCCAGCAATGAGCAGGGACATCTTCAAGTAGACCAGGTTACTCAGAGCCCCATCCAAACTGACCTTGAATGTTTCAAGTGATGGGGCCTCCACTACCTCTCTTGGGCAACCCGTTCCAGAGTTTCACCACCCTAAACATTCATGCTTCTTGGCAAAGTAGCTCTCCAGCTGTGCAAGTTTCAGGGTCTCTGTTGATAAAGCTGGTTAGCCATTATCTCTATCCAATGGCTGGCTAGCCATTATCTCCCTTCAGCCTGTCAGACAATTTGTTTTTTACTGAATGAATAATAACCTCAAGCAAAAGAAGGACTGGCCAGCAAGAAAGGGCACCTTGTGAATTTGCAGAAAGACATGCTCTTGACTGATGCCCTGCAGGTACAGTTGCCTACAAATCTAGTACTTCAAGAAAAAAAGTTCCTCTTCTGCAGCAACCAGGGTGCAATGTTGACCCTACAGTAGCAGTTCTTTAGGATGTCTTTCCCATCATCCTCAGCTCTCAGGAGCCTTTCATTTGCAGGCAGGGTGGGATAGCCAAATCGACAACTTCTAGTGACTTTCCAGTATGCTCTTCTTAAACAGAGTTGAAATTTTAATATATAAACATCTTCCAAGCAGAAATCTTCATCAGCTCAGTCAGTATTATGGAAGACAACCCGAATAAACAAATTCAAATTAAGAGTTCCCTTTCACGCTCCTCTGTTCTATTTGTTTGCTTTGTGGGTATATGTTTATTTATTCGAATTAAACAATCTGTTTGGCAAAGATGTTTGCCATGATGTTGCATTCTCCTTTAGAAGAAACTGATAGTTACAATTTTACTATCTACAACATCTATAAAGATTTTATAATCTGTGGGAGTGAAGGTAAGGAAATTACAGAGCATGAAACCAAAACTGATACATCAATATATTTTCTATGTGTGACTATAAATTATAGTAGTCTTGCAACATTTTTCTTGTCCAATGCCCATGGGCAAACAACATATATTTAATAGGTGAATAAAATATAATTAATCCCCTTTCTACCATTGCTGTCATCACTGCTTCTAGAGCTATGCATGAGCTGGTAACTGTTAATGACATTTTGACATGATAATATTTATTGCCCCTGTGAGCTACTGTGTATGGGCTTATCCCCAAAGACTAATGCTAACCACTGAAAGACTGGGAACAGGCTAACCCTTACCTAGAGGCAACTAACGCTATTTTTGTTTGTGCATGTCCTTGTAGGTCATCTGATAGTGATGATTTTTTAATTAACTCTCAACATTCAGCTTCTGCGCAGAAGACAATTTCCACTGTTGTGGAGACAAAACTTGCAAACCTGAAATCTCCCTTTCTCTCATTACTACTGTGCACATCAGTATCACGCTCCCTATCTTTTCTTTTTTCATTTAAATTCCACATTGCGTTCTCAACCGAGTGCTAGTTCATTTCCACCGTGAAGGAACTTTTACAAAGGTTTGTGCAGCACACAGGATGAGAAGATGCTTTGTGAGAATTACTAGAAAAATGAAAAAAACAAACAGAAAATAAAGCAGAAGATAAGTGAGCTATCATGGGTGACAATATATGGCCAATACTGGAAGGAAAAGTGATCTTACATATTATCAATACATCTGGGTGTGCCCCCCCAGAGAGGCCGGAGGGGCATCTGAATTTCAGGGTGCACTCAGCACAGTGCAGACAGCCTACACTGAGCTTTTCATGATCTGGATGCCTTTTCCACCACAACAGGCCAGATTTTCTTGTATTCTTCCCATGTGTACAGCAGGCAATTATGGATTGCTATGAGGTCTTTGTGCCATCTGCCACAATCTGATCTTACAGAGAAAGCTCATGCCAAAGTGAACTATATAACCTGTATACACCGCATTAGCGTTCTCTCTTTCTGTTAACTCTTCAGAATGGACGAAAATGAAAGGCTGGAGTTTCTGAAGAGCCGAAGGAACGCTCAAGCCCCAGAGAACACCAGGTCAGGCACCCTTCAGTCAGCTACAAAGAGGAGGACTGGATTTCCTAACTCCTTGATGTAATCCTGGGCCACCATTTAATTTGATTACCCTGCAGACCATGTAGTTCAGCTAAATCAAGCGTCAAGACATGAACTTTGCTGCCTCCAACTCTGCAGGAACCATGTTTACCTTTTCTCTCTGAATTGCTTTCTTTTTCATGATTTCAGCTTCTTCAGCTGCCTTCTTTGCTTTTACGTATTCTTCTCTCTTGTGCTGTATGACATAAACATAGAAAATTACATATGTATGTATACAAAGAACACATAAGGTAACTTGTCTTGATTCCTGTACTGCACATCTTTCAAACCTAAAGTGTGTTTGAGGAAAGTTTCCAGATTTTTTTCTTAAAATGAGGCACTGAATAAAGCAGGCTGTGCACCAGCTAATCCAATGTTGGCTTTATGAAGGCTGAGAAATCTAGGACTGATAAATGGGCATCCATGCAAGGAATCACACAGCTGATTGATAACATACAAGCATTTGTACCTTTTGTAACAGGAACAACATATCTACATAAGCACTGGATCAGGTGGTACAGTGATCAATTAGTCCAAGTGCAGGCAGCATGCCAGAAGGTACAGTGAGGCATACAAGTGGCTTTACAACTGTACTGGTTATCATTTTAGATATGATCTGCAATACCGGTTGCTACACATTTATAGTCAGATTTCTCATTTTCTTTGGTGCAGAACATTTGTTTCTAGTTTTCCGCTGCTTCCTTCAGGTTTCATGACTTTCTTTTGTCAAGCAGCTGTGAGTTCATTTTATCACCATATGAAACACTTCATGAAAAGGTTTTTTTTGAGCTCTTAAAATAAACAAACAAATCTTATTCTTCCCGACCTTTTGCTGGTATTTAGATTGCATGAGCATCATTTGCTGTTTTTGCCTTGCTTGAGCCTCTGATTCCTTTCCACCTTAAAAAAATGAAAAAAAAAAAAGCATAAACTGCCTTTTGCATGAGCATTTTAAGTTCAAATGCCAGTCATTTCAGAACAGAGCAATATAACAGCTTGGATGTATGCATATACAGGAAATTTTTCATAATTACGGTAGCTGTCTGACATTGAAGAGAACAGACAAGAGACCTTTTTGATCATTTTATCCATCCTTCAAAAGCACTAGCTTGTTATTTACAGAGCATCCACTGTATCATCCACTCTACCAGCAAATACATCCTACAGTATATGATCAGTTTACCAAGAAACTATTCCATTTTCAGAAAATCAGTCACGCTTTGCAGATGAGTCTTCATTTTCAGATCCATCTCTCCCCACCTTTGCTCAGTTTGTCACACACTCATACAGAGTTAGAAATTTTATTGTCAAAAAGTTTCTCTTTTATCAAATCTAGGAGCTTGGAGTCTCTGCCAGCTCTAATGGGATGCTACCACTTGAATATCTTCTAAGTAATGTCTTGGAGCTCGAGGCAGAATCCCCTTTCTGAAATAGAAATCAAAGCCTTTTCCCACAGACTTCATGTTCATATCCAGGTAGCAGAAGGTGCCCTTTCCACAGACACAGGCTCTCTTATAAGAACATCTAAAGCTCTGGTCATAATGTTCAGCCTTTAATTAAAAAAAACAAAACAAACCCATAAACAAAACAAATAAAAAAAAAAACAGCCACACAGAGAAGGTGATAAAAGGTGTTAAGGGATGGAGGCAGTGAGTTTGATTATATTATTCTGCTCTACTATTTTCCAAATTATTTTCTTGCTTTGGGAAAGCAAATAATTCCTTCAGTTGTTGCAAAAAACAACAGTAGCTCCCACCACATTCTGAGGATGAGGGTTATATTTTCACCCACTGATTTTCTGAGAAGTTCCACACTCTGTGACTGTTAATTCTACAGAAGCATCTGGACCGACCTGTGCTACGTGAGATGCCTGAAATGTCAGACAACTATAATAGATCCTTCAGGAGGGATCACCCTTCACTAAAAGTAGCTTTCTCCCCTAACTAATGGAAGGTAACTAATCTTTAAGTGCCTTTGTGAGTTTCACTGAATGGGAGATCAATTGCCTAAGTGTGGAAACATTCCTATGGAGACAAATAACTCTGTAAGATTAAGCTCTCAAGACAGACTGGCCATACAGTATACAAGCAACAAGCCTACAGTAGCAATAAGCATACAGATGTCATTGCAGAATGGCTCCTCCCAAGGTCTAGGAAATAAAATTGATACTAAACAAGTTTTGAAACCTCTTGGATGTTTGATATTTCTTTCTTTCTAGCCTTTAGAATCATAAAATCATAGAATCATCACAGAATCATAGGTTGGAAAAGACCTCTAATATCATCAAGTCCAACCATCAACCCAACACCACCACGCCTACTAAACCCTATCTCGAAGTGCCACAGATACACGTATTTTGAAGACCTCCAGGGATGGGGACTCAACCACCTCCCTGGGCAGCCTATTCCAATGCCTGACCACCCTTACAGTAAAGAAATTTTTCCTAATATCCAATCTAAATCTCCCCTGATGCAACTTCAGGCCATTGCCTCTCGTCCTATCGCTAGTTACCTGGGAGAAGAGACCAACACCTGCCTCACTACAACCTCCTTTCAGGTAGTTGTAGAAAGCAGTAAGGGCACCCGTCAGCCTCCTCTTTTCCACACTAAACAGCCCCAGTTCCCTCAGCTGGTCCTTGAAAGACTTGTTCTCCAGACCCCTCACCAGCCTCGTTGCCCTTCTCTGGACATGCTTCAGCATCTCAATGTCCTTCTTGTAGTGAGGGGCCCAAAACCGAACACAGTACTCCAGGTGTGGCCTCTCCAGTGCCAAGTACAGGGGCACAATCACCTCCCTACTCCTGCTGGCCTCACTATTCCTGATACAAGCCAGGATGCCGTTGGCCTTCTTGGCCACCTGGGCACACTGCTGGCTCATGTTCAGCCAGCTGTCGATGAGCACCCCAAGGTCCTTTTCCGCCAGGCAGCTGTCCAGCCACTCTTCCCCAAGCCTGTAGCATTGCATGGGGTTGTTGTGACCCAAGTGCAGGACTGAGCATTTGGCCTTGTTGAAACTCATACACTTGGCCTCGGCCCACTGATCAAGCCTGTCCAGATCCCTCTGCAGAGCCTTCCAACCCTCCAGCAGATCGACACTCCCGCCCAGCTTGGTGTCATCTGCAAACTTACTGAGGGAGCACTCAATCCCCTCATCCAGATCATTGATAAAGCTGTTAAACAAGACCGGACACAAAAGTGAGCCCTGGGGAACACCACTTGTGACTGGCCTCCAGCTGGATTTAACTCCATTCACCACCACTCTGTGCTCTTGGCCATTCAGCCAGTTCTTTATCCAGCGAAGTGTACACCCATCCAAACCATGGCCAGCTAGTTTCTCCAGAAGGATGTTGTGGGGAACAGTGTCAAAGGCCTTACTAAAGTCCAGGTAGACAACGTCCGCAGCCTTTCCCTCATCCACTAGGCAGGTCACCTGGTCATAGAAGGAGATCAGGTTGGTTAGGCAGGACCTGCCTTTCATGAACCCGTGCTGGCTGGGCCTGATCTCCTGGTTGTCCTTCACATGCCTGGTGAGCACACTCAAGATGAACTGCTCCATAACGTTGCCTGGCACCAAGGTCAGGCTGACAGGCCTGTAGTTCCCAGGATCCTCCTTCCGGCCCTTCTTGTAGATGGGTGTTACACTGTCGATCCTCCAGTCATCTGGGACCTCCCCTGTTAGCCAGGGTTGCTGATAGATGATGGAGAGTGGCTTGGCCAGCTCCTCCGCCAGTTCCCTCAGCACTCTTGGGTGGATCCCATCCAGCCCCATAGACTTGCAAGTGTCCAGGTTCCATAGGAGGTTGTTAACTCCTTTCTCCTGGATTATGGGAGGTTTATTCTTCTCTCCTTCCCTATCTTCCAGCACTGGGGGCTGTCTACCCTGGGAATAACCAGTCTGACTATTAAAGAATAAGGCAAAGAAGGCATTAAGGACCTCAGCCTTTTCCTCATCCTTGTTGGCAAGATTCCCCCTTGCACCCAATAAAGGATGCAGATTCTCCTTGGCCCTCTTTCTGTTGTTGATGTATTTGTAAAAACATTTTTTGTTGTCCCTTACAGCAGTGGCCAGCCTGAGTTCTAGCTGGGCTTTTGCCTTCCGAATTTCCTCTCCATACAACCTAACGAGACCCCTGTACTCCTCTTTCTTCCATAAGCTGTAGACCTCCTTTTTTCCCTGAGTCCCAGCAAGAGCTCCCTGTTCAGCCAGGCCAGTCGTCTTCCTCTCCGGTTTGTCTTGCCGCACATGTGGACAGCCTGCTCCTGTGCCTTTAAGACTTCCTCCTTGAAGAATGTCCAGCCTTCCTGAACCCCTTTGCCCTTCAGGACTCTTTTACTGGCAACATTTAACACTCTTGTGTTCACTGAACTTTTCAGCATGTACTGCTGGACATCGGCTCTAAACAAGTCTTTTACTGATCGTTATTAGCCATTGCCTATAGCCTTTCAGCCAGCTTTAATTGATTCAAGTTGGCTTGGCTGTAATGTGTCACGTATTTCACTGAAGTCAGAGTGTCGTGACTGGTTTTATATAATATGGTCAAAAAAGAGGCCATTGCATTTATCAGGCATGATTTGTTGCTCCACTCACTGGAGGAGGGTGGAACTTGCATCCTTCATTGCTCCCATGCTTCTATGTTATCTGAAAGTTTGCCAGTCAAGTATTACAGAGTTGAAATCCAGAATAGCTATTTCCCTGCAGAAAGCATGAGTGTTAAGAAACCTTAACTTTAAGAATTCTATGGTGATTTGGACTAGATGTGTAGTCTCTTAAAATCACTCTGAGACAATAACATACGATAATTTTATACCTTAATGAGTACCTACAGTTGTGAAATTAGAGAGGCCACTTGTATTTTTTTCTCCTTCCCTGAGCCCTCTTCTGTTTCAAATTTGTTCCCGTGGGAATGATAAGATCTAATAATCTTTGCACCTTACCTCTTTTCAGAGGCACTGAACATAGTGCATGAGTCTTTCTCATAGTGCATGGCTCTTTCTGAGTGGCAGCTAGACAGTGACTGAAGAGCTCATATAACCTTGAATTCTTTCAGCTTTTTCTTCCTTTTTTTTCTTCTTAATTTGCTTCTTTCCCAAGAAAGTTTTTAAATACAGTGGGACCAGAAGAAGTCAAGACTCCCCACGCTCAGTTACTGCGGGTTTGCCACCACGTTCCCAGTCATACAGCCAGACTGCACACACTCTGCACAGACACCACATCCCAAATTTCTGTTTTCAGATTTCACCTTCTTCAGCAAAAAAGCTTTGCGGTCTTCTTGGGACAGAAGCATGCCTCCTAGGAACCATTCATAGGCAAAAAGCAGCTGGTATGTATGAACTCACAAAGAGCATGTCTGGCCACGAGTGCATCTGATGGTGGGAATATAGGGCATTACACCAGCTTGCAAAGGTAGGTTCACCACTGCAAACAACTGGGAATCAGGCTGCAGGGCAAAACAAACACATGGGACCAGTATTACCTTGCCCACAAAAACAAATCTGGGTTGGAATCAGTTCAAATTTGTGTATCTCCCTCCTTGTATCTATTCTTATACACAGTACACCACCAAAACTTATTTTGTGTAGCACGGCAAAGAAAGAACTTATATTCCACGTCAGGGCAGACAACAGCCTGCACTGTGCACCCCAAATTCTGCTATGACAGCCAAGCGAAGGAAGCGGAGCTCTAGATTTACAAAATGAATAAAGGCATCATTATAATCACTCAATTTGTCAGAAAGAATTTTGTCCCATTTCTATTAGTCTTTCCTCAAGGTCATCCCATTTTTACTGCACAGTATGCTCATCGTGTTCTACACAGATGATGCTTTCAAGTTTTGTCTTCTCAGCAAGTTTCGTCCGCTCTCTCCTACTTTTTGTGCCAAAGACATTAAAGAAAGATACTAAAACAAGATAGGTCTGAAGACTGGTACTTGAAAAGCACTTCTAATAACCTTCTTCTTGCTTCAGCACAACCTGTAGTACTATTCTCTCTACAAGACAGAGAATAGTACAAGGGTGAGTTGGGATTTTTTCTGGTCTGTTAATTTTGGGTTTTTTTTAAACTAGCTCCCAAATATCACCAAATTAAATGCTTTATAGTGGTTGGAATTGAAGAGATCTACTACGGTTTCTCTCACTTGTCTAGAAAAAAAGTTGGTTATGTTCTCAAACACATCAGTTCCATTCAGGGTGACTTAAGTTAGCTTTTAATCCTGTTTTTAATTTACTTGTCTCTGTTGCTATTTTTATAAATTTGGTAATACAGAGCCTCATGTATGTTTAGCCTGCAAATGCCTGGAACTGCAGGGACTGCTTCTGCCTCTTCAGGAGCCAGCCATCAGGAAAGTGCACACAGTGGCCCCTAACACAGAGGAGTTCTCTTACAGGTAACCAGAGGGTCTCCGACACGTGCTGTCCATCTACACGCTAATGCCAATTGTGTGCCCCCTCAGAGACATCAACCACAGACAACATCACCAGCAGGAGGGATAATCCACCTGCCTTTCCCAAATGTTAGTATAGTTTTTATGCATTGATCCCAACAGATGATTTGAGTGACAATCTATTGCGTTTTGCTTCAGCAATAACTTCATCGCCATGACCATCAAAGGCCACAGAGCACAGTAGGCTCATGTTAACCCTATTGACACTGAATCTCTTTAGCAAGTAGCGTGTGAGAAAAAGTGAAAAATGTCTCACATCCTGGAAAATAAAATTTTGCAATTCAAAATAGCTGATTTACATGTCTTACCCAGTCTCTGTGGATCCAACTTAATTGGCCCTGGCCTGTGCTCTTCCTTCCATCGCTCCAGGTCATCTAGCTCTTTCTTAGCAACTGAACAGGTACAAAAAGAAACAAATACGTGGAAGTTAGAGGCACTACTAAAAAACAGGCAGTATCAGTAACTGCATGTAACCCTGAAGACCCATCCAGGAACAGACAAACTTGTTCTCTAGGGGTGCAGACAACCCCCAGGAGGTTACACAGTCACTGCAATGATAGCTCAAAAGACAAACGCTTTGCCTAACTCGAGACTGTATGGTGAGCAAGCCCCAGGACTCAACCCCAAAAGCAAAAGAAAAATCAGCTGACGGACTGCTAACAGACTGCTTTTTAACCCCTAGGAACCTATAGGTAAATGTCACAGTATTTACTCTTGCAGGTAAAGCAGAAGTTGTTACAATTAAGATGTTATTGCTGCATGGAAGGAAATGCTTGCGGTGTAACACTCCTCAGCTGGGAAATGAAGAATAAGTAATTTTCCCTCCCAACCACATGGTCCCTAAGTAAAAACAGGAGGAGTGTGTGATTCAGCTTCAGATTAAGAGACCTCAGCACAGGTGCCCACATGTGAGATGGGTGGCAAGCTCCCAGTGTAGTCAGTAGAAGCCTAGTCAATACAGCCAGGGTAGCCAGCCATATGCTCTAGGATGGCTGGTTGATTAAACTGCCCTCTCGAATAAACTGGCAGAGGAAAAAACCCAATTCCTTTCAGTAGCTAGGCGCACAAAGCCTCTGGAAAGAAGAGCCGTGTTTCAGAATCACAGAATCACAGAATGTTCGGGGTTGGAAGGGACCTCTGTGGGTCATCTAGTCCAACCCCCCTGCCGAAGCAGGGTCACCTACAGCAGGCTGCACAGGACCTTGTC
>Ga0065711_1036185_pt1 | contig 21334 bp, 8 predicted proteins | sample Hoacrofraction12_FD_59098 | JGI IMG/M metagenome (GOLD analysis project Ga0065711, IMG submission 59098) | Hoatzin crop microbial communities from Cojedes, Venezuela - Epithelial fraction 12 v2 (version 2) | ecosystem: Host-associated > Birds > Digestive system > Esophagus > Crop | place... | reverse complement strand
GGCTGTTTCTGAACTTAGAAAAGTTCTGTGGCACATACTCTGTTTTGTTGATGCTCACGAACTAAATACTTGTCTGAAAGCTAGTATATTTTCTTCTCTGCATTCACCTGTTTCAGTGGTTCCCCTCCCGGTCCCTGTACCTTTTTCAGATACCTTTTCAAAAGCTGTGCTTACCTTGTTTGTGTAGATTCATCAGCCTTCTCCATAATTGGTAGTTCCTGTGTAGCTGTGTAATTAGTTTGTTAGAGATGTATGAATCAAACGGCTAAAACGTCAATCTCTTCTTTAGTAATGAGGATTCCCCAGTCACCAGCTTCACAAAACGCACCAGGAAGGGCAGGAAATGAGCCAACCTGACCACGCGATTCCCAGCCTGGGAGAGCATCACCTGCTGCTGCGAGACTCCCTGCTGGCACCCGGGTGCTGGAGGAACCCAGAACTTCACTTGAGCTGGCGTCGTTAGGCAGGTCTGAGGCACTGAGGCAGCCTTGCAAAGAAGAGGTGCTCACAGAGCACCCTTATACAGGGGAGCTGGGAATCCTGGTTTAAATCATAAACTCTGTTTTGGATTAACTCGTACCTCTCACCTTGTCTTTTTGTCTCCGGTGCTTTGCGTTGCAAGGCTGATGTTAACAACTATTTACAGCAAAAGAATTCTTCTGTATCTGTCATTACTGTAAGCTATATGCTGTTGATAGGCTACATCTTTGCCTTCATCGCTTTTCTTTTACCAGCTTCAGACTTAGGCCTGGCAGGTGCTATCAAAACAACCTCCGGCCGGCTTGCAGAGGGTTCAGGGGAGTTACTGAGGACAGAGTCACGGGTCTGCAGCTGGATGCTGACGTGGCCGGGGCAGGGAGGAACTGGCGGGGCTGGCTGCTTCGAATTGTAGATGGTACCTGGGTGATGAGAGAACACGAGCCTCAGGCTGTGTTAGGAGCACGTGAGGCATTCATTAGGTGTGCGATGTTATGCCACACATCGCCTTACCTCCACAGGAATTGGTGGAATTTACTCAACTTCTCCTGCTGACTGGGGAAAGAGTAGTTGAAGCAGATGACTTACATTAGAATATGTTGACGATGATTATGGCACAGACAGTTTTCATGCTTGTTCGACTTCAGGATCAGCTCGTCTTCCTTGTGGCTTACTCTTCCACATGGTTTCAGTACAACCTAGCTTCAGGTGGTTGCACTCTGACCTGCTTCAACAGAGCTGTTTGCAGACTCCTCTGTGATCAGTGGCACTTTTTATTTCTGTGGGATCTCTACGTGTTAGCTGTTTAGCTCAGGGGGAGGGAAGCCTGGCATACCTCTGGAGCCCGGACGCAGCCAGAGGACACAATAGAGTCAGCTCATTCTGCTCCTCCAGAAATGTGGTCCTGAACTATAACTTACCCCGTAGGACTCTGGTGACCTGAGCCTCTCCTCCCTGAGCCAAATGGCTGTTCCAAGGAACAGGGGGTGGCTGAGCACACTATTAAAGCTGATGCACACCTGATCTTCATTAAATCGTGCTGCTTAAAAGCAGGCCTACGCAATATGGCTTTAGGTTTGTCCCAGTCAAGCTGGTTCCCTCAGAAATCAGCAACTGGCATCTAAGCCACACCTGCGCCGTGAAGCTGCTTAGGTGCATTAGCATGAGCTGGGCCTTTCTGCCTCCACAGTGTCCTCAGGCAAACAGCAGTCAAAACCCTCATCTAGTGTTGCTTGCTGTGAACGCAAGCCGTGGAGTAATCACAGCTGAAAAGCAGTCTTCTCAAAGAGCACTTAGCTCTTGTGTTTGCACTGAACGCTTACCTAGGTTGTCTGACAAGGGATAAACGACTGTGACCTTTGCCTGCGCAGAAGGACAAAGCCCATGGCAGCTGTGCTCAGCTGAACGGGTGCTGGCAGGGCAGCAGCACCAGCCACCCCGCTGTCTGCCGCTGCCGGAGCTCTCACCGCCCCGCGGAACTGACTACAGAACACAAACAAAAGTGGGCTGAAAGCAAAGAGCGGGAGTTAGTTAGCTGTCATACCGTAAGTAGTAAGAGTGCTTGGGAGGCAACAGCATGGTTTGATTTCTGTTCAGCAAACTCCCTTGCTGAAAAGTATTTTTCAGCCTTCTTTCTGCTGTAGTGTGGAACAGATATCCGTTTCTCTACGCACATAACTGCATGCTCTTTCTGTTTATGGTAAAGCGTTGCGTCCTGCTTCTCTTGCTGGGTTGGAAGCAACAGGCTTCCTCCATCCTATGCTGCTGTTCAACCGTCACAAATAATTAAAACCCCAGCCCATTTGCAATGTATGTTAAATAATAAGATGCATGATACCATGAAATTCATTTTTCCTAGAAGCTCTTCAGTAGGGTATGCGTTTGCTGAGAACGAGGAAACAGTATCATGCACCTTAGAATTTTTATTAACAAGTCTGAAGCACAACAAAGGTCACACTGATTTCAGTAAAACAGAAATCAATCTCCTTCAAATAGAACAGCTGCCAGGAAAATGAACCCCTAGGAAATTCTGAATACTTCAAAGATCTGGAAATACTGAGCTCTGCATCCTCTAGGGATTAGCAGGAGCCCACTTCTTCTATATGGTAGTAATTCAGTGCTGCGCATTAAAAACCCCTCATCACCAGTGAAAATGGCTTCTTGCACAGCCTCACCGGTAAGCAGCTATAATATTGCACATCATTGCAAGTTCCCCTGAAAACCCCACCAAAGCACACTGGCCTTCAGTTTTCAGGGTTTGGTTGTATCCGCGAGACTGAGCATCAGATCACAGAGCACCGCGGCAAAGGCGAAGAGCTCCTAACAGCCAGCCCCGAGCACATCAGCGCTGTACTCGGGACAGCTTCCATCCCCAGGCGGTACAGTGCAGGAGCACAAAACGTCCGCAACGCTCCGTACAGCACCAGCCACGTCTCTGACCGCCGACAGCAAAAGCTGTACGTAAACCAGTTTCCCCAGCACCACCTAACGCAAAGGTTAAGACAAAGAGCAGCAGTTCCGCCTGCCACAAACCTTGTCATACAACTGCGTAGCTGTACAGCATCTTCCGAGCCATTCTGGTGTTCCCACTGCTCTGGTAAATCAGGGACAAGTTAAAGGCAGTATCTCTTCTCAGGTCTGTCTGATCAGTTTCTATTCCCTGTAAAAATAACCATTAAAAAAAGTTGTCTAGATGCAAAAATAGTGTAAAACTTGAAGACACGAGTAGCAATTACAGTGGAATCAAATCTTACATTCATGGTTTGTAGAGGCTTTCAGTTGCATAGAAATGAAAGCAGCACTCCGTGTGCCCTCCGTGAGTTGCCGCGTGTTGTGAATCGCCACAGAGTTATACAATTACATACTCAAAACATGAGCTGTAAATTAGATAGCCAACTCATACACCAGGGAAGCACCATCTTAATTTGTCTTTGTGTGCAAAGTGTTTGTTTCCATAATCAGAATGTGAGTGCCGCCTGTATCTTCTACACGGCCGAAAGGCTGCTGCCATAAAGTCCCCGGGCCCACTAACACCCGTCTTTCTGACTTCACCAACCCTTCTGGGTTTCAGAATACGCTTGTCCTGTTTCCACCTACCCATGCCAAAGCTAGGCAACAACCTTCTCTCGGACCAGACCTGTAAATGTACCACACGCCAAGTAAGATGGTCCAACACAGGCCAGTTAGAGCAAAACCATGGCTCAGACGTGTCGGGGCATTCTTAATACGGGTTCGTGCTGCTCCAGCATGCTGGTTTATAGCGTGGGCGAGGACACAGAACTTCCAGTTGCAATTTACTGCACTTAATATATATAAAGTTCAGCTACTTATTCAGGTCAAGTTGTTCAGCAGCCCTTTTCGCTGCTACTTTAGCCTATTAGTAAACCCTTTGAGATTTACCAGGTGGCAATCAGACCTGGGCTTCCAAAGACAAGCCATTGCAATACAAATTAAAGGCAACTTAACTATGCAGATTTTATGCACCTATTGTAACTATGGCTGAGAAGTAGTTAGCATTGAGCGGCCTTTATTCTCGGCACCGAGCTGACAAGATGCAGTACCTCTAAGGCGAGAGGAGGCAGGTCCAGGACTTTCTGGTAATAGTGGATTGCCAGGTGCAGTAACCCCAGCTGGTGGAGGCCACGGCCGAGGTTGTAGAAAGACTCCTGACATGGTCCACGCAGGTCCAGGTACCGGTGAAGGAAGGAGAATCCCTGTACACGTATCACACACATTTGTGAATGCTCCTGTCGAGAAGCTGGCAGTAAAATATGCTGGAGAACAGGTGGTTGCATCTATCTGTTTAAACTTCTGATTCATGCCTCCCCACAAAATCACACGCAAGGTGAAGGCAAAAAATAAGTCATGTTTGATTGCTGAGACCACGAAAGCTGTGTGAGTAACCACTGTGTACACACAGCAGAACAAGCTACGTTTAACCCAGGGGGTATCCAGACGGGGTGTAACTCCAGTTCAAAAACAAACTCATCTGTGCTCGTGTTTTGCCACTTCCCTCGTTTGAAATGCCATGTTCACTACTAAAAGTTATTGAAACAGAGCATGTTGTAGCCATAGCTGTCTGCAAGATACAAAGCCAGGACACACGACAGGTAAAACTACTCATGCTAGCTCACCTGTACGAGAAGAGCATGCCTTTTCAACACGAACTTCTGAGAAGCCATGTGGATGAAAGTCAAGCCAATGCAAAGACTGTACAGAGGTTCGTCTGGGTTTGCACGAAAGGCTTGCACATACTGGCCTAAAAGCAAATAACTGAATCAGGATGTTTGTTGTGAAAAGCACTCCTTAAGAATTTAAGGGCAAAAAAGAGAATCTTCAAGTTACAAGCGTGAACTAAGAAAAGAAACAGTTTAATATACCTACATCAAACACACAGGAAAAACCATGACAAGAAAATTATACATTTTCACCACTCCCTGGATTCTGAAGGAAAATGCAAACCATGATGTAAAAATGTAAGCAGAAAAGCATCAGACACCGAAGGCAAACAAGGTCCTTGCTGGGATTTATATCCTGGAGGGCCACACACCTTAAGTGTGACATTTGGAGGGCTCGACGGTAAGCAGCAGGTTTACTTCAAAGGCCTGCTTAAAATGTCCAACCAGCATCATTCGCTGTTTAAATTGGTCTGTTCCTGTCCTTCTTATTCTTTATTATCATTAGTCTTCAACTACCTTTGCAAGTTGGTTATGTTTGCAACCCCTGCTACACTTGAAACGTACCAGCTTAATCTTTCTTAGCAAAACTCTTCAGCAGTGCTTTGCTTTGCGTACAGAATAATTAAAGCAGCAGCCTAACACTGTGAAGTCACCTATAATTTTCTGACACATGATAAAAAATGACTTTAATAAATCTTTCTCTGAAAAAAACATTCACTTGTTCTATTTGTTAATATTAGGACATTCATGACATTACCAAGAGCGTGCTTGAAGCTGCCAGCTACAAACGCGTTATGCCCGTTCAGGACACACAACGCGTGATTATCAGGATTTTTCAGCATTAAGCGGAGACAAAAGCGATGGTGACGGACATCCTGAGACTGCATAGTAACTTGATTGAATATGTTCCATAGCTGAGGTTTATTGACATTTTCCATTACCATGATTCTAGAGGATGAAAAGCATACAAGAAATTAGTAAATACTCCAGTAAATACTGTACCTGCAAGAGAACCTCAGCAGCTTGGGGAAGGGAACAAAGAGGAGACGCTCAAAAAGCCGGCCAGCGACCGAGGCAGAGGCGGGAGGCAGAACCAACGGTTCTGGCCAAATCCACCAACCTACTGCAGTACGCATTTTCTGCCACGGAAGGCTATCGGAAGCTGCTTTCGTCTCAACGGCCTCATCTGCTCTAGCGACAGCTGGCAAGCGTCAGCCTGCCTCCCGCGGCAGCACTCTCCGCGGTGCGACCGCAGCCTCGGCGGAAGCAGTTACAGGGGAGATTGCTCTGCCTTCTCAGCACCCCACCTGATGTAGTTGTATGCTTTTCTGAAGTTCTTGTCCAGAATTGCAGCAGAGAGCCCAAAGTATTCCAGCTCCTTGCGCTTTTGTCTATCATCGTAAAATGAGTAATATTCCAACGAGGAATCTACTAGTAGCTCTGCCTCCTTGTACCGGGAGAGGTCACACAAGGAATAGATAGTCTTCAGGAGGAGGTTCCACCAGTCATCTTTTGTCAGAACACTCGTGAGCACAGCAAAAATTGCTAAAAATATTGAAGTCAGTAAGTTGAGAAAATTAAAACAAGAGAGCAAAACTCTCAAAAGAAAAAAAAAGGTACATAGGTCAAACTAATCTTTTCAAAAACAGCTCAGCATTAACAGGTAAAAGAAAGATAAAATATTTACTTTGTTCAGTTTAAGTGCAGTTTGTAAAATACCAGCAAAACCCAGTCAAAACTTGGGAACAAATGGCAAGAATTACACACAGTGCAAGCTGTAAACATACTGCACGAATGCAGTGATGTTCCTCTGCTAATCTACCAAACAGTGCTTAGGAACGTGCAGTCTGGCTCAACCCAGTCTGGGGCAGTTAAAAAAAATCACACCACTTTTAAACAGGTATTTTTATTATGTTCTGGATCAGCATGCATTGTATTTGCACTGAGGAGAACGCTGGACCATAGGATCTCTAGAGCGCCTTCTCAATCTGTATTATTCTGTAATCTTACTGTTTTCCTCTGAATGAGGATCATTCCCTTAAGTTATATTATCGTCACTTTCCTGCCTTCTTCGGCCTAGAAATACAGGAATATTAACAGGGACTGCAGGGGTTCAGCATGCAGAAGAGTAACGCTTCTTTCATTTTTCAGAACTAAAGAGTTCACCTTGTTGCTTTGTTTTTAACAAAAATTTGTTACCTTTCGCATCGCAATTTGCTGTCTCTTGGTCGTCATGGTCAGAAATTTTATCCCTTGACACTTTAATCAGATAGAGGTGTCTCTCTCCAGATTTGGAACTAGATATCAAACACACCTGAGCTCTGCTCATGGCTACCTAGAAACAAATTTAAGGGCAGCGTTTCAGACGACATTAACACACCCTGTGACAAAGGCAGCTCCACAGCCCACCCATCTCACACTGCATGCCAGCGCAGGCTGCAACTCAGAAACACCGCCATCGAGCAACACCGTGAGAGGGAACATTCCCCAGAGAGTATTAGCTCTGCGTCTTCTCATGCTCCAGTGCAAACTGGGCTGTGCAAAAGAAAGTTACAAGCTCTTTAAATGACTGAGAAGACTTTTCCTGGGATTGGAACATCCCTGAAACCAAAGCTGTTTGCACAGAGGCATAATGAGAACAACAACGCCTTTCCGTATCAGCTTCAGAAATATGCAGCAGGTCAGCTATTCAAACCGTGTAATACAATAGTAAAGGCTCTGAGCAGGCGGATAAAATAGAGCTCTAAATATTCCCCCTCCTCACTCCCTATTTAAAAAGAAACAAACAAACAAACAATTAACACAAAACCACCACACCTCTCCACCATGTTTACTGGGTAAACAAATTTTGCTTTGCTTGTTTGATAACAAGAAATTTTTTTTTAAAAATGAAGAAATTCAAAAGAAAATTGTTGAAATACAAGCCAGTATCAACATCAAGCAGCAGCGTTAGTATTCAGTGTGTTCTACGTGCACTGAGAAACAGGGAGCTGCAGTCACTGTGTTAATTACGTACACATGGGATGCTCTGAACGGCAGAGGCAGGACCACCAGTATTATAAGCCCTTAGAATTAACGTGCTCCCTGCAAGATTGTCAAACAAAATGACAAAAACATTTTCATACCAAAACCACTAGCTTTCTTCCTGAGTTTGTTTGTCCCTTGTCTTAACCCAGCTCATTCCTTAACGTGCAGCTGTAAAGTCTGGCTTACCTTCAACAGCATTGCCAGCATCGTGAGTAAAGTGTCTATGTAGCCGTACATTTTGCCTTGGGAATACAACAGTGTCGAACGATGGAGGAGCAGCTTTAATTCCTAGATAATATTGAACATTATTATTCAACCTAGCACTGAGAGCGACTTTATAAAACAATTTTGACACAATACAGCACTAACAGGATTGTAAAAGCTTCTAGAAAGCCATAAGGATCTTCACAGCAGCACGTGAGATCTCCCTAAACTGCCCTGCAGGAGTTACTGTTTCAGATTGAGAATTTCAGAGGGACGCGGCACAACCCCTGCCCACAGCGGAGGTGCTTCTGGAGCGTGGATACACAGCCTTTGCTACGCCGCCAGCTACAACCAGTAGAGCCCGACCCCGCAACCCGCACGCAGCAACTGCGGATCAACCCGATGCACAGCGACTGGCGTCCCGGCCGGTTCCCAGTGGCCACCAGTTGTACCCCACGCAAAAGCAAGCAGGTGGGACAGGGGAAATACCGGCAAAAAGCTCAGGGAGAGCGCGCCACGAGGACTCACCCCCTACGCTCCGTCAGGAGCCATTCCCCGCGCGCCGCAGGCTCACCGTGCTATAGGCACATACGTCCCAACCCCCGGCCCTACGCAGCTGACGTTGCTGACCGCTGCCACAGCTCAGCAGACCGGCGCACCCGGAACTGGACGCACAGAACACCTCCCCCCACCTGTTGGGCAGCATTGGCATCCTGAGCCAGCGTATCCGGATCATACATCGGCTCCAGAGCCTCCAGAGCCTTTTCAGGTCGGCCCAGCTGCTGTTGAAGCGTTGAAAGCGAGATTCTTGCATCCAGATGCAATGGAGCAAGGTCAACAACTTTGGCATAGCTCTCTGCGGCACGCTCCATGTGTCCCAAAGCCTTCAAGCACTCTAGAAATACCGCAAACAACACACCACATGTCAAGGGCAGAAAAAGAGATCAAAGCTTGCGAAATAAAGTTAAAGTGCTTTTCAGATAATTTCAGTTCAAACCACCCAAAACGTACTATTAAAGTGAAAATATTCAGCAATGTGTACTGATGCATCCACAGTTTCACTTCAAGCCTCAAACAGGCGACACAGCATGGAATGCGGAGTAGATGCTGTCTCACATGAAAATGAGGTATTTCTAGCTGAAGTAAATTTCCATCCATATGAAGAACAAGAAAACACTCCGTGACAGGGCTATCGTAACAAACTCCAACTACAGTTTTGCAAATACCAGTGATCATTCAACAAGCGAATCTGAAATCGCAGCGATCGCAGACGCAGGTCCCCAGAAACGCTCGGCGCTGAGCTGTCACCTCTCAGCACCACGCCTTCAGCAGCGCTGCATCTCCTCACCCGCGTGCCGCAGCCAGACGACAGCCAGGTTGTATCGCTCTGAGCAGACCAGGGAACTCAAGAGAGGCAGCGCCGAGTTGTATTCTCCAACGTCCAGAAAGGCCTCGGCGACGTCTAAATACAGGTCACCCATCTCTTCTGGATTTTGTTCCACCAGAGTGGTCAAAAGAGGCTTTAAAGAAAACCACACAAACCAGTAAAAGCACAAATAACCAATGAGAACATTTCTTTAACGTATGGTTAGTGGAAGCTTACATTTTTTACGCTACAATTTTTATTCTGTTTGCATTCTGAACTGCACTTCTTTTATTTAAATGTTAGTTTAAAAGTGAAAAATAAAGAGATGAATTTTGGAATTCCTGAAAAAGCCGAATTTTTCTATTCTTGACATTGCACGCCTTGCCCCTCCATACACTTCACACCCAGTGGGTGACAGTGAGGAGCGCTCTTTAGGAAGGAAGAGTCTTCAGATTTAGTAGGGCTTTAAAACAAAGCAAAGACACGTTCCTTAGCGTTCAACAGCTTTGCAGTGTGGTCTTTCCTGGGCCTGCCCCAGCACATAGCCTGGGATTTACTGTGCTGCAGTAATACTCCTACTGGAGGCACCATTTATGAGGACAAGACCAGTATTTCTGCTCTTACAGGTTTCCTAGGTCTCTCTTGGAGTCGGGAGGCAGCAAAAAGAACCTCCGCAGCTCTCTCAACGACCTCAGTCATACGAAGACAGGAAAAATAACTTGCTTTGTTAATTTATTAGAACATCCCCTGACTTCTGAGTTGGTCTCTACTTACACTGAGCGGCTCTAAGATGTTCAAGTGAACCAAGCACACCATCAGCTTGACCGTGATGTCTATGGGAACGCCCTCAGGTATGCAGCAGCTGACCTTCTCCACAGCTGTGAGAAGACACAGAATCTCTTTTTGAACCTATAAGCTTCAGCAAGGACTTCACAAGCCCCACATTCCCTCCAAGCCATGCTCAGCTCCCATGAAGAAAATATATTCCCACTGATGCTAGCAAATGTTGGTGTAGGCCTGGCCTCTCCCCTTCTTCTGTATCTTCCCCGACAGCTGGAACAACTTCCTCCTACTGACTCTTAATAATTTCATCTCAAGTATCAAGCGCTGTCTGCATCGATTTCAACAGCAGGATCCCGTAGGATGTGCTTAGAGCCTTCGCCCTCTTAAGATGTGCTTGCTTGACAAAGCTTTCCTTTAGCAATTTATGTACCTGTACTCTCTTCCTGCTTTCTGGAGGAAATACCCTGTATTAAGCTATTTGTTCTTCCTAAGCTAAGTCCTGTGTTCCCGTGTACCAGGGATCTGGCTGTACACATCGTTAAACCCAGTTAACTACAGAACTTCACACAACACAGACAGAATGCAACCTGATGAGAACGCAACCATGAGACAAAGTAGTGACCCATGACAATGTGCGCAAATTAAAGGTCACACAGGAAAACTTTATTATTATACTTCCTTCACATGCAGTCATGACACCTCCTTAACTACCCTCTTTAAGCTCCCCTACCTGAATTCCTACACGAGACATTCCAAGAGTGATCGCTATAAACCCAGAAAGCTGATTTCCAACATCAGGCTTCCCTACCACCTTCCACAGCCACATCCAGTTACCGCAAATCACAACGTACAGATTAACTCACCATTCTCTGAGCATCTTCATGCCCAGCACGAGAGTAACTATTCACCTACCAATAAATTCTTACAAAATGAAAAATTTTCTTTTCAAACTGGGTAAGCCCTGGGAGAATGCTTTTGGGCTTGGTAGCTGGCTGGGTTAGAAGTAAGCTCTGAGGAAGGAAGACAGTACACAAGAATCCTTTTCTGGATCAAGCCCTATTTCTCTGCTGTTAGAAATCTTCCCCAATTTTCATACGATTGCAACCTGATTCCTGAGCATACGATCAGGAATGCATGCATGAAATTAAAAAATTAAATTACTTACCTGCAGCACCAGATTCAGCAACTGAATGACTTTGGTCGCCAGTCGCTGCCTCCTGATTTTCCTGAGTTTCTACCACTGCCCCTGTATCTTTTCAAAAAGATTAACAGATTACCCTAGCAGCACCAGTCCAGCCAAAAGTTACTTGATTTTGAATCCATACTTGATTGGTAGCATACTCTGAAAAGTGGACTCTTTTTTTTGGACAGCAGAGCAGCGAGCATGCAAAAAAGTTATAAAGCAACAGAAGGCAGGGAATCAAGCTCTTGGGTAGTTTAGGAGCTTTGTCTTATGAAATGAACGCACCCCAGGTAACCTGGAAACACTGTTTTAATTCCCAGACTCATTATAGTTCTGCTTCTTACAAATTATCTGTTAAAAGTCTCTGTCAGCACAGTTGTTCACTGATCAACTGTATTTTCACCTGGTCTGTTAAAGAAAAAAGCCAGAACACTGCCTGCTGATGGAGTTGGCACGCTGTGATCACTCTACAGCCCACACATTTTCAGACTTCAGCAACAACTGTCACGAAGCAGGTTTCTCAAAGACGACCTACGTTATTCAATTACAAACTAATATCCCTAGATTTCTATACATCAAAACATTTAAATGTTTAATAACAAAAGTAGAGTTTATGAAGAATTTTATTCTCCGGTCAAAGGTTGATATTCTTTAGTGTAGATGTCACTAAACTTGTCTAATCTTTTTTCAGAAGGTATTTAGCTGGTGGAAATAACTGGCCTGATGTGAACACGCAGGGGAATGTTTAGAACTTTAAAAGGCCTCTAGATGCCTGGAGAACAGTCCTTGTCCTTAATGAGTCAGCAGGGCTAATTGGACATCAGAGTAACTCCTTACAGAAAGCTGAGGTCATGCCATTAAAAACACTAAAAAGTTTCAAAAGAGAAAAGCCTGTCAACAGTCATCAAAACATACCCACGAGCTGAACAGGCAGCAGAAAGAAAGATGTCACATGAGAATGAACAGCAGGGTCATACCAACCGCTTGTTAGCTACTTGCCTTTTTTCTCCTCGGCTGGACTTTTTTCTGATGCTTTCTTTTCAAGTACGATTCCCGCAAAATCTGTAATAACCTAAAATAGATGAGTAACTCAGGTCATTTTAAAGATTTAAAGAATATATGGAGTAACCAGCCCACATGGCAGTTGTTTTAGACATCGCAAAAGTTATCAGAAGAAAAGCTGCACACGGGGTTAGTTGACTAGTACTGAGTTTGATCACCTTACGTCTCTGTTCACTAATTTTGGACTACTTAGACGATCCAGTCAGCATCTCTTCAGCAAATACAACAGTTACTTCCATCACAGCTAGAGAAGTCTTTAACCTTTATAGCTTCCTTTAATGCCTTTTGGAAGACTGAAAAAGGAACCAAAGCACCAGGTAAACAGCTAAGCTCTCCACACTTTCCAAAGTGCTCCACGGATTCCTCAGCCTAATACGCTGCAAGAAAACCATACGGTTTGGCTCCGTTAAAAGAAATAATTCAATAAAATTCACAGCTACATACAGACATTTTACAGTAGCCCTGGTCACGCCCTCAGAAAAACTAGTATTCAATCGAACAACTAACTAAAAAATAAAGACCACAGACAGACAATTCACGGCATTCACTTGCCAACAGGAAGGTGCAAGGAGCAAAATGCACGAGTCTAAGATCCAATGGCATTTGGGGTTTGTGCTCATGAATTGTCAAGTAAGTACCTGAGTCACTACTGGTGCCAAAACTAGAGCGATAAACACAGAGTACCTGGCCTTTAGAGGAACACACCAGATGATCGTACTAAGATAACAATTTTTTAAAGGCTCAGTTTACCAGCTCAAATAGAAATCCAGCTATCTAGGAAGAGGAATCACAGGAACAGGCCTGAGGAGAACCATCAAGAAGAAACAGGGGAACGGTTCTACGACTGAGTACTGTATTAATAGATCTGGCAGCTGAATACTGTGTACATCAAATTGACTGATTTTTCAAATGGGAAGAAGTACAGAGAAGGGTCAGAGGAATTGTTTGCAGGCTAGTGAAGCTTTACACGGACAGAGAGAGATCTAAATAAAGTTTTAAGTAGAAAATAAAAAGACATAATTCATATCAGCAAATAAGAATGTTCACAAGGAGAAAGTCCCAACTATTAGTGTCTCTTCAGTCCACCTGGGAAAGTATAACAATGGCCAGATACTAAAGACCTTCCTCTCACAGCCAGAACAAATCACCTGGGAAACATGCCTCCAAAGTGAGGGTTAAAAACCACTAGAACAAACTGGGAACAGGCAAGTGATCTTCTTCAGTTCCTGATGCCTCAGAGTCAAGATGTATTGTCTTTCTGGAATGTGTGCTTGATGCTTAACGCTTAAATTATTAGACGTTAACACAAGTATGCCAGATAAAGCAACAAGGATCTGCATTTAAACCACTAGACCATTCAGTGTCACCCTTTTAAGCTTCAACTTAGAGAATGCCCCTTGCTGGTAGCACTCACAAAACCAGCTCATAGGTCTTCTCTGGCTACTAAGGTTATGGCAATTGTAGAGAAAGAGAGGAAGGACCCCAAAACTTTAAACCTGGAATAGCATACAAGTCTATCAGCCCCCAACCTATTAAATCAAGCCATTAACTTCAATGCTAATTACTACAGAACTAACAGAAAGCAATCTGTATCTTCTCAGCTCTATCCCTACAGAAAAACGACCGCATTTAAGCACTACAGGAATAACAACTGTCCATCCTGACTGGCCAAGAGGTGCTGAACACAACAGGGAAATGCATTTAATTCTCCATACCGCCAATGCTTTGTCATACTGTTTGGAAGAAATATACAGTTCGGCCGCGATATTAACATCTTCCATGGAGACAAGGCTCTGGTGCTTAGTAAAGGCTTCTTCTATTATCTCAATAGCAGATGTCACGTCATTGGCTTCATAATAACTCCTATAAAACACAGATACGAGATACCAAGCATTTAAGATAAATGACAGTAAGCACTTTGAACATTTGCAAAATGATTTTCACATTTCTTTTATTTTTGTCTATTAGCGAACATCTCTGTTAGCAAGAGTAAGCTACAAAAGACAGTGAGAAAGAGGGCGCTTGTTCTTTTCTTACAACTGTTGACAATTTCTATGTTTTTCAAATAATTGCCATTATTTTCTGTACGTTAGGACATCTCTGGAGTTTTCATTATAATATCCCCCACCTCAACCCAGGTACCAATGACGTATTGCATTAACCAGGTTTCAGAAAAACCTCCAGTAACAATATTGTTACAATACCCTTCCTTGCAGGTTTTTTTGGTGCATTTCACACCCATGAAGATCAAAAGACTTACCAAACTGCTTTGAAACAGGCTGGTAACAGCCTTCTACAAGTTATGCATGAGAAAGCTGAAATATAAAGTAGTTAAGCAACTTAGTAAAAACTACAACAAGAGAGCTCCAGCACAAGCCTCCCGCCTCGGGCAGGCTTCTGTGACTTGATCTGCTCTCCTTAGCAGAAAAGGGCAGGAGGCAGATTTTTACTTGCTTCAGAAATGAATCACAAATGCCATATAAGCTGCATTCTGTTGCAGATGGTTTGTGTCTCAGATTGAATAGTTTGCTTCATTCAGATTTGCTGGCAGTAAGTTTCCAGGTCTCTAGTGATACTATATAGATAAAAAAATGCGTCGCATTTGTGTACAGTTGCATACTATTGGCATTTTTTCAGTAATCAGTATTTGCATTTTATTCTCTTACTCTAAGAGAACGCAACACTTCTAAGATGACGCACGGATCCTACACAGGATAACTCCACATGTCAGGCTTCGGAACCATCACAACAGTTGGGGTGTGCGTGCTTGTGTGTGGGTCACCCCCAGCATTCCTTGATTTCAGCTACATCCCCAGCTTGGATCCACTGCAGAACTTCTTAATACCAGTTTTTGAGAATCTCTGGAAAACCATATCACACTATTTTGAAGTCCAACTCACTTTGCCATGTCTCTAGCCAACTGCATAAAGCGCTCTCCATCGGAGGGAGACAGGAGGTTCAGAATACGCCGGTAGCCATCCATAGCCATCTTGTGCTCCCCCAGCTGCTCGTAGAGGCTCGATCTCTCCCATAGGTAACGCACATTGGTTGGGTCGTATTTCAGAGCTGCAGCAAGAGAAAGCGCATTAGCAGCCTCGGTTAGGAAAAGGCAGCGATGGATTTCACAGCCATCTACCTGGCTAGATGAACCTTAATGGACACCCACCAGCTTTTTGTAAGAAAAGGACATCTTGTATTAAAGATTCACGAATCTTTTACCAAAGACCAGACAGAGGTACCAGAATCTAAGCAAACCACAAACTAAATTAGCAAGCAGAAGAAAACAAAATGATCACCATCAGCACCTTTGTTTTAAAATATTAAAACAGTTGCTACGCTACCTTTTGTGTAGCAGAAAACAGCCTGTTTAATATTGTCCTGTTCCAGCGACATTTCTGCTAGTCTAACCCACTCCTCAGTATCACTGGGATTTAAGTGAGCTGCAATCAGTTCAAACTGTAATGACTTCTCCATATCACCCTGGTCTTCATAGATCATGGCAAGAGTGGAAAATGGCTCATGAGCAAGAGGAGCTGTGTAAAGACAGAAAGAACAATTAAGAACTACTGTTTTAAAACCACCTTGGAAACAAATAACTTGCCTTTCTGTAAACAACAGATACAGAATTATACAAAACATCAACAGCGCTCTGCTTAAATTCAGAAAAGACTTGCAGACAAGCTTCTGATTCCTTTTTATAAATTATTAAAAAGTCTGACTGAACTAAACGACCACCATTTCTAACATTATTCTACATTGTAAGTCATGCCAATGTTTATACCTTGGTTCTACACAGACCATAAAAGCAAACTGTGTAAAGCTGAGCAAAGGCCAAGGCCTCTGCAGAATCAGGGTGCTAGCTTCTTTATACAAGCAAAATAACAAAGGAAATGCACTACATATTCTTAATTCCACACTACTTACAGCGCGACATTCCTTGTACTGAGTGTTTTCATCATCAGGGAAGCCACACTGAACCTTCCTGATGCCCGTGGCAATGTCACCCCACCCTTAAAGCCAAAAAGTTTTACCCTTCTCACATACCTTGTCGAATTATTTCCATGCACATTAGAATAGCCTCCTCACGTTCTCCCCGAGCAAACCTGATATTGGCCTCGCCCATCAGACCCCTCAGGGCACGAGGAAGTTTGCTGCGAGGTCTCTTCTCCTAAATGGAAAAGAGATATTATCTCTACCGAGGATTCAGTTGTGCCCAAATTCAGGGGACACCAGTCCCACTCGTGCTTAACACAACCTAATAACAAGTTACTGAAGTACCAGCGATATTGAAACGACTGACCAAAATAATTGCTAATTTTCATAACTGACAGAGAAACTCTGATGTCTAACACAAACGCAATCCAGGCACTGGAGAAACTCACTTCATTATTTTTGAAAGTTTTCAAACTGTAATCTACAGTAATTTTTTACAAAACAAAGACAGGCAACATCAACATAAGCAGAAGTATCCTACACAATTCTTTTCGGGCAGGTTTCTCAGCACGTAGCTAAACTCACGCACAGTGGTATGTATGCACTCTGCTTCAGCAGATACAGGGAAGCGACATCGAAGTTTAAATACTTGCTTTCATCATTTTCTTGGTCTCTCGATTAAGTACCATCTCCAACACAAAAACATCTCCAGCTGTGGGCTGCTCAGTAGTTTCTTCCTCCTCTTCTTCCTCTTCCTCCTCATCCTCTTCCTCCTCCTCTTCGTTTTCCCCAAGCATGGATGCAAAGACCCGATGAACAGATTTACTGACGCCATCTGAAGTTTCTCCTGGTTGAGGAAGAAGCAAAAAGGGTTTGTGATACAATCAAGAGTACATGTTGCTTATCAGGACAAGGGCAGAGCAAACGGAATTCTTCACAATTAGTCGCCCACTTGAAACAGCTATTCTGTACGAAAAAGGCCTGCAGAAATGCAGGAAAACTATTAACCACCTCTTTGGTTTTAAAACTCTGCGGTATTCATCACCAATGCTCAGTATGCCCCGGCCTCTAACATTTTTTGGATATTCAAAGCGAAAGCACGGAGAAACACACAGAACAAAGCAACAGCTTATTCAACATTTTTCTCAATCCATACAAGAGAAGCCTATTAAGCAATTTTCAACCACTGAACGGGTTGGATGGAATAAAGCTTTTCAGCTGAAGAGGCTAAGTGAGCAGACAATTATACCAAACAATAATGCAACAACCAATTTTTAGAAGTAGTACAAAACAAGACCTTGTAACCATTCTATCCATGACAATAAGTACCTTTCAACATGTGTAAATGCAAAATCCAGATTATTCGCATTTGTCCAGAAAAATAACAAAGCCCTTTAAAATAAACAAGAATATGATGCTATGTATCCAAAATAAAGATGCTTAAATCATGTAGTTTTAAAAAATTTCACATTTTTTTAATTACAACTTTTCATTACGAAGTTAACACAGGGTTATAACCGCCCACAAGTCTGCCACTATCCAAAATATCAAAACTTGTAGTGTTCAGAGGTTTCATCTGGGGTACCGGGCATCTAAAGTTTTGATAAAAGAATAACCACAGTATCAAGTTGGGACTGAAAAATAAATCTATCATGTATTGCCTATACACAAGAGGGAATTGGGTACTACACCCGAGTTCGTGATTATTTTTCTGGTTATTTTTTTGTGACTTCGATATATTTGGTTATTTTTGTTCTGACTTTGATCTTAAGCATCTAAAAATAAAGACTTTCCTCCCCCCCCATCTGAAAAGAAACTAATGATTAATGTAATATCCTTTTTATTTCAGTCTCCTTGGGTGCAGGAATCATCTGAAGATGGTGGCAGATTATCTCTGAAGATTCGTGTATCAAAAGTGATTTTAACAATTCTTGCGGATATCCTAAGTCCGATTCTACTAGCAGCTCTTTAAATAGCGATAAATATTATCAATGCTTCCTTGATTCTGCCTGTTCTTGAGACTTCTGTGTTCTCTGTAGTAAGAGCAGAAGTAACACTATCACACAAATCTATCTGGATATGTTTTTTCTTAGGTAAAGATGACATGCATGAAAAAACCAGTAACAGACTGGGTGGAATACAGAGCAGAAAAGAGCAGCTTGGAAGTATCAGCAAAAAGAAGGGATCGATAAGGGATCACAGATATCTGGCTCCAACCACTCCTCCAGCATCCATTTTCTGCCCTTCTAGGATGAGGTCTGGCCACACTTTCAAAATTGAGGCACCACTGACGCACATTTTAGGTGAGGCAATTTAAGGCCTATTTTTGAAATTTAAGAAAAGCAAAAAAACTAAGCAGAATGATGAGAATGTGCAGCACAAGTAGGGAAAAGTCAAAGAATCAACACCAAGAGATGAAAAATGGCCATTTGCTCTCTCGCAGCATTGGCAGTCCCACCAGACTGTGCCCTGACTGGCAGACGGCGTGCAGCTTCTGCAGAGGACGTGTCCGAAACAGGCTGCAGCACTTGAAAAGCCAAGCTCCAGCCCAGAACCTGAGGCACGGGATCCACAAGCACTGATACAAACCAGAGAGAGAAGTGCTGCTCCTACCACTTCCTACCACAGTCCTCTCACTGAGTAGGAACCCCGAGGAAGTTAAGCATGTTTTACTAAGGCACTGAAGGAGATATCACCACCCCCATACCTGTGCAAAGAAAGCCAGCCAGGGAATCTGTAGCTAGGAGTATCCAGCAGAAAATAAGGAGAGAAATAAACGTAGGCACTCTAAACAGGCCAAAGGGTAAGTGAGCAGGAGAAAAAACATAAAGAAAGAGAACAAAAGAAATCCCTTTTTTTAGCTATTTTATTTCACTTCGGATGACAATGGAATAAGAAGACGCTCACGCAGTAGAATCAAATATTCTGAAACATCCACGTCTCGGCAACAGACTAGCAAAGAGATGAACAAGAAAAAAAGCCAAAACAAAACGGACAGAAGACTTTTTGAGATAAGTTAAAAACTTCAAATTATTTGTAACTTCAGAGAGATTAAATAATTGAGACCCTGTGGTTAAGAAGCCAGGAGGAAAAAAAAGGCAGGTTTCCCTCAAAAAGATGGCCAGCTGGCCTGATCTAGCCCCTTAAAAAACTGAACAAAGTTAAAATCCTGGCTATGACTCGGAACATCCTACACAGATACACATCCTCACAACGTGCTTCAACACTCACAGGCTGAAAAGCAGCAGCCAGGTATTTATAAAACGTCAGCTATCAGAGAGCAAACGCTTTCAGTGACCTTTCAAACACATTTTTCACTGAAATGATTACGTTGACATTTACCATCAGTGTCATCCTGACTTTGGGATTTCCCGGATGCTTTTCTGGATGAAGACGGAGCCTCTACATCTTCAGCGTTCTCCTCAGCAGAACCATTATCACCATCCTACGCACACCAACAATATTAGTTATCAGCTTTATGACACGACTCCTATTTCCCCAAGTATTTACAATTAGCATTTAGACCACAGCTTTCCAGCTTTTGCACTGCCAGTGAAACAGGTGGAACAGGCGCTGTGTATTTAAACGAACAAAACCCAGCATTACGTGCTTTCAAGACATTGATATTCTTATCAATGTGAGGTGACTCGGATGGTGACTGTCCACATTACTTCTGACTGAAGAGACTAGTCCACCGCTTATTGGCATTACAGTGAGGCACCATGACATGGTTGGCTGTAATAAAAAAAAGTTACAAACGCATGACCAACCCTTTTAGGAGCCAGCCTTTTTAAACATAAAATGAAAAATCAAAATAGCACTTGTTAATCACAGAATGGTCGGGGCTGGAAGGGACCTCTGTGGGTCACCCAGTCCAACCCTCCTGCCCAAGCAGGGTCACCCACAGCAGACTGCACAGGACCGCATCCACGCGGGGCTGGAATATCTCCAGAGAAGGAGACTCCACAGCCCCTCTGGGCAGCCTGGGCCAGGGCTCCGTCACCCTCAGAGGGAAGAAGTTCTTCCTCATGTTCAGACAGAACTTCCTCTGCTTCAGTTTGTGCCCGTTGCCCCTTGTCCTGTCACTGGGCAACAGTGGAAAGAATCTGGCCCCGTCCTCCTGACACGCACCCTGCAGATACTTATAAGCATTTAATGCAGTAAGAAGGCTGCCCTACGATATCACTTGTCCTTCCGTGACAGCCGAGTTCTGCTGAATTTGCTCTCTGAAGCTCAGGAGATACTGAAGTTCAGTTGCATTTTGACATAAAGGTGCCAAAGCTGAAGCTAACTACAACACTCCAACCGAGCAGACGGAATTTCTCCCAGTACCTCCCCCTGCTAACCTCGAGGTGCCAAGCTGTGCCTCCCTGTGTTCACTGCTGCCAAGCAGCCACACCGACCACGAGAAGGAGTCAGCTGGGTCTCCTCCTTGGACCTCTTCCTTGGATCTCCCAGGGAAGGCGGGGGGGGGAGCGGCAGCAGCCTACACCGGATGATTTTATAATAAAACCCGCTTCTGATCATTGCTCTGGCCCGAAGAAGAAATTAATTACGGAGCCGGAAGGCACCTGCCAGGAGCTCCTGCCGGGCCCCGGGCCGCAAGCCACGCCGGCACGAACCCAAGCGCTGCGTCCTGCGCCCGGGGAAGGCGGGCGCGGCCCCGAGCGACTCGCTCTGCCGGGACCGCACGGCCCTCACCGCTCGCAGGCGCTTTCTCACCATTTCGCATGGAAATCGGGCAGGCGAGCGCAGCAGCGCAGCCCCTCACGCACCCGGAGCAGCGGAGCCGGGCGGCTCCTGAGGCAGCGCGGGGCGGCGGCCGGGCCCCGCGGCTCCCGGGCGGGCCAGGCTCACCTTCTCGCGGCTCTTGCGCTCCTCCCGCCGCCGCTCGAACTCCTCGAAGGAGATCTTCCCCTCCAGGTAGTCGATCAGCTCCGGGCTGAAGCCCGACATCGCGCCGGCGGCACCCGGCAGCCGCCCGCACGGCAGGGGAACCCGCTGCAGGGGAGGACGCCGGTCCCTCCCGCTATGGCGCCCGCCCCGCCCCGCGCCCTCACGCACGCGTTCCGGCACGGCTCGGCGCCGGGGAGCGGGCAGCCGAGCTGGGACGGGCTGGAG
>Ga0065711_1036177_pt1:0-17500 | contig 21334 bp, 14 predicted proteins | sample Hoacrofraction12_FD_59098 | JGI IMG/M metagenome (GOLD analysis project Ga0065711, IMG submission 59098) | Hoatzin crop microbial communities from Cojedes, Venezuela - Epithelial fraction 12 v2 (version 2) | ecosystem: Host-associated > Birds > Digestive system > Esophagus > Crop... | reverse complement strand
TTGCAGCTGTTCAGCCAAAACCTTCCTTTCTCAGGAGCTGGAGAGTGCATGATCAGGCATGTTACCATGCTGGCCCTTTCTTTTGAGTAAAATATTGCACATTCCTGTGAATAACTTCTGATGATTGCAATAAAAAGAGTGTGTAGGCTCAGACATAAACTAGTGTCAGGCATCCGAAGGCAATTCATGCAAAAGGTGACTCATTTAGTGTCTCTGATGATAATCAAACAAAATGGACTTAAACAACCAGTTCCTAAAGTGTATTCCACTGGTGCCCAGCGACAGGACAAGGGGCAACGGGCACAAACTGAAGCAGAGGAGGTTCCAGCTGAACATGAGGAAGATGATCTTCCCTCTGAGGGTGACGGAGCCCTGGAACAGGGCCAGAGAGGTTGTAGAGTCTCCTTCTCTGGAGATATTCAAAATCCGCCTGTGCAGTCTCTTCTGGGTGACTCTGCTTTGGCAGGGGGGTTGGACTAGATGATCCTCAGAGGTCCCTTCCAAATCCCTTCCATTCTGTGATTCCTTTTCTTTGTGATTGGCCATATTTTGAATTGAGGTGAAACACAAATTTATAGATGCCTTGTGACAAGAAGCACAGGATGAAAAATTTTTCCCTTAGCTCATATTTGCAGTGGGCACATATGGTAAAAAATAAAAAGAGACCAAATACCAATCTCAGGTTTACGAATGTATGGACATGGATGAAGTTCGGCACCTTCAGTCACGTATTTATTCAAGCCAGTGAAAGCACAAACCAGAAATCAACTTATTTATGCTATTCTGGTTGTAATCCTCCACTCAAGTAGGGAAGTGAGATGCACACCACCGGGTTTCCAGTGGGAAAAGCAAAGGGATCCCACTCACTCAGCAGGTACAAGTATGTGGCTGGTGCACTGTGAGTGTTACAGGCTGTGAACTTCAGCATGGGAGTTTATTTTAACGCTCTGCACCTTCCAGGCAGCTTTATAAATTGCAGACATAAAGGCTTGTTACTTGGCTTTATGGGTTCCTGTGGCAAGATGACAATTACCGAATAGGTTAACTTGCTGCAGAGCCAGCCAGAATCCATGACTCTCTATAGCAAGTAAAAGAAGTGAAAGTACAGCCAAAATAAATTCATTTAAAAATCTGAGCAAATAGACATGACATTTTTCTTGCAGTTTTTGACTGGCTCTAAAAATATCAACAGTCTCTCCAGTTCTAGTGCATGCTCCCAATAAACAGCTTTGGAGACCGATTAAAATACCACAGCTTTGCTTCAACATTTTATCAATCTCATTAGCCATTTGCTGAATTGAAGCTATGAAGCTACTGTGAATTTGGAGGAGGGGGTTAAATAGCCACACTATGGGTCAACATTTGTCTAAAGGCTCATCTCTGTAGTAGTTTGATTTCAAAATAAGAGAGTCTGTACAGGAGCTAATCAAAAGGACAGTAGTTCTGCTTTCAATTCATACTGCACTTCAGTCCAAATAAAGTGGTCCCAATGTGTGCAGCAAAATCCCACCGGCTGCCTACATTTTTTTTTTTCCCCAAAAAAACCCACTATGCATTTGTTTGCAACTTTTCAGTGGCCGAATGTTGTTCCAGCCTTGGCTCCTCCTTGTCTATGGTAGTACTAAAGATCAAAGGAATTTGGAGCGAGTTCTTCCAAAATGAAACAAAAAGCATCTGCAATCTGAAAAAGGGTCAGATATCAAACCTGCAGCCTCAGCCTACCCATTCCAAACAGGGACCCATGCATGCTGGAAAGTCTTTCCTAGAGCTGCAAAAATGTTTGCCAATACTGAGCAGGCAGAGTAAAGCTCACACATTTTACACTGGTGTACGGGACTGTGCTGTACAGCAGATACCTCTCCATTAGTCAACTGTGTCCTGACCCCGGCATCCCACAACTTCTGGAATTATATTCTCTCACATGCACACACAACCTCAGTCTGGAAAACAAAATTGCTTACTGAGTGCAACCACAGGATTAAAATTAGTCCTCTACCAAATGTACTAGGAGAAAATAAGTAGATGCCTTTTGTCATTTAAACCAAAATCAACATGATTAATTCACCCTGATGTGACTCAATGGCATGTATAAAACAGGCAGTTGAAACACAGAGAAAGAGCAAAAGGGAAAGAGAAAAGTAAGCTTAGCATATAAAGCTTCTCTTAAATATCTCCTTGTAGACATAATTCTAATAATATAAAAAAAAATCTGCTCTTTCTAGCCTGTGAAGTACACTTTAGCCTGTTGACTGGGAGCTGAAGGTTGCGCAGTACGTATGAAGTGTGTATAACTCAGACGTCAATGAGAGCTCTGAAGTACTGGGGGAATAATTAAGTTTCCCTATTAGGAGTATATGTCCTACCGAAAATTTCAGAACCCTTTACTCGCAGACAAAAGTGCTAACAATAGCTGAATTAAAGGTTACATACAACCTAACTGCAAGCTTTTGACAAATTACTGCAAGAAAAGACAACAAGTAGGATATAAAACTTGAATAAATGACTAAGTGGATACTCATTCAGCCCACTGTTGGGTTAGGAGTCACCATAAAACCATGAACATAGCTAAGGCCATAGAAAAGAACAAAAGCAAAGCCCTTCCAGCAATCCAAGTAAGCCCCAGAAACCAAATCAATACATTGCAATAACAACTAGGTTGAATGTATTGTTAATGTAAATAAAATTCACCCATTCCTATTCTGATGTTAACAGCTAAAGCAAACGCTTGACAAATCTTAAATAAATGATATTGACAATGTTAATACAATCTACCACCAGTACTAATACATTAAAAAATAGCAAAGGCATTGTAATTTGGGGGTCTCAAACCTCTATATCTTAATATTGGTGTTATCCTCTGACTGTAATATCTATTTTAAAAATTAGTTCCCACTTCCCTAAGAAACTAAACCAAAAGGAATAGGAATTATTTATGTAATTCTTGGCAATTCTCACTTCTGCTTGTTACATACTAAGCAGCTAGAGAGTACTGAAGTACAAGGTAAAAAGGAAGGAAAACAGGAAACTCTTTGCCAACATATTATTTTCAAAGCATTCACTTCAAGGAAGGGTAAGAGTAATACAAGCTATGTTATTCAAGCATCAGATATAAATACATGGATTGTAAATCACCCGCTTTTAGATCTGAAAGATAAGAAAAACAATTTGTTCTGTTACAATCCTCTTACTACCCTTTAAATTTAACTAAAGTATTCCTTGCCAAAGTTGTATGGAAACATGATGAACAAATATGTCCTTCATGTACTCTCTAAGAAATTCAGGCCTTATCTTCCAGTCATTTATTTACATATAAAGAGGTTTACTAAAAATTAACAATATTTTCTATTTTTATCAGTGTAAACACAAAACAAATCAACTGAAGTGAATTAGTTTTCCTTATGATAGAAATTATGCAAAAGTGCACTTCAACATTGTCCTAAGTGCACAGACAGAATTTGGTACTTCTTTTTCTGGCGCTACCGCTTTGTGGAAACTCAAAAACAACTGAGATGGGTTTGTGCACTTGGAGTCCTCCAACAAGGAATATTTCTGTAATAGGTATTTCTTATTATCCGAAGTGTTTTCCCAGGGACATCCTCAGCAGAGAGCTGAATGTCTGTCTGAGCAACCCCCACAGGTAGTCTGCATATCTCAAGCTGAAGACCTGGTCATGCGTTGATAGGATTTTTTACTAAGATCTATGCAAGCAAAAATAATAAGAAATATTCATATTTTTAATGTGTTCAAATCCCTAAATTCAAAGGAGAAAAAAGGACACTACCTACTTCTATTCTGATGTGCAGTAGATAAACTGACGACAGGCTGGAACACTTGCATCAAGACAGGTCTCTTCATCTGTAATATACTGGTATTACAGAACCCATGATAGTACATCAGAAACTACGACCCCACAGTTTTGAATCAGATCCATTCATAACAAAATACCTGTAACATCTGGAGTGAAACTGGAAACACTTGACAATTTTTCATGAAAACTTGTATCAAATAATTTACTTTAAGTTTTGATTTTAAATGGATTCATCTACTCCCTGAAAATAGTTCAGACTTCGAAAAAAATATGTCTGATTTCATACGGTTTGGAGGTGGGACTAGCAATTTCACTGAGGCTGCAAATAAAGCTGAAATCTTGGAGTTATAAAGCTAAACAAAACAAAAAGAAAAACATGTAAAATTCTGTGAAACAAATTATGTGAATTTTGCACAGCTGTACTCAGGGCATAACTGTAAATGAAAAGACCAAACTAATTAGTTTATAAGCAGTTGATCTGCCTTATATTGTTTTATCATATGTAGTAGGTATAATATCTCCACATGAATGACTTGAAGCAAGTCATCAACATACTGTCTGCAAGAAAGCTGATCAGATTAGAAAGACCTTGTAAATTATGCTTGAAGAAGATGAGATTGATGATAACTTCCTGCTCACAGTTACACCAATAAAATTGCTTCATCTCTATTAAACTTCAGGTTTCAGGAGACATTGTGTCCTAACAAGACTGAATTAAACATAGGAGTTCATTAGTGCAAAGCAGACACTGAAGTCTCAAATGACTGAACGTTATTTTGAATGGGTTTCCCAGTGTCTTTGCAGGAAATCCATTAAAAACAACTGGAAAGGTTTTTGTGGCCAGATTCCAGCGTTAGGATCAATGAACGATATTCAGGATGCTGGCTGAAAGCCAGATAGAAGACGTCGCTGAAGTCCTTAAGTATAGAGAGCTTAATTTTAAGCATATGGATAGTCCCACTGAATTTACCAATACTCACATGCTTAAAGAGGAGTTTGTGCCTATGCACTCCTGTGGAGTAGGGCCAAGGAAGATAAAGTTACTGGCAGGTTTCTCAGTCTCACTCCAAACTGTTTACACCACATGGAAAGACTACACAATGGAAAGCTAAAAAAGCATGTCACTAGGTGGGAAGTGCAGTCTATCAGCAAGGTGGCCTCCTGGAATTCCTCTCTGAAGGACCTCTCAGATGTTCACTCAAACTATATGGTAGCCCAGAGCTGGTACAGAGAACAAACGTCTTTCACCCTTACAGAAGAGTAGCCAACACAGAGTTGGACAGGATTTGCACAATATAGGCAAGAGAAATTACAGTGCAACATTCAAGAAGTGAAGCTCTCCCCTTCTACTTTCAGGTGACTTAGAAGACCACTGGATTTTTCTTTTTCATTTTTACCAAGCTCAGATGAAATTGTCAGCAACCTGAGCATATCTTTACCCAAAAAAATTAGCAAAACACGTCAGGTCTCTTTGCACAGAAAAATAACATAAGATGTTCTGAGAACACACAGCAACTTGGGTGGCCACTATGAAGAAAAAGCTTTGGAGTATTTATACAGCAAATAAATATTCGCAGGCACTGCTATTCCCGCTCACTAAAGTTTTGAAAGACATTATTCTCCGAAAAGACAGATAAAAGAGAAGAGGTGGGGGAGGAAGGGAAACTATTATGGAATGAGGAATCAGGCCAGAGCCACAACCACAAGATTGATGTGAGTACTACAGTAAGCAAAGACTAATTCAGTGCATAAGGATGTCAAAATGTGGTCCTGGGAGACAAGAGGATGCTGAGAAATGAGAAAAGAAAAGGCAAGAGAAGGAATGTATAAAGAACAGCAAATATTAGGGAAATGAAGAAAAATAGAAGGAACCAAATGTCAGTTGAAAGAGGTACAAGTGCAATTGCTGCTTCTCAGCTAATCCACAAATTAATGAAACCAGAACAAACAAAAAAATAAACCATTATTCTACACATTCAAAGGTGAACCTTGCAGTTGTCATCCAGAATTAAACCAGCTCAGGGTGAGAGAAACAAAAGCACCATAGCATGCAGCACAATGACATTACAGCAATTTTATTTTTTTCTTCCACTCTGTCTTTACTGGAAAACCTTATGGGCTGAAGGATCCAAGTCAGAGCACTGACAAACTGTATTTTCACATTATTGCAGTGAGAGCACATGATTTTCACATTATTTCAGCGCAAGTACATGGAGCTACTCAGGCGCTGAAGTATCTGGGTGAATAACTAGGTTTTTGTTCTATGAACAATTTAATCAAGTATGTAAAAAAAAAATTAAAAGTATGGATATTTGTTCTTAAACAAACTTTCTTGTCCCAATTATTCTTCACTGGCATGCAATGTCTATTTTTTTCTAGGGTTTTATTAAAAAAAAATCTGTTAAATTAACAAATACAGGCTTTCCTCATGCTTTCCCCCCCCTTCGCATGGGTTTTCACAGAGCTCTGCAGGCTGGTGCAAAACCGCAGAGAGAGAACTCTCCGTTAACTTTTATATTGTGAGATCCTTGGATCATTTTAAAGTAACAGAAACCCATTAATATGAATGGAATCCTATAGGTTTCATTCTGCTAAGTTCAACAGAACTTCTTCATAAGTAACTTTCCGTTTATTGACTTAGAAACACAGTTGGAGAACCTTTTACAAGGTTGTGAACCAGTGTGAGACATAGGCTTAGGGTTTTCTTGTGTTTTGTTTTGTGTTTTTTCCCTCCTCAAACTTGAGATGTTATGACACCATAAAATATTTTATCATAACTTCAGGGGACTGATTTTCTTATTTGCTTCCAATCAGAAAATATTGAGCCAGTCAGTTCATTCCAAGTTTGTGATTTAAAACAGAGAAATGGGCAAATATTTAGCCTATCCCTAATTACCCTCTAGATTTCTGAATATGCAAATTTCTACGTAGTTTGAATTTTCTCTGAGTGATTTGGCAAGTATAAATTATCCTTGCCCTTAAGACTCCTAGCTTCCACAGACAATGAATCAGCAGTTGGTGTTAAAAGGCTTCAGCTTTACTATTAACAATCAATACAAGTTTTCAACAGAAATACACTTAGCCAGCATTAATGCAATTACATTATGTTAAAGAATATTAATACCAAAGGCATGTCCATTGCTGGCCTGCACCAAAGTCATAACGTTCCTCAACGACTGTTTCTATGCTTTAAACCCCCATCTAGAAACAGAGCAAAAAGTGGATAGTCTGTGAAATCACCGTTTTGTCAGAGAGTTAATTTTAAATCAGTTATGCATTGTATACATTGCATTCCAGAAAGGCAAATTCAGTTTTGGCACCTTCAGGCTATAGATACTCCCTCACTAGAAAGAAGTTGGCCACGCACTGTGTCGAAGGCTCTGCATTGAGAATCTCTACGGTGATACATGGATTAAAAACCTGTCACCTGCAAGCGCCTGTATCTGGACGTGGGAGATTAATCCCTCTACAAACCCCAACCTGTTCACCCAGAGACTCTTGATCACCATCCATGCTGTAAAGATCCCGGTGTTGGCTGCCCACGGATCCTGCTGCACCGAAACGAGTCGGGGATCTTTTGTTCACTCCCAAACACCAGAGAGCCAGGTGCAAGGCAGGGGTCAGAGGTGGGTTTACATACACTCCCAAGTGTCTGGTATAAAAGCTACTTAATGCCATTTCCCAAATAAAATTTTAAGAAACTGGGGCCGCATATTTCAGTACATTTAGGTGCCAGAAAGGCACCAAGTGTGATTTTCAAATCTGTCATTGCCAGGAAACAAAGAAGATAAATCCAAACCGTCTGTTCTGGACAAGACCTAACAAGCTTTGCCTGGTATTGTGAACTATCCAAAAAGCCCGTAAACTACTTTAAAGCACCTCTAAGGTGAGAATCACACTTACGTCAGTCCAGAATATTACACATGCATTTACCCTTTTGAAAATCCCACTAACAGTTACAATACAATATTAAGTAGTCTAAATACATATTTAAGATTTGGCCCTTGATAATTCCAGGCCTGGAAGACATAAACTGGTATCCAAAAGGCTAGTGCAAATGCAGAGACTTTTCTATATACTCGCTTTAATTTCCAACTGCATTTTTAACTAAAACGAATGAATTCCTGGTGACATGAATGATGACATTTATATTTTAAAAGAAAATACAGATCAGGCAGGCATGCAGAATGACAGCCCATGCTGCAAAAGCAGCTGATTCCCACCAGTGTTCCCAGTTATATTTTGTAATTCCATAGTCTCTCTCCTTATTAGAGAAATGCTTCTCCGCTGTTAAAGGCAAATAAAATGAACACCTCATAGAGGAGTTCCTAAAATTTGAACAGGCATTTGAACGTGCCAAGAGTAGCAGCTGTTTTTGCCAGAAAGAAGATCTGGCAGGCATTTAGTCACAAGGTCACTGCTTATGGGGCTTACCCAAGAGATGCAATAGAAAGCAAGAAATGTTGGCATGGCACTAGGACAGGTTGTCCTTGATGAACTGGAAGGAGAAGGCTGTTTTGGCCACAGGCACTCAGCAGCAGTTTCATTTTAGGGAGGATTGCACAAACAATTTCTTTAGCTTTTGAGTTTACATTTCTGCAGTTTCAGGTTTGAACGGACCCAAAAAGGTCATATTCACCAGCACAGGAAGAACTCATTTAATCAAAAATCAAACACAGAGGCATCAAGAAGTGTAACTAGATATGGCTATCCACACTCAGAGGAGATTTAAATGCTTCGTGGACTAAGTGACCTACACCTGTGTGGGCCCCTGTGAATTCTGCAGTTCCGTAACCCTGGAATTTGCTGCAGAAGTTTGCAGGAGGATTATAGGTTAGAAACTTCATTTATCTTAAAAGCGTTAAATTGCAGGCCCTGCTAGTCTTGTATCTAGATAGGAAAAAGGACTGCCTTCATCACCTTGCAAAAATGGGTGGCCTGGCAGATTGTAGGGTGAAATGGCATATTTATCTTTCTTGGTATTAACTCTGAAACCTTGTAACAATAAAGCGGATATCAACATTCCCAACTATTTGTTTCTTGACTGTATGATTGAAATGCTTGGCTGAATGCTGACTTTTCCAGCCACACATCGCTAAATCCTTAACCAAGGCAACGATGCATTCAAGTTGCATCTTCAAATTCCCAGTGGATTTAAGAACGAGCAGAGAGTTATCCTACTACTCCAGCAAGTTTGTGGAGCTACTTCTGAGCACATCTCAGCTGTCAGCTCTTGATCTGTGACTTGACTGGTCCCTAAGAGCCCTCTCCCTGTGCTCCACTTCTGGGTACAACAATGCAGTGCAAGACTGCATGCATGACATCAGGGAAGGAAGTTCAACCAAGGTCAAACACACCACTCCATTCCTAGTGCAAACAACCTGACCATCAACACCATCATCTTCCTCCAGTGATAGCAACAGTGCAGGAAATGCATTTCTAATGCTGGAAACTGAAACTAAGAGAATGCTTTAAAACAAACTGTGTTAAATATAAAAGTTAAAGGCATGGGTAATGCTTGTTTAACTCATTTCTGCTGCTACATCAATTAAACAAACCTCCAGTTCCAAAATTACCTGAGTCACCTACTGTCCAGTTTCCACTTTGGTTTCCTGGGTGACAATGGAGCTTACAAAGGTTTACTGATGAATTTAGCTATCACTTAGTGTTATCCACTGGTCTTCTCTAACTATGATGTCACTCATTTTGACTGTTTTAAGGGTAGACAAAGCATCTGAAGACAAGGGCAAAGGAATAAAGGAGATTTGTGAAAAGAGAGATAGGAAACTCAAAGCCCTCTGAAGTCAGCGGAAAGTCCCGTAATATTCACCCACCTTTTATTTCTTGTGAGATTAAAAGACAAAAAGCATTATGTAATTGTGAAACATTACTGTTCTTCTGATACTCAGACAAATGTAAACCAATTAAACAGTATTATATGAAATAGCTATCATGGTAGAATTTCTTAATGTCCTGGTTTTGAAATGCTTCCAGAAGTAGCTGTTTCTCATCCGAATACTTACCAAAATAATTTAATCATGTCTTTTTGTCAGAATTCCTACCCCACCATTTTCTGTTCTGTTTCTTGCTCTACTTAGTGATGCATTTCTTCCTCTCTATCTCTCAAAAGGTATTGCATGCAAAGGTCAATTCTCTTTACACAGCTTCTGCCCACTCTTCAGCTAATGTATTATAGCACATTATCAAGTTTCCAAACAATTGTTCACTTTGCATTGGAATGTGCTAGGTTTCTCTCTTTCTGCAGTGTTAGCAACAATGGTGTTGAGTTGTTGACTGGTAATACGAACAAGAAACTTCTGCCCTTAGAAGTGGGATGGAACCGATTCATCTCATTAAAAACAGACCTCATCTAAGCTGGAATTTGTGCTACAAAGGTTAATGTTATGAATGTGCAGATAGCAAGTTCTGTACTACATACTAGCATTTCTATTTTCATGAGTCATTTTCGGCTTCTGATACATCATCTCAGGTCACGTTATTTCATACTGATGTGACAGAAACTTAACACGCTAAGTCAGGAAAACTAACTCATACCTGAAAAAAATCCTTCCCCCTCCTCCCCTATCTACTACTGTCTGCTTTTTCCCATTTTTCTTTCTCCAAGGAAAAAAAAAATGAATGCTTTGAATGGTGAGCATAGAAACATTACTCCCATTTCAGTAGAATGAATGGAGGCAACAAATCTGAAAGAAAATAAAGTTCCAGACTGGCAAAGTAAGTAATGATTAGGAGCTGAGATAAAGAAAGCTCAAGAAAATGAAATCCAGACATAAAAAGTTGAAAACAGTTAGGATACTGATGACTACAAAACTAGTTTATGTAATATATATTTTATATCCAAACAAAACAGCTCTTTGAACATAAATGAGGCTATTATTACTCTGAAATAAACATTAGAGAGCTCCAAAGCCAGAGCTACATAATATCCAATTCGTATTTACATTTACATCAGAATTAGGACACAGGCTTTCACAAGTTAATCCACCCCATCCAACACAACCATATACAACACCATACACTGACATTGCATTTTTACACAGATAGAAGTACTGTCATGCTGTTCAGTTGACAAGATAGTGATGGTGATAATGACTCTGCCCAGATGGGCTGGACCCTACTGTAGTACGATCAGAAAGCCCAGGACACATGTGCTAACCAGGGCCTGTGGCCGATGCTGAATAAGGAGCTACTGTCCAAGATGCTTCCTCTCTCCTGCTCCCTTTTCTCCACATTCTCAAAAACATCCACCAAAAGCCCCTTGAAAAATTCTAAAATGGGACCACAAGAGACCTCTACCCAACCTCCCACCACTCCCAGCAATCCTCTAATCCCATTCAGAACTTTATCAAGCTCTACCTTGATGAATATCCTTTCCTACTCAGGTTTAAATGAAAATTCTTCTCTTTCTATCCTGAGGACCTCCTTGCTCTCTCTCATATCTGGGAGCAGCTTCCTGCAAGCAGCTGCAAAACTACTTCTCTGCTCAGCTTCAAACCCCCTCCTGTGATGTCTGCAAAAATCCTTGACAATGTCTTGGCTACTTGTGTACTGAGACTGCTGTCTATCATGTTTATAAATATTGTCTCATTTCTTCTCATACCATCTCGTCAGCCTGTGCCATCTGTTGCCTCCTGTGACATGTGCAGACTGAGCTCTTCACAGCAGCAACAGACTACTTCTTCTGTGCTTGTACAGCACCTAGCACAACCAGTGCTTATCCACTACGGGGTCCCCCAGGGCCATAATGACACAGAAAACTAACAAAGTTATGAAGAAATCCCACTTTACCTGCTCACTTTCCTCCTAACTTTGTAGGAGCCACCCATCCGCAAACCACAGAGTGCTGTGCACTGCAGCAGATGGGAGGGAGGTTATCTTCTACCCTCTGCTCGGGATGGTGAGGCCACCCTGGTATGTGCCGCTCTGGTTGGGCCTCCATGGCAAGAAGGACACGGAGAAATGGAATAAAGTCCAGAAGAGGCAAGTAAGGTCATCAGGTGCCTGAAGAACATGACCAACAAGGAGATCTTGGGGAAGCTGGGCCTGTTTCGTATATTGAAGAGGACACTAGGGAAAAACCCAACAGTAGCTCAAACCACTGCTTCCAAATACGATGGAGAAAACTCTTCTCTGCAGAGGCAGCAAATACAACTAGGGGCACTGACCACAAATTCTAACTCAGGATGTTCAGGTCGGACATTAGGAAATACTTTGTGAAGAGGAGGGTAATGCAGTCCTGGAACAGGAGCCCAGAGAGGCTGTGAATTCTCCTTCCCAGCGCATTTCCAAGTCTCAGCTAAGCAATGCCAACAAAGATTTCTGTTTCTACCATATCCCAAGCAATAGAAGTTAAATGCATTTTTTGTCCTGATAAAATATTAAATGCTTTAAATGCAACAACAGTCTTCAAATACATGTAGCTTTCCATGAAAAATACCAGACACCTCTTAAAATCTGGGAAATAAACTGTTCTCCTAATGACTCTTAACATATATTTGCAGCTTCTTTCCAAATTCTATACATCTAGATGTTTGCATTAAAATATAAAAGGGTCATATCTATTTTCTTGAGGGGATATTAGTACAAGTTTTAAAGCAAAGTAGTAACATAAGCACATAGTAAGACTTCATTTACTAGTTCTAATTTAAACCAAGCCAGGCTTTACTAAATAGCCTGCAGAGAAGGATGCACACCTGATGTAAAGTGGGCTGAGCAACCATAGGTAAGAATCTCTAGACTTCTTTTCTCAGTTTGCTCCAGCCCTCTCATGATCGCTGTGAGAAAATCTCCGCCCTTTGCCTTGCAGTCCCTAGTGCTGGATTCATCAGCCCAGGCAGACTCAGCTGTAGCTGCAGGAGATGGAGAAACTCTCCTTCCATCACAGACCCGGTTATTCACAAGACCTTCCCCTCTCTGAAGTTGTCCACATAAACATGTATATCTTAGAAGCATATTATTATGTGGTTTATGCAAATAGCAGCAACTTGGTGAAACAACTGCTCGTGGGTAATTGCATGCACATATATTGAACTAAGCAGCAAAAAGAAATTCTGGACATGCAAAATCTTTACTTCGGCTGGAGACACAAAAAAGGGTTTTTTATCTCACTGCTGTAATACACTTTATATGCTGCTGACAGGTATGACTTGGAAATCGCAGTAGAAGAATGAGTATTACAGCTGTTCTTTCGTGGGGTAAAAGTCTGGCCCCATTGAGTCCATGAAAGTCCCTCAAGGCCCACATTTTAGGCGAGAATCTCAGAAGCAGATGACCTTGGGTGCTGAAATTAATTCTTCCTCTAGTCCTTCACACTATTTACCTCCTGAGTATATTTCAGTACCTTACCTGTTTCTCTCACTTGTTATGAGATCTGGTTTATTTATTGTATGGTTGACAAATTGCCTTTCCCCCCATTTTACTTGTTGTCAGCTTGCAACTGCTCACAGCTGATTGTTTTGATTGCATTCAGTGTGAACTTGTTGGGCCATGATAAGAACATATAGAAATAAATCCACAGAACAAACACATTATTGGAATTAAAGGAAAATATTGGTTACATGAATCATAGAATAGTTCGGGTTAGAGGACACCTTTAAAGGCCATCTAGTCCAATCCCGCTGCAGTAAGCAGGGACATCTTCAACTGGATCAGGTTGCTCAGAGCCCTGTCCAATCTGACCTTGAATGTTTCCAGGGAGGGGGTATCCACAGCTGCTCTGGGCAACCTGTGCCGGTGCTTCACCACCCTCATTTTAAAAAATTTCTTCCTTCTATCCAGTCTAAATCTACCCTTTTTTAGTTTAAAACCTATTACCCCTTGTCCTATAGCAACAGGCTCTGCTAAAATATTTGTCCCCATCTTTCTTCTAAGTCCCCTTTAATAATGAAAGGCTGCACTAAAGTCTCTATGGAACCTCCTCTTCTCCAGGCTAAACGAGCCCAACTCTCTCAGCCTGCCCTCATAAGAGAGGTGTTCCAGTCCTCGGATAATTTTTGTGGCCCTACGTGAACACTATTGATGTGACTGAACACATGCAGATCTCTAAGTCTTAGAAAAAGTGAGCTTTTACTCAAACACTAGGTCAAGGATATCCATCAGCAGCACCATGAGCTCCAGCAGCCAGGCAGGCTGCCCACAGCGGGCACGCACGGGCAGGACCACGCAGGCACAGTGGGCATCACCCCTTCCCTGCCCATGATGCTGCAGTAGAGGAAAAGTAGAGGACGAAACTACACAAAGTCTTTTTCTCACACAGTTGAGCAAATTCCGATGATAAATGAAAACCAGGGTGTCTTGAACACAGCAGTGTCACTCTGGACCTGGAGCAAAGCTTGCTGGCATAGCAATCCCTAGTTCTGTGGTAAAGTTCTGAAAATCCCTTTTTTTTTTTCTTTTTTTTTTTTTGTATAATGAGTGTTTAAAAGCTTAGCAAATAGACTCCTAAAAATGTAATTGTAGCTTGGTAGCACTATTAAATATGTATACTGTGGTCTTTTTGACAATTGTATTAATCCCTTTATAAAGTCTTCAGAAGTTCCATCACAGAAGCATGGATGCTGTTTTGATCTATTTATTACTCTTAAGTGTTCAGAGAACTGTCCCTATTTTCTAATTAACACTTTTAAAGATAAAAAGCTATGTATTAAATCAATCTGAATGATGGTTGTTTGTGAATCCCACAAGATAAGGCAATTTGCATGTTCACTTTGTACTTACAAACTAAATCTGCACATCTCCAAAGCAGCTCCTTATAATGTAAACCTTTTGTGAGTATTTGTAACTTAAAAGAAAGTTTGGCCTAGTACAGAGGCAGTGCCAATTATCTAAAGGACTTCTTTACTGAACATGATTAAGATACAAAATTATTAGGTTGTTATTTTACATTGTTTGCAGAGAAATTTGAGGAAACTACTTTAGGAATGTTAAGTGTTCTCCTGTTTTTCTTTCTTTCCTTCTTTTTTTGTACATGTAGTAACATGAGTGCATTCATGCACAAGCAGTCAGTCCAAACAGCAGCCAGCTTCCACACCACGCTCGGGTTCAGCTTCCTTTAACATGTATTAAATCGCTGCTGAAATCAACTGCTCATCTTCCTGACTAAGCGTTAAGCTGCAGCTTCAACTACAAGACTTTATAAACTGCATTTTAATGTAAATGCTACATTAGAGCAGTAACTTACCACTGGAAATCCAGTCCTGATTATTTAGCTCTGTAAACATTTTTACAGAAGTAGATATTTCTCAGCAGTGAAATAGTCCCCCTTCTCAGAAATGGCTCCACCCTTGCTAAGAAAGAAATCAAAAAAAGCCATATCTCCAAACCTCTCTTGTGAAGAAGCATATTATTATTTCCAGATGGTGAGAACACAGCAAATATACCTATGAGATTTTTTTATTATATTTGTTCTCAGATATCTCATCGGAAATTATTTCTTTCAGGTTTTGCAGTCTGCCTTCATCCACTGCCTTGGCTTCTCTATAATCACGGGTCCAAGCACAGACAAGCAGCAGGGCAAACATTTTTTCATGGCTTGCAGCCCCAGCAGACCTTATCAAGACATCCTCCTCATCCTCATTTTTAGGCTTCCACATTGTCTTCCACTAACAATTTAGTAAATGGACAGTCATGTCATAAAATACATTTCATATTTTTCGTACATCTCCTTCTTACGAGAGTTTCCAGTTATCATATTGTACCACCGTAATTAGAAAGGTCCTTTAGTCTAAAAAGAAAAAAAAATTTTCCCCACAAAGCCTGCTATATTCAGTGGTAGACCACGGTGGGTGTATATTTGTTCTGGTACTGCAACTACACGATCAAATTTTGTGCTGCAGCGTTAATCTGGGTCAGAAGGCCTCAAGAATGCACATCTGACACTCCTAATCTAATTCTGGAAACATGAGATTTGCAGAGAGCAAAACTCTTTCTGGGAGCAGAAAAGAATGTCAGACCCACTGAGACACTAAAAAGACTTTCAACTATTTTTCACTCATACAGCATTTAATCTAAGACCCTCAGAGCACGTTAATTTGCAGACCTCTCTACGCACCTGTGACACAGCATACGTATTATTCTACCCCACAGAGAAGGGGAAATAGGGGGACCTATCTCCCCAAGATCATTCAAGGACAGAACTACACATGGACTACCTAGCAAGGATCCAGGAAAGTAACTCAGGAGTCCTCAGTCCCAGTGACAACAGAAACCCCGGAGACACTAGGGAAGGAAGGCAGAGATTTTGGCTCATCGGAAAGTGTATCGTGGGAATTTGTCAATGGGTTAAATGAAGAGATGGGCTTCCATCTGGAAGGAAGGGCAAGAAAAGTAGAGATAGAACACAAAGACATAACAATTCACAAAGTGCGTGGAAATATAAATGTGACAACACTTAAGGGCTTTTTTTTAACTCTACATCACAAACTTTCAAGTGATACATAAACCTGAGACTTCTTTTCAAGAGCGGCACATCATAGAAGACACGAAAGCCCAGTTCTTACTGAAAGTTGATAGATTAATCTGGGTTATCTTTAAACTGGACAGCTTGAGAGCATGTCCTAGAGTTTAGTCTCCTAGACACATCCCGACTCCATCATGGGACAAGAACCAGATATGAACTTTACTTCTTCCTTCTCCAGAGAGCCTGTTTTCCATGAATGGGAAACCTGGCTATGTAGGTGAGACAAGAGAGACAGCCATCTTCAGCTAACGTCTTTGTGTGGTAACTGCAGGACAAGGACTTTGGGCCACACTGGCCAGATGCTGCAGAGATCACTTAAATGGGACGACGAAGTCCATTATCCTCCTAAACTCAAGTCAGTGAGCAGGGATTTTTTACCTCCACCTCCCCAATTCACAACTTTAATCGTATCCAGCTTCCGCCCTCAATAGACCTGCCATTGCCTGCATGTTATCATCTGTTTGCCTGTATATTGCCACAACGGTCAAACCATTCAGCAGCCCCTCTGCATCACCAAAGACACCTTCCTCCAGTGCTGGGTCACAGTCATGGAGGAAACCTACCTCCCAAGCCTCAGACTCCCTGCTGGGCACCAGCACAACACAGAGCGCAAATTATAATCTTTATAAAACAGAATAAGATAGAAATTAAGACAATAGCTAAGATTATATTGAATAGAGATCCACGTAAAACTTTTCACCAAAACCCTTTCTACTCAAACAATGCCTCAAATACCCTTAGACCACCCTGGTAGCTTGGTAGACTGGATAAAACGATAGCCTTGTCTTGCACTGTCATTTATTAGTTTTTTCCCCCTTCGACAATGGAAATTCAGGTAAGCTGATAGAAATCATCCAAGCCAAGCTAAGCAGATTGTGTGGGCACAAACCACGCCAAAAATGGGCCAAGATGATCCCTTGGCACAGAGCTGGGGCCGCTCTGCAGGACAGTCTAGCAGAGCCACGTGGAGCGTCTGTTAAAGGTGCCTGACTTACATGACGTGAATTTGACGCACATTCAAGAAAGCAATGAGTCATGAACACAAACTGGCCTTGGTGCCTTACTCAGGCAGCGAAAGGAAGTCAAAAAAGAAAGGTATTGCATTTCCCAGACTGTGGTCTGCCAAACCTTGGTGAGGGCAGCCCAAAGACCTTCCACGGCAGGGAAGAATGAGCACAGCCCACAACCCAAGCATCAGCTAAATTTTCTGTTGA
>Ga0065711_1036187_pt1 | contig 21335 bp, 8 predicted proteins | sample Hoacrofraction12_FD_59098 | JGI IMG/M metagenome (GOLD analysis project Ga0065711, IMG submission 59098) | Hoatzin crop microbial communities from Cojedes, Venezuela - Epithelial fraction 12 v2 (version 2) | ecosystem: Host-associated > Birds > Digestive system > Esophagus > Crop | place... | reverse complement strand
CCTTTCCTTTCCTTTCCTTTCCTTTCCTTTCCTTTCCTTTCCTTTCCTTTCCTTCCCTTCCCTTCCCTTCCCTTCCCTTCCCTTCCCTTCATTTTTTTCACTTTGCTATTCTAATCTCCTCTAGCTGCCACTGCCTCATCTCCAACTGCAATGAAGATTCTCACAGTGTATATTTTACTTTAATGAAGGAATTCATACTGAACTGTTATAATATTCCAAGACTCATCTGTAACTTTGGGATATCACCATTGAATTACATTATATAGTGTGGCCAGGACCTATAAAACACTAGCTGGTCTTTATTGTACCATTTAGCTCTTTTATCTGTTGTGTTCTGTTTACTTTGATATGATAATGCAGAATAACATTAAAATTGCATCATTGTTACACCGGTAAAATACCACTGCTGTTGGTCAAGTACTGATGAAAAATGAATGCAATTCCTCACCAAATTTGGACTGTCATTTTAAGAGCAGTCATCTAAAACTAGGCAGTGTTTAGAAATGCATGACTACAATGTTTACCCATGAAGAAAACAGTGTTTCTTAATATTTCTAAAGAACCATATGCCTCTTTTATTAGATCATACCAGTTTCTTTTGTGCAGGCCAATAAGGGTCATTAAACACCAACGGGTCTCTGAGTCCTTCTGCAGAGTCAATGACATTGTAGGCTTCACCAGGGATCTCATTTTCCTTCCGTACAAGATCTGCAGGGCAAGGGAGGCAAATGAACTATGAAAAACGTAATCACTGCTTTTACTGTTGCTTTTTTCATCATAAAAATTCCATTTATTTAAATTCCATTAAAAAACACATTTTCCTGCTGAAAGCATATATACTTTTGCTACATTTACAATTTTTCATCTTAAAAAAGAGTTTTGACATTTTCTTTGGAAAAAAAATTAAATATTCTCTATAATAAACATTACACAATCTCGTTACACAAAATTCTGGCCAAAGCAAGTAGTTGGTAAAGTAAATTCCTCTAGAACAGTTTCTCAGAGGTGACAGGAAAATATTTCACAAGTACCCGAGGGGATTAGTAGTCGAACACTCATTTTGAGAAGTGACTTGAGCACCAAGGTTCAGCTTTTCAAAAGTATGTGGGCCTTTAACTTATATTTTAATTTAAGAGAGTCAGACCTTCAAAACCTATGAGGATCTAGAATTCAGGATGAAAAGCCTTAGTGAAAGTCAAGGGGATTTGGTTTATCAAAGGCTAGATTTTTTTAAAAGTATTTAGGAACTTGGAGGCAGAGAGAGGTGCCTAGCTGATTTTTTTTTTCAAAGTAAAGTGAAGAAGGGTTAAGTCTTTAACACTCACTGAGATTAGCGTGCTCTTAGAAAGTGCTAGGTACACCTCTGCATCTAAATACCTTTAAAAAATCTTTTCCTGAATTGCTTTTGAAAGTGGGCTTTATCTTCTGAATGCAGTGATTTATCCTGTTCTTAATTCTCAGCCTCACAAAGATTGCTATAGATGTGCTTTACTCACATAATTTTGTGTCATGATCTTGATGGAAATGGACAGGATTAGATAACAGTCTTATTTTAACAAAATTTAGTTGGTATTTGAATCCAGAAATTCATAAAAGGTTGAGAGCTGAAAATAACAGACAGTTTTGCTCCACTATGATCGTACTTGGGTGAGCTCTGTTAGACCCTGAGCACGTTCAGCTTCAGGAGTTCACCCTGTAAATGCGAAGCAGCCCACAGCACAAGCACATCTGTCTGAAGTCATACTGTTAGCAGTGCTAGCGTCTGATAATATAAACGATTAACTCGCTTTCACTGTATTTGCCAAGGTTGGGAAGAAGATGAGGGGCTGAATGAACAAGAAAGTCGCAATATGACACAAATCTGGCAAGATGCAGCTTCGGATTTTGATTTCTGAGGAAGTGGAATTTCTTTCTGATTGCATTACACCGTGAATATCTGCAGCTGCATTTTTTTAGCCTCTACTATTTTTTTTCTTGCTTTTATAATTGACTCATGTATTTACCTTATATAAATACAAATTTCTCTGTAACGGTTCTCAGTATTCAGCCTTTAAAATGAATCCACTCTTCAGTACTGAAAATATTAGTTCCTCCCTGAGTCACATTTCATTCTTTTCCTGTACTGCCTGGCTTCTGAACACACTGGCTGATGGTAAGCTTTGTCATGAGATGCTGAGATATAAAGAACAACAGGTTACCTCATAATCTCTTCTTGTTAATGCTTGTTCTGGAGAGCACCTGCTGTCTTTAAAAGGGATTTGAGTGACCCAAGATTAAGAAGTCTCCCTACAACAATTACTGTTCTTATCACTGAAGAATACTCATACCAATGTGACATCTTCCTGATGGTTTCAAATTCACAGACTGAGGGAGAGATAAGAGTGAAAGAACCATACAGTGTGCAATTATAAGAAGACATCAAATAGGTCCAACACAAAACCATTCTGGAGAACAGTAACATTATTAGACTAATTGATTTCTGCCTGCAAAATATCTATTAGGACAAAACACCGTCTGGTTTCATTTAAAGAAATTTTAAAGTGTAACGGTGCTTACAGTATTTCTAATCATCTTTCTAATTCATCCTTATTGGGCAAATGACATAACGGGCACAGGGAAGCTAAATGAATCACACAGTCTAACACTGGCAATGTTTCAGAGAGGGTATTAAAACTCAAGAGTGCTATGGCCAGGATGTTGTGCTACTTCTTTGATTTAAAAGATAGAAAAATATAGACTTCCATTCTTATGAAGTCCAGTCAAGTTTGTGATATAAATAAAGGATATGCTACCATGACACCTGTCATAGTATATCCCATATAACTCCTCAAAACACTTTCATAAGGCTGCTTAACCACTCAGTGCCTATCACCACTACTTTCATTCATGATACTTGTGCGAAGATGGTTCTTTGAAATATTACCCAAAGCCATCAATATTTAGAAAATTATTGTGAAAGGATGAAATTATCAAAAAAATGATACCCACTGAATATGCCCATCTGTTCTTTCTAACAATCTAGACACAAAAAAGGACATGAACTATAATTTTGTTTCTTCTCCTCCCCCCCCTCAACTCAGGATCCTTCAGAAAATGTCTTTAAGAAATAGAGAGAAAAAGTATCAAACCTAAATATCAAATATTATTAACTAAACTTTCGATTTAGTACTCTTTCATACTAACTGAGAAAGTGAGCCTGCTGAGAACCTTCCTTTGTCCAGTCTGAGGGCATTTTGAGATCTCCAGATGGCCAAACATCTAGGCTACAGCAGTAATGTGTGCACCATCTAATCCATTTAGACAGTACCTGAACTGAAATGGAATTGACCTCGTTTTATTTCCAAGTAAAAAAAGCCAACTAGTGGAACTCACAGACTGGTTAGAAACTGAAATTAATTATTTTAAATCAGATGTAAATGGTAGGTTTGCCAGAAGGAATAAGTAACAGCAGGCAAAAGTGATAAGGGGTAACTGAAGGATATCATCCTGGATACCAGGTGATGGAAAGCCAAGATGGCAGTTTGCTCCAGCTGAAGAAACTTTTTACTGTCCCAAGTCGAGAGGGTCAAATTGTTATCCTAGGTGAATTCACTTTTGCTTGGCTGTGTTTAGGATTTCTCCAGTGGAAGAGAATACAGTTCACTGCTTATAAGCTCTCTATTTATAAATGTATTAGAATGTTTTCCTTTCTGTACTAATAACAAAGCTTGAAAGATAACTTCAATATAATTTCAGAGCACTTTATGCATAGCTGTCTTCTTGACTGTAGAACACCTGAAATCCATTGATTGTATCCACAGTGACAGGAAAAAATGTGGAAACAGCAACCAAATTAATTAGTAAGCTGTAGCATACTGCCAAAAGCAAAGATGGTTAAAGATTAACTTTATCGGGATGTATGCATCTAACTTCTCAATGAATAATATCTTTCCAGCACCACAGATATTGTGTCAGCTACATTGTGGACCCATGGTGTATGGTGATCTGCTAAAACAGATAGATACAATGAGGTAAACTTCTGTTTGTCTGGATTGGACACAGAAATCCATACTCTTCTGGTGATCCACAGACCAGTTATTACACAACAAACCCCACCAGCTCCTTCACAGCTTGCTCAGCTTGCTGTGCCACTGTGTAGTTACGCAGCCTTTAATCTTCAGGCTGACACAGGTGCAATGAGCCTGCAGACTAAAATCTCATACACAATTTGGACGAAAGCTAATTACTGCCTGTTATTCTAGCTGCTTTCCTCTGAGTAGAAGAATATGAGGGAAAAACCTAAATGCATCCCTTTTACTGCTTCATGTTTTGTGCTATGAGCTGCAACTGCGAAAATATTAGTACAAAAATAAAGCTATTTCTATGTTTCAAGAGTATAAAAGACTGTCAGATAGTCATCAAATACTGCTGGTCAAGATGTACCCCTCAAGATATATGCTTAATTTACTCCACACTAAAATTCTGTTCTCCAGGTTCCCAGCTGAGGACATATATTTACAACTGATTCCAGTGAAAAGTGCATTTTCAGATCTGAGCAACAGTCCTTAAAATGGGGCTTTGTGACACAGAAAAAGAGCCCACCACAGGCAATTAGCACACAAAGCTTTGTGCCCGTGTGTGTAACTCTCGCACTCCAATGGGACTGTTCATATTGTGCCAAGTGAGTAACATGAATCAGCTTTTGCAGGACTAGGGACTTCAGTGTAACACAGCTAATACCATTATAACATACTATTTAAAAATCAAAAAAGCATAAAGATTAGTCTAAGTGAAAACTGTTGTTCATTGAGTATAATAGATCAAACAGAAGGAAGCAAATATAACAAGGGAACCAGGAAAAACAGCAGTAAAATCAAAGGATGTGAACGTGCATATAGCATGGTTTACCAGAGGCAAAAAACCTGCAGATTTCAACAATAAAAAGCCTTTTCGTAATCACAGAATGGTACAAGAAATCTTGTTAATGAAACACTTGCAGTGTCTCCTGTCACAATATCCTTTGATGACAAATTATGCTTCAAGGTGAGAGCCAAGTCAGCTGAGATTCATATTCTGAATTACCCCATAGGAATCCATCTCTCTCTCTCTCTCCTGACTATGGGTAGACCCTGATGAGTCGAGAGCCCATGGAGTAAAGTCACCCTTTGCAAATTCTTTCCTACGTAACAGTTTTCTGGTTAATGTGTCTATTTGTCAGACACTGATGTAAGTACTTCCATACATTTCCTATTTTTATTTTTTAGTTTGGAAAGGTACAAGCGTTTTAGCACATTATTTCAAGAAACTCATTCTTCCTTAGAACCTTGTCTTATCATGTTCTGAATTTTACAACAGTGGTTTTCAGCATTTCTTATCATGCATTCATATTCATTACCATTTCATAAAAAAAAGGACAATTGTAGCTATAGCTTTTGCAGGAGATTTCATCTATTTCCAGATCATCAATTAAGAGTTACTCCACATTGTACATTCAAAAATTGTTTAGCATATGTATGCTATTTCCCCCTAACTTCAGTTCTCACTGGCTGACTAGATCAAGTGAACTCAAACCAAATAATTTTCTAAAGGATGTTGAATTACAAAATAAACTCATTTGCGCAATATAGAGAACTTCTACAAGACAAGCCTCCTTTGCACATCAGTCTCACCCTTTCCAATCGATCTTCAAAGATATCTTTGGAATTGAATATGCAGTTACACTAGTCATACACACTTTTGACATCAAACTAGCAAAAATTGCTTTGCCTATCTCACTGCAAATTTTCAGGTAACTTGCAAATTTCAGAAAGGTCAGATTCACTAGGAAATAATCAGAAAAGAAAACAAGAACATAATCGTGCTGCTTTGTAAGTCCACTGTGTACCTACATCGCCAGTGCTATTTGCAGTTCTCATCACCCTGTCTCAGGAAGATCATGAGTGATAGTTATTTCCAGGCAAGGGGACACTGGAAATGCTAGGACTCTCCACCCAGAGCACTGTTTCAGAGCCAGGGTGACTCTGGTCTAGCACTGATTTTCAGGGCAGAAATACCAGAGCACTGCTGGAGACAGACCACTGGGCTGCCAGGACCCTTGGTCTGACCCAGCACGGCAGCTCCCGTGCTTTTTAATAATGCAGCTCGTCTCCAGAAACAACCAGAAGCAGCCTCCTCTGCATTTATCACATTGCCTCCTTACATGCACTGGGTTTTCTTTTTGAGGTGATGGCCAACCACAGATGAGCGGGCCCCTGGCTATTCTAAATTATATCAAGGTTGAGGACACTGTAAATCAGGCAGGAAACTTTAATGCCACCTTTGACCACAATGACCATCAATCCTTTATCCCCCTTAGTCACAACTGGAACCTGGCGCAAGTGTCTGCAGTCTTAAACGAGATACCATCTTTGATGACCGGTTCCCATCAGACTTCTACTAGTCCAGTGACAAAACAGCTATCCTGCCCCACAACCTATGGAAGTGAAAAAAAGCCCAGTGAGAAATAGGATGCTTTCCATGAAAGAGAATTTATATGCAAAAAACTGTGCTCCTGCTACGATCAGCAATCTACGGTACAATATTTTTAGGATACAGATAATTCCGGCTTAGTTCCACAAAATGAACGGTAGAACTGCCTCAATTTAATTACCACCCCATGAAGCAGCCTGACAGCCCCACCGCAGTGCTTAGTAAGCATTTCACCTCAGACAGCTTGAAGATATATTGTAGCACTGAAATTACCATACGTACCATGACTTGTTCTGTCATCCTACTTTGGGAATGCAGCCTTCTTGTCTCTATAATGAGCTGTCTGATATTCTGCCGTTTCACCTGTAGCAAACAGGAGTAAAACGTAAGTAACCATAAGTTGGGATATTAGTTGAATACGTGCTAAAATATTCATTTTTGGCAGAAGGTTTCAGATCTTTTAACTATCTAGACAAGTGTTATACATAATTTACTCACAATTACATTTTGAAAAATATTTTGAATTTTCTAAATTTCTAATTATTACAATCTGGAAAAAAAAAAAACCACACAAGCCATAAACCCTGTTGTCTCCTTCTCCATCTGACTTCCTGACTACAAGGTTCCTGGAAAGTACACTAGGGACATACTTGCTACTCTGTCTAACACAGGGGTAAAATACATGTAACATATGTAATATATATATAAAACATATAATTAAGGACACACATGTGCATCCTATAAAGAAAAGTAACTCTGCAAGAAGAAGTTTTCTCTTCTGAGTTCAAAAACCAAAGAAAAAAGTCAATGTATTAAAAAAATGCAATAGGATACTTTATAAAGCTTACACTAAAGCAGTTTTGTAATGTTTTTTTAATAAATATGTTTATACTTGAAAATATATGCTAGCCTGCACTTCTGCAACTATAATGAAATTATGTACCTTTATTAAAAAACAAAACAAGTGATCTAGCTTCTTTCCAGCAGAAGAAAGTTTGAAACTTGTTTATTCATATGAAATCTTACAGAGAAATTTGAGAAGCTTTATTTCCTTTTTAATATGCCATTACATCACAATCGGACTGTGTCACCCTTCCTCTGGCTAAGCAGTTTTTAGGTGTGTGGTAAAGCAGTTAAGTCCAGGTTAAATTTTAAAACACCCACCTCATAGGAACTATTCACACCTATAAGAATGCGCACCCAGAGCATCCAAGAAATCAGTGAATTTTCATTGACATAATCATCGACCTAATGCCACTCTGAGTCAAGTGTCATAGACTGAATCCTGTTTAATGCCATCTCAGAAGCCATGAATTGTGGAACACAATAAAATAATACCCCACATTAGCCACAGCAATAGCCTAAAAAAAAAACAAACCTGCCTTTAAAACAGACAGTGTAAATCAGTAAAGAAAATTAACTGAGACCCTTCTTCTGTTTCTCTGTAGGATTCTAAGGAAAGAGTCCTTGCAACAAACACTTAAAGGTAAAAAAGAAGTTTCAGATACTATTAGAAACCTTGGAAACCATACAAGTATGGGAACGTATTGTATCTATAATACTGTCAGTGCCTATGAGTTTAAGAATTTATTTTGAAATTAATTGAAAATTTAAGTTTGAAATGTCTTTATAACCAGCAAAATACCAACAATGCATGATACGATATGCCCATTTGGGCTTCACCTTCCTTTTTCTGTTTACTGCACTTATGTTTGGTTAAGTCAGCACTCTGTTCCCCATGATTGCCTGGGAATGAGGGATCAGATACTTAGAAGTAATTGGGCAGGTCATACCTCAGCCAAATTTTCTGACAGTGTGTATTTAGCTGTTTCTGAAGACCAAGTCCTCCCTGAGATACCTCCAGTTAAAAATCTAAAAGCCAAAGGGTCAAGAATCCTAAAATGTTGAACTGAAACAAGACAAGCTAGACTACACAAAAAATCTGATGCATACAGAGTCAGAAGAAAAGATGATAAATCATCTTTTCTTCTGACTCTGTATCCAACCTATGGATGGATCCAATCCATAGATTTAAACGTCCAAATATACTTAGGAAAGATCACTTTTTATATAATGTTTTTAAAAAATTAGTGGAAACATCTGCAAGACAAAATATGGTTTTGATTTGCCAGGTATTGACTCCCTTCCAAGCCCTGTGTACCATTAATTGTCTTTGGGTCTTATCCATTATTTTGCGTATGAATTATTTCTCCAATTTTATTTCCTTTTTCTTACACAATATATCTCTATTTCTTTTAAAAATAGAAATGTTCTGTCACCTTTGTTCAAACTGACAGGGTTACAGAAAACAGAAGTACCTCAGGATTCATAAAGCACTTCCCAGTCACTACTACTTGAAAGCAAGAGTTTTCACTCTCAAAGAGGCATAATGTCCAAAAAGAAACAATACTCTGAACAAAGATGAAAAATTGTAGATTACTTTCACAGGCTCTTATTCTACAATGGAGAAAATATCCACACTCTAGCTAGGCTTCTTTGAAAAGAATATTTTCCTTTTATATAGAGATAAAAAGCAAAGCTTTCAGGTCAGAGGCTATAGGGGAAAAGAGCTAATGTCTCCCTGTGCTTTGATGTTACAAGTAGTCCCTCGTTACAGAAGTGTATTAGAGCTACTAGTAAACTGAGCCAGCATATTTAATAACCACTTTCAGTATGGGTGGTATATGGTTTATTCTGTACATAACACAGCAAGAAAAGCACATGCATTGCAAACAATATACAGACCTTTGTTTTAACATGTTAACATTACTTTAAAATACGGCATAGCTAAAAGGTAATGTGTGATTTATAGATCCCATAGGAAGACCTCTCTTTATAAATGTATCTGAAACAACTACAGACAGCAAACCAGGATTAAGTTTTCCTCTTACAGTGAAATGTAACACACATAATGGGTTTTGTACTGGTGTGTGATATCTGAAAGGAGTAAATCTCAATCTGTTGAGTACTAAACACAATAGTGACAATTAATAGTAAATGATGTCTCTTTTGCTTTTGAAGTTGAAGGACTGCAGACTGGAGGAACCAGTCTAAAACAACACGGCCTAGTTCAGTTTTCTTTCACAAATTCTTAGGAGCAACACGTGAAGGGCCTAATGCACCAGTTTGCGTTGGTCCTGAAGCACCAATGCACCTAATGGGCCAATTTACCTGTTAACCCATCCTTTGGAACATTATATCTCAAATTCATGAGATGCTGGAATTATGTCAATAAAAATTATCTTAAAAAATCAAATTTTTGGTGTCATGTAGCACCAAGCTGTATAAGAGATACCTGCAGAAAAACATAATTGAATTATTTTTAACTTTTTTTTTGTATCCATGTAAATTGACACTTTCTAGGAGCACTAATCCTCAGATTAACAACAACAAAAAATCTTTATTCTCTTAGGTATTTGATATCCTCCCACATACCACTGCACATAAGAGAATATAATTTCTGATTGACTTTTGTATAATGTGGACAAATATGTTTGTTTGGATATCAGTGAAATACTAATTGCTGACCAAGACCACTGATTATGCAAATTTGAACATTACATGAATACTATTTAAGTACCCTGTAGTTTAAGCATTGCTTAGTAGACAATCAAGCAGAGAGATTGTCCACCAAAATCTCTCAAAATCTCAAGTAATCAGCAAGCTGAAATGCAACTACCCTACGTTTGAACCAGAGACAGATACACTCTGGCAACATCTCTTGTCAGAAGTGCCTAGAGGAACTTCTGTAACAGCTCCAGATTTCAGCCAGAAGGGAGCTATCGCAAGAAGGGTGAAAAGGGTTTGTGGAGGGCTTGCACTAGGGAGCTTCTTGCAGGAAAGATGGAAAGGATTCAAAAGAAATGGAAGGAAAGCAGAAAGGTTGGGAATAGGAAAGTGAAAAAGAACATGAGTTCAGGGGAAAGCTAAAATAAGAGGGATAAAAAAGCTAGATATACGAGGAGTAGGGATAAAGAAAGAAAACTGAAAGAAAATAAAATATGGGGAACCTTAAGCAGAGAGGAACAAGGGAAATACCAGTCTCACTAAATGTTTCCTGGTACAGCAGCAAAACAGCAAATCATTCTCCCTGTAGGTTCAGGTACCTGCCACAAACAGTCCAGAAGGAGTTTTTGAGCCTGATTATTCTTAACAGATTTCCAGATTACATTTTTAGCTTTGTAAGTTTTGCTTATAAATATATTTAAGATGAATGATTCACTGAAAATACTGGAGAACACGAAGTCTTAAATAACAGCAGCCTTGCTACACTCAGTTTCCTCATTGGCAAGGTATGTTTCAACTGATAATATTCGCTTCACAATGCTATGAAATCACCCTACCCCTCTGCTGGAAGCTACGTCTCTGCAAGCAGAGCTGTCTGAAGGGAACCCATACTCCATCCCTCCAGCTGCAAACCCACTGCACTAGTGTGATCTCACCTTCTGAGACAGTATAAACTCTTCACTATATAGACATAAACATACGCCATATGGATAATGGGTGCTTCAGAAAAGGCTCACAAGCCCCATTACTATAGCATCAGGAGCAGAGAGTTGTAAACCAGTGTCCAAAACAGCAGTAGCTGTGTTCATCACAGAATCTCCTGAGGTTCCTAACAGCTTTTAAAAAGTAAAACAACAAAAAATGCAGACCTACTTTTCCAATGGAAGGTATTACACACAAAGGCTACATTTTGTTTCTCTCAAATGATAGAAAGTGCCCAAGTTATGACAGACTATGTCCTATTTTCTGTTTCAACATCTATTTGGGAAACCGCCAGATTTTTCCAGATGTTTCCAGGCTACCTCCTTAGTAACAAGCTTGCGAAACACTTGAAACCTCTCTGCTCTGGTCTGCAATTTCTTCATCCTGCCTCAACACCAATTTCTGCCTTACCGCTGATGTATCTGCACAACGGCAGGTGGGTTCCCCAACCCCTTTCTCTTTTCTTAGGTCAGCATAACTCCATTTAGATGGTAACGCTTTTTAAACACATTTTCTCTCCTTTCTTTTGGGGAGGCCTTATGTGGACCCCACTCTAGCTCCCCAAGCAGGACCAGAAGGAGCAGGTGCAGGTTTCCAGGTGGGAAGCGCAAGCAGGGTGATATTCGGTGCAATTCGTGGCAATGCGGAGTGCAGCCACAGGGATCCCCGGCGGGTTGGTGTGCTTCCTCCCCCGGAATGCTTCTTTTTTGTCCTTGTTTATTCTTCAGTGGTGAGCCACTGGGAACAAAGACCTTCCAGTGCCTGTGTTTGGAAAGCAACACAAGAGAAGGCTCTACTGCTAAAAAGCAATAGTGACGAGAGTTTTCTTTAGAAAGCTGTGTGAATTATAAACAATATACTACTGCCATGTGTTAAAAAAGAACAAGGACACCAGTGAGAAGGAAACTAACTGTTATTCTTAAAAGACAAAGTCAGTGGATACAAAAGGGCATACATTACTCCCCTCTGAAATTGTATGATAAAATGACAGCAAAAATCAGCTTAGAAGCAACACGTGAACTAGCCTTCTGCGCCTCCTGCTCTCTTCCTTCCAAGACTAAATGGATCTGTGTCTCTCTTTTGTCACATTGTTGTAACTTTCATTCAGTCTCCCCACTTCACCTTGACCGCATCTGAACAGTGACAATATGTTTCTTGTTCTTCACACTTTTCCCAGCAAGGATCACTGACAGCCTCTTACTTTGTATTTTCTCGGCTTTTGAGGCAGTGATTTTTTTTTTCCCCTTCTTTTTCCCCAGCCATCATCAGTGCTATTTGGAGAGAATTTGGTTCAATTTCCATTTTAAACGTGAAATGTTTGAATTAGCTCATAATGTCTCCCAGCTCGCAGAGGAAAGAGCTGGTCTTTAAAAAAGAAAAAAAAAAGTTTGATTTTTTTCAAAATAAAAAATGAAAAGCCGCAGAATAATCTTAAATCATTTTATACTGCACATAAAACTTGAAAATAATGAGAGCTCTTCAATTTAGAAATGATTGGGGTTCTAGGCACACGAATCAGAGAGAGATGTAAAATTATTAGAACGCTACACCATCTTTTGCAAGCATTTCAATTCAGAGGTGATCAAAGATTCTGGACTTGCAGAGCAATTTACTTGGCATTTGCAGGAAAGCCTCACTCTTTCAAACTGAAGCACTCTTAACAATATGAAGAACTCCAATAATTTTAAATTGATGTATACCATACATGCCCAGAAATCCAATTTAGTCTTTAAATAAAAGCATTATAACTTCAGAAGTATGAAGTGCCCACCCACAACATAACGGCAATCTAGCCTTTCCAAATCACATGTCAATTCAGCCTAGCTGTTATTTCTCCCATGCTACGGTTTTTCTGGTGTGAGCAATTGCTGAAAACATTAGAGATGAGCATTTCTTGCATTTAACCCTATCCTTCAGGCTCGCTTTCTGATTAACTACAATTTTTTTCTAAAACCAGTGAACTTCTGGACAGCCTCATATTGCAAGCTGATTTGCAAGGTGCAAATGGTATTTCTAAATACTTTTAAGTACTGCAGATTAACCCAGAAGACAATACTTAAGCCACATCAAAGATGCAATATATTCTCAACCAAAACCTTAATTCAGCTGAGTTTAAGTTCGTAAATAATTATATCTATTCATAATTTAGCTGAGCTCAGGTTTGCAAATAAGTACATCTGTTCCTAAGGGAAACACAAAGTACACCAAATTCTAAAACAATATTGATAGGGCAGGAAAATAAAATAAAGTCTAAACTTTAAAAATTACATCTCAAGTCTACATGAAAAAAAATCATGAAAAGTCCCCAGAGCCAGAGAGATCTTGTGTTGACCCAGCAGGCCCTCTGCTCCTTCCACGCAAATGGTCTCTCTGTGTAAACCAGACTCCTGTCACCAGCCAGCCTGTGAATTCTCTCAGTTTCGCGCGGCAGGCAACCACCTTTTCTGTCCTACTGTCCGTACCAGAAACCCCTCCTGTATCCCATGAGGCTTGTGGGCGGTCACAGGAGAGCTACTGTCTACAGACACTCAAGTTTTCTTTTCCTTACCGACACAGATGTAGGACTGTGTAAGACATATATGAGGCTGGCAGTGATATTTCAGATCAGATGAGGTCTTGGCATTCAGTTCTGAAAGTGTCATATTCACTTCTAAGTAGGTGCTACAAAGACACCAACACAAGTCTGGATACACCTCAATCATGCTGGGGATGACCAGTGCACCAGAAACAAGTAGGTGGAGGGGATCGACCAGACTAGATGACCATAAATGTTTGCCTCAAGCTTCAAAACCTGGAGTTGTTTTGTTTCATACAGGAGATGTACTGGTGGATGGAAAAGGTCCAGACAGCATAATCCACTTTTTCCACTAATGGGTAAGGTTTTCGGCCATTATTTCAGATTTTATGAACTGTAAATAGCTTCTCCAACATGCAGCATGCTAAAATACTTTTCAGTTGGAAGGAACTTCTGGAATTCACCTGATGCAACCCCCAACTCAACAGTGAAATGACATAAATCAGGTTTTGTACAGTCAAGACCTGAATATCTCCGAGGATGTAGTTTTATAAATCACTAATGCTTCTTTATGTTCTTTATCTTTTAAATTACAGTATTCTGAAATTAGGAAATTTTAGATTTCCTAACTGAGAAGTTGATAGCTGGGCCTGTTTCTAAGGGTAGAACATAACTATGAAATCTTAATGTGGCATAAACCAGTGCAGGTGCCCTTGAATGTTTTTTCGTACTATTGGAGTTTATGTGATCTATGAGAAGAAGTCTGTTCTGTTCCCCATGGGCTACAGCTTAGCCTCAAGACTTAGTGGATGTGTGACTTAGTGTAAATTTAGTGGAGACTATGATGTCTATAAACTCTTACAAAATGTCACACAAAAAAAGTATTAGCAGATTTCTACCTCGAACTACACCAGACTCACTGTCAGACAGCAAAAGTGCTTACAAGTATCCATCATAATGTTCTCTGTCTTATAAATAAATTAATTTAGCCCCTTGTGGTGGAGACTGACACCAGCTAGCAGATGATGCATTTTAAAGTGTGCATTCTCTTTTCTTGAAAATAGAAAAGGACACTAAATCTGTCCAGAATCTTCTAAATGATAAAACCTGAAGCACCTGGAAGAGGACAAATTTGTGACAAAGCTTGAGCATCAAGCCACAAATGTTGGACACAAAATTGCATATTTCACATGCATCTTAATTGTTTTCTACCAGATTTGACCTTCCTTTCCCATATTTGCTTTATGTGAAGTTTGAAAGCAAACTTGTTTTGGAAATGCTGGAAGAGGAACAGTAGTCCTGGCTTCAAAAGGGGAACTATCTACATGTTCAGTACTAAATGTAGATGCAGGCAGAAAAAAAAGAGACATTGGCAACAAGCAAATACTTTCCAATGCCTAAATTCTTTATAATTTTAACTGAAGTCTTAAATGACATTTAAATGTATATAATGCATAAAATTTATTTCAGGAAAAAACTATTTTAGCTTAGTATAGCATTTAACTTTGATGCTCACCTATTGAAATAAACTGCATGGGAGAGACGTGTTCCCATCTTTCCTGAAGCTGTCTTTTGGCAGTGTTCTGTAAGACAAGGTTGTCCAAACAAAAGAGAAAAATAGTTCATGCCATTACAACTACTTTTTTGTGGCAGTCAGATGCCTCCTATTATTTTTGAGTCCAAACCTCAAATGTCCATGACATGACAAAAATCTAGAAGTCTTAATCCATAGCTAACATTTCTATTTCCTCAGTGTTGAAGATTATTGTTCTGCTTTGAGCAGTTTAATCAGGTACTTAAAATTTCCCTTTATGTGCACAGCAGCTATCTGAAATCTGCTGCCTTCAGCCTTTCCAGAGCCTCAACCCAGGAAGAGAAAAAGGTAAATAATATCAGAAAAAGAGTCTAAGATCAATAAGCTCTACTAATAACTTAATAGATTTCCCTTTAGGATTCACCTTAACTTCTTTATATCTTCTAAAAAGTAACCTGCCTAATGCCCAGAAGTTTTAAAACATGGTAACACATTTTTTAAAATACCATTTTCAATACTAATTTGAGAAGACCTTGACCTAAAAAAAATGCTCTTTTATAAACCATTTACTGCTTTGATTTTGAAATGTTTCTGTATACTGAGAACAGAAAGAACAGCCCTGAATAAGGAAAATACTCACCCAAGCAAAAACCAGCAGCCATCAGTTGCTTTTGCTGTAGTTTTCTCAAAAAAGCCTATTTTCTATTGGTTTTAGTTTGTTTTCACTGCCTGTTAAACACAGTCGAATCAGAGTGTGTTTTGCACACTCCCAAAATTCAAATATTCTGAAGGTATTTCACTGAAGCTTCTCCAATAAATACTTCAGTTGCAAAGAGTATTCATAAATAGTTACAACTTCAGCCCAAAGACTGAGTGCTTCACACAGTTGTGAATGTATGGCAAGAGGAGTCTGTGACACAAACCCTTCGGGTAATCCAACCATGGAGGACTTCATTGGGTGTCAGCAGTAAAGAGTGTGCTACACTTTTCCTTAACAGTACGTGTAGCAGATTTGTTGTAAAAGAATTATAGCCCTGCTTGTAGGGCACTTCCTCCAACATAAAATCACTTTCTCCTACCTTTTTCATCGAGTATTCCTTTCCACATAGTTCTGTTAAAAAATATTAAATTGAAACCAACAACTTTTCTTCACCCTTCCAGACAGACAATGTTGGAAAAAAACCCAGCAATGTCAACCTATGAATGCTTCGGATCAAGAAGAGAATGAACATTACCCCAAAAGTGAATACTAATATGAATATGGGAGTGCTTGTAATAGAAAGTACTTGCATACTTCCCTACAGTGATTGCTCTTCAAACCATCAAAAAGTAGAGTTGGTTTTGCAAACTGACTCACATTCTACCAACAAACTGAATACAGAGTGCCTATTTTTCAGGTCTTGGAACAAGACCTTAAAACTAGAAGTAAATTAGATTATATTTCTATGAGAGAAACTTTTCCATGCCTCATTATACATATTTATATATATATATAAATTGTGATAGTTTGTAAATACTATCATTCCCATATTAAAGTAGACAACCTTGAGACCACAACAACAAGGAAGTACTGAAATTTGTGCCTAGTTTAGTCCTGAAAACACTCACTGTAGTCAGCAAGGATTTCCAGAACCTGGGCGAAGATATAAATATAGATATTTATTTAACATTTAGATTCTTAAAGCAGTGCATGAAGCAGCATACACTACTGGGTGCTATTTTAAATTTAAGAATTTCTTCCTCTATCATGGAAACAAATCCTCTACTGAAGGTGCTATTTTGCCACTTCTTTTATTTTTAATTATAAGCAAAACAAACATGACCTCAGCACATCTTTGTTATTACTGTGAGAAAGGACAGGGGGAATATAAGAAGGGTGGGACAGAGCATGCAGGAAGCGGGCATTTTTGACAAGTTGCACAATTAATATAAATAAGCAGTAAAGTTTTTGTAAAGGACATTTCAAAAGGAAAGGAGATGTTTAACAGAGGCCCTGTTAGCCAGCATACCAGTCACTGGAACAGAGTATTTTCTCCTTGAAGGTGTGGCAGGCGATGGAAAATTCTCTGCTAAGGCTTCTCACTGAACATGGGAAATGAAAGATAAAAAATAAATAGCTAGAGGAGATTCGAATGGGGCACTTCTACTACCACTATGAGGTGCCTCTTCACCCTGTAATTCTTGAGACACTTTTCCTGAGCTTGAGATTCACAGCACCGCAACTACAAGGTGAGGTCCTGTTGTCCACATTTTTCTTTTCCAGTTGGTGTCTCTCTGAGCTTTTGGTCCTCCTGGATCCTTGGGTGCTTACCCACATACAATAGAGTCTGCTACTTCTGGCACAGGCAGAAAATGAACATGTGGTATTATTTATCTGTGGCTGCCCCCAAAATACTCCTGGGCAGGGTGGGAACGGTCCTTTGGTGTTCCTGAGATCACGTCTCTTTTCACAACTACCTGGCTAGGAGCATCTGAGTTGAAGAACAGTATAATTTATATTATCTTATATTTATTTCCATTCTATTTGCCTTTGCAGTGGGATTTCTCTCCCCTGATTTTAGCTATCTAAAGGTTTGACAACGAACTCAATGATAGCTCAAGACACCTATAATGACAGATTTACACATAGGTGTCTACAGACACACTGAATAGCCCCTGAACTATGGGGCTTTGTTCAGTTGACCACGCATTGGAATCTAATGCCATTTGACGTGTCCTGGGGTATCCAAAATGTACCTGACAGGTCCACAAAGATGACACAAGACATGCAGCAGACCCGTGTACAGAGTGGGCCATTCCACAGCATCTCAGATACCACCAGACCCTGTGAGAAGGCAGCTGAATCAGGCCCCTCATCGAAACAGTCGGTCGCGTTTGGAAAAGAATTTATTACGAAGTAGGATATCTGCATCATGGTGAGCTGAATGGCACTCTAGGCCTTCGTGACTTTATGCCCACTGAATTAATGATAGCCTAACACCTAGCACATATGTCAACAGTGTCATTAGAAACCTAACTGTAGCAGGATTTAGGAATCTTAATTGTAAATGTCTGTGATTGGGAGCTGAATCTTGCCATAGTCGTCTAGGATCCTTTTTCTGTTCTGGAAAATATTAAACCTACCCAAAGGGAAATTCAGTCTATCTGGAAATTCAAGTCTAAAGTAGGTGGGAGGGTGTGCCACTTGGAAGCATCCCTCTCCCTGTCCAATGACTTTAAGTTGGGCTGAAATAACTGCCATAAACCAACAGAACGCAAACTGCCTGACACTACGCATACTGACTCCAAATGTTGCAAATTAAATTTTGAGGTAGAATCTTGCAATGATTAATTACATATTTTCAAACTTCTCATTTACTTTTAATACACCTGGATAGCAGTGACACACTCAAGAAATTGATATACAACTGTCATCATACAGTAGTTATTCTGATAATTTTAAAGATTGATGTCATCAAACCAGGACTGCGTTGAACGTGAATCCTTCTTTCACTTTGTTCTTCTTTAACCATGTGGATAATTTATACATGTTTTTTACTAACCTTTTTGGTAAAATAATAAGTTTTTTCTTGTCTTCTCGAAGTAAAGCTTAATTTTCCCATCTGTTGAAAATATCCCTCATTAGTAACTCCTACAGATTCAGACAACTAATCTGGTTATTTCAGAAATATAAAAGCATACTTAAATTGGATTTTAAAATGCTAAACAACAAAGGATGCATGTCATTCTAAGATTAAAAACCTAAATAATAATTAAAAGGAAAGGATTAAGAAAATTACTCCAACATGAACTTCCATGCCAAAGTCCAACACAGCTGAATTTGTTTCAGTTTACAAATATGTGCAGATTAAAGCCTTTGTCCACTTTAGCACACAACAGATAATACCCAGAATTATTTTATAGAAGAGAGCATAATTCTAAACCGCAACATAGCCCTTATTCAAAACCAGAAAATTTATTGAAAAAATCATTGATCTTTTATTTTGCTTCCATGCTTCACTCTTTTCAAGCTTAATGCTTTTTCTTCACCTTCTCTGTTCTCATTCCTATGTCCACTACTCTTCATTTTTCAGTGTTTTTAAAGGCAGGAAGAAAAGAATGAGGCAGAGAAAAAAAGGAAGGCGATTTTCTTAAAAGACTGAAAAAAAATCAAAAATAAGGCTGCAGATTTTCACAACTGAGTAAGCAGATGAGGTCTCCCTTAGTACGTAAATATCCCTGAAGACACGAGCAATGAAAATAGCTTCATATTGTATGTTTCCCTCCCTTTAGCAGATCCACCCATCAGATAACAACAGAAATTTGAAAAAGGAAGAGGCTGTGGTTTGGCCGGGCCATCAGGAGAGGAGGGGTTTGGGACAGGAGATGAACTGAGGATAGTTTTCCACACTCCCCCTTTCATTTGTGGTGGAGGCTGTTGGACACCTCCTCTCCTTCCACCTACCTGAGCTACATTGGAAAACCGATGCTCATGGGAGCATCCCCCACTGTATAAAGGCATCAGCATAAACCCAGGATTAGTGCGTCGAGTCTTTTTCCTACTTTAAGGACTAAATTCCTCTTGAACGTAGAATAATTCTCCTTTCATGACAGACCTGGAGAAATTACTCTGCATTTAGAAGATTAAATTCTGTTGAATCTGGTCTCAGTATATGTTTGCACAACTGAGTTCAAGTTGAAGGATCTTCAACTAGATAAAAGCACGTATTTGTCCTTGCTAGTAAATGATTCACTCATCAAAGTTACTAAACTAGATGATAAACTGGATACTAAACTGACCGATGGTTGGTGTAAGGCCACTTGTTACGTTTCAAGCACATACTCTTAAGGTACTCAGAGATTTTGAGCAACGTATTTCACATCTGCAAATAAAGAAAATCTCGGCAGGTATAATGCTGCCAGAATTGACTTAATTTCCTCCTCCACCAGCCCCCCCGCCTTGCATAAATGTAGGAAGAAACATCCCAGGGATGTGAAAAAATACGGAAGACCCTGGGTCCTGAAAGGCCTGACCCTGCCCTCTGGTCTGGCGGGTGATAGGGGTTCAGTGCGAACCTCTTTGACTCGCGTGGAAGTGGCGTGGCTGAGAACCCAGGAGCCCTCTCTGCTGCACCAGTAGCCTCTGTGACCAAACTGGCACATTCAAATTGTGTGAGCTGATTCGAGGCAGTCAGCACTCACTTTTGGTTTTGAAGGTCATCACAGACCCATGAACAAACCCAAGAATCATCCAGAGTTGGTGACTTTGCTGCTGCAACCACCAGACCCCTGAGTTGGAGAGACGAGGGGTGAGGAATGCTCAATGGAGCTGCTCCAGGGGCAAGGGCTGAGGGCTTTTGAAGTTCTTCCAGTCACTCTCATGACAGAGATGGCAGAACCATTTCAAGCAAGTTTCATCCAGTCAGCAACACACGTTTGCAAAAATATGTAATTTTCCCCAATACAGCGAGCAATAAAACTTTGAGGTCCACACCACAGGGTGAGGTGGATTGTTTTGGGTTTTTTTAACCCGTGTCATAGAATCATAGAATCATAGGTTGGAAAAGACCTGTAAGATCATCAAGTCCAACCATCAACTCAACACCACCATGCCTCCTAAACCATGTCCCAGAGTGTCACATCTACACGGTTTATGAACACCTCCAGGGATGGTGACTCCACCACCTCCCTGGGCAGCCTGTTCCAACGCCTGACCGCTTTTTCAGTAAAGATATTTTTCCTAATATCTAATCTAAACCTCCCCTGACACAACTTGGGGCCATTGCCTCTCATCCTATCGCTAGTTAGTTGGGAGAAGAGACCAACACCCACCTCACTACAACCTCCTTTCAGGTAGTTGTAAAGAGCAGTAAGGTCCCCCCTTAGCCTCCTCTTTTCCAGACTAAACAGCCCCAAGTCCCTCAGCTGCTGCTCTTAAGACTTGTTCTCCAGCCCCTTCTCCCGGGAGGAGAGAATTCTGGCAGGAGTCTCCCCTAAGAGTTCCGCTCTCTGTGAGAGCGCGTCCCGCTGCCTTTCCCTCAGGCACAGGTCAGGGCAGCAGCCCCTGGCTGCAGAGAGCTGGCCACCATCCCGGCAGCACGAAAGAGTTTAGGGCGGCGGAGGTTTGCCAGCCCCCGCCGCCGGGACGGACAGGCAGGCAGGCGGGCGGGCGGGCAGACGGCGGGCGGGAGCAGGCCAGCCGCCCCCCCGGCGGCCCCCCCGGCCCCTCAGGGAGCGAAGCCGGGATTGTGGGGGATGGGGGAGGGGGGTGTTCGCCGGGCTGCTCCCTCCTCTCCCCCGGCCCGGTCCCACGGGAAGCGGCGGGCTGACAGCAGCCCGGTGTCACTCTCCGCCCGCCTGTCACTCTCCCTC
>Ga0065711_1008785_pt1 | contig 21336 bp, 12 predicted proteins | sample Hoacrofraction12_FD_59098 | JGI IMG/M metagenome (GOLD analysis project Ga0065711, IMG submission 59098) | Hoatzin crop microbial communities from Cojedes, Venezuela - Epithelial fraction 12 v2 (version 2) | ecosystem: Host-associated > Birds > Digestive system > Esophagus > Crop | place... | reverse complement strand
CAATGGGAGCCGCGCATTACCTCATCGGCGGGAGAGGCCGGCGGGCCGGGGGCGGGGCCGCGGCTGCAGCGCCTTATACGGAAGAGTGCGGGGAGCGCGGCGCGGCGCGCGGGCGGCGGTTGGGCGCTGCAGGTAGCCCGGCCGCTCTGAGGAGAAGTCCGCGTCCCCTCCCGCCGGGGCGGGTGGTTGGTTGGAACTCTTAAAAACTAGTTGTACCTCCGAGGTATCGGCGAGTATCTGGCCCCGGCCCCGGGGAGGTGTTCTCCCCCAGCCCCAGTGAGGACCTGTCTCCCCGCGGCTGCCCCGCTCCACGCCTCAGGGTGCTGGAAAACACACGCGGGGTTTGTTGCCCGCTTGGGAAGCCTGGGCTGTTTCCCTCGGTACCCTGCCAGCTGGGTTTAAACCGGAGGAGGTGAAAGAGTGTTCTGAAGGGCTCGCAGAAAGCGGTCAGAAAAGGCGGGAGGAGTGCAGTGCGCTGCTGCTTCTCCTCTTTCAACAGGCGGTGAAAAGAGGACGGAGGGGAAGCAGGACAAGACCTAGCTGAACTGTACACCAGGATTTCATCCTGCGGTTTTTAATCCCGCTCAAATGCTCCTTTCTCTCCACCACCACCCATTGCTTCCTCTGCTCGGGGCTTTCGGTCAGAAAGGGGTCACAGACTGCTAAAACCAAGCTGGAAAAGGCAGTGTCGCCTCTGCCCAGGCCCTCCCAACATTTAATCTCGAAGTATATTTCAGCAGAGCAGTTTTAGTGCAATTTATAGAAGAGTCCTGTTTGTTTTGTTTTCCCTGATCCCCTTTTGGATCCGTAAACTTCTATCAGCTGTAGAAAAGTAAACGTTACAGAAGAGCTGGGAATGTAAGGAAGGAGATTTCCAGCTGCAATAGCCAGCCTTATTATCCTGCAAAGGGGACCAAGGGGTGATTAATCACAGTATCAAACCAGTGTATATAATGTCAGAGTACTTTCCACGGGGTTTACAAGACTTAGGCATGTCTAGTTATAAATTACGCTGGTATTAAAGGCCAGGCACCAGCTGTCCTAAATTTCTAAATAGTCAGCTAAGTCTTTAAATTTACAGTTCTGCTCCATCTGGGTGAAGCACAGCCTGCCTACACCTTTTCTTTAATCATACCATCCATATAAAATTAAAACCTCCAGTTTTATGGAAAGGCAGGCTTTTATTTGGAGCATCGGTACACAAAAGCTTCAGGATGGGTGTTGCTCGTAGAGATCAAGGTTACAACGCTACTAGTGGGAAACGCAGGTTCCTACCCTTGCTGTGACACAGACGACCTTTGTGAGAGCTTTGGCTCGCTGTGCTTCAAATCTCAATCCATGTAATGGGATAATAGTGACAGGAGCTTCTCAGGAACAGGTATTAGCGAACACACTGAAAAAATTCGATGGTTTTGAAGTGCTAGCGGGTCATATCAGTACATATGAGTCAGGGTATTACACAGGACAGTCAATTTAAACATGTCAGTGTCTGAATCAACATGAGAAGCCCTACGTGCAAAACTCTTTAGGTCCTCGAGCAGTCTGCTCCAGGTACTACAGCTGAAGTTCAACCTGTCAGATTGCACTGTTGTTTCAGTCTCATCGGGTGTAAACAAGAAACAACACTGACCTCAGCAGAGTGACATGGAAGAAAAATTAGGTGTTGTCTGGCACTTTCATTTTTTCTTTGTTGTTGTAAAAAGTTTGATATCATGAGCATCATGATACACCTGGTCTATCAACATCTCAGATCAATATCTAACAGAAGCCAAGTTATTCCATAACCGACACTGGTGTAAATAAGAGAGAGTTTGGCCCCCACGCAACCAGATTATAATCACAGCTCCAGCAGCACCTCCCTTTGCTCTCTGGCCAAGTAACTCCTCTAAGTATGTTTCCTCATTTCTGTAATAACACCTTTCCTGCGTGTTCTGAGGACTAACAAGATGAACACCTTGTAATAAGCTTTAAATATGTTGGGTGCTGTGTAAATGCGAAGAGTGACTGTAACACACAGACGCAGGACAGGTTCAGAGGTGACTGAAAAACAAACCTTTCAGTCATCTTCTCAATTTCTGAAAAGGGAGAGGAAGAGGGCTAGAAGTTACTGCAGTTACACAGGGCCCTCCAAGGCATGGAAGTAGTTTGTTTACGGTGAGAACGACCAAGCTTGTTAAAGTAACACTGAGTTTGTGCGGATTACAGGAACAGGTTCACTCTTCAGATATAACCCAGAGAGGTAATCTGCAATTACTTTTCAGGATGAAAAGGAGTACCACAGCTCGATCCAGCAGCAGGGCACATCCGCTTGGAAGGGATGGTGTGCAAGGCTGGCTGTGTGGCAAGGCTTACCCCTATCTTCTAGACCATTGTTTGAGAGGTGATCCAGAAATGTTTTAATGCATGTATTGGCATTGCCTGGAGTAGTAGTACCTGTGTTCCATCAGTTAGGGCTTAGCTGATTCACCTGCTTTTTTGACACCTAGGGGTTTTTTTTCAGAGATGAACTTCTCTACAGTAGTAGGGATGCAGGTTTTTCAACCAGGACTGGATACTGTACAGTAATAACAGTATTTGTCACTTAAAGGGTACATTTCATACACAGATACCAAAGCACTTTATTTTTGTAAATCACAGGTAAATAAAAGACAGGAAAGCTCAGTCGGGCCAGTGGCCTGCTGGGAGGCCTTGGTTATATCATTTAACCTGCTTGTATGTTCATTTTATTGTCTATAAATGGACATATTGTATCTTCTCCTCTGATAATATCTATTAGATATCTGATATTAGCCTCTGTCCTTTGAGACCTACCAGTAAAATGCCCTCTGGAAGAGCCAGGCAGGGGTTCTGAGTGTTAAACAGATGACAAGATTTTGATCATGGGATCAAAGTAACACAGAAAGGCAATGAAGGAGCCGAAGGGAGAACTCTCTCTGAATTCCGGCTCTATGCCCTGTCTGCATGGGAGAAACCGCAAAGGGAAAAAAGGAAATAAAACCTACCCTTCCTCTCCTTTGCCTAGATAAAACTTTAAGCCTTATATGGCCATAAGAAATGCAGCAGAGGAAGGAGGAGAAAGTAAAGACCTGGATCTTCACAGGAGAAGATCAGAGCTCACGTTCGGTGAAGGTCACCAGATACTGAAACCGGGCCGGGCCCACGCCGACCGCCGGAGCGGGGCTGCCGCGGAGCGCCGGGGCGGTGCTAGGGGGCGCTGCTGGGCAAGGCACGGGCGCGCTCCCCGCCGGGACGGGCTCCCCGGAGGGGGGGGTCGGGCGGACCTCGGGGGGGCTGCCCGGTGCGTCCGCAGGCACCCGCTGCGGCTCACATCAGGAGCGCCTTCACAGCGCCGCTTTGCTCCCCCGAGTCCGGCTGGCGGCTGGAAAGGGCCGCCCCGGAGCCAGCTGCCGAGGCGGAGGTAACAGCACTTCGGGCTGTTCCTTCAAGAAGCAGAGGGTGCTGCTGTAAGTGAATTCAAGGCCCATTCACTTCCCTTCTGACCACATTGGGAAGAAATTTTTCACCATGAGGGTGGAAACACTGGCACAGGTTGCCCAGAGAAGCTGTGGCTGCCGCCTCCCTGGAAGTGTTCAAGGCCAGGTTGGATGGAGCTCTGAGCAACCTGGGCTAATGGAATTTGTCCCTGCTCATGGCAGGGGGGCTGGAACCAGATGATCTTTAAGGTCGCTTCCAACCCAAACCATTCTGTGATTCTATATTTCGTTGTGAGGGATCCAGGCGCTGGCAGAAAGCTGCTTCTGAACTGACGAAAGCACCTGAACCCAAGTAGTACAGAAAAGCTTCATCACACTACAGGAACTGCTGGCCAAAAAACAGAGAGAGGAAAGAAAGGCAGGAAGAAAGGAAGAGAGGGAAGGAAGGAGGGAGGAGGAAAGAGACACAGAAAGAGGAAAAGAAATAACCCCACTACCACCACCAGAGAAAAAAAACCCTGACACATGCAGTGGCTGAAAACACCAGCCCGTGACCAGACCTCAGCTGCCTTAAACTAAGGACGGCACAAAGTTCAGAGCCTTCAGCCTGCAGTCCAAACAGGCCAGCCACCTCCATGAACAAGATGTTCATTTTAAAAGCTTCCGAAGTATGGGCATTTTTCCATTTTAACTTTTCCACAGTAACTTGACTTGATTCATGAGCATGGAGTTCTGCCATTAACATTCTAAATTGTCCAGCTGCCAAGTTGCTCAAAAGCCTCCTCTTGTCCTAAAAACTTTTCTCAAAGTTGACGATCCTCCTATCCTTTACACCAGCTCAGCATCACACCCGCTAGGAGATATCATTGTTTTTCTGCCTTTATGCAGCAGGTGGGAAAGGACAGGTGCTTTTCAGAGCCCTTTTTTACAGCGCAGCCACACCATGTCATAGGGCAGAACAGAGCAGTCACACATTGCATCAGCAAAAGATTCTCGTATTTCCTGATTATCTGTTTCTTTTTCAGAATGTCTGTTTTTCTGACATTGTCCTTTGAGAATACTGTTTTTTTTTAAAGTGTTCTTATTTGCTATGATTTATGTGTGAAAAAGGTTGAAAAAAACTCCTCTATTAATTCCTCTGTTGTATCAGTGAACTTCATACACTACTTTAAATAAGAAGACTCTTCAAAAATGTCTTTGATTCTATAAATACATACAAAAAAAATTCATTTGATCTCTTTCTCTGAGGTTGCAAAGGAATTATGTCACCTTCCTGTCTGCAAGCCAGACATAGGTAACACTCTATCCCACCCCAAGCTTTTAATCAGAGGTACACCATTAAACCTTCATCAGCTCTAACGGTTCTATACTGCGTTCAGTCTTCAAGGATCCTTTTACAGATTGTGCTTACAGAGCGCGCCCAGCCTGGGAGCAGACCATAGGCACCATGTGTCACCAGGAGTACTACATTATAAAGGATTGTAGAATATGAAATCACCCTCTTGGTCATGCGGGGGTCCTTAAATCAGGCTGTGATGTGGCATCAGCTGCAGAAGGGCAACGAGGAAATATCTTTTAACAGCCTTATCAAGCTGAAAATGTTTCCTGCACATGACTGCGCTCTTTGGCCCCAGTCCAGCAAAACACTAAGGCACATGTTCAACTTTAAGCACACAAGATGCTCTGCTGAAGTCAACGGGACCATTTACATGCACAAAGTTAAATATAAGCTTAAGTGCATTTCTGGATCAGGGCCAAAGGGCTCAGTACCATGCAGGGTTCAAGCCAGGAGGCCGTGATTAGATGGTCTGACAGAGGCCGGGGGGGGAGGACACAACGTGGTTTGCTTGGCTCTACCTGCCTGTGCCTCATTCCAAGCAATTAATTTTCTCTCATTTTTGTTTATATTAAGTTTTTCCATTTCTCTTGCTTTGCTTTCATGCTGCTGTAGCCATTTCCAAGCTGAAATTTTGTTTTTCTCGTTTAAACCCTTCTAAACTGCATCAATAGCTTTAAGTGACTGAACAAAGAGATTTCAAACAGATGAAGTGCTTCAAATGGTAACAAGAGCTGGTGTTCCCAGAGCTTTGGAGGCTGGCACTAAGCAGAGAGGAGAGTGAGAGCGATTGAAAATCACTTTTCTGTTGTTCCTTTGTATGAACCGGTTTCTGGCTTATGCAATGCACAGTAATTAAAATGACTGGAATGCCTCACATTTTTAAGAGAGCTTTAAGGCAGCTCTGCGGCATTGTGGCCAGCAGAGTTCATGAGCAGATTCACGGCTGCAATCAATGTTTGATGCTTCTATCAGCGTAACTTGCAGAAGACAATACCTCTGTAGAGGTCTTGGAGGGGATTTGGGGGAAGAAGGGGTAGACACAGAACAGCAGTAACGTCTGCTCCCTGCATCAGCTCCATGAGCAGCTATGGGGCAAGCCTTCCTTTCGGTGAGATGAGAGCCTGAAGGCTGGTGTGGCCATCAGAGATCTCTTCGCTTTCTTTCATTCCAGCCTTAACGTCCTGCCCAAATTCAAGTGTGGGACAGCACTTACACATCCTCTGTCTCTCACTGTAGTATCAGTTACTCATAGTGCTTCCTCCTAGGTACTGTACAGGAAATGTTTCTTTCTGTGAGAAAGGTTCTGCATTTGAGCACTGGCCACTGCAGTTGCTGGGTGTATTTTTGGGGTCCAAACAGCTCCCCGATGCCTAGCAGGCAGAGAGCCTGGCAGACCGGCAAGTCTCTGCTCACAGAGGGTTGCGCTCCCTGTAATCAGGTTTACTCTGCTTAGCAGTGCTAAGGCAGTGTCTTGCTGCTTTTCAGACCTCCTGGCACAGCCCACAATTTCACTTTCCTGTTTTCCGTTTTTGTCACTGAAGGTGGCTGGCCACTGCATCTCTCAAGAGCTGGCCTGGCTTCTCACAGTGATGAGCGGCCCCAGAGGAGCAGGGGAGCTGAATCCAGCCTCTCCCCGGAGGGGAGTCAACTGGCCTGAGGATATGACCTTTTTGGCATGTTAAGAATCCAGATCCTTCTCCCCTCATCTCTCTGCCTCTCACCAGCCTCCTGAGGACATGGACTGAGCCTGCTCCCTCCTCTCCCAACATAATCTTTCTCCCCTTCTCCTACATATCGGAGGGCACTGTCAGGATACAGTGGTCTCCACAACCCTCTGTGAGTGTAGGAAGGTAAAGACCCCAGGCAGGAGATGATAATCCTGTATCTCTTAGAGCATCCTGAGGCTAGCAGAGCCACAGTCCCTCCATATGCAGTGGGCCAGCCAGTCCCTAGGACGTGCCACTGGTTTTAAAGCACGTTGGAATCGTCTGAAATCGCCATACTTGTGAAAAGCAGAAAAAGCAGCACCGGGGGGCTGGCATTCCTCTTTTTGCTACATTAATGAGCCTGAGGATAGTGTCAGGATGTCAGGTCTTAAGGAAGGGTCTTCTCTGTACCTGCAGAACAGGTGCAGCTGCAGGAAAAGTTACTGTCTCTTGCCTCTCCCTGCACAACCTGCAAAAACTTCTTGCAAGGATAAGCCAGTCATTTCCTCCCCACAGTCCAGCTGTTACAAGTTTCTCACCTGAAACTGCAAATAAAGGTGTTAGTTACAAGAACGGTCTTGATGATGAGGCTCGTGTCCCAGCAGGGAACGAACTCGGCGATTCCTGTCATGCATGTCAGCAGATGGGTGTCAAAAGTGAGAAGCAGCTCCTCTGTGTAGAGATCCCAACAGAGATCATTGCCTTGGCACAGGATTTTTTTTAAATCCAAATTTACTCCTTCAATGCTTTTGTTCCTGTGTTCCCAAATCAGTGCTGTATTTTAAACAGCAGCTGACTGCTCACTTAGAGCCGGACCTTCCCACACAGACTCAAGGTCCCAGTCAGTAGAAGCTGGGGGACTTTTGATGTGAGATTTCAAGGACGGATCTCTTTCTTCTCTGGAGCAAAAGGCAGCACTTCTCTTTCCTCACTCTTTTGGAATTTTTCTTCATAAAACTTGGCATAGAGTGTGACACAAAAGATGATGAGGAGATGGTAGATCTGCAGCCTGGAGTGAGGACCCAGTCATTCGTTTATTGACTTGCTCTTCCTGAGTGAAGAGCAATACATTCATCAAAGGACCTTTTCAGGTCAGCAGGGTGAGTTCCATACCTAATGTACTAACGTCAGGAGTGAAAAGATCAATGTTTGATTTAGCACAGATGTGTGAAAATACTATTCTTTCTCCACTGAAGACAGAGGGAACAATCTACAGCCCCTGGTCCCCTTTCGTTTAATCTGAAGGCCCCGAGCTAACCCTTAGTTGTGACTTTCTATGTGCTTCTCGGTGGGGGACACACAAGTATGGAAAGACATCACTGTCTAATTACAGAACCTTTCTGTTCATTTAGCGAAGTAGCCCAGGGTTTCCATTTCAGTGCGAGTGATAATGGTTATCGTTTAGTAAGAGTTAATCTGTAACCAGATACAGCGTGGCTGGAGGTGAAACCAAGAAAGAGGAACAGAGCAAACTTCCTCTGTTTTCCCTTTGCAGTGAATGAAAAGTATCTTTACCAGGGACCGTGGGGCTAGGGTTATGATCATATGCTTTATTAGCAGAAGCTTAAAAAAAACAGTGTCCTATGCTGACAGAGTTCAACTCCTTTTGATTTTAACTCCATTTGTAGCAAGAGCAACATGGTAGCTCACAGTGGGGGTGCTCTTCTGAAGGGGACACACACTGTGTGGGTAAACGTATTTGCACGTCACTGGTACTAGCCAGAAAGAATGCAAGAAAGAAGGACTTCCAATGCGTAGCAGAGCCAGCAACGAGAACTACCCAGAGTTGGCAGGAACCAGGAAAGTGTCAAAGGTATGTACAGCTTACATACCAGCAACCGAGCTGTGAAAGAACCAAGGCTTGAACACATGCCCTGAGCAAGCAAACGCCTCTCTGTAGCTCTGCTCTTAGTAACAGTGCCACCAAATCTCGCCCAGAGTGTTGGCCAGGGCTTCGGCCTTAGCCCAAGCGCGCTGCTGTGGGAGCCTGGACTGCTCCAGTGCAGTCGCTCGTCACAAGCCCTAAGAGACTGGAGAGGTACTGAACATTTTAGTAGTAGCAGGTGTCCAACACTAGCTTAGTACAGCCATTCCTCTCCTCTCCCTCTCCTCCCCTCCTCTGGTGACTGTTGTGCCTATGGCTGACAGCTGGCTGAGGGGCTGCTCCACAGCATAGCTCCAGTTCTTGCCATCTCCCAGTATCTGCAGCAGTGATTTTCAGTGATGCTCAAAGCTAACTGCTAGAAGAGATTGAGCTCTGACCACAGCAGCCAGGGAGGCAGGAGGGCTCTCCCTGGACACCTAGGTGATGTCAGTGAGGAAAGTGCTCTCAATGTAAGGATTCTGCAATGCATGGAGGGATCTACAGTTTTACACACAGGATAATCCACGGAAAACAACCAACAAGGAGTCTGAGCAGCAGCAGTTTCTACCAAAAGAGCAGTGGCTCTCCAGCAGACTTTCCCCAGCACCCGACAGTAAGAAAATTAGATAAAGCGTTTTATGTATTTTCACTTAAGCCATGTCTTCGTGTTCTGTAGATTACAACCGAGCATTTTTTAACCAAAATCTTGCTTCCTCTTCTCTCTGTTGAAGTTCAGCAGAACCACCACCACCCCAGCGAGTGAAAAGGCAAAGGAGGGATGGAGGTGTGATCAATGCAGGCAAATCCTTAGTGCAGCTAGAATAGAAGACACTGATCTGGTCTCCCTTATCTCACAGCATAGCTGTGGGAATACCTTCCGAAGGCATTGCAATTCTCTCTTCCACTGTTCAGATTAAATGATCTATTGCTGGAGAAAACCTTCTCCCGCTGATGCTTGCAAAAAGTCACTTCTGTTTCAAGGAATTTCTTGTGCCAAAGAAGCAGGATCATCAAAAACAGCACAGCCTGCCTAATGGAAGGAGAAGGAGTAGGCTAGGAAGGGAATTTTTTACTTCATTTGGAATCAGTTTCCCGATCCAGTATAAACCTTCACCTCTGAACACCATATATAATGGCAGCTTAGCTTAGAGGGGCTAGTATAACATTAGCTGTGCATGGCTGTAAGCAAATAGCACCGCAGAGAGCTGGCTGGAGAAAGCAAAATCTTATTCCCAGTGAATGTGAGAGCATTTCCTTCTCCTCCCTGCGGAGGCAGAAACTAGGTCCTTAACGTAGACAATGCCTGCACCTTCCCCAAGGTGTTTCCACAAGTATCAGTGCGATTACTTCATGCAATTTTTATTTTTTTCCCTTGAAACTATAATCTGAAGGCCAGGCAGACATAGCCATTCAGTTTTATATTGAGAAAAGGTTTTTGAGAATAGGAAGGAGAAGAGAGGAGAAGCTAGTGCTGCAAAAAAGCCCTTATCCCATCAGGCCTTTCTGGGACAGAGGAAGGAGGGCAGCTTTTAAAGCTGTGCCTATGGCTGCATGTAAGGGATGGTTCTCGAAGGATTCCCTTAATCAGATTCTGCCAAAGATAGACTGTCTCTCTAATTCACTCCATGCCTTATTCTAAGGCCATACGCTCTGGTCACATGGAGATTTACAGTCTCAAATTGCTGGCTTTGGAGAATCTAAAAGAATTATGCAAGAAATCATGTTCTGTGATAACTGAGGCCTCACACAGTCGTGCTTTCGAAAGACTGCTTCTAACTCGACATATGGCCCCTCTAGGGCTTTGTAAGCTCTGCTGAGGAAGAGGGAAGGGGAGAAAAAAGGGGGAGCTGCTGATCATTGCCATATGCAAGGAGCATCCCTGCGTGCACGTGCGCGTGACGTCCGTGTTATCACCGAGGCTGAGCTCTGCAGAGCCCCCCTGTTTCCTGCTGCCCGCCAGCAGCTTGCTGCCGGAGCAGGAATCCCACATGACCCTGTACTGCTGTTATAAAAGAGGAAAATGATGGCTGGTGGAGGGGGAAGGGGAGGGGGAAATCCTCTTAAATAGCCATGTAGGGTGTCTGGGTAGGGATGCGAGCCAGGAGTCCTCAGAGGCAGTAGAATAAGTGGGAGTTTAGCAAACAACCATTTTATTTCTTTGACTAGTGTTCCTCAGAGACCACAGCACTCCAGTTCTCAGAGCTAATTTTAGCTATTTGTGGTTGGCCGGTTCCTAATGTCCCTTTCCTATCTCTCACACACACTGAACCTTGGGATACTCTCTGTGGGCTGACAGATGACGTGAAACCTCTAATCTGCAGGTCAAATATCAAAAATGAAGTGGGATCAGGAATCTGGAAGCACGATTTGCTTTTTTCCAAATAAGGGATATATATTCATATTAGAAGTTCTTGGCATACCAAGTTTGCGGGTTTTTTTTAAAGTACATGAAGGGAATGACTTATTCTCGAAAATTTTATGGTAACCACCAAAGATGTTATCATCCCATGGACACTGCCTTTCCTATGCAGACTATGACTGACATGCTTTCATTATTTATTGGCACTGCTCTTCTGTAGGAAAACCAAAACCACATTGTCCCAAACACTGTACTGACAGATAACAGGCAGAGCGAGTCCCTGCCTAAGGGCACAGAGCACATGTTAGAGAGGGTTCAAAATGAAGAGTGGCAATAAAGCTGTGATGCCAGGAGTGAAGGAGCTTGCACCATGTGGCATCCATACTGTAGATGTCATGTTCATGGAAGCCTGAGTCTTACCTGGTTTACACTCCTGTGATGACTTGATGTCAATGCTTTATCTTCTACTAAATTTGCTATACAGTCTGTGATGAATCTGACATCCAGAGGCACCACATGGTAGAAAAAAAAGGTAAAAGCTTTAGGATGACAACTCCTATTTCAATCAAATTTTCCCAGAAACATGAGCAACAGGTGGCACTTTTTCTTCCCCTAAATTTCTTGTGGATTCCCTCTTCTGATCTCCCCTCCTCTCCACAGACAAATCTGTAGAGGACGCTCTGCAGGCCCAAAGTATATGCTCAAAGTGATATATGTGTGAGACTGGGGACAGTAACAGGACATACGGACCCTCAAGGGATCTGGAAGAGATGCTGGCTCCGCTCTGTAAGAAAACTAAGTCCAGGGCCTGGAAATCAGATCAGCAACCTTATTTTCAGTTGATAGATTTAAGAAGGCTTTGAGTCAGGTGAGAAACCCTGGGAAGCTGTTTAGGAAGAGAAAAAGGTAGTTATTATGTCGCTCAAGGACAGGAGAGCACTATTCCCTGAGCCGGCAGAGGCCAGATTTATGTTATTAATTGGGCAGATAGCCCTGGTTTTGTGTCGGACCGGAATTACAAGACTGACTAGGGTATCTCGGACAAGACTGCCTGTAGCCCTCTGCTCTGGCTGGCAGGAAGCAGCCAGTCTGCGTATCAGACCTAAGGAGCTGCCCATCGCTCTTCTTGGTGCCCAGCAGCTATTCCCCAGGTGACGCTGTGCTGCACAAGGAGCTGTTTTGCACTCTACAGAGACCCAGCCAAGACACTGCAGCCAGCACCACTGTTAGCAGAGGCACAAGCAGGCTGCTTGCAGCAGGGAGAACCCAGCAGTGAGCAGAGCACACGTGGGGGCACTGAGGTCGTCTCATGTTGTCTCTGGCTTCCCACAGGTTCCTGGGAGCTCTGCTGATCGCTGAAGATCCCCTTCATTTTTAAAAGCAGTGTTGGCAGCTTGTTTCACTTTCAGACAGAGATAAGTCCTGCCCAAACTGAAGGAATGGATGGGGGGAACACCTCCTCCCCCCTCCGCCCCCGCCATCTACAAGTTTTCCTAATAATCCCTTGGCAGATGGACACAGTCATGTGTGTCCCTGAAAACTCTATCCGCTTTGGAGGAGTAGCGGGTGTGGTGCTGTGGACATGGCCAGATATATGTGTTGCCCTTCACAGAGAAGCTCACTGTCCTCCAAAGACTGAGTATCAACAAAATCCTTCCTGTGGGGACTTCCAGGTCTGCCGGAGCCAGCTGTAAATTCCTTTGAGGCTGAGACTAAGAAAACTGGAATCCTGGGAGGACCTTGGTACAGTCCCAAAACCATTTCCCCTGAACCTTCCCAAAAATATGGTTTCTCTGACCAAGGAATGTGAGCACTGTAACAATGGCAAAGCTGAAGTCCTAGACCATTGGCATTAACTAGTATTAGCTCATTATTTCTCTGCGCTCTGTCTGTCTCATCTAATATGAAAATCATTGTCCCTCTGGGAGACAGACTGTCTTTTTGTTCCATTTTTGCCAGCTGGCACAATGGGATGCCAGTGTTTGAGTGGAGTGCTACCTCCATATAAAAAAAAAAAAATAAAAAATAGTGGGACTCCTAGTTTCTGTCTGCAGCTTTCTTTTTGAGTTGATTATTTTCTAGTGAATAATCATAAAGCACTTGAGTTAGGACAGCAAAGCTAATGGCTGCTTCAGTCAGAAAATGGCCAAGAAGTGGGGAAAGCAGAGACTGGCACATAAACTGTCATAGCGCAGTGGAACAGAAGCCCTGAACTGGTACGGAGCGGCTAAAGCCGGAGATAGCAGAAAGGAAGCTACGTACACAGAGAGGTCCTCAGCCGGTCCCAACAAAGTTGGAAAAAACCTACATTTGCTTTAATGCAGGTGAAGGTATGGTCCTTCAAGCCCGGGACAGCTGGCCACCCTGACCACAGGACCTACCAGCTGCCTTCTCGCTTGTCCGACCTTGTGTTTTTGTACCCTGTCCCTCACCATCTGTTTGTCCTTTTTATGGAAGTGGTGCCTTTACAAGAACCAGTTGAAAAGTTTGGCTCCCCTACTGCGACAAGTTTCCTGCACATTTTTTGTGCTTCCTTGCATGATACAATTTCTTTTCTGAATATTTGCAGACTTCCCCTTTCAAATGCAGAGGTTCTGGAGGGATGCAACACCTGTTGGAGCAAATGCATTCCGCAAAAGCCTTCCCCTTGATGTCGTGGCCCCAGTTGTCAACACTCTTCCCTCCAAGGATGGAGAATGTGAGGCAGGCCTCCCTCCCTATCCTGTGGTGTCCCCAAAGCAGCAAAGTCTCCAGAGAACAGACAGCCAGAATAGCCACCAGCATGCTGGGAAGGGCATGTCAAGGGTGGGAAGGAAGAGTGGCTGCACCACGCTGTGTTCCAGGCACGTTTAGTTGACAGATGGTCCTGAAGGGACTGCTGGATGCTGGTGCATGTTCAGGACAGCTTCTGGGCTACTTGCACTCACACTGATAGAGGTAAGGCAAAATGATGCAGCTGCAGCCAGCTTCTAGGGGCTCTCTTCCTTCCCACCACTTGTCAGCAAAGTCCGAGTGGAGCAGCGAACCTAGCCCCACATCACACCACTCTTACACACCGACTTCTCTGCCTCTTTCTACCTGCCAAAGTAGCAAGGTGGGTATTTCAGTGAAATCTTCCCTCCAGGGTGAGGAAAACGGCAGATAAAGAACAGCCAAGTGGTGTGCTGTGCTCACACTCTTCCTTGCATCCTAAGCTAGACTCACAGACCAACATGAATGATCTTACTCACTTTGCTCACATGAAACACACGTAGGTGCTGAAGGGGGCAAGGTTGTCAGGGCTGCTCCCAGCTTCAGCAGCCCTTTGTCAGGACTGGAATTTTTTTTTTCTTCCCTCCACCCCCCAGATGAAAGGCTGGTCAACACCACCCCTAAAACTCACCTCCACCCCCAAACAGCTGTTTTGCCAAAGGGTGGAGAAGCAGGCCTCCTGATTGAGGGTGGAGAAGCATGAAGGGGAGGAGAGCAGTGACTTCACTTTTTATTAAGTAATAGCAGAGCAGGGTGTGCGTCACTGAAAAACAAGACTTTGGGTGGGGGCAAAGGCTCTCTGCAGCATCTTACGCATGGAACACACAGAACACACCGTTCTGAAGAGGGAAATCAGAAAGTCAAAGATGCAGTAGGTTAGACACCTTATAAACTCATTTAAGGGGATCCAAGAAGAGCACCAGGGTGAAAGGGCACGCAATGGCGAAGGTAGTTTGGTCCAGACTTTAGGAAGCACTTTTCTCCAAGACGGATGGAGGAGCATGGGAATAGATCAAGTCCATGTGAATGGAATAGTATGGGAATAGATTCAAGTCTGTGTGAATAAAATGGGAGCAAAAGAGTGGGCTGGACGCAGCGAGGCAGGGCAGGGCAGCATCAGGGAAGGGGTTGCCATCTGCGTACCCTGGAACCTGGCCAGTCTTGGCTGGAGCACCAGTACCACCAGTACTCAAAATGCCCTGCAGCCTTCTCCCACCCATGCCATTGGCCCGGTCTCTGCAGGGAATCTGAGACTCTTCGAGCCTATCTGGCTTTTCCCTTCCAAAGTGCCAACACACTATTTACTATGCAAACAGGGCAGCTCTGGCAATTTTTATACCAGGGAGGATTCTTGCCCCAGCAAGGGATTTCTTTGTAGACAGAATGGAGCTCCTCAAGCAGCGCACAGGGGTCAGCTTCTGTGGGAGCAGACAGCACTAGGGGTCCATATGCAAACACCACGGTGGGTGACAGCAGAATAGACAAAGGTGTCTTTCACAGAGAGTTAGCTGCAAGGGGACTGCTGTTCTTAGGTTAGTCACAGCCTCTTCTCAGTCCTGTGCTAGTGAACAAATATTGTAAGATCTGGATCTATCTCCCCAAATAATCCTTTCCCTGCCACTGACTCCTGCAGGGCTGTATGGGCAGCCTCAGGCCAGTCTGTAGCTGCATTCCCTAGGGCTTCCCAGATGCAGTTGGCTTCTGCCAGTCCTGACTACCATTGACAGAGTTTCTCGGGCTCGAGAGCTGTCTGGTATGTTAGAGATCATTCCAGGCTCTTCTCACCATCGTAAGAGTTAAAAGCAGTCTTAGACTTCCAAAGGCTGCAAATGAAACAAACATTTTCACATTGCTTATACTGTTCATACTGCTCTGAAAGAGCAGTCTCCAGCGTGGCCATCAGAACAGAAGCTGTTTCATAGATGGCCACGGGCTGGCTGTAAAAAGCCTTGCTGGTGGCTCTGGGCAATGCTGATGGCATGATCACAGGGTACCTCTGGCCCCACTTACAGTGGTGACATAACCAAAGCCACATCTTTCATCTCCTCAGTCCTCCCAGGTGAAACTCAGAACACCTTGACACCGTCCTCCCGGGACATGACAGCGTGGGGGCACACCTACCTAGCATTCCTCTAGCTAGCACAGGTACCGAGGTGCAGTGCATCGGTGCTGGCACGTGTTTCACTTGCTGCATGTTTACCCAGGATGTTGCCTGAGCATGTCTGACCTGTCTTGAAGGCCGGGCTGTTGTGTTTGGACTTGTGCTACCACTCAAATGAGTTATTTTATATCAGGTTCCTACACACCTTCGCACACGGCAACCACACATAGAGACCATGTCTCAGATGCAGTCAAGAATTCAGGTTCTGCTTAGCAGAGGTGTAAAAAACTGCTAGGCTGCCATCTGTTCAGGCCCTTTATCTATCTTTTTCCCACACAAACTGAAACCCCAGTTTTGTGGTACCAAGCTCCCAATGACACCTCATGCAGACTTTCCCTAGAAACTCACCAAGTCTGCAAAGAAGTCAAACACAAGCAATAAGCCGCTTTCCTCACTCTTGCCTCAAGTATATGAGAGGGGGAAGATAAAGAATGAAGGAACCAATAAATGTACCCTTTCTGCCAGACTGATTGACAGCTGCCAGGGCAGAGTTCAATTTCTAAGGGTCACTAATAAAGCGAATTTTGTGTTCCTACTCCCAACCTGAGAAAATTAAATTAACTGAGTGTTCAGAGAGCTCTCCTTCCTTGCTCAAAAATCATAAATGGCTTAGCAGAACAGCACTGTCTTGGAGATAAAGAAGAAAAGGACAAAGCAACACAAACAAAACAGGCATCCACCAGCTCCTGCAGCAATACTTGCCAAGGTCCTCTCTCTTTGCTGGCTGACCCAACTGCCACAGCAGACCACCACTTCCCCCTGCTCTAGAAATGCTCCACTCACAGCCGGCAGTTTCGGGGTACCACCACTCACCTGCTAAGGTGGCAAAAGATTCTTCAGAGCTGGAGCGGAGCCGGGGTGGGAACCCCTGTCCAGTCCATCTGACTTGCTGCTTCTTGTAGCCATTCTAACTCTGTCAGCTGCTCCTCTTAATGGCTCCAACTAAGCATCCCCCAGCACCTGCAGCTCCTGCTAGCCACTCCTAACCCTCAGTGGGTAGTGGCTTTTTGCTGCTCAAAGACAACTTCTTAAACAAACTTTCCTGACCCTCTAGTTTGCTGTATTTTTACCTCCCAAGACTGCAAATGGTTACATGAAGCTAAGGGTGGTCGTCTACTATGGGCACAGCTAGCCCCAGCTTTTCACACTGAAATTCATATTACCCTCATTTTTATGCTGAGATTATTGTTGGTTCCTTACACAAATCCTCCCACATGTGCTAGCATATAAAAATCAGAATGTATAGGTTTCAGGCCTGCCTCTAGGCTTTTTCAGCTCCTTTTCTCTCCGATCAAGGTCGGCAGAGCAGTCCTGCCCTTCTAGCTCTTCATCCCTCTGGGCCTCCTTGCTGGCAGGCCAACAAAACATAAAGAAAAACATGGTATCCAAGTTGTTTCTTTGTGTCTTGCGGTCAGCCTGAGCATCTCATCAGGATTCACCAAAAAATAATAGTTATCTCATATAAGCCTCAAGACAATCCTCTATTTATAACAATTTAAGATCCTACTGTTATATCTCTGCTGCAGACGAATGAACTCAGAAAGGCTAAGAGATGCTAATGAGTTTGTGACCAGTTCCAATGCTTTTCCACCCCTTCCCGGTTTTCTCAGAGTAGGCAATAATTCCCTTCTCAAAACAGGGAATTAGTAACACTAATGACTGGATGTGTCACCCCTGCATGCTGAGCATGACTCACAAAGTCAACATGGCCCTAGCAGCTGAGAGGAACAACGCGGTGTGTTCTCAGTTACTCTTTTTGGCTGCGCCATCACTGAAGCCCAGAGCAAGAGCAATGATGTCATGGCCATAGGCTTAATATGTAAGTAACATATACAACACTACATGCTCTCTGTGTTCTATTACTTCCACGTGAATGTAATTTAGGGCATGTATACACAATTAGTTGCCAGAGTCAAGAATAAGTCATTTGGAACAGATTATTTTATTTCAGGCTTTTAACAAGCATGCGTCTCAGTCCCAACAGGCCAGTTCTGGAGAGGCAGTACCTAGCTCAATGCTGAGCTATATAATTGAGTCAAGACCTCAGCTACAAAGACAAAAGTTTGGAATGCAGAAATGGGCAGACAAGAATCCCACTAAGAAATAGCTTACATTTTTCTGACAATTAACCATTGTTGCAAGTATTTACATTAAAAAAGAGTAAGAAAAAGCTCTGAGGCAAAGAAAGAAATTATTCCCAGCCATTTTCAAGAAAATGACTTTGAAGCCTTTCGTGCACTTGTATTTGAACAAGGCTTTTCTCCATTAGCCTCTGAGTGGGGCGAAGGGGTTGTTCCTTCCTTTCAAAAATGTGTTCTGTGTATTTAGTGGTCCCTCAAAGGAGCCAGCACCGGGGCTAAGCACACAGCGACATTGTAATCGGAGGCCAGTCAGTGGGTCACACAGGCAAGCTCCTGCTAGCTCGCAGCTATCTATCCCGTGTGTGCGCCGATAACCGCAGCCGTGGAGTTCACAGTAAAGCTCTTAGCAAGCGGACTCCCCAAGGGAACTGGGCAGGTCTGCAGCCTGCGCTGAGCTCCGAGCTGCTGCAGCTGCGCTGCTGATCGCACCCAGCTCCGGCAGCCTGAGCTTAGCATGGCTGGGACTACACTCTGCCCACCTTCTACATGGATAGCCGTGCTGAGGGTGACGGCTCCCTGCTTTGTACAACTCTTCCCTGATGTACTGCCAGGTGGCTTGCGGCTGCCTCAGGTGACAGGGCCTGCCTGTGTCCCTTGTGATGGGCCCCTTTCATCATTCGCTGGGTTAAGCCAGGATTCCTCTGCCCAGCAAAACAGGGGAAGCCCTGAGAATTCATAACACGAAACCTTATCTCAAGGGAAAAAAACAGGGGCTTGTGTGTAGAGGCTTGTTGAACTACGCATTCCGGTAATAGTTTCCCAACGCTGCGTACCAGTGGGACAGTCACACACTTTGCTGCATGTTCCCAACAGGCTGGAACCTTTATCTGCTGGTCAGGCTGGGTCTGGAGCGCTGCCCGCCTCCCCGCAGCCCAGCTGCGGCCCCCCAGGGTCCTGCGCCTCTGCACTGGGCAGCAGATCAGCGGAAGCTGGTGCAAAGCTGCCTGTCCAATTAAATTTGTTATTTTTCAGAAGGATTTAGCTTTGTTTGCTGGTTATTACTGAAGAAAAATCCTAAGCTGCTGCTTTAACCTGTGTTAAACCTTTCACGGGGTGAAAGAATCTGTTTCCTTTTCTTCCGAGTTGTAAACAAGGAGCAGAAACTCAAGAGAAGGCAGAGAAAACAAAAAAAGCTTTAAAATATTCTTTTTCTGGCATTCTTTTTATTTTCCAGTTAAAAAACTATTTTTAAACTCCCTGTGCTAAAAGGCTGCCACATCAGAAGGGTTACTGAACTTAGCTTCTGAAAAAAATCTGACAACAGGTATTCAGCCACCATCTCAGACCTACTCCAGCTCCCATACATACCTGCTGTCTCTTCAGGGATGTGCTAGTAAGCCCTTCCAGCAGGGTCTGTAGAATATGAAGTTGCTGTCAAAGGAAGACAAATCAAATAAACCACTTATTCCAAAACAAGCTTTCTGTATACAAGATTTGCTCTGGTTTAATTGAGCTGGTGGCTGACTATTAGTTAAAACAATAAAATGCTGTCTATCGAGAAAGTTTTAGGTCAGCAGGGACTGGTAGGCTACAAAGGAAGATGACTGTAAATGTATAGCACAAAAACTGTGTTCAAATATTATTATAGTTGCAAAGCCAGGAAATGCCCACAGGAAGTGCCTGTACAAGGGTTGCCACTGAAGTTTCAATTTCCCTTCTCTGAGGCCTGCAAATAGATAATTTGTTTCACAGAATTCCTGCCACAGAATTTCTGCAGTTAGAAGAATTAGTATTTCATACTTAGCTTTATCCTTCTGCTCAGTGGATGGACCTAGATCTTCTGTAGTACACAGGATTTAAACCGTGCTCAGAGCAGAATGACTAAAGCCCCTTTTGAGTTCACAGCTTCAGCAAGATATCGTGTCTAACTGCTTCAGAGACATCAACAAATTTGTTTTTACAGCACTACAGTGAATATTATGTGTTTTGTAGATGAGAGGCTGCCTGCTGAAAACAGCAGGGTCAAAAGATTTTGTGTACCTCATATGGAATGGCAAAGACTCGGGACAGTTTCTAGCCTGCTGCAGCACTTTATATTCAAATAATATATTTTTTATATATAATATATATTATATATTATATAATATATAATATATTTTTTTTATAATTTGCAGTCGCAAGCGTTCAGTCCCTTTGGCAAGTTGGCTGTGGTTCACCCACCCAGGGGCTCTGGCTGCAATGCCAGCGTCAATAGCTCGCATCCCTGTCACCAGAGCCCACCCCTTCCCACCCTCACCCTACAGCGAATCAACCCCCCTGCAACACAGACGCGGGCACACACAGAGCTGTTCGTGGGCCTGTTCTGCAAATAGGATCAGGGAATCGATTCATGTTAAAAATAACCCTTCAGGGCCTCAGAGAACAGTCTGGGACTGGAGGGTACGTCAGGCATCCAGAGAGCAAGGGATAGCCGCGCCACGATCACTTGCGGGACGTCTGGCACGAAGGAACTCACCCAGCGTCACGCTGGAGCTGCGTGGCAGCGACAGGGACACCAGCCAGCTCCGCAGGGCAGCAGCCCGTTGCTCCAGCCTGGTGACAACTCTTGCTCCTTCTGCAGCCCCCTGCCTCCTCCTGTGGCCACCACCACCACCACCTCCTTTGCACAGCGCGTGAGGCAGGGGGTTCTGCAGAAACTGCTGCGAGGTGCTCGCAGCCACGAGCAGCCCTCAGAGCGGTTCCCTCCTGCCCACGGAGCCAGGGAGCGCCCAGAGAAACAACAGCCTCTGCGCTTTGCAATGAAGACAGCATCACAGCCCACCCGCACAAATGCTGCCTGGGTAACTCTAATCCCAGACTTCCTAACTTTTTAAGCACTCGACTCCATAACCATTGCAAAGTTTTTATGCGGGCTTTTTGTGTGTGGTATGTGTCCTCACTTAAAGTAACCTGGAGTACAGAAACAATGAGTAAGGGAGGAGATAGCTATCTGGGCAATGCCAAGGATGGAGAGGGACCTGCGTGTCCTGGTGGGCGAACAGGTTAACCACGAGCCAGCAGTGTGCCCTTGCTGCCAAGCAGGCCAATGGTATGCCGGGGTGCATTAAGAAGAATGTGGCCAGCAGGTCGAGGGAGGTTCTCCTCCCCATCTACTCTGCCCTAGTGAGGCCCCATCTGGAGTACTCTGTCCAGTTCTGGGCTCCCCAGTTCACGAAAGATGAGGAGCTACTGGAGAGAGTCCAGCGGAGGGCTACGAGGATGATCAGGGGACTGGAGCATCTCTCCTACGAGGAGAGGCTGAGGGAGCTGGGTTTATTTAGCCTGAAGAAGAGAAGGCTGAGAGGGGACCTTAGAAATGCATATAAACATCTCAAGGGTGGGTGTCAGGAGGATGGGGCCATGCTATTTTCGGTGGTGCCCAGCGACAGGACAAGGGACAATGGGCACAAACTGGAGCACAGGAAGTTCCGTCTGAACACGAGGAAGAACTTCTTCCCTCTGGGGGTGACGGAGCACTGGCACAGGCTGCCTAGGGAGGTTGTGGAGTCTCCTTCTCTGGAGATATTCAAGACCCGCCTGGACAAGGTCCTGTGCAGCCTGCTGTAGGAGACCCTGCTTTGGCAGGGGGGTTGGACTAGATG
>Ga0065711_1005092_pt1 | contig 21336 bp, 9 predicted proteins | sample Hoacrofraction12_FD_59098 | JGI IMG/M metagenome (GOLD analysis project Ga0065711, IMG submission 59098) | Hoatzin crop microbial communities from Cojedes, Venezuela - Epithelial fraction 12 v2 (version 2) | ecosystem: Host-associated > Birds > Digestive system > Esophagus > Crop | place... | reverse complement strand
CTGTGATTCTGTGATTCTGTGAAATAATTGTACTCATTAAATGACACTAAGACTTTTGCAATGAGGTAATGCAATAGAACTAGAATAAAATATTCCAGTATGCAGGCATATTAGCTTTACACTATAGCACCTTGTCTACCCCGTGGAGGACATTAAGCAAGTTGTTGATGTCTGATATCAAGACTCCACCTTTCTTAGTACCCAGGCATGCATAAACACACAAGCTCCAATCCCACAGTTGGAAGGTATTAAGTTGCAATTAGGGTTTCTCTAGGGTGCTGAAGATGTGCTGTGAAAAGTCCTTAAGATGAGTGGAAATACCTTATTTCAATTTTATCTACAGTGTCTGTCAGGTAAGGCCTGTCCTCTGTATTATTTAGTGAACCCTTCACTCATTCTCCTTGGTGACCAGTTAATCACTTCCACACCGTTCATTTTAGTAGCATTACTTCATCAAGCAGCTCTTCAATGATTTGGGCAGGTATTAAAAACACGGCTCTTGCAGCACCTGGAGAGCCAAATGCTGATACCTTTTTGCAGCAGAACAAACACTTCCCTTCACCATCACCATCCTTGGAATCTGTGAAACAAGGTGCACAGCAAAAGCAGTCAGTTGGTTTCTGCAGTTCAGAGCCCAAGAGCAGGCTAATGCCCTAAGATATCTGTGTGTCCTCCCTGTCAGGTGTAGATGGTGTCTGTGCACAGCACGCAACACCAAGGTTTCTCTGGGCAAGACTAAGGCGTTGGCTTGCCTGATTAACATATGTCCCATTTTCGCACACTAGACAGATGACTGTAGAGGGTAGCAGAAGACTATGTAGGAGCAGCTAGTTTCTGATTTCTTGGGCTATAAGTGAAAGTCCTCTAGGTATCTGCTAGGTGGGGATAGCATCAAGTGAGTTTCCACAGACTCCCTTCCAGCTCATATGTGGTGAGAGTGTGAAGGGAATCATCCTCAAGGACTTGGCCCTTGCTCGGAGGGCAGTGAGGACGTAGCTATGCCTGAGTCTACCCAAAGCTGCTTCTGTTTTCTTCACCTATTTTGCATTTATCTGTTATCTGTTTTTCCTCTCCATCTTTCTGATTATATCTAGAGGTACTTTACTCCAGTTCACCTTGTTGTTTGTATTTTCCTGCAAAAAAATCTTTCTGCTTTGATTTATATCTCTATAGTAGTTATGGTTTATATTTTTTCTCCTCTCACTTTTCTGTTCTTTTTTCCAGTTACCTCCTAGTATTTAATAAGATTCTGGGAAATTCAGACCATAACTTCCATTTTGTATGGCAAAGATTTTGTTCCTAGCTTAATAGAAAAGGTTTCCAGTAATTTTTGTCAATTATAGCGTTATAAATACTTGGTTTTATGGAAATATTGCTTCATCTCAATGAAGATCATGTGGGAAAAAAAACCCAAATGTTGAAAATATTAGTAAGACACTGTTTAAAGATGGTGATACAGATCTGTTCTACAGTGAACAGAAAATCTAGCTCCTACAGCAGCTTGATAAAAAGACTGCATATAGAGGTTTTTTCTTATCTAAGTTATGTGTCAGAATTGACTTATTATTCCCAGTGTTTAATAGTCAATAATATCTTGGGTTTAGGTTTATGTCTTTTGAAACCATAAGTAATAAAATTTAGAACTAGGTCTCAAAATATTCTTTCATATGTACAAAAAAAATGCCATCTTAGAACAACTTTTCTCAAAAGTCTGAAAACATTTCTATAGTCTGATTTTTCTATAAGTTTGTAATAGTCCTAGAAATTTTGATGCTAAGCCTGCTTGTTAAGTATTTTCCTCCTACTGGGACTACTGTTTCAAAGTATCTCCAAAATACTGAGTCAGCCAACTGCACATGATCTCACACACACAGAACTCAAAATCTCAAAACCAGATCTATGTTCCTGAAAAACAGCAAAAACACAATAGCTTTTTAAAATTGTATAATTTATCAGTCTCACTTTTTAGCCTACAGGCAAATGATGAAAAATTAAAGTTTTGTGTGCTGCTGCCTAGGAACTGCAACTTGCTATTCATGCTCTCTCTAACATCTCCTACCTGCAGAGCCAACATGTTTTATAGAAACCTCTGATTTCAAAAGCTCTTTCTGATTGAAAGAGATTTGTGCTTGTAGACTCCTGGTCACTAGAATTTGCAGAGATATAAGCAAAAGAGGAATTTTAATCTCTAAACTCTGAGAATATTATAGAAGCAAACACCTGGCTGAGGAAAAGGAAGACTCAGATGCAAACTGATAGTCCAGAAGTAGTGCCTCTGGGAAAAAAAAATCTGAACTATCATAGGCAGTGATGGGTATATTAGTTACCATCACTCAGGAAAAAGACCTTTGAGTTGCTGTGACTAGTTTTCTGAAAATGTCTATTAAGTGAGATGGCCCAGGTGCAAAATGTTTTTCAGTGAGACCCTAAAGCTCTAGTAGTCAAAGGGTAAGAGCATAGAAGAGGACAAAACAGTTGGTATTTGCTTTAGTTTTTATACACTTGTTCTAAACTGCCACAATTAACGACTTACAGAACGAAGACCAAATGATTTGGTTGTGATACTGTTTCTTTACATGGCTTGTAATTACATTCAGGGTTTTTCTTATTGCTGCCTTTGACTTTTGGAGGTGGAATATGTCTTTATACGACTTAACTCTACATAATACGATGAGAGGAGGGTGAAGAATAGCACTAAGAAGCTGCTGCTGCTTATGCTGCTTATGAGGGATGCCATGTCCTAGGGTTACACAGGTATCATAATGGCAAATTGCAGCACATTAGAATCATTGTTCCAATGTGAGTTCACAAACACTCATTTAGGCACATAGATGTGTATTCAGCCACCTTTTACCATGTGCAAACATGTAATTCTTGCAACTGTCCACACATTTGAAACATACACCTCTGATCTCTTTTCAAAAGTCAAAGAGGGTGGTGTATTTTCTGTGTAGAATTTTAGGTCTAAGCGCATGAAGACACTAGACTTCAGTGTGTACACGTGAAGCTGAGATAGGTGGTCATGCAAATAATCTACATATTGTTACAACTTTGGTTGCTGATGGGTCTACTCAAAGTGAATCTTGTCCTCCAGACACTACTGCTTGCATCTGAAATGCTTTTTTTGGGGATGTCTGCATTTGTGTTTTCATTATTGTAGCCCTCTTATACTAGTTTTTCCCCTTTCTGGTTGAGGCATTGCATTAAACTTCATTTTGACACTATTTTTTGCACTAGTTCAGGTTATTCTGGTGTGCCTGTCTAGACCACACCATGATGAGGCAATGGGCACAGCATCCTCAGCCTAAGGTAATCATGCTACTGAGAGTTCATCGTACCTGCCAGCTAGTCTAGTTCAAGTCTGTCTGTATGACATGAAATAATCTCCGATTGCCATGCAGATTTACTGAAGTTCCTGGGACTGACCTGAGGAGGTACCAGTCCTTCCTTAATTCTCAGTGTTTTGGTCTGGTTTGGCTGCTCACTTCCTGGAAACACATAATCTGCTGAAAAGAGTGAGCATATTACATGCAATGGTGTGAAAGGCCAAGCTGTTGATTTCATGAGATAATGGTGTGGCTGTTTTTGAATTGCTGAGAAAAACTGAGGAGCTTACTGAAAAGAAGTGACGAATGTGTTCTCTTATTCCCAGTGTCCTTAATTAGTTCAACCAATAGCTTTTTTTCTGCAGTTGCTTTGGACTACACAATAATTTAGCACTGGCATTGTATTTATTCATCTAAGAAACACCTTGATTTTGATTCCTTTGACATATAGCTAGATCAAAGCCTCAAAAGTCACATTTGTGTCTTCCATCATTTTAAGAACAGATGATTTCCATAACTTGTTTTCAATATAATGAAGAACAGAACTAAAAAAATGCTGCATAATGTACGAAAACAGATTTAGGTTTATTAACTATCTAGTCGCAGTTTCTATGTTTTCACTTCTATCAATAAAACCTTCTACCACAAGTATTGAAAGCTGGATCTTGTATAGTATTTGTCAAATATTCTATAAACTTGGTTGAAGGAAGTGTGATTGCTCATCTATGAAGCATCAGACCTAGTCTGTTGATGACACTGGGAAAGCCTAAAGTGCTGCAAATTGTGATTTGGATGAAACTTCAAAAGGAGTTTGTAGCGAAGTGAGAGAGAATGTCTATAAAGCCTGACCTGCAAGCCCCTTCTTGGGTTAGTGGACATTTTTTCTTCCCAGTTGGTGACAGCTACCAGCTTCAATTAAGGTGTAGTCAGATGTGCTTTAGTAACATGATCTATGTTGTTTAGGAAATTGTTATCCCAACTTCCATTTATTTCTCTTTTTGGTGCCAGCTACCATCACTGCAATTTAAGTCTGGTACTGAGTGTGCTAAAACCTCCTTAATGCTGGACTAATGACTTCTACTTTGCACTGCCGTGTTCCATCATCTGACTTAAGCTTCTCCCAGAAAATCAAAGCAAACCTCACCAGCAATAAACAGGTCCTCCCAAACACCTCTGTTAACAAAATGCTGTTTACATATGGTTGCCCGCTGCTGTTTGCATGAATACATGATGTGCCGTGCTTAGCAGTTGAAGTCCCATATGTATCTATTTTTTCCAGCTATACTTGTACATAACAAAGAGTTGATGTTTTAAAACTTCTGAAAAATAATAAAAATTATTGACTTGAGTATGATACTGGGGCAGAACCCCTGGAAGATTCAGTGTTAATTTTCATCTTGATCAAATATAGCAGTGAGTGGAGATGCAGAATGCATGGTGTATGATGAAGATTTCATGTGACTGGTTCAAGGTGATCTCACACGCAATATCAGAGAAACTGTTTTTGGAGAGACTGGCCATCAAAAACTCTGGCCAGTAAGTTTGTAGACATTTCACTCTGTCCTCCACTGCCAGGTGGTTATCAAATTGGTAATTTTACTTCTGGTTGGTGAAGGGTTGTGGGTAGCCATACAGCACCAGCTCTTCCTGTTGCCCAGTGAGGGTGCTCTTTTGTGAACAGATCTGCCATCTCATGTCACTGGTGCAGCTGTGAAAGCAAATCTAAGTACCAAGTCATGTTGTCATGAAAGAAACAGGAAATGACTTGCAAAGATACTGAGAGGAATAGCTGAAAATCAGGCACTGATGAGGAATCATGAAAATAAAAACATAAAATAAAAGTCTGAATCAGTTGTCATAGGAAGCATTTTTCCTGAAACTGAAAATGTTGTTACAATAACCCCAGTGCACTGGAATAACAAAACATTTATAAACTGCTGTACTGAGACGTGATTTGTGGTACAGAAGCTGGGATTACCCTACAGTGTTAGCTTTATAAGCATGTCTTTGATAATTTGTCACTTACTGAAGCTGTGGACAACCCAAAAGACACTTTTTGCTGACACTAGAGGCACAGAAGGGTAACTAATCAAAGTCTCCAAGTGCTGAAAGAATGCAGCTAATAAGATTTTGAAATTTTGCATGCCTGGGGTCAATACAGGTTGTTTTGACCTTCTTCAGAGAGCTAAGAAGACAAAAGGGATTAAAGCTGTAAGGAATGAGAGCACCTGACCTGAGCAAACATGAGGATTTGCCTGCCACTGTCTCCCAAGGGACTAAGGAGAATGAGCTAACAGTATCTGGTTTTAAGAAAGACTTCTCTGTAAAATACTGGTACTGCGCTTTGCATCAGATCTGGCTGGTGACTGAATAACAGTTGGCACTGAAAGAACAGACCAGGGCTAAGCTAGTGTCGGGTCTTTTGTGATGATCATTGCTGCAAATCCCAGGGTAGTTCCAACTCAAAAAATCTGTGAGCTGGGAAGATCACGGGGCTCCATCCCTCCACTTTCCACAGCAGCAAGAAGGAAGATGTCCAGAACTTGGGAAATGAGTGGGGTGTTTTGCACAGGTTGTAGAGAGACGTGTAGAAAGACATATATTGTCAGCCTCCAGTTAATTTCAATATTGGTACTTGTGCTACAAAATTACAATGATTTGCTTGAATACCATGGTAAGAATATTTTGTAATCATAAAACTGACCATAAAAACTACTTATAGTGAAAAAAGCTGTACAAAAAGGTCAGATTTGTTATTCATCATAACTCAAGTAGCAAAATTAAAGTGATGAATGTATGCATGAATTCCAAATGTCTTGGATTCCAAATATTAGGAACCTGAGTAATAGCCAAAACACATTTTTATTTCTTACAGAAATACACTAGTTCAAGAGAATAGCATGACGTTGTCACCACAGGTACTCTGGTGTTCTGAAAATCTGAAGAGATATAATTTTCAGTCATCAGATAATGCGCATTTGTGGATTCTGCTTATGTCTATGTTGCTTCCGCCTCTTTGTACCCATTGAGAGTCCTGTACAGTACTGAGAACACCCTGGGATCCCCGACAAATACCTGGCAGTGCCAACAGCTGGAGTAGTCAGAAAGCGAACTCTCTGAAAAGTAATCCAAAACCATGTTTCCTGGATTCTGACTCTCCTTTACTTTTTAGTAGCTAATTAAATATTGCTGTCAAAGTGAATTTGTAAAAATAAGTAAAAAATTAATGTCAATGATGTGCTTCACTTCTCTATGCAAGCTGCCATATCTGTCCCTTATGGTCAAGAATTAGCCGGACCAGACATTATTTCCACAGTGATTTTTGATGCATTTTTGTGATATGACAAATATTTTTGGCAGTTTGTAACAGGTTGCCTTTGTGGTGCCACGAACTTCCCAGAGAGTTGCAGGAGAGAGCCTAAGGAGAGAAGCTGGAGATCTAGAAAATGTGACTTCTGTGGGAAGATTGAATAAATATGGTTAATTTACAGAGAAGGCTTGGATGGAGATAGCAATGGTCTTCAAGTATATGAAGAGTCTCTGCTAAGATAAGGAGCATTTTCTGGTACTGAATTTAAACTATAACCATGGTGATTCAGTTTAGACATTGATAAGACTTCTATTTATTAAGCATATTTAAGCTCAGCAATAAAATTCTTAGCAGAACTGAAAAATCTCCATTTTGGAGGCTTTAAGGAGGAGTTTACACAACAGGTTGCCAAGACTTCCGCAGATGATTTGGACTGGGGCAGAAGGTGGACTGGGTGACTTCTCAGAGTTGCTTTGAGGTTATGTGCCTGTGATTTTCCTCTGTTATGTCCACTTAACAGTTATGTGTTACCAATATCAATTAATAAACTGAAGGACTCGGGGAATGTTGTAGCAGCAGATCAACATCAGATAAGAACTATGGTACTCCTGCTCCTACGTCTTAATCTTTTCAGCTGTTAATGTCATCATTGTGCTGTTACCATGGTATTAAAAACACTAAAGAAAAATGCCAGAATAGTATGGGACAAGTGATACTTCATGGAAGACCTACAATTCTCCATTGCTTCACTGCTTGGTATCTCACAAAGCAGAGCCTTTAAACAGTAGGAGAAAAAAAATGTTCAATCATTTATATAGAAAGAGAAACATGTAAGTTATAAGCAAGAGTTTTGCTGTGATGTTTACAGAGATGGAGAATATATAGAACATAGGTTATCTTCCTTGGATGTTTAAGGAATCAACCTGCTTTGTGTCAACTACTTCTCTCCCCATCTAAAATATAAAAAATTTCACAATACTCTCATCATTAGATTCAATGAACTTGTTAAAGCCAATGGCTGATTTCAGGCCAGTGTCACAATTAGACAACAGCATTATGTTACCCTTTTTTTTAATCATGTGAAGAGCTGAAGCAAGCGTATATTCAAGGCTGATTTGGCCTACAAAATTCTTTAATTAAATGTAGAGTAGAAATGTATTTGTTTTTCAGTATATTTCAATGGGAGCTATATGTTCCAATGTGATTTAGATTAAGTGTATTTTAAATGTATCACTATTCATTTTAATAAAGAAAGCAGTACAGTCTCTTAGTCATTTGAATAGTTCATAATTTACAGAAAGGAGGGTATAAATGAAGAAAACAATATCGAAAAGCTGACTCATGTCTTTTACACTGATGCATAAGGAGGCAAGAGTCCATGGAACTCGATGGAAATCTCCAGCAAAATCCTTGTGAAAGACAGAAGAAAATCGGACCTCAGCTTCTTTGGGGGTGCTTGTTGGCCTGAGGACTTGTGCAGATACTTGTCAGTTTATGCAAATGGCTGTATTTAGTTTTCCAAAAAGGGCAGTTCATTTATGTGACAAAACTTGTGCTCAACAGACTAAATGTTCTAAGTTCACAGTGTGTACTAATTATGCACATACCTGTTTGCAAGTAGTCCATGACAAATTTTAAATTGCTAGGATACTTCGTGGAAACGTGAGGCAGTAAAGTTTGATCCTGGAACCCTGGGGAGGATTTCTGCCTCCTCTGCTCCAAATAGCAACACAGTCTTTTCCTGAGAAATGGTAAACAAGTCTCTGCGTTGCTGAGCACCGTTTTCTTCCATCAGGTCTTACTGGAGCTCTGCATGTTTTGGCAGACCTACATGAGTGGAATGGATTTATCAGCTTCCAGACGACAGAAACCTGCAGGTAACTCTACGTTTCTTGTAGCCTGTAAGCACTGATGTATTGAAAAGTCAAGATGGGTTTTATTTATTGCGTAAAACATCCCAAAAGTGGAACTCCTGGATTTATTTCCCATTCGCATGTAACACGTAACCACATTTTACTCTCTGTAGTGTAAATTTACTGCCCCCCCCGCCCCCTCAAGAACCAACATTGTGTATTTAAGTTATTGCTATACCAAGCACTTCTAACTGCAGCTTTCAGCGTGGGCTACCTCTGTCAGAAAGCCTTAGTGGTATTATAGAGTAACAGTCTCTTCAGAATTTTGTAATGATTGAAGTCATGCAAAAGATTTTATCATTTGTCATTATAATCCAATACAGCAAAACAGTTACCTTACAGGGATAAGGATGGGAAAGGCCTTTATATGATCACATCACAAGATGATAAATGAGAGCAATTTGTGTTCATTATGAGAACAGCATCCCAAAGAGAATACTGTTACAAATTTTGTCCTGCCCTCCCTTCCTCCACCACAAAACTAGAATACCAGCTTAGAAATAAGCAGACAGGCTCGGACAACAATCCAGAAGGAGAGGAGCAAAACCAGTGAAGATATGTCTACATTTTACTCTAGCAAGAGCATTGAGAATTAGGAAAGTAAAAGAGAAACACAGGAGAATACTTAGGACAAATTCTTAAAAGAAAACTCACACTTTTTCTTGTATAAAGAATATTTTTGTTTAGTAGAATATTAATCTTGTGTGGAAAACAACTGACTTTCTCCTGAAGTGGAACAAAATTATATTTTGCATATCAGTCAATGAAAACATTTCATTTGTTAAACTGGAACGATTTAAATTTGAATGTACAACCTCAACATTTTAGTATGCTAATTACAAATTTGAAAAAAAAATAGTTAAAAGGTATTACTATTTCTAAATTTTTTTTTTAATCCAGAGATGTCAATCTCCCATCAGCAATTTTGGGTTGACTGACCTGCATTTTCAGAACAAAAACTATATGATGGGTAAGTTTCCAACCCACTCTGTAACTGAATGAGCACTGAAGTCAGCAATCAGCTAATCCTTTCTTTGTTTCCCTGTATGCATCACTGCAGCAGCAACAGTGGGCTGGAATGAAATCTTCTGATGCATTTACTTTCTGTGGCCTGGTAATTGCCCACTATTCATACATGATGCCTTAGTTTGTATCTGCGGAGCCTGGATTTTACGATTAAGATCAGTGACATTCAGCCTTGCATCTTTATGTACTTTTAAAAAGACATTAGCAGATCTGCTTGCCTCTTTCCTCTTTTCTTTTTTCTTCTCTCCACCACTTTAATAACCTCTCCATCCTTCCTGTATGACCTGTGATATTTAACAAGCTGAGTGTGGAAAAAACAACGCAAATGCTCTGTGTTGATGACGAAAAGGTGAAGGGTGAACTCAAACACCTGTGTATCCTAAGTCCTCGTGGATGTGTGATCTACAGCTGACTGAAGTCATTACTGAATAGAGAATTGTCTGTGGAATTAAAAGGAAGTATGAATTGCGTTGACATTTTTGTTGAATAGTCAGCTTTAATGCTCTTAAACCCCTCTTATAGAAGGGTTTTCTGCTAAATCACAGAGCTTAAAAATAGGGCTGAGGGACTCTGTGAAGAGAGGAAATCAGGAGGGTCCAGAGGAGGTGGCAGAGGTCTAGCGATGAGGTGGTTCTGGGACGACAGCAACGGGGAGATTTCCTTCCACCCCATGATCTCACCAACAGCTGAAGATGCAAAGAGATTTAACTCAGGCTCCTGTCTGGAGATGAAGTGAGAGGAAAGACCCAGAAATGTGTCTCTGCTGTGAGAACCTGGGCTCAGGGAAGAGTATGCAACAAGGCAATGGGGCTCTGCCTGCTCCATGGCTGTGATGGGGGGAGGAAGAGGGTGATAGGCTTGTACAGGTGACAGATGACAGGGACTTGTAGCTACGGGGTGTTCATAACAGCAGGTGGGCATCTGGGCATGGGAGTAGCAGAGCAAAAGGACAACCTGTATTGGATCTGGATACTGGGGTTTATTTAAGTACAGATTAAATTAGAGCTTTTACCCTTCTCGATTAACTCACACACTCACTTCTCCTGCCCCACATTAATGCTCCCATGGCTTCATCTTCCCTTTCCCACAGGGAGGTTGCTGCTGGTCCAGGACAGTCGGACAGAAAGTCACGTTGGTATGTGTTGTACCACTGCTCACAGCTACCAGTCTAGGGCATCGCGGAGCAAGGATCTTGGGCAAGCCCCGACATTTGTCTCTGTTCATCTCCTCCATCTCCAGGATATTCTACACTTCTAGGATCTCTCTTGCAGTCAGAAGTTTCCTCTTCTTCCAAAGACCACTTTTTCTGAGACCACTTCTTCCGGCTCCTGTTCCTGGGCCATGGCTTTTCCAGTTTGAATAGTGAGTATGCAGAAGACTCCTGACTAGTGGTTCTGTCTCATGGCTCTTTATTAATTGGAGGGTTTGGAATACATCACTTGTTTAGTCTAGGAGTTCTCAAGATCTACAGCCAGACCATATCATTTTCAGTAGCAAGTAACAGGCTTGAGGGTGCAGAAGTTCAACTGTGGACATTCACCCACCCACACACATGCATCCAATAATCTGCTGCCTGTCAGCATTCACAATTTAAGCTGCTTTTTACCTATGAAACGGAAGTTGGAAGGTTTAGAATGATGGTATTGGTACGTATGATTGAATACGGAGGATAGAAAAGCATTGCCATGGCTTTCCAAATTCATGTCTCATTAATATTGATATCTTGCTTCATTTCCTGAGTGAAATCAGTGCCTGAGACTGAGGTTGGACTATTATGGATTGATTCTTCAGAGGCACATGTAATTTGCCTAGGTTTCTGGATGGGAATATGAGATGATTGTATGAGTTTAAGAAGAAATGATTTGACCACTGAATCTAGCCTATTTTGCTGCCAGTTATCCTTAAGAGAATAGCTGCAAATGCATGATCCCCTCTTCCTGCTCTTCTGAATACACAGCAGTTGAGAAAGATGCTGCCAGTAGTGAGAACAAGCAGTGGCACCAGTTGGAAAGGATGGATTTATTTTTCTACAGTCTCCTTGACTTTGTTTCATATCCACTTCATTACCAGAATAATCCACTCATCATCTTTTTATTGAAAGAAGTATTGTATGATCAGTTGTCTTCATGGTGCAATAATGTTTTCAGAATACTATTGGCTGATACGTGTGTATTATACAGTAGGGGTATATCTGCAACACACAAACATTGTTCAACTCAATTTTAGGAAATAGAGTTAATGGATACAACCCATCCGTTATTGGCACATTTCATGCAATTTATTTCATGCCAGTAATGATGATGATATACTGGTATTAATGAAACCAAACTCTTCACTCACTTGGTTGTATGATCACAAGAATTATGTCTAGAGCAGATCTGATAAAAATGTGGCTCTCCCAGTGCTTTACCAACAGCTGCCGAATCCCACAATCAGTATTTGGAGAGGTGACTCCTGACAGAGAACAAAGAATAAAAAAGATGCTAAGGGCAGCAGGAGACTGCCTTGTATTGTTTTATAGATCAACATGGGGTATCTACTTTAAATGACACCTTCAAGAGGTGAACTTCTGAGGATGGGTTTTATTTCCATTGTTATTCAAGTAATTACTGTCTCATCCTTTGCAGATTTGAAGAGGTGTGGCTGAGGAAATTATGCTGTTGCCTCTAAATATCTTCGACTAGAGGTGGATAATTTTTTTTCCTTAGAGTATTCAGAAAGAGGGGAAATAAACTAAACTGTGGTGCAGAGATGTGAGTGGTGGAAAGACAAATACTTTTTACGGTGAAGAAGGGCTGGTAACAGTCAGAGAATCGGAGACGATCTCTTTAACCAGCTTTGCATCCATCTTATAAGACTTGCATGAAATATCTAGATGATGAATATCCAGAAAATAGAAAAGATTTTGTGAAAAAATGTTACTGGTCATAATTTTAATTTTACAGATTGTTGGAGGGACTGGAAATCCCAGATATGGTTTCGATAGAAACTGCGATACCGCAAAGTATTGAGTGTTCATGGCAAGTTGCTGGCAGTGGGGGCTGCAGAGGTGGCCTCAGTGAGGAGATGCTGGGGCTGCCCCATGCTAGACACAGCTGGCTCCAGATGGCTCCAAGAGACCTGTCACAGGGCAGCTGGGCACCTCAGCTCATAGTTAAGAAAGAGCAAAATGTACTCGACAGGGAGATGAGGAGAGGAAAAAGTGTGAGAAACTTCTCTGCAGACGCCAAGGCCAGAGAATAAGGAGGGAGGGAAGCTGCTCTAGGCACTGGAGCAGAGATTCCCCTGCAGCCTGTGAGGACCATGGTGAAGCAGTTTGTTCCTCTGCAGCCTGTGGAGGACCATGGTAGATCAGGTATCCACACTGCAGCCCATGGAGGACCTCAAGCTGGAGCAGGTGGATGTTTCCAGAAGAAAGCTGCAGCCTGTGGAAAGCCCATGCCGGAGCAGGGGAAAAGTGTGAGGAGGAAGGAGATGTAAAGAGTACTGACCTCTGGACTGACCACAACCCCAGTTCCCCATCCCCCTGAGCCGCTTGACAGGGGAGTGGGGCTAGTAGTGGAGGACTCAAGTTGAGCCTGGGAACGGGGAGAGGAAAGATGTTGGTTTAATGTTTCAATGTTTGTTTTTGTTGGTAACTGCTAAGCAATCTCCCCATCTCCACTCCCAAATTTTCTCTTCTTATTGCCTACCTGTCCTGCTGAGGCAGGGGGAGAGTGAGTGGCTGGGTGGGCATTTGGCTTTTAGCCAATGTTAATCCACCACACAAAGTCAACTGCTGAGGGTTATGCATTCCTCTAACACATGGAGGTGAAGCTGGAAAAAAAAAAAAAGGATTTGAAAACTCTTCAGTACGAAGTGTCTTCAGCATTAGGTACTTCAGGTCTATATCTTGTTCCAGGATTTTTTTGCTTCCAGTCAAATGTTTTGACAAATTATAATAGGTGGTTGTTACACCTGCAGTCAGAGTAGGTGCTGTGAATTTTAATAGCAATTGAAACCCTGTTAGCCAATAATAGCTATTTTTTATTTGAATCTTTCTCTTTTGTATAGATTGAAACTACCTACATGACATATTTTATTAAGCACCTACTTATGAGAACAACTGTAATATCATTACTTTTACTTTATGCCAGACTTTGTGGACCTAGCCAAGCAAACCTGCTCTAATCATACATATCACTATTGGCCTAAGTGAATAAACTCACTTTCCTATTGCCAGCTATATATTTGCTCCTAACTTGACATTTTATTAGTACCTAACATTTTCCAGTGTTTTGCAACACTGGAAGGAGTTCATGCATAATCAAATTATTTCTTCGCATTGTAGTTTTAGCTAAACTCGCTAACTAGTAATACAGCACGCCAAAGATTTTTCTGTGCTGCTACCGCACACACCAATGCACATTATGAGCTATCCTCCTCAGAGCAACATTGTTACATCTTCTGTTTGCTAGGTGGCAAACAGAAAATTGTAATAATTATACAGTTGTGAATTCTTCCAAGCCTCTCATCTCACCCTGTTTTCTTTTACCTTCATTTTCAACTGAGTTCTGCTGAAGGACTTCTCACTTCTTTGTTCCTTACATCAGTAGAGCCCTCAGCTGTGTATGCTACTTTAGTTATTACTTTATGTATATGACAGTATTAGCATGGGCACTTAGTTAAAGTATGTTTTCCAAAACATCTGCTTTTCTCCTAAACTTCCATAAACGGAAACTAGTCAACTCTTCCTCCATTCCCTGTCAAGCTAACCTATTCGTGAAAATGGAGAAACAAAGAAACATCGGTGAAGAACTCCTCTAGGTAACACTGATGGTTGAAATCTTGAGAGGCAGAAATTAGTGGGTTGTCCTGGTGACAACACACAGGTCAGTTAAATCAGAGTCCTCTTACACCTATTTTGGAGCATTAAAGGCTTTCAGGAGAGTGGCAGGAGGCACATGCTTGAATCTCAGAGGTCAAAGGAAGGATGTTGTATTTGCATATTGGGTAAGAAAGTACCACTGAGAGGATCAGATTCAACGCTAGAGAAGAGTTTTTGTACACTGAGTCTCCAACTCTAGTTCTTGTAAATATACAGCATAAATAGTTTTAAAAAGAGAAGCAAAAAGAAATAGCTCTATTCAATGCAAATTTTAAAGCATTTTTATAATATGTTATTTATCCTGAAGTAGCACCTGGTATAAGGAGCTACTCCTGGAGCAAGGCAATCTTCTCTTTGTTCCTAAATTCTAAGACCAATTATAACATAGATGGTGGTAGAGTCTTGTGACTGACAGCTGAATGAAGACAACAGTGGATTGTGATTATAACTAATAGTAGGCTAGCTGTGATACACATAATGCATATTTTTAATAAATATATAATATTCACAACATAAGGTAAATACAATAGATATTGTTATATGTAATATGATATTATAATAGAATATAATGTATATTTTGCTACCACCATTGCCTTGTTGCAATTCCAATCTCTTGCTTACCCCTTTGTTTCATCCGTAAAAGCCTGTTTTTCTCAGTGCTTGTGCGTTGCTGTTAATTATATCTCTATAGTGCTGTGCACAAGAGTGCCATGACCTGTTGGGAAGCATCAAGGCTTTATTGCAATTTATAAGAAGATAGAATTAGAGTCCAAAAATAAAATCAACTGGAAACTATCTGTAAAATTGAAATGGACTAGTCTAGTTTAATAGTGCAAGCTGGGAGCAATGCAGGAAATAAACACCTTAGACAGGGGAGAGTAAATTAGATTCTTTAAACTCTTTCAATTTTAATAATATCCTTATAACACAGGCAAAACAATTTGTTAGAAAGTATGATATTTAATCTGACAATGTTCCTTTAATAATCTACCTATACTTGCTGTTGCTGCCATGGTCTCTCAGTTACTCTTACATGTCACTGCCCCAAAAATGTCTTTGCTCTCTGTGCTGTATTGGAGGTGTTGCCTCCCCAAAGAACATTAGCTGAAATTTTGGCTGCAACGCTCCCACTTTTCTCTCTCTCTTTCCGAAAATAAAATGGCTGGGCTCGGGACTGGAGCAAAGCTGATCTGCATTGGAATCTTGTGGCCATGTGTCAGTAGCAGCAGCCTCAGGGGTCATCTGTCAAGAGGACTGATGAGCCTGCTGCTTCAGCTGCTTCTCCTGTCACATCCATCTCTGATGGGGCAGAGGCACCTCCCTTGGTCCTGTTGGCTCTTAAAGATGCTCATGGGTTTCTTGGGGTGCCATGTCAGCTGCCAGCCATTTAACCCCTGTTGCCTAAGAGGTGCTCTATGTTCTTTTGTTTGGAATCCTTAAACTATGTAGATTCTAGCTCTTGTTTGTCTTATAATGATGCCAGATTTTTCTCCAGAATTGTTTGCACATCATAGAAAGAAAGTGTTAATCTCCTGCTTCCATTTTATTCTCCAGTCTTCCGGAGTGTGAGTATCTTTTGTCTTATTACCACCGTCACTAATAATGTTACTCAAGGAGAAAAACTGGCTGAAAAACATAAGAAGAGACTCCATATGTGACTTCAAGCAGAGTAAGAGATGATCACTGGATAAGTACAATTTTAATGGAAATGCTCACTGGGCAGAAGGGAAGGGTGTAAGACCTGGCCTTGAACATACAGCTCCATGGGCAGAGCAGCATTTCTAGGGGCTTCCCTGTCTAAACCGGGTGACAAGCGCCTCTCAGGAGGACCTCATCCTCGGCGATTGCTGCTGCTTTGTGTAGCCTCGCTTTCCCTCTTTTTTTAGCTCATCAGACCTTTCGATGTGTCCTGCCAACTGTGTTCTTTGAAAGATGATGGAGGTGTTTTACAGCAGGATCTTATTCATTCATTGCAGCTTACATCTTTCTTCCTCATTTCTGCAGCAGCTTGACAACACAGCTGTCAGAACAAATCACTCAGCAGAGCCTTTTTTAATGTGCAGCTGCGTATATGCATACATACACACACACATAAGCGCATGTGCGTACTTAAGAGTTTTTGTAAGTATCTCCCAACAGCTTATTCATAAAATCAGAAAAGAGTATGACATAAAGCACTGAATGCAGGCCCAGGCGGAAAACTATGCCCATAATCAGAATACATGTCTGTTTTCATGGGGGAGGGAACAGAAGGGAGAAATAGAAGAACCCTTGTCTCATGCAAATATTAAGAATAGACTCAAGCACCAGTTCAATTCAGCTGTCAAGCCTGTACGATGTGTATTATGATTTTTTTCCTCTATTATTTTTAATGAACAAAGTATTTTTAGAAAGGTGACATAGTTACTGTTTGAGTGTCATTTATTAGGAGATTAAGGTCCCATTGCATGAAGCATTGTAAACATGTATCATAAAAGGCAATTGCTGCTCTGCCCTGAGGACTTTACTGCCTACAGAGCCAAACAAAGGGTTGCAGAAGGGAAATGCAGTGTTCAAAAAGAAAAGAAGAAATGCAAACTGAGGCAAAGGGAGAAAGCTTAGAATCCTACTCCTATTGCAAGACTTTGGCAACAGCCATATTTCGAAATTTTTCTGATCTAAGCCTTTTATCTGAGTTGCTAATTAGTTCCTCAGGCTTTCTCATTTCCCACATGAATTCTTTTGGTGATAGCTCTTTTGCAAGTATGAGCAAATGTCTTATTACAATGGGGTGATCTTCTGACATAGAACACTTGGGAAGACTGGTCAGTAAGTTGGCTTCTGCTCCTTGAAAGACAAGGACTTTCACTGGACTGGACAGGATTTCGGCAAGTGAGAAGTACCAGGGAAAATGTACCTAGATCATGCACAGTAGTATCTCACAGTTCTGCAGGTTTTGTAATAATCTCTTGGAAGTCTGATGGAGAGGCTATGTAGGGGCTATCGGTTCACCTAAATGCTTCATCACTCTACACGGACCTTTAGATGTACAGCAGTCCAAACTGCTAAAGGGATATTGTTACATTGCCATCGTTCAGTTGACCAGGCCCAGACTTACAGTAGTCCAGGGCCTTTAGCATCAAAGTATTTAAAGAAAAGGTGTTTTGAAATTTGTGAAGATTTTCACACAGAAGTATACAAAAAACCATTTGATTTCCAAGCAAGAGGTCAGGAAACACCACAATCGTTCTATTGGGTCCCTGTTCCATGCAGTAACACTCTTCCTTAGTGCTGACTGTTACGGGAAAATCAATGCTGCTGGTAGATAATTAACCTTTTAAATCTTTGCGCAGAGTAGGTGAAACATGGCATCTCCGCCAAAACCAGTGGCAGCTTGTCTGTTGACTCTGTGCGTTTTCATCCTGAGACGTGCAGCCTATTATCCTCAAGAATTTGATATGTAGACAGAAAGAATCTAGAAGAATAAAACCAGAACAGAATTTGAGAAAGAAAAAAAATACAAATCCTCCGAGAGCACAAAGACATGGCCTTTCAGTAAATTTCCTTTCTCCCTATCTATTAATATTACATGGTTTTATTTGCTGTACTTTGTACAGTCTGAGAAAGCTTGTACTATGAAATATTTTACACATCCTCTACTTTCCTCTCCCCCGCTGCTAATGTCTCTTCTACTGCCTCACAAAAAATATTCAAATTATTTAAATATTTCATATTGTAGGACCTAGAAGTACAGTGCAATATATGTAGATACCATTGGGAAATGGATTTTAATATTACTTTTGGAATCACAAATTATTCATGCAGTGCAAAAAACAAACTGGTGGAGAGTAGAATCTGTGATAAAAGCACTTGCCTTTTTTTAAACTTTTTCTGGTGTAGTTGGAGTTGACAGATCATCAGCTGTTTAGTGCATTTTTTATTAAATGTTTTAGCATAACTTTTAAATATTCAGTGAACAATGAGCCCATAAAAGACATGGCTGACTGAAGATGCAGTGATGCAGATGACGGAAGAATATTGAATAGTTTTCTCTACACTATTGCAACATGCCGTTTGTGTTTTATAAGGGACTATTTTTCTCTTGCTTGTGTTACTCATTACATCCTTTTGGGGACTGTGGTTTATGCTTCGCTGTGTTGAGAATACAATGCAATATTTTATGGACTGCTGTGCATGACTTTACTGTATTTAACTGTGACGATTAGAAAACATTGAAATAGTTGCACTGGTTAATGTACCAAAAACAAAAGTTGATGAAAATACATGTTGTAATCTAATTTATGGCTTTCTAGGAAAGCAAAATGTAAGGAATCAACAACTTAAGTAATTTAAGACAATGAAAAAATACAAAAGAAAATAAGCAGAAGTGGAACACATCCTTCAGTTTAGAAATGCACTCCGTCTGCTCATTCAGCTTGTCCTGGCACATTGAAATGAATAGGCTGTATATTTCTGAGAACATAATCTCTTTCATTTAATCTGTCTATGTGTTCTTTGGTGTTTTATGGCATCTGGAGATTGTACTAGAGCAATATTTAAGAACTACTTCAATATTTTAGGAAGCCCAGGTCCCAGCTTTACTGTTCACTTTTTTTTTTTTTAAGAAATTCCCCATTTCCTCCCTTTCCCAACCAGATTCCTTGTTTTTGACGAAGAAAGCTAAGCATTGCACTTCAGGTTTTTTCCTGACACTAATAAAATATCTGTTGTGCAACCATCAACCTATGAGAAGACCAAAAGCTTGATAGGGAACATTAGAGAGGAGATGCAACCAAAAATAGCAGAAGAGACATCCGAGTGTATGAGGTTTGTTCCTTTTGCGAGTATAAGAATTGTTGTAACCTGAACCTCCAGCGGTCACTAATTCAATTCCTGGTGTTGAACAGAAGCTGATTCTTGGACTGCGTCAGACAGAAGGATGATTTGGTCTGAAATGGTTGACGTGTCTAATAGTGAGGCACGTTTGAGGGATGCATGCCTACGTCAAAGTTGCTTACATCAGTCACATTGAGTTACGTTCTACCAGGGAACCTCGTACCTTGTGACTAATACAATTAGACGGGGTGTGTTGCAGCCTGGGAAATTAAGAGCCCTCAATCTGAAGAATCAGTTACTCTATTTAACTGTTAGGACAGAAGGCATTAGGGCCAACTCTCTGTATCCAAGGGACTTTTTTGTTTTTGCCTCAGGAATAATCAACTTTAAATTATCTTTACCTGGCCAGCATAACCATATCAAGAATAATGAATAAATGAAATCCCTCAGAGAAGTAATAGTCACAGCAATGCTATAAAACAGTGCTGTGTGTCTTCTCTTACAATAAAATTTGCAATTTGTGGATTGAGTCCAAAGTCTCATTTCCAAGGGGATGTATGCCTAAATTAAGGCACAAAGTACTTCTCAGTAGCTGAACTTCACCTTAGAGCCAGTCTTCTTCAAAGCTTTTATTTTCTTTCTGCTGAATATTGGCAGATGTCAAGACCTTGTAGGCTGATTCTCTGTTAAAAGAAAAAATCTCAGTGATTCAGACAGATGCTTTGTTAGCATAACCAGCTGAATTTCACCTACTGAGAGAGTCCTTGAAGTGTGGTTATCATACAGTGTCTAAACCAATCCCAGTTTAAATAAACTCAGTGAAAATGCCACAGTTGATTATCAAGAAAAATTCTGTGCTTAATCATTGCAGGGAAATAAAAATAAAAAAATCATGGGGCGGAAAGTCTTCAACAGATAACTTAGTCCATGCCCCTGTAAAAAGATGGTCAAAAATATAGAGAATGTCCCTAACAAATGTTAGTCTAACCGTTCTTAAAATCTCCAAAGGAGAAAATTCCTCAGTCCTCTTGCACATATATATGTGTCTGTGTATTGCAGTATATAACCGTACTTATCATTAAAAACTGTTTTGCAGCAGCTAGCCAAAATCTCCTTTGTTTTAAATCTAATTAGTTTTTTCCTGTCAAATCCTCAGTAAATTTTAAAAAACTGTAAGAGTTTTCTTCACAGAAGCTTTTTAAACATTGGAAGGAAATTAATGTTCTTTCCTTTCCCTTCTCTTTCCTAGGCTGAGCAAGCCCAGCTCCTTCATCCTTTTCTCCTAAGCTGTATTTTTCAAGTCTCATATCATTCTTCCNTTTCTTCTAGATAACACCCTCAGCAAGTTTGCTACCCTCAGCAAGTTTGCTGATGACATCAAACTGGGAGGAGTGGTGGATACACCAGAAGGCTGTGCTGCCATTCAGCGAGACCTGGACATGCTGGAAAGTTGGGCAGAGAGGAACCGGATGAAATTCAACAAGGGCAAGTGCAGGGTCATGCACCTGGGGAGGAACAACCCAATGCACCAGTACAGGCGTTGGGGCGGACCTGCTGGAGAGCAGCTCTGTGGAGAGGGACCTGGGAGTGCTGGGGGATGACAAGTTGACTATGAGCCAACACTGGGCCCTGGTTGCCAAGAAAGCCAATGGGGTCCTTGGGTGCATCAAGAAGAGTGTGGCCACCAGGTCGAGGGAGGTTCTCCTCCCTCTCTACAATGCCCTAGTGAGGCCCCATCTGGAGTACTCTGTCCAGTTCTGGGCTCCCCACTTCAAGAAAGATGAGGAGGTACTGGAGAGAGTCCAGGGGAGGGCTATGAGGATGATGAGGGGACTGAAGCATCTCTCCTACGAGGAAAGGCTGAGGGAGCTGGGCCTGTTCAGCCTGAAGAAGAGAAGGCTGTGAGGGGACCTTATAAATTCTTATAAATATCTCAAGGGTGGATGTCAAGAGGATGGGGCCAGACTCTTTTCAGTGGTGCCCAGCGACAGGACAAGGGGCAATGGGCACAAACTGAAGCACAGGAAGTTCCGTCTGAACATGAGGAAGAACTTCTTCCCTCTGAGGGTGATGGAGCCC
>Ga0065711_1005091_pt1 | contig 21337 bp, 8 predicted proteins | sample Hoacrofraction12_FD_59098 | JGI IMG/M metagenome (GOLD analysis project Ga0065711, IMG submission 59098) | Hoatzin crop microbial communities from Cojedes, Venezuela - Epithelial fraction 12 v2 (version 2) | ecosystem: Host-associated > Birds > Digestive system > Esophagus > Crop | place... | reverse complement strand
GCACAGGAAGTTCCGTCTGAACATGAGGAAGAACTTCTTCCCTCTGAGGGTGACGGAGCACTGGAACAGGCTGCCCAGGGAGGTTGTGGAGTCTCCTTCTCTGGAGATATTCAAGACCCGCCTGGACAGGGTCCTGTGCAGCTTGCTGTAGGTGACCCTGCTTCGGCAGGAGGGTTGGACTAGATGACCCACAGAGGTCCCTTCCAACCCCTACTATTCTGTGTGATTCTGTGTGATTCCTTGTCCCAAAATATCAGTCTTGTTCTTGTTTTTCTCCAGATTCCTTTGATCTGTGACAATCCGAAAAAAAAAGGAAAACAAAGAATAAAAAAGGAGGGAAAAAAAGGAAGCCTTTTTTGGATCAGGGCAAAATGGAGTTTAGTCCTGATACATATGCTAAAAGAAACCTGAAATTAACCATTATAATTATGAAAGTAGACAATTAAATATTGCCAACGAAGTTCATAGGTTTCCCTTTTCTCATGCCTTTGGCAACACAGGCATTAACAACTGTCCTCAGTGACAATCCTGTCCAGGACTATGTTATCCCTGTGGAAAAGTAATGGTTTTTAAGAACCGTAAAATGTGAACTCCAGCCTATCTCCTCCTCTTCATTCCTATACCTCTGTCTTCTGTACTGCCTTCATTTCCATTTCTCCATCAAAGTTTTCAGCTTCCTGTGGCTGCCAGAAACTGCACATACTTTTTGAGTTATTCCTTCCCAGTATTTGGAGAAAGAAATTTTAATTTATTGAGAGTTAAATGCTTTTTCTATGAAAGCAAATTAAGCTGAGCAGAATGCAAGTGCCATTAGGGGTTTTTCCCCAGGCCAGAATTCACACTCTGGGGATAAAGCTGATTGTTTACAAACATCTTCTATTTCTTCTGCAGTAAAGATTTTTTGAAAGTTTTTTCCGAACTTACCATAAATTTTTCAAATAATATTTCAGCAGTCTTTACTTCATTCATCATTTTTGTTTGAGGCATTTCAGCCCTGTCCTCACACCTATAGTAGCAAATTTGAATATGTTTGTGAGCATATAATATATTCCGTTTTGGCATACTTTCCTTTCCTTGTCTTTCCTCCTCCATATTCAGTGCTTGAGTCAGTAAGAGCTCCTTCCTACAAGCTTGGTTCTTCCATGCCTGTCCTATGAACTTCTTGTGAAGCTGTAAAATAACAATCTGTGAAGCAATCCTACCAAATGCTCAGCTAACTGCAAGGTTAAACTAAAGAGCAGGAATTGCAATGGAATGCAAACATTGCAAGTTATATAACCTTGTGAAGTTTTCAGACTCAGATCTGTCCTTTGGGCACCTCTGATCCTCTAAATCTCATCAGTTCTGCGCCAAGTTTACTCTGAAACTTTCAGAGCACTCCAAAACGGCTGATTTAATATATCTGAGTGAAATGTACTTAGCTAACTTATTCTTTGGACGTTCCATCTATTAGTGAAGTTTGCTCACTAAACTACATTTTTAATAAAAAAAAAATTTCTCTAAATAACTCTGGTACACTGTGCTAGACAGTTATTTCACATGACCCCAAAATGTCGGTGTCAGTTAGGAAGCAGTGGATTTCCTGAACCAGTTTTTTCTTCTTTCACACCAGTTAAAAAATTTTTTTCTGTACTTTAGAATGAGATCTTTTGTCTTTCCGAGAAGATGTCAAGAGGAAACAAACGTAAAGCAACACTTATAAGAAATCATAATAAATCCAATTATTGTTTCACGTATTCAGCTTGCAAAAGAATTAGAGGTTTAAATTAGAATATGTTACAGATTCTTTGCATTGAAGAGTGTTATTTTTATGACATTTTAAACATACTTTAGCAGTAAAATATATTCTTAATCATTTTTCTAGAACTGAGTTTGCTAATAGCAATCTCCTGGTTCTCAGCCTATGAAAAGCTTCAGTCTCAAGGGAGTTCATTAGCTAGATGCTTCGCTGGCTCTGTCTTCCAGGTTGTCTGCCTGTAGCATGAAGCAACAACAGCAGATGCAGTAGAATTGACCTTGCCTTTGTTATTATTATTTATAGAACTATTAAAGACTAAGGCTAAGGACATATATATCACGAACTGGCTTGTATATCACTAAAACTGTTTCACCACTATAACGTCAAATACTCACCTTACAGAGCTACAAGTAATTACAAGCTTATTTCGCTGGGGGTCAAGCAACACGGACTAAGAATTTCTGTTAATTATTAGGCCGTGATAAGAAATATGATATGCCCACTCCCAGAGATATCATAAGCATGTGATCTCTCAGTACCAGGGAAAACTTTGACTGATGTGAATATATTCAATTTCTGCAAGGAATCACTTCAATTGTATCAGCTAGAAGTAATTACCAGTCCAGGAAAGTGATTAAAATTGTTTAAAATTAAGATTTCACCTTGCCACGGTTATTTCTATGCAAATATGCTATATTTTTTCAACTAACATGAAGGTCTTAATTAAAAGCAGACTAATGTTTTGAATAACAAGAAAATTTTAAAATTCATGCTGTAAACATAATTACTTCAGCTGCAGTGGCAAATGAAAGTCATATTTTTTGCTTGCTGTATGTGTTTTCCCTCCTCTTTTCTAATAAAGAAAGACATTGCACAATGCTCGATTACATTGTATGCTGAATGAGTGCTTAAAAGTATCAGTCAGTTTCCTTTACAATGACTAGCTATAATAGCTCAGAGCGATATGCTATATTGCAAATTTATTTTTGTATCTAATATATGTATTTTTCAATATGAGTTGAGTGATTCAATCCTCAGAATATGACATGAAAATTTTGAAGTAATTTGCAATAGGAAATGGAAATCACGAAAAGTACTTTTGTTGACTATATCTACTCAAGTATTTTTGATTGACAATTTGAGCTCTTCTGAAAACTGGGTTAATATCCTTAGAACTGCTTGGAGGTCAGTCTGCTGGGTGTGTATGATGGCTTCTGCTAAAAAGACCCATTTCACATATGTCACATATATGGTAGTCCAAGCTCAGCAAAATAGGGCATGATACCTGCAAAACTCTCACTGGATATAGATAGTCCTTGCCCCATAAGAGGAGGGCAATCAAAAACCTAAGGCTCTTCATGGGTTTCTTATTTTCTTCTCCTTTGACCTTCAAGTATTGGAAAATTAAGGAATCAGCAGGAGAAACATGCAGAGTTTTAATAAATTTTAGTATTGTCATCTCTTTCATTACCTGAACCAGTACATTAGTATGTTTGACTTGATTTTGTAAACAGTTTGAGGTGTTCCAAACCTTCATTTTTCATTGAACTTGCTATTTGTTCAAGAAAATCTCTTGCCCTACTTTCCCATTCCCAAAGTGTATTAACTTCAAGACAGTGCATTACTAGTTCATATGTTGGACTGTGAGAAATCTGCAGGAACTTTTGCAAAATTCTAGGCATGGATGGCATTTTGAAACAACTCTGTAAAGCTCTGACAGTTCAATATTTAATTCAAAACCTAGAGAAGCACTTAATAAGTTAAAAACTCTGGTACAGTCAATCAAAAAGTCTTTTTTGTCTAGCATACAGTTCTCAAGTTTGAAATAATATAGTATGATAGTTAATATTTTCTGGATTAGTTAAATGAAACTATTAAAGGTTAACTATCAAGTTCTAAAGAGCAGACTACTGCCAGACAGAAAGCTGTTTTCTGGTTGTTTTCCTTTTTACTGTCACTTATGGCTTGGAAGCATGAAAGAAAGCTTTGTTTGAACGTTCTTCAGTTATTTTCAGAGAGTTTCGGTTTAGGTGGAGCTTCTAAAGTCTCCGGTCCTCTTCTTGAGATATTTTTGTCATGTGTTCAGAAATTATGAAGAGTAAAGCAATGACAGAGCCTTCTGTTTCCTTTAGAATAACATATATAATAAATTAAAAGTGCTTGTATTACGAGGCCTGCTGGTGCAGAGTGGTCTGCATTCATGTTACTAAATATTCTTGCTTTCTAAATCTGAGTGATTGGATGCAAACGTACTGCTGGAAGTAGCGTCTTGCCTCTGCTCACTCATACACACATATCTAGGTATTATCTGGGAGAGTGCTAGTTGATGCAGCAAAAAAACCATGCCGAGGACTATTTCGATAATTCACAGTGTAGATAATCCATTTCCTCATTAATTTACAACTATAGACATAGCTTTTAGTCCTGAGCTCTACTGATTTTCATTGCAACGCAACTTTTTTTGCCACGCAACAACCAGTCTCTCTAGATAGGGATACTCACAGCTACCACTATTTACAGACTGATCCCTTAACAGCTCTAATTTACTGAAGAGAAAGAGCTCACCTGACTTCCAAAGAGTTCATCAGGAGAGCACTTCTTGGAAAACCAAGCTGCATTGAAAGTTTAACTGTGTTCTTTGCTGCTGACTGCTTATTTGTGACACCTCATTAAAGCTGCATTTTCATGAACAAAAGCCATCCGTGACAGAGATGGTTCACCAAAGAGTAGATGCTGGAATTCATTGGCAGCTGGTACCCAGAGATGAAACTTATCCTCTGGAAGCATTTTGCCATCCTGTATCAACAATATAATATTCAGTTTCAGCAACAGTTTGCCTCAGTAATTCCAAAGCTGTTGTGTAGAAGCAGGAGATGTTCAGATGCTGTCACTAGTGCCATTTGCCACTCCAATCCCGTACCTTACAGAATTTCAGCTTGCTGACGATGGAAGTAGTAAATGTATAAAACAGGGCTATAAAGGATATTTTTAAGGTTTTAATATTTACTATACTTCTACCCATGATCAAAGCTGCAAAGGGGAGCAAAAAGACCCTTTTCTCTTTTTATTTTCCATGAAAAAGATTTCTTTCCTGCCCATCAGTTCATGACAACCATAGAAATATTAATAAGGAGTCTTTTTGTTGTTTCATTTCAGATGACCCTGTCTTCCTTAAAAACAGGAGGATACACATACTTTCTTGCTGCACAAAGCATCTTAAAAATATTGACTGTGCCTTTAGATATGAGGATAGTTAATTAAAAAAAAATACATGTTCTGGGCAAGCAGACAGGCTGATATTTGGATTAGGGAATTTTGGGTCTGGTATTTTTTAATGTTCCCTTACTACATGGGATTTCTCACCTTTTCTGTGTGCCTGTGCAGTGCACTGCTGACAAGGACTTGTCAGTGCTCTTAGTTCCCCTACATTGCACCAGACCAAACTGGGAAATATGACAGGGATGAGACACAATGAATTGTACTGACTGAAGATGTCTGGCTGGTCTGTGCAATGGGTGTTCATCAAATATATTCTTTCACTCGTCCACATAGACCCTTCTGTTGCTGCTTAACATCTCTCCTGGGATTAGAGTTTGCAAAAGAGAGACCATAGGGAAAAATATTTCCTCAGCTGCCATTTACAGATATGCCTGCATTCCACGATACAGAACCCACATCCTCTTCTTAGTATGCACTGACTGTGACAAAGATTGACAATTCTAAATCTTTATACAAATTCCTGAGATAAGAACGCAAAAATCAATTGGAACTTTTACTTAATTAAAGTTATTTTTTCCCATACTCATGAAAAATGACTTGAGCAGGCAGTGTTCAAATATGTCAAAAACATCTTTTCTTGCCCAAGAGTAGATGTGACATATTTCAGTAAAAATATTTGAACTACTGCAGTAGTGACTGAGGGAATGGAGGAGGGAAAGGCATTCAACACTAACTTTTACATTGTCACTGCACACTGCTTGCAAGGCTGTTCAAACTGTGAGAAAAAACAGCTAAGGAAAATAATAAGAAGAAAAACTTTATGTAATTTATGGTGGATGCAGTGAATGTTTTTCCTGTTACATACACCGTAAATTAAAAAAACTGCATGTGAATTTTTGTAGGAAATTACATAAATAAAAATCTATTCCTAGCCAAATGAATTGCCTAGTTCTTTTTGTTAATGAAATTCAGCTACAAAAAAAAGCCTCTTTCTTTATATGTTAGAATTCATAATAGGGTCCTGGCAAGTATACTATTCTTTAAGTAGTTCAAACTCATTCAGTGCTATTGTCTCATGAATATAGTAGATAACTTGTAGGATTTTTTCCAGATTTAAAATCAAGAATTTATTTTGTCCAGGCTAACCTAAAGAGCTTACGCTATGGAATATTCATCTTTGTGGTTGTATGAAATAGTAATAATATGGAAGGCATAAAATGGACATTAATATATGGCTCTAGATTTGATTATCCTGTTAAAAATAGTAATACAGCTAATTGTTTGCTAGGAAAACAATCTCGGATATATATACAGAGAGAGAGAGGAAACACTACTACCACAGTTTAATATGCTTTTCTGCAAAGCTATGATAACATGGAAGAGGCTGAGAAGTCTTGGCAATACACTCTCACATACACACATATAGACAGTTTCTGTTTAGTTTTATGATCCTTTAATCACTGGGGCTGTTGTACAGTCTCATCTTCATCAAGTTCCTTTTCTATAGTCCTAATTGAGTAAAAGTCACCCTACCAAATCACATTCTCCAGAGTATGAATAATTTAAAAATAGAAAATAAATTTTTTTTAAGTGCCTAGTTAAAATTGTTTCTGGTCTCTGAGTTTATTCCTCTGACAATTAAATATATAAATAACCTAAGAGGGAGAAAACAAAAACCAAAGTTGTGTCTGAAACTTTCTAAGTAGTTATGTTGGGGAAAAATACTCAAAAAGTAGTGTAGCTGGAGTTTATTATGTAAAGTTTATTTTTACCTTTCTCATGAAGACATTCCAATAGCAACAAGATTTCAAAGGTTCTCCCCTTGTTCAACATGCAGAATGAAATATTAATTAAGTTTATTTTTTCATTAGCAAAGTGCCAGTGTTAACTACTCTGTCAAAAAGTATATTGTAATTTTGGCATTGATAAACTGTGTGTTATGGGAGATAATAAAAAAGTTTTTGGACAAAGTAGAAGATGAAAAGAGAAATACACATTCTATTTATAGAAGGCACATTTACTCAGCCAGTGACACCTTTTACTGCTGCAATTGTAGATGGTATGTGGATCAGACGAATTTATTGAGACATACAGTAAAGAGTATCAGAGGAATTGTGAAAGAGATGAACACCATAAAACATGTCAAGTATAATAAAGAAAGGTGAAGAAACAGGCTTATGGATTCTATGCATTCAAAAAGTTGCCTCAGTAAAGACATAACAGTTATTTATTAATACAGTCCCAAGAGGAGAATATACCCTCAAAGTATTGCAAGCAAATGATGAATATCTTCTATTGTGTATTTGTCCTTTACATGACAATACCTTCTTATGTGCTACTCCTCACATTTGGATGTGACGCTGTTTGCATTTAATTTAGTAACATCTGGCAATCCTCATTGCCTTGAGGTATTTATCTAGAGGGGTCTGGAGAGCATTACTGCCAAGAACATGTTATCGAAGAATCAGAGATATTTCTTGTAAAGACAGGCAATGAATGGCAAAAAATTAGGCAGGCTTGTTGACCAGCTGATCAAGAAATTTGTTATGAATATATTCTGTACATAATGATTATTTAGGTACAGCTGTGTTTTTTCTTTTCCTGTCATACTCTTTATTTTATTTCAGCTACTTTCTGCTTATACATGATTTTAGATCCTAATACTCTCTATTTTTGTGCAAAGGTTGGGACTGCAGCTGAAAGAAGACAAATGTAGTTTGCACAATGCACACACCGAAACGGACAGTTGCCTGTAGATTTCTTTGTTTGCTGGTTCAGTACTTCTGTCTTACAGGTTATTTCAAGTGATATAATAAATAGTTTTTTCAATTATATTTCACAACACAACAGACAGATGTACAAGGCATCAGATTTTTATGACATACAATCAAATGAGTTTGCAACACCACCTATAAATTGTGGCAGAAACATCAAGCAGGCTGAAGGGACTCATAAGATTCACAGTTAGAATATCCTTTTTTACCTTATATCCTTATGGTCAACCTCTGGACAGCTTGTCAAACTAAATAATTATGAATTTTTTAATAAGCTAAAAGGAGTTTTTGATTAGGAGACAGCAGAAGAAGAAACTGTGCGATAAGACTTCCAAGCAGCTGTCCCTTGTTAAACCACAGAGGATGTGCCATTTCATGAATAAGCCAGCTAAAAGCATGTGAGAGTAGGAAATCTGCCCACCAAAGATGACAAATAATAAACACTTCTAAGAAACAGCTCCACAAAAAGAATGTAGGTATTTTGAACAAGAACATTGGAGGACATGGAGTTGCTCTGGGGATATCTAAAATACCCCCAGCAACGTTTCTCTCCTAAAGAGTCAGTAAATGTTAAAGAAGGATCATGCATTATAAATAAAAATATGATGTTGATATAAAGCCAGTTGATAACCTGCTAAGAAACAGGAAATTAAAATTATAGAAATGGAAGACATCTTTTGGGGGAAGTGGAAGGTGCCGTATCAGATAACCCCTGCTAGAAATTTACCAATCTTTAAGTTAAAAGCAAGACACTGCTCTTTGAAAAGTGCTTGAGACTGCTTCTCTCGTAGTTAGGAGTCTTTTACTAACACGACTGTACTTATTCCTGAATTTTTTTTATTCCTGCTGGTCTGATATCAGTTCCATTCTTCACCTTCAATAGCTCTCCTTCCTTAATGGATAACTGTCTTAAACATCTGTAGGGTATGCTCATATCCCTCTTTTTCTTACTTTATGAAACAAAACAGGCCTACCTATCTCGTCTGTTATTGGCAAAATAGGCATTTTCTTCTTCTGATCATCTCAGCAGTCCTTCCCACTACCTGTGGCAGCTAAAGGACTTTTTTTTTTTTCTGAGCTTGCACATCTAGGAGTGTACACGTTAAACTAGGCTAATTTTTACCAATGCCTGCTACAACCATCTTCCATACTTCCATATTTCTTCTGGAAATACACCCTTGTTAGCATGCCTCTTGCTGCAACTCACATCCTTATTACAAAATAAAAAGAAACACAAACCGAACCCATATAGAACCACTGAAAGACACCTTGCTCAATCTAAGACATATAGGACTGGAAAGTAAGAAACCTGTGTTTCACCACAGCTGTAGCAGTACATTTTCTTGAAGAGGTTAAAAAAACAGAAGTAGACAATCTACATAGTATACAAAAGGTAGTTTTAAAAGACAGAATTCTACTTTAGCTTGGCTACATTTTCTTGACTTACAGTTTAAGCTCTTGAGTTTCATCTTGAAAGGCAAATAAGACTGCTGAATCATACCCAGACATTATTTAGTATAAATAGCAGAGAATGAAATACATGCAATGTGAATTTGAATATAATGTCATGTTTATCTTAAAATTATGTTATATGATATTTTTTTCATCAAAGAAGAAATATTCTAAATTTACTTAATTCTTACTTCAAGTTAATATAATTGCTTCACATTCAACAACACGTTTATCTCTAACAAAATTAGTTACAATGGCTAGAATATTATGAATATCACACTGGTGATAAAAAGGTTTTAGCTCATCTAAAAGACAAATTTCATTAACGATTGCAAAGATCTCTGCAAAAAGCTCAGAAGACATTAACAGAATATGTTGCCTTCAAGAAAAGCACGAATGTGTTTCTTGAAAAACACAGCTGAGATGAGGATTTTATGCTCACAAAGTAGCACAGAGAGCTAACAGAGTAGTAACAGAGCATGAACTGAATGCTGTAAGTAGGCATGGAGTCAGTTTCTTGAAAAAAGGACATTTTAACATGCAATATATGGCCATGTTTTTATAAACATACACTACATAGTTTGGAAGGTTGTTGAAAGTCTTCTTTAGTTGATGCCTGTACAACTAAGGCATTCCAAAAAAGTGTGACGCAGATTGGGTAAAAGTCATACTGGGTCATGAATAAAAGATTAGAGACAATGATTGTTTCTTGGAACAGCAAGTTATAAAAATCAAATGGAAGACACACAGTAGTCCTGCGTGTAGCCATGAATAGTGCACAGGATATGTTCTAAGATGTAACTACGAGAAAGTAAATATATGAGCGCTTTCCTGTATAAACATAATCAACACTCACATTCAGTAGTCTTGTAAGAATAAAAACACAGCAGAAAGGCCCTAAAAGTATCTGACGAATAGAAGTGGAGATTACAGTTAAAAAGGACTTAAAAGCATCAGTTGAAAGGATATCGTCCTTACTTAAGCCTGAGGCTTCTAGAAAGCTACAGACTAAGAAACAATAAGCCTGCTAAGGTTTTGGTAGACCAAGAGGTAATACAGGGATCTTTTGAAAAAAGTTGATTTCAAAGGAAAAGCTGAATCAATTATTAGCACTGGTGAGGTGAGCAGGGAGGTTCCCAGACTGGAACTTGTCTTTATAAGGTGAATTTGAGGAACTGGTGGGAACATCAGTGGAAGAGGTGTTTTGAGAGAGCTGATACAATGGACAATAATCAAGAATCTTGGGAGATGCAGAGAAATTGCTGATGGTGAAAATAGTCATCTACTACGTGCAGTGATGTCCTGTTGCTTAGTCACTCTTGATTCACTTGTGGGATGGAGGCTAGACCAACAGAAAGCAGAAAATTCAACAATCTTTGAAGAAGACATTGGATAAAACAAGGAAATTACAGGCCAAGTCCTGGGCACTCTCAGAGAGTGAAAAGTGAGAGGAATGAGCTTTAGATGGTCACCCAGTCCACACAGTGTGAAGGTCTATTCTTACAAAGATTAATTTACATATTTTAATAGTTCTGTATACAACTTCCCAAAATCAGAGGGATTAGTCAGATTTCACTCACTCAAAACGGGATGCAAGTTCTCCAGAAGACTGACATACTTTAAGAGAAAAAGCTGTTCAAACTAAGGGTTAAAATAGATTCTTTAAAGTAAGGAAATCAGCATTTTAAAGGATGATCATAAGCCCATCTTCAAGAAGCTAATGCAATAATTACATGTTCCACTAGATATGCTACTTGGAATTTAAAAGTGGAGTAATTTTTTCCTTAACTTGTTAGAATTCTATAAATAAAGCATCTACCATTTTTTTTTATCATTATGTCTTTCATCTTGGCTGCAGATCGTATGTTGATGAGGTATGTGTGCACTTGGTGTTTCCTTATGAACACAGTTAGAAATTGTGCACATTTAAATAGTCCAACTGCTAAGCACTAAGAGTAATTGTTCATATATATTAGCTTGACAAGCTGACACTGTGAAAAATCTGACTTTTGGTATAAAGTAGACTTACACTTGCAATTCAGATAGCTCTACTTAATTTTGAATCTATTATATTTAATTTTACTTGCAAGCCTGGGAAAGTCTTTGGTCTGGTTTAAACACAGCTTGCTCATTCAGCAGGTTTATCTGAATCTTACCAGCTATTCTTATTACTTTTGGAGGCTTCACAGTTGGTTTGACAGTACAATAACACAAGAAAATCAGTTTTCAGCAACAATGATATTCAGGTCCTTCTGAAAATAACACATATTTTCAATGTATGTCCTTTTTTTTAGAGTTCAAGCTGTTTCTGTGGTGCCAAGAGGTTAAAGAATTAAAGAACTATCCAAATATTGATAATTATACGTATCTCTCTTTTCTTTCCTTTTATTTTTTTTTAGTATGGTTATACTCTAAGGATGACATATATGCCATTTTTATGTGATGTATTTTTTTTAAATTTTAATTAAACACCACTACAAAACCAAAAAGATGTGTTTGGTTTTTATTGTATAAGTCTTGTGATTAAAAAAACCCAGAAAAATCCGACCAGTAAAGGTTTATTATTTCTTCTGTTTTGCAGATTAGACTGACTTGGCAAAATGTGCACAGACAGACTGTTTGCTTCTCAGGTAACTGCAAATTTAAGCATTAGTGGAGTGATCAGCTTGGTGTTTACTTGAATACTCAGGAGCAGAACACCAAGATTTTTTAAATGTCCTTTTCTGTCCAACTGACAGACAGTTCAGGAACCACCTTTCCTTTTAATATCTGGCCTCTGGTGCTTGCAAAAGTAGAATGGGAGTGAAAGACCAGCCATTTCTACTGATTAAAATTGGGTTTGAACTGTACTGTTACATACTGGAAAAGAAGGTGACAGATGGGGTCAGATGTGTAAAAATATAATTAGGCAACTGGCTACATAGAGACGTGTCTAGCCTAATGTTAGTCTGCATAAGACCAGCACTTATAATATGTTAAAAAAAAAAGTAAGTATGTGTAAATGCTGTGATTGCGAGATTCAGTCCGGCTGTGTTCCCTGCTCTGAGAAAGCAAGACATAGATTTCACATTTCTTCCTACTCAATATGGTGCCTGACCAACTTTCTTTAAAATACAGACAAGATATAGGGAATCTAATAAGAAATATTGAAAAGAAAGCAGAAAAAGAAAATCAAGCTCAGAACATGAATCACCTTTCAACCCCAACTTTATAATCATTGCTACCATTAAATACTCGTAATTTAAGCTATGCTTCACTCAACAGAAAATTGATGACTCTCATGTTTTAATGCGAATATTACTGTATTCCAATAGTCAGTTTTGTATAAATTAAGTCTCTAGAGTAAATTAATAATTTTGAAGCATGCATTTGTTTGGATTTCCTTTCACACTACAGCAGGTTTCATTCTAGAAGTGGCTAATGCTCTCGCAATTTGGAAACAAGGCAATGATTTACTGTCTGTGATATTAATTAAAAACAAGACACACTGACAACCGGAGCCTTATCAAAAATGAAAAAAAATAAGAAATGCTCTTTAACACTAATCCCCAGCACTTGCAGCTTATGCTTGAAGAACAGTCAATTGTTTCATTCTCAAGCTCTCTATTACCGTGCTCAAAAATCTTTTATTTTCCCTTGTATAAATTTGAGTCTGGGTTTGTTCATCTTGCGTGCAGAGGAGAGCAGCAGTCCCTGACTTGTGGCTGAGACTAGCAGGCTGCCTTGAAGGCCTCTGATGTTGTCTGTACCCATCAGAGAGAAAAATGTTAACAGTAAAGTTGCTGTTGCTGCAGTCCAGCCAAAGTGGGATAGCAAAGAGTAAGGCCTACAGACAAGGTGGAAACAGTAGGTTTGCAGTATCCTGCAGCAAATGCTGGATAGCTCACCCATTTTACCTCACAGAAATATCCTCCTGGGCTGTTCAGTTGGGTCCCAAGCTGTTCACCCTGCAGTGAAAACTGAGACCTGAAGCTTTCATTGTGCAGACAAATACTACATTTGCTTATATCAAATCCAGCTTTGATAACTATTTAAGCTTTCTCAGAAATTTTAGGAACTCGTACATGCCTTCCCAGCTATCTCTTACAACAGAAGGCATCTACCTCCTTAAACACCACTTTGTGCATTGTCTCTTCTTTCTCTCCTCTAAACCCTTTAGAGGAGATGTTGTCCTAGCGTGTTCTTGGCTGATAAGAAACTGATCCCTGAGTGTCAGAAGCTTCATGCAAAGGCCTATGGTGTACATGATTTTAGGAAATAATATACCGTCTCCTGACTGAAAGCATATCCAAGAGATTGATACAGGAGAAAAATAAGAGATCACCAAACAAAAGAAGATAGAGAATAAAAAATGAAGGACATGTCTTTAAAAAAAAAAAATTCAACAGCAAGGTTGGTAATTTACAGCAGGATTTGGTTGTCCAAATGTAAGTGTCAAGTAATAGAATCATAGAATCATTTAAGTTGGACCTTTAAGATCATTAGGTCCAAACATAAAGTTAGCATTGCCAAGTCCACCACCACTAAACCATGTTCCTAAGCACCATATCTACACGTCTTTTTACAGTGAGATAACACTCCCCGTGGTATACAAGACATGCACAAGATAGAGAAGACACAGGGTGTGAAGTAACGAAGACCTCCTGGGAGGTGCCTAGAGGAAAGGTGGAATATCCCAGGCACTGGCATGGCACTGGAGTCCTACGTTTGAGAAAATGAGTGGAGTCCCTTTACTGTGAGTCATAATAGGTGCTTGCCTTTTCCCCAGGCTTCAAGGCCCCTGCCAATGGTACTTCTTGTGATGAATTAAAACTCAGTACATGCCTACTACAGCAGATTCTTCATGGGCTTTTGTCAAGGCCTGACTTTGTTTATGCAACTCTGTGAAGCTGAAGCACCTGGTGGTTTGCCTGGAGTAATGGTGGGCAAGTGCAAAAAGAATGTGGGAAAGTTTCAGATAAAAATGGTACGTTTGTGTCGACTGAATAAGAGATTATAGAATGGCAATTTAGAAGACATCTGGATTCATAAGTTGTTTGCACTTGGAAAGCCTCTAGGTACCTAAGTCTTCTTGCAGAACAGCTCTCTGGGAAACATTTGTATGTCGTTTAACAGAGTGAACCCTGTTCCCACACTTAAGTGCCAGGACTTAGACAAAATATTCATTGAAGATTCAGTCTCAGTTTGAACACCTGCACCTGCTAACAGCAGCCAGTTAATGTTCAAGGTCTTCTGACTGGTAATTAATAAACTCTTTGTGGAATTCTTTTCTAATATGTAGTAAAAAAGTTATGGCTGGAAATGCATATGCCTTCCCAGAAACTGCCAATTCCCAACATCGTCCTTTGGTCTCTCTGTGGTTTATACATGATTGCTGCTGCTCTTCTTGTGGAAGAAAAAGACAGCCCTTCCAGCTCTAACAATCTCTCTGAATAGGGGGAGTAACTGACCTAGGGTTTTTAAAGGGAAGATTTTGGGTGTTATTCACAAAACTGTACAGCTATAAAATCCCAAGTCAAAAATCCATCATATTGCAGGGGAAAAAAAAAGCTCAGTTATTCCCCCTAAAAACTACAGAAAAGCTTTGATAAGTTTGGAGCTATGAAAAAGAAGGAAGCAGAGAAACAGATGACATGATACAGGGTAGTGAGGAAAACTGATTTGCTGAAAAGTTTGGTTGGTTCCTCTGATTATGATTTCCTTTCTTGTGAGTTTTGTCCTTCTACATTTTTTTTAAATAAATGCCTGACATTCTGAAGTATAGCAAGATTATAAAAACCTATGTAGTAGAGCCACCTGAGAGTAACTGTCTAGTTCTTCATCTTTATGATGGAAACTTTTATACCCAGCACCAGTAGTACTGAAGAGGTAACACCTATATTTAACAGAAAAAGGAGACACATATATCTCTTCTAAGAGTTACTGCCAAATGTAGCATATTGTAGGATTCAGCTGTCACTAAGCCTCAGGGACTTGAGTTTTTTCGTAATAAAATCTGCCTCCAAATTCTCTGTAGGCAAGAAAACCAACTGCTTCTTTACCTTCAAACTGCTGTTTTAGTCATTTAAAGTTTCCTTAATTGGATTCTCAAGCCTTTTCACTGTTTGTAAGTACATTCAGTTTAAAATATGGCTTTAGTTAGCATGCTACACATCAGGTCATAATCAGTGGCAAAAGGCCAGATTTTGATGGGGTTTTCTTTAGTCATGTTAATAGCTTAGGGACATCGTTTGAGAAAAATATTGCAAAACAGATCCTCAGCTGAGGTAGACTGCCTTTGGCTGTCACTGAGTTATGTCTTTTTCCATCATTTAAGACTCTCATTTTAGGCGTTAAAGGTGTCTAAGCTAGGAACGATTTTGATTTCAATAACTCAAGAAGCAGTTAAAAATAAAATCTTCTACCATTTTATAGTACTTACTTTGTCTTTTCTAATGTTAGTTCACTTGGACAAAAAAACTTTTTCTCTCTAACTTGGTATTGCGAGAAAATGGCTGTACTTGTAAGAGTAACTGTATTAGTGAGTATCATTCCCATGCATTTCCCATGCTGGTGCAAGATGGTAAAACACAACTAATCACAAGACTAGAAGAAACAGTGACCCCCCAAATGTACTGGGAGTTACTCAAGCAAACACAGGATTTTCCTACAGAGATGCAAAAAATATAGATATGGTCCCCAAGGGTAAGAATAATCCAGAGCATCTGTCTGGTGTTGTAATATCTCAGTAATGAAAGGTATGACAAAAAAACAGTTTTAGTACTTTAGGAAAATAGAAAGGTAGCCTCAAAACCTCTTTCCAGTGCTTTGCTATGTTTTGTTTTTTTTCTGCAATAGCGAAATGGAACATTTCATAAAAAGACACAGCACCACTTACACAAAGCAGTTCTATAATGAACGTCTTTTCATGCAAAAAATCAAGTCTAAATACCATTTTTTTTCTCATTCTTCAAGGTATGGCTTTCTTTAGGACTGTATAGCAGGGATTTTGTTTGTACATGTCTACGATTGAGGTAGCCAGCCTCCTGAACTTACCACCCAGTTTTCAATATTCACGTGGCTGAAAACAATTTCTTCAAGATCACCTTATCATATTCCCTGCATCTTTCTGAACCCCTTTTCTCCGCATCACAACACCTGCCAATGCAAGCCCCAGAAATCATCCATTGAGCAAATCACAAACTAAATCTTATTTTAAAATGATCTGTATTATTTTGTGTAAAAACTCACATACTTTTTTTCCTCAGAGCTTATAGGAAAAAATCTCCATATATTTGATAGCTTGTATTGTCATCTAAATTAAATAACTACAACAGTTTTCCACAGGAGATTTTCAAAATTATATTGCAGACATCTGTTTGAATACCTCTTCCTTCTATTCTTTCTCCCACTTGCCTACCATCTTTAGGTTATATTATCGTATAATTCAACCCAGTTACCTTTTTAAAAATTAGATCTACAATTTGACTATTAATCAGATCTAAAATAAGATTAAATTTGTCCATGTCTTTGTGTTTGTTTGACCATATCTGTCTTAAGAACATTTGAATGACTGAACTTGCATACGAGAACATGATTCATGGCATCAAGTACTATCCAGTATCTTGGTACATTAGGAGTCATGGCAATTCCACATATCACTCTAAGATACACAAGGCCTATAGAGTTAAACAGTGAATTGAACCTTGGAACACTGATATGCTGTGTACTGCGTGAGTCATGAAAGGGAAGGCATTTTTATATGTAATTCTCTAGACCTCTTCACCCAAGGTTACTGGGGGATGAAGAGCTGTGGGAAATAAATCTTTCATTACAAGGCAAACTCCAGGTATGAGACCAGCAGATGCTGGAGAAGGTTCCTCAGCATCCTCGTACTTCCTCCTTGGTGATTAGATATACAGTTACTGTGAGCCTGCCTTTCTATTTGAAGGCAGTTAGTGTTAACACTCACAGGTCTAGACATACCTATGCATTACTCATGGTGTGACCTGGATTTTGCCAGCCATTCCCGAATGCAAGAATTCTTGATGTGCTGTGCAAGACGTCTGAGGAGGTTTAGAAGATTATTAAAATACTACTTTCAGGCTATACTAAGCATTTGCAGCTCTTTAAAAACCTAGCATTAAAATGTGTATTGTAAGAGCAACACTGGGTCAAAGACAGAAGTTTATAACAGCCATGTTTCAGTCCCCTGATGTGAACAGCTGAACAATCACACAAGTCTGCAAAAAGTTGTAAGTACAGATGGCAGGGCTTGTAGAGGGATTAAACCTCTATGCTAATACACCTTCAGAAAGCTGGTCCAAAGTTACAATGTGAGCATGAAGTAATTCACTGTAGAATTTATTGGGAAAAATAATCATATTGTGTATGTAAACTAATTTCACTTGCACTTTGCTTGTATAGTAGCATTATTAATAGAAGCTGTATTAAATTACTGAATGTGCAAGTCAGACATTAAAATGGCTTTTAGGAAGAGGTATATCAGTTTAATATTACTGGTAAATTTGGATTAGTCAGAAGTTAAGAAGATTTGAAGTAGACAAGATGAAAGTGGCAAGAAAAAGTGCAATTAGTGTTACTGATCATCTGAAGTAAGAATACAGCTTCAGTAACGACAAAAATATGACTTCTTATCTTTCGTAGATCATACATCTGACTTGCAAAGACTCACACATGAGTATTGTGGTTTAGCCTGGCTGGACGCAAGGTGCCTGTTGAAGCTGCGCTATCACTCCCCCTCCTCAGCTGGACAGGGGAGAGAAAATACGACCAAAGGCTTATGGGTCGAGATAAGGACAGGGAGAGATCATTCACCACTTACTGTCACAGGTAAACGAGACTCGACTTGGGGAAATTAGATTAATTTATTATCAGTCAAATCAGACTAGGATAACGAGAAATGAGAGCCAAATCCTAAAAACACCTTCCCCTCACCCCTCCCCTTCTTCCCTGGCTTAATTTTGCTCCTGAATTCTCTACCTCCTCCCAAGCAACACAGGGGGACGGGGAATGGGGGTTGTGGTCGGTTCATAAAATGTTGTCTGTATCGCTCCTTCTTCCTCAGGGGGAGGATTCCTCACACTCTGCCCCTGCTCCAGCGTGGGGCTGCTCTCATGGGAGACAGTCCTCCAAGAACTTCTCCAACGTGAGTCCTTCCTACAGCTTGTAGTTCTTCACAAACTGCTCCAGCGTGGGTTCCTTACAGGAGGTGCAGTTCTTCAGGAAGAGGCTGTTCCAGCATGGGTCCCCCATGGGTTCACAAGTCCTGACAGCAAACCAGCCCCTTGCCCCTCGCTGCTACCAAAACCTTGCCACACAAACCCAATACAATAAGTTAGGTGAACTTAAGTTGCAAATTTAACCCTACTTAATATACTTCAAAATAATCAGTTTTCCATGGCAAACATGATCAGCAGATAAAAAAAAAAAGAATAATAAGCATATAAAAGTAAATGTAAAAGTCAAGACCCCCTCAAAAGATTAAAGTTATTAATTCCTACTCACATGACTTCTGCCAAACTGTTTTGCATATTTGTAAATGCATTTGGCTAAAGATAATGTGTACTCATGTTTTCCATGTAGAAATTTCTCAAGCCCATGTTGCCCTGTTTAAATGTTCTTGTTAGACTAAACACTTATTTTATCCTGAGATCTACAAAACATGGGATAGTACAATGGGAAACCTGCTCATTGATATTCATCACCTACTGCCTCTGAGCCATCAGAGCGTGTCTATCAGATTCGGTACTGCTCAGATGATGTTCTTGGAGAGGACATATTCCCCTTTTTTTCTGATTATGGACCACTCATTCAGCACATGGGAAACCTGGGTCAAATCCACTCTTTTGCATTAGGCTCTACGTCCCAGAAAGGTTTCACAAATATTTTGAGTTAGTTTCCCAGTGACTGTGGTTAAATCCTAGCCTCAGAAAACTACTGTCCAAGTTCTTGATATCCATAAATTAAAAATTTCCACTTACTAGAGTGATTGAAATTAAACTAAAGTAGATCCTTGCTGTTTTGAGAAGACAGGAAAGACTTAAGATAAAGAGACTCCTAAATAGCGCTACTTAGACAAGCTTGACCTTCTGTTTTGGGGGGAACAGGAAAGCTCTAAGATAGGCTCCTAAATAATGTTATTTAGATAGCTCAACCTCGGAAGAAGCAGATATGTGGAACCATAATGATGAAGGAATGACAAAACAAACACTAAACCAGAAAAGACTACCCTTGACAGAACTGAGCACGGGCAAGAGCGGACCTCAACCAGCGGGCACTGTGAGGAAGAGTATATCCTTCATCCAGAGACTCCCAATGACCACCTGGGGTCATAAACAGGCATGCTCAAAGGAACATTAGCATATGATAATGAGTTCCTGGAGAAATATGAACACCTGGGGTCATAAACAGGCATGCTCAAAGGAACATTAGCATATGATAATGAGTTCCTGGAGAAATAATTAATATGTAATTTTTTTCTTGGGACTCTAATGTATATGTATATAAAACTTGAATGTAAGCTACGCATTTAACCTGAACAGACACACACAATTGGAGGAGAAGTTGCCTGTGTGTCCAGCACTGCAAGAAAGAATACCTGTGTAATAGTCTTCTGACTACTGGGTCTTTAACTCCAGCTTTTCACGGCATCATTCTATATGCAGAAAACTAGAAAAGGACTGAAATCTACTTCAATGGAGGATGCTGATGGATCTGAGTTCTAGGGGGTGCCAGTATCTGCAAGGATATGCAGCAGAGGAAGGACATGTATATACCAGCTATGTGAGGAAATCTGGCTTGTGAGGGTATATGGCTAACTGCTATTCACCATTAAAAAATAAGAAAAGAAAAATAAAAGTTAGAAAAAATAGTATATTGAACTCCAGATACATGAACAAACAGGAGAAAATGAAGATGCCACCAAATGCAGAGCTCTCAGGTCAGCATCTGATGGGCCATTGGCGGAACTGCTCAAAGCACTGGGGAACTTCAGCTACAGCTGTGTAACTGATGACGAGGGGGAACAAGAGCTACAAGACTGTTGGGAAAGAGCAAACTCATTATGGGATGTTTTAAGGGAAATGGACAAAAGCAGGGAAAGTCGGAACTCAAGTGAGGAAGAAGGATGGGGAAACGGACATAAGGGGGAAAAAGGGGCCAGTGATGTGTAATCCCGTCAACAGCATGCTTGTCTGACTGAGTCCTGCATCTGTTCACCACAGTCTGTCCTTTTTATTATTGAGATCTGTCCCTAACCTCACTCTCTGTTGTGTGTGTCTGTGGATGGAGAGAGTGAGGTATGTGCATCTTGCTGGCGAGCAAAGACAGAGCTACTGAATGCCTTCTTTGCTTCAGTCTTCAGTGCCAAGGCAGGCCCTCAAGAATACCAGGCCCCGGAGATAAGAGAAGAAGCCTACAGAGAGAATGACTTTCCCTTGGTCGAGGAGGACTGTATGAGGAATTCCTTAAGCAATCTAAACACCCACAAATCCATGGGCCCCGACGGAATGCACCCACGAGTGCTGAGGGAGCTGGCGGATGTACTTGTTGAGCCACTCTCCATCATCTTTGAGAGGTCCTGGAGGACAGGAGAGGTGCCCGAGGACAGGAGAAAGGTAAATGTCACTCCAGTCTTCAAAAAGGGCAAGAAGGAGGACCCAGGGAACTACAGGCCGGTCAGCCTCACCTCCATCCCGGGAAACGTGATGGAGCAGCTTATCCTGGAGCTCATCAAAAAGCAAGTGGAGAAAAAGAAGGTTATCAGGAGTAGTCATCATGGATTCACCAAGGGGAAATCATGCCTGACCAATCTGATAGCTTTCTACGATGACATGACTGGCTGGGTAGATGAAGGGAGAGCCGTGGATATTGTCTACCTTGACTTCAGCAAGGCTTTTGACACAATCTCCCATAACATCCTCCTAGGAAAGGTCAGGAAGTGTGGGCTGGACGAGTGGTCGGTGAGGTGGATTGAGAACTGGCTGAATGGCAGAACTCAGAGGGTTGTCGTCAGCAGCGCTGAGTCTAGCTGGAGGCCTGTAACTAGTGGTGTCCCCGAGGGGTCAGTACTGGGCCCAGCCTTGTTTAACTTCTTCATCAATGACCTGGATGAAGAGTTAGAGTGTACCCTCAGCAAGTTTGCTGATGACAC